>Ga0126342_10001143_pt1 | contig 35512 bp, 31 predicted proteins | sample Cyp1metagenome_FD_92528 | JGI IMG/M metagenome (GOLD analysis project Ga0126342, IMG submission 92528) | Coral microbial communities from Lord Howe Island, Old Settlement Bay, Australia - Cyphastrea 1 metagenome | ecosystem: Host-associated > Invertebrates > Cnidaria > Coral ...
TAAATATGATGTTTGAGGACTTAATGTTTTCTTAAATGTGATGTTTGGGGACTTTAGGGCTTTCTTGAATATGATGTTTGAAGACTTTAGGGTTTTCTTAAATATGTTGTTTGAGGACTTTAGAGTTTTCTTAAATATGATGTTTGAAGACTTTAGGGGTTTCTTAAATATGATGTAAGAGGACTTTAGAGTTCTTCATCTAGAACACTTTCCAAAGATACAGGTTGCCAAGGGTTTCGCAAGATTTTAATATATCAGCAGCTGGATACCATTTTTTGGGGGACAAATATTGGTCCGAAGAGGCGAGGGAGGCGATCAAAAATGCTAAAGTTTAGAAGGTGAACCAATTGATCAGAAGGCATTCCCCGCATTTTTAGACACTCTCTTTTAACTTTCCACCTTGGCAGCCCTTTCAACTGCATGGCATTGTGAGACTCAGGTCGCAATTGGAACGTGTGAAGCACGAGCGTGAGCTGTGGAAGGAAGTCGTGGAGCGTCGTCAACAACAGCCATTGCAGCGCCTTGGCGGTTTGATCCAACTTGCAAAGGGGGCACTTTGACAACTTCCTGAAATTTTTCAAATGTCCAACACTGCAATTGTTGTTGGGTGGAATTTCGGAACGGTAGACTTTAGGGCTTTAGGGTTTCCAAAGTGCTGCGGTTTACTGCGCCATCCAGCTATCCGAGCCATGAAAAACAGTGCAGCCTTGCTACGCCAAGATCTGAGCTCCCACGTTGCGACGGCACGTTGTGAGGTTGGCGCTCTCGATGAAGGAGCAAGCCGCAGGGCCCTCCCAGCGACTTGGACGTGGTGAATCTGCTGCTGTCCATATGGGTACCCTGAAGCTCCCCCAGAAAATTCTAATAATGGGTGATTCTAAACCCTGAAAGAAACCATTTCATTCAGTGTTTGGAAACTTTAGGTTCCAATCCAAGAGCTATGAACTTTGTAGCTCAAACATAGGGAGAATGAAAGCGGAACAGTGGGAACAGTGGGAGGATCATCCACTGCGTGGTAAAGTATAACCACATCACCATGACGTCATAGATGATGGTAGGTAGGGAGAATCATCCCCAAATTACATCGTTTCAGTTTGATGAAGCGTATAGGTTCTTCAGAATCAATGGCTTGGTTTCAGAGAAAATCTTGCTACTAAGCTTCAAGTGTGGGTGGGTCCTGTAGCTTTTCCCTGAAACCATTAGTTGCCCCTACAGAATGGGATGCTATTTGGGAAGGAGCCAAGGAGCAGTGGGGAGCCAAGTGTAGGGATCCAAAATGGAACCGTTCTCCCTGACCAAGGTGAAGGAGAGCCCGGCGGGAATGGCACCTCCAACGCGAGTTGATCTCGGTTGCGGGCCATGGTCTGGTGGTTCTCTGGCAAATACAGTGAAGTACCCTCTGGTAATTTAACATAACTATGGAAAATCACCATTTTTAATGGGAAAACTCACTATAAATGGCCATTTTCAATAGCTATGTTAAATTACCAGAGGGTATATGAAGTATGAACATGCGACATATGAAACATATTGAAACATGCGATGTCATCAAAATAAAATTGTCCATGGGGACGATCCAATTCTTTTTCTTCTGTTGGACAACTCCATAGGTTTGCGAAGTGATTGGCAAACAGGCGGGGATACCGTATTTTAGGTTCCTTTTGACAGCAAATGTGGACCAGTGTGAGTGCCAAAAGACACGCCTTTTTTTCAAGCGCAAAGTTTTTTTTTGATGGTGAAACCACCACCCAAATTTCACGTGGCCGCCCTGGAAGGTGTGCAGGGAGTCTCACTGGTGGCTGAAACATTCGGCACCGGAGATGTACTCGCCGTTTGTACATTTACTAATGTCCATCGCCTGGCTTTCTGTGCCTGGATTTGAGGAAACTGTTTGCAACAAAACAATGGGTCCTTCCGGCCCAATGGATCCATGAAACAGCGGCAGAGATGCCACGTTGCCACCTTGGTAGGTTTAGCTGGCCTGGAAGTCACATGAACTCTCACCATGTCCTGGTTTCAGCTGGTCTTAAATTGGTTCTATTTTTTGTGCTGCTGTACTGGCTATACTACTAAACGAAACCTAATCATCAATCCCTAATTCCATGATCATAATTTGCTGAACCACCAAATCCAGTCGGAAACTCACCAGCAGTTGAGCCAAATGTGCTCGAGTATTCACATTCACCAGGTAGCTCGATGTCTAGGTGAAGCGGTGAAGCTGCTGGAAAGTTGGGATTTCACCTATCGAGGTCGATGTTTTGAGGGTGACTCCACCAGCTCCGCCTGGACGAATTCAGACCTTCCGGAAGTCCCTCTCGGCGGCTGAAGCCTAGAAGGACAAGCTGGCCATTAGTTACGTTCAAAAGTTCAAACTTCTTGACCATGCCAGGCTAATGAACTCTTATATTGTACCTCTCACTATCGACTTATTTGGATGGACTACTGTAACTGATGAACTTAAATATATAAGATAGCTCCACTTACCATATCTATATCCAGTAGTCTTATATAACGATAAAGATATGGTAGAGCCTAGGATAGCTTCCGCATTCTTGATCTTTACAGGCTGGATGGGCTGGACCAATGGCCATACCCCCAAATGGTCATGTAAAAAAAGGGACAATTCTTTTCAGCAGTGGATCTTGCGAGTTGTCCATCATCATTTTCATGGCCAGGATCATCATGATTCCATAGGATTCCATAGGGATCCCAAGGATGATCCCAAAAAAATCTCAGACGAAGTCCGACTGTCACGACAAGTGTCCTGAAATTAAGGGGACCACGTTCTGGGATTTGATCCAATCGAACTTCCGGAAGAGCGTGGCGCTGGTCTGGAACTTCCGCAGCGAAAAAGGCTGAACAACTGGGGTATTGCCGGACATTGGTGTTGTTTTTGCATAACGCCCTCTGGGTTTATCGATTGCTGTACCTCGTTCTAGACAGCAGCACCCAGGATCCTGCGTATCCCCACGCCGTTCGAGACTTTGCACCTTGGTAGGGGATGACAATGCCGGTGGTTAGCGTTTTGGGTATCCAAATTCCCGTGACTGGGGAGCCAAGGAGTTTCCGAACCACCGAATATACCCAACTTTTGCAGTGATTTCTCATATACTCTTGATGGACAACTGGTCAAATGGGGGAAAAACCCATGGATCCCGGTAATTTTTTATCCAACATGGATGGGTTGGATGAACATCGTCCCGAGATTTTTGACAGCCACATTGACTTTGACAGCAACATTCATCATATTTTTCTGTAAATGTATTTCTCATTTTCTTGCCGTTCAATTTGTTTGTTTGTTCCCCAACAGCATAAGCTAATGGGGTCCTCAGCCCAGAATAGCTCCGGTGTGCAGTGGTGCAGGAGCCGGGTCAGGTTCAACGAGGTTCCGGAGAAGGTTCCGAAGGTTCCCGAGAAGGTCCTTCCGGAAAAGGTTCCGGAGAAGGTTCCGGGAGGCTTTGGTGCAGAGCCAGGTGAGGTTCAACAGGGTTCCGGAGAAGGTTCCGGAGAAGGTCTGGAAAGCTTCGGTGCAGAGTCAACAGGGTTCCGGAGAAGTTTCCGGAGAATGTCTGGAAGGTCTGGGAGGCTTTGCAAGGTCAGGTTCAACAGGGTTCAGGAGAAGGGTCCGGTCAGGTTCAACAGGATTTGCGGCCATGTAACTCACGGAAACCCAGCTGAGGTGTTTCCAGCGCACTCCATTTATTGATGGATTTTCCATGACCATCCAACTAGTGGAGATTTCCGCTTTATGGAAACCTATTTGTGGCTAGGACAGCCATGTGAATCTCATGTGAATCCGCTGGAGTTTCGCTGAGGCTCTGGATACTTCTGCGCAGCAGACGGTTGCTCCCTGCAGATTGTCGCTGCAAACGTTCATGCAGGTGGGGCGATGTGTCGGGTCGGGTGCCGAGATTTGGATGTTTTGTTGGGAATGGCTAAAAAAATAGTGGTTATATATTATAATATATACATATATATATTATATATTATATATTATATAATGATTATTATCCACTAATAATGGTTATTATTATTCTCCACTACTAGTGGTTTATCCACTAATAGTGGTTATTATCCACTAGTTATGAGTTTGGTTGGAGCCACGCCCAAATGGAATACAACTTGCAACAAAGCCAGTGTGAAATTGTGGTCCAACCTAGTCAAGGGGAACTGATATGGAACCCACAGAAATTGGGGGATACTAGCCGGTACTTAGTTTTTATCTCCCACTCCAATAGAGGTGAGCATTTAGTTCACAAGGCTTTCTTCAACCTGCTGGACCTACCTGAGAGTTGACTACCATGACTACACATCAATGTGGTACGCCTAGTTCCAAAGAGTTCCAAAGATACCCAAACCCGTTGCCATGCCTCTTTGTTGCTTTGTTGCAGATTTCTGGTTCGCTGGAAGGACCGACTCCAAACGCGCAGCGTTTACTGCCAGGGCTTGACTTTGATGACAGCTGAGATTTCAAGAGACCACGGGGCCAACGGATTTTTATCGTTCGTAGGATTTTTTTTCCCTGCGTTATATTTTCCCTTTTTTGGGCTAAACTATTGGGTTCCTGTGGATGCTCATGGCAGTGACTTTGGTGGACCACAATGGAGAGCAGCACCTTGACTTCCCTGCAGGAGACAAGGTGCTCCGCTTGGATTACGCGGTTTGAGAGAAGGAGTTGTTACTCTGAGATATGGATAGTATGGATATGGGTCAAAGTTTAAGACCAATTTTGACCGCCAGTACAGTACCAACTGCTTTTTGTTCCCCCAATTTGGACCCATACCCAGATCATCCTTGATGGTGAGAAGTTTCACCCCCGGAGTTCGTTTAAGTCAAGCTGTGAAAGCGTGCAGTGTCCTGCATAGGTCGCTATGGGTCGGACTCGAGGTTCACAATCTTAGTGGCAGATGATGCCTTCAATGCTTACGAAACAATGAAAAAAAGGGAAAACAAATATGGAGAATCTGGAACGAAAACTGATGTGATTTACACCCGGAATAAAAACACATTACTGTTTTGTTCTTGAGTGGTGCTCAGATCTTTGGCGTTGGAAATCATTTGATGCATTTCAAACGGCTGCAGCTGTCGGCATCGGGTTGCTATCTGAGGGGGAATCCAGCTTTTGGAAGGTGGCAAACAATGTTTGCTATGTTTAGGGTACTTGAATGACATGAAAAATGCAATTTTTCATATTTCGGTGCATGTCGTGCGCTGACATTGATTCTACATACCCTGATGTTCAGTCAGTATATGTATTTTTTCCCGGAAATTTGCAGAGTCTGTCTTATAGGTAAAACTGCACGCAAAAAATTTTTGATTCACGGCAACTTTCTGACCATGATGGCTGATGGAGTTTTCCGTGGCCAATTGGAACCGCGTGGTCTGCTTAGTTTGCGACACACGAACTGCTTGGGGTCAAGATGCAGGGCAGCGCTGAGTCTTGCAGTTCGTTTGAACAGTAAATCAAGAATAGGTAAACCCAGAAACTTAACAATACGTAGTAATGCATAGTAATTATGAGTCTTAAAGTGATTAAACAAAACAATATCCACGTGATGATTGTGATAATTAGTAGATATTAATAAGGACTCAACCCCCAGAAGTGGGATACTTAAAGGGGGTTTCATCAACAAAAAAAAGGCAACTAGATATAAAGTGATATAAACCCAATGAACATAAACTTTGAAGATGACAATTGTGTTTTTGGGTTTACCACATTTTTTTTTTTCAGGATTTGACCCATAGCAACAGGTTTGGCCTTTTTTGTCTCCTTGCATGCATTTAGGCCATACGAAATTGCATTCCCAATGCCGACTGGAAAGAAGCTTTGGAACTCTTGTCGGGAAACCCAGCTGGATTCTACAGAGTGAAAAAAACCACAAGTGGAAACTGAAACATTTTATTGTTTTACTTTAAGGTTGTAGTGAACATGTTTAATCAAACCAATAGCTATTGGTCGGTGATTGGATGCATAGCAATTTTTTTGTTCACCAAACGAGTTCAAGTGGGATGATCCCCAATGGCTCATGCTTATTGATTGGTTTACCGTCCGGTAATCAGACTTGGTTTATCTTGGTTTGGACAGGCTGGACAGTCAGCAGATCTCGTCCAATTCCCAGCGGCCCGCCATGTTTGATGACACATTCTATGCCAAGGCGGCAAGGAGCTGCACTACGTCTGCAGGACATCATCAGCTTGCCACTGAGGAACCGACCCCTGATCCCAACTCTGTGAATTCTCGACACGAACAAAAAACCATCTTTCAGTGAGGAAACTACTTGGATGTGGACCCAGGATTTGTTTCTTTTTGATAAATATATGAATATATATATATATATATATTTTATGGTGTCATGATGTTGCTGTGCTTTCTCAAATTGATCGGAGGCTTGTCACAGGTTTCTCGCATGTGTGGCTGGTTTGATCGCTCACTTCGTTCTCATCGCCAAAAAATGTTTCGTCAACAGTAAACATTATCCTTTGACATTGCTTGCATATATCTGTTTTGGGCATTTTGTTCGACACACACCATCTTGCAAATCTTCCCTTCATCATCCTTCATCTAATTCTATGAACCGAATGGAATTGAAACTGCTATTGGGACTGGTTTACCATCCATTCCTTTACCATCCATTCCTAGTAATTCATTGGCGATAGTTACTATAATATGGGTATGGATCAATACCTATTAATACCATTTTTAATGGGATGAACATCCATTTCCCAGCTATTTTGATGTTCACTAGGTATACCACTGTTTTGATCCATAGCCATATGATCCGGTGTCCAAACTTGTCGTAAGTCCAGTCCAGGCTACAACTCCGTGCTCCAAAGCTGCCGCCGAGCGTCTCAGTGCGAGATCTTGGAGGGTGACCAGGGTGACCCTGTTGGGATGCTGTGGATCATACAATGAGCGCCAGGGTTTAGCAAATAAAAACTATACTGGAGATATACTGGAAAGATATAGACGTACAACAGAGATGTATATATATATATAGATAGATAGATAGATAGATACATAGATAGGGAGATAGGGAGATAGGGATATAGTTCGTATAATAGAGATAATTCATGGAGATATACTGGAAATATCATGAAAATATGATGGAGATATGATGGAGGAGAGATACCGGAGATATACTAATAACGGAGAGAGTATGATTTGGTGTCTGACCTTTTGAATTTATCATTTGGGTTTGTCTGAACATTTCGGGAAAGCACCCAAAATCCATCAAAATCCGATAGTCAATCATCAATTTTCGCCATGAAAATACGGTATCCCCCGTTGATTCTAATGTAGATGCATCTTTTTGGTTATTCTTTGGGAACCCAGGTGTCCTGGTTCAAATTCTTCACTTTGAGATGTTATATTATATATTGAGTTGGTAATCTTATTCTCTTCAGAACCTGTCTCCAAGTCCATTTTTAAACAAATTTCAGGTTGGATCAATGGATTGGTTTAAGGGAAAGTCTTAACCGGAAACCACGGGAATTTTCCCAGCAAATATGGGGCTTTCCGGTTTCGATTTTCCCAGTTGCCACTGAGGTGGCAACGGGCCTGGGAGTTGCTTCAGATTGCGCCCAAGGGGCTGAAGGCGATGACCTGCAAGCCCTGAATTCAGCCGCAGAACATGGTGAAAATCGAATTTTAACCATTGAACAGATAGAATATAACTGGTTTAATGATGTATTAGTTGATTGATCAGAGTTAATATTAATGGTATTGATCAGACGTTACATCATGGTTTAGTTGATTGGCTACAGCATATACTTTTTTTGGGTTATACAACCTGCTTTATTGCGGGGTTCTTATGGTCCAGAATGGGAGCCGTCATCAATGAAGGCCGATAAAGGGATGACATTGGGGTTTTGCACTGCTCGAACCTCCTGTATATCGTGATCCTGGGATAGTTACTTCTTTTTTTTGCGTGCCAATGGCAATAACAGAGAAAAGGGTTTCGAGATGCACAAGATTGGAGGAAAACAAGCAAATCTGTTTTTTCCTTGCCAATATTCCCAGTTCTTCTGAGCAAAAAGGACTCGGAGAACATTGGGTGCCTTTACTTTCTGGTCTCACTTTGCAGTCAAATGCCAAAATTATGCATGGCACGGGAGAGTGACTTAAACTCTAATAGAAAGTGGATGCGTTTGTTTTGTCGTTTTGGACATTCATGCCCTGTCTGCTTTCTCGTGCTTCTTTCTAATGCTCTTGTGGTGCTTACCGCTACAGCGATTGGGTGCTACACAATCTATCAACCTATCCTATCTAATACATGCAACATATTGGGTGGTACGCTCTTGTAGCTTAACAGAAGTATGAACAATTGGATTTTTTAAACAGCTGAATCATCTATACAGGGTAATTTTCCATAGCAAATTCATAGATTAGCAGCGAGGATGTCGTCAGCATCAGCACTGTGGTGTCAGCATTGGAGGAGAGTGACATAGCTGGCCGCGACAAGGGGAAAGCTCAACAGTTTGGGATAGACATCTACTGCTTAATCAGAACCTTTACATAGTGATCCCCAATAAGATTGAAACATTCATTTCCACGCACAAAAATATCAGGAAGTCACTTTTCAATCTTTTTTGGAACCTGCATATCCAGATGTAACCAGATCTAACCAGTACTTTGGCAATCGCCCAGTCACAAAAAAATGCCCAGCCGCGGAGCCAGAAGGTGTTGGCTTAGAACTCATTGACCAGCGTAACTGGTTGGTAACTGGTTGAACAATCACATGGCCCAACAATGCCCAAGAAATCTGATGTGGGATTCTGTGGGATTGTTCAATTTCTTCGGTCCCGACGGTCCAAGTCGTTGCGAAAGTCGCTCCAAGTCGTGTCGTTTTCTCTTGGGGGAAACAACATTTGAATGGCGAAGTTGAGGCCGAGGGAACCACAGTCAGCAAGACAACATTCAAAAACGTTAAGCCAAGGTGTACCTTCACCATTTGTCTCATGCTAAAGGCAGTATCAGTATGAGCCAACATGAGCCAACCAAGCCAACCAAATACCTGTGATGAATATATTGTTTTCGTTTTAACATATTATTGCAGTGGAAATGAGCATTACCACCTGAAAATGAGCACTGCTGGTGTAGCTGGCATGGGGTGTACCGCCACTTCGAGAGGACACGGATCACTGGCATGCTGCTGTGTGCCTCTTGCAAGATGCGCAGAAGGAGGCCATCACTTCGCCACGTTTCGCCGGCAACCGGGTAATCCTTTGGACTGTTTGGGTACAAGCGTGGCTCACTTCATAGGCACCTAAAATTGAGAGTTTACTACCATAAATCGCCCATCTCTGGTTTTGTTGGCCTTCAAAACCTTGGCTCTGTCGTTGCATCTCAACGACGTTTGGCATATCTGTCTCTACTCGATGTTTTTCTTCTGGTAAATCTATCATTTTTTTGCTGGGTAAAAATCCCAGGGATAGATAAATCCCATCTATAATTTTGCATTTTTCTTCTGGTAAATCCCCAAGGTTATGATCCACCCAAATGGTCACCATCGGGTCAGGCGATAGAGCTCAACATCGTGGCATATGGAGTGGGGTGGACTCAGATCAGCGACAATGCTGAAGGGATTCATGTGGGTTCATGGGGTGAAACACCGTTGAACCCACCAAAAAATTGTGGCTTAACTATCAAGAATTTAAATTGAACGAACATGGGGATTTGATCAACAAGCATGGTGGTATGATGGGATATGAATAGGTTTTTTTCATCAGGATAATCTGGATGAATTACAACGACTGAAGCCTGCGACGTCGCTGGAATGATGGGTTTTTATATGGGCTAACTATCCCAAAGGCCGAACTCTTCAGGATGGTGAATCATTAAAAATCCAAGGGATAACGGGGATCTAATTTGATTGGATGTTAGATATATAGATAATATGTACATACATATACATTTATTTAATATGACCAACTTGAATTGGTAAGCGGAAGAGTTTTATGCGCTTTGTTTGCTAGATGATGATATCAAAAAAAAACATGGGGGTAAACCAACCAGGAATCTAATGGGGATACATGGGAGATGAAATGGAATGATTGTTGGGTTTGTCTGAAAATTGGGTATATACCAAAAAACAATTCAATTTTCAGAAAAGATAGTCAACCATCATTTTCTTTGGCAAGGTACTTTAAGACAGACCCAAAGTTGGTTACACGGCAACTCCACAACATGCGATAAGTGTTTTGGTGTTTGCCATGAATTGGGACCTTTTTTTTTTGTTCTTTTCCATCAGATAGTCGAGAATTGGACTATGGCGACAGCGCAGTTGTAAAGGAAATATGTGCTACAATTTTCGGAGTTGCGCTTATACCAAATCACATGTACTATCATGTACTAGACATTGTAGATAATATACATGTTAGTATTTTGTTCATGTTGACATTATGCATATGCTATTATTGATATTATATATATAAACATTATCATATACCCAGTGATCTCATATACCGGCATCTCATACATATATATATAACATGTTATGTATACAGTACCACTATCACTATCATATATTCACATTATCAAATACAACTATCATAAGTTTTATATGATAATGTTATATGATATACAATTATATTCACATTATCACATATTCACATCATCAGCAATATGGTTAATATACAATTATTAGTATTACTATAATAATAATGATAATATCAATAATGATAATAATAATAACAATATAAAAATAATAATCATAATAATAATAATAACAATCATAATAACAATAATAATAATATAATAATAATAATAAATATATTTAATATATATTATATAATATATAATATAATATAGAATATATATAATACATATCATATCATGATATACCATTAGCATATTTTAATGTGGACCATTGTGTCTATCAGCGTGGTTGCCGATGTCCTGCTCAGGCTGCCGCAAGCTGCGCCCGGCGTTGCTGGCAGCGGAGTGCCTGGCTGCTGCAAGAGGCCAGAAATCGAGGCGGACGGGACGACGAGTGGTCTGATGGTTATAGCCCGAAATGGTGGCATGTAATGTCCATCCATATTATATAGTAACCCATAGTAATGGGATAATGATGGGATAATGATGTTTAATAGGGATGACAATGGGATAATGATGGGATACTGGGATATTCATGGATATACCCTCTGGTAAACTAACAGTTTGCTATGGAAAATCACCATCTTTAATAGGTAAATCAACGAACTAAATGGTCCATTTTCCATAGCTGTACTAAATTACCAGAGGGTAACACATATATTTGCACAATTGTAGGCACAGATAAAGATAATTATGTATACATATGTATATGTAAATGTAGAGGTAAACGAATTTGTGCATGTATTGTGGGTATGCAGTGCATATATCATCCTAGGAACCCTAGCTGGGAGAGCTTCGAACCCTTTAGCCATGAGGAAGGTCACCAAGAAGCTGGGGAAATCATCATTTGTAGCAGGATAGATCTATCTGTCTATCCAATGATCTTCACGGATAAAAAATACACTATTTTTCCATGGCCAGGTTTGCTTCTTGGGTAGTCTCGCGGGATCAAACCGCACCAGCCAGTGCTTTCTATGACAGCCGCTTGTGCGGTGGGGAGATGGGCCGGGCCGTTGGCTCTCGACAGGCTTAGAAACAAGTTTGATCGCTCACAACAATGCGATGACTGCTTGCGAGGTGATGGGAATGGGGAGGGTGGAGGTGTGAAAATGACTTTTGGGATGGGAAGATGACATGGATTTTCCGATCCAAAACAGGTAGCAGATTGTGTGGGATTGTTGAGCTTGGAGGTCGGGAGCCACAAGACCATTGGTTTCGTCTCCATTCAAAACGGGAAAGTTTCGATGATTTGGGGGGGAACCCCTATTTGGGTAGTAATTTGAGTGTTGGCAAGTGGAGCACAGGCCAGCTTGCGGACGTCTCCGCACTTGCCAGGATCCTCCAATACTTCCATCCTTTCTGGTTTGGCTCTTCAAATTCAATAGCTAAGTTGACAGGGAAGCAAAATGGTCCTTAAAAAATCGCATCACCCTGGTTTTTCTTCCACATTTTAGTGGCTAAAACTGATGAGAATCGGCCTGGTTTTTCTTTTGCTTCCCCGCAAATCGGGGTGACGACCTCGGGCCATCTCTTTCCCGCAGAGGATGCTGAGCAGTGGGAGCAAACACTAGGGGCGCTGGACCGCATGGGGGGTAACGTTGGTGTTTTTTTTCCTGATCAAAGGTAGTGAATTTCCAGCCACAGATGTTGAGTTGGATTGGCTATGTCTACAATTTCTCAGCATCAGTTTGTATCATCACCCATTTGGAGGATCATCAACAGCCACAGGGTCCGAAAATTTGTAGGGTAACTGCAACTTTTCAATGGACTAGCATGGAGGATCATAATTATTCCCATTAGAATTGGGCAAGTTTTGGGTAGACACCATTTTCGGAACAATCCTATTTTTTTTTAAACCCCTGTCCAACGTGATGACCCTCTATGACCCTCTACCAGCTCCTGGAGCTAGACAGTTGATAGATTTGGCGTTACCGGCCAGGGCAGCCTAGAAATCATGACGACCTTCTTTCTCTTTTTTTTGGTATCATCATAGTATCATCTGGTTGGTGGCTTCAGATATCTTCTTTCAACATCTTTCAACCTGATTTGGGATGATCCCAACTGATACACTGAAGCTGCTCGATGCAACACCCCAGTGCCGGACATCACGATGGTACTTCTGCAGTAGTGATGCTCCTAGAATTAGTTGAAAGGATTCGTTTTTCAGGAAATCAGGAAATCTCTACGTTCTGGGGTTAAAAACCAGTAATGTGGGTTTTTTACCCATTTGCACCATCCCCCAGTCATCCCCATTTTTATAGGTGGTATAAATAAACAATTCCCAGTTCTGGGTGTTTTACCCGATTTTACTCACATGAGTTTGGTGAATATCTATCATTAATTGGGATAATCATGGGATATACTATTGTGAAGATTGGGATAATTAAGCAATATTAACCAGTATTAGCCAGTGTTTAATCCCAATAATAGTTAATAGTTGGTTATAACCCACTATGGTCCCATTTAAATCCCATTTAAATCCCATTTAAATCCCATTTAAATCCCATTTAAATCCCATTTAAATCCCATTTAAATCCCATAAAACCCATGGAGATTCCCCCATGGAGATTCACCAGTAGATATTGTGATCTTCATGAATCCATATGGAGATTCCCCCAGGAGGAGCTGTGTGCCTTGAATTTGGAGCTGAATGCTGTGGTCATCAGCAGTGACTCGGCAGACCTTTTTTTTTTTCAGCGATGAAAAGATGATGGTTGGTGGATGTTGTAGATGTTGTAGATAATCAGTGACCTTGACAAGTTTCAGATTTTTTCACGGTTTTTTTGATGTAAATGCTCTTCAGCATGGCAGGTTGAATCACCCTTGACAGTTGCCGTGGAAACATGCATCGAAAAGAGATCAAAGCATGTTTCCAATGGGACTCAAATCTAAACCAGCCACAGGTGCCACCAGTGCGGCATCCCGAACTTGGGAAACGGCTTGCTGCCTGTTGAGACAGGTGTGGGACATGGGGGAATTTGGGCTGAAAATACGCCACCGGTGCGTTTCCCAAAGTGAGGGTGGGGGGATCGGGGGAACCCAGAAATCTCACTGTTTTAGGGTTTTGGGGTCTCCGCATTTCTTGGAAACGACAAATCTGGTGGTACTCTCTGGTTTTGCCACGGGGTGGTTATACATGGGTTTGCAGTGTCCGTGATTGAGTAGAGTTGTGAATTAGTGAGGGTGGTCCAGGATGGTCCGGGCATGTTTTGAGAACCAGAAGAACCTACATCCTGCTGACAAATGACTCCATGCCCTTTTGATTTGGCAAATGGGCTAGCTGTGAGACCATTGGAACTTGGAGGCTTCACCCAAGCTAAGATCTGGATTTCTAAACATTTCCATAGGTCTGGCGTTGACATCTAGTCGGGGACCAGACATTCATGATTCACCTCGTTTTGCGAGGCGCGCGCGGCTGCCTTGGAGCTAGATGCGGTGGTGCAGAATACAGTGCCTCAGCAAGTTTTTCTCGACGCAGGGTGGTCCTTTTGGCTGGTCCACTCTGGCTTGTCCGAAGATAAATTGGGATGCTGCAGCAGATGCCCAACAGACACAGATATATAATGTTATATACTGTATATTATATTAATTATACTGTATTTATTATTATTATTAATTATTATTATGTATATATATTATGTTATATAAGATATTATATATTACATATTATATATTACATATTATATATTATATATTATATATAATATATAATATATAATATGTAACATATAATATCATATATATATTATATGTATATATCTATGTAAATATATTGCAATACACATGTTTGAATAGGAAATGATCTTGGGGTTCCAAAAAAAGTTCAGTAACAATGGGGATTCAAGGGACAAGGATCGGGACGTCCGATAGAGGGTGCCAGGTCAAGGGCACTGTTTCATTCGGCAAAACTGACTGAAGCCATGTTGAGCATAAAACCACTCGCAGTATGAATTTGAGGGAAAAAATGAAACCTTCTCTGAGTGGAAACGAGACAACCACTTCGCAAACTACCATGTTGAATTTGAGGGGAAACTGGGAAAAAAAGAAACCTTCTCTGTTTGAGGCCAATCAAAATCCTGGAAATGCAACTATGAATCATGCTTTCCGAGCTTTCCTGTGGATTTCCCCTTTCAATCCAAGCCCTTTTTCATTGCCACTGCAGGTGATTACCGCTACTGGCCGAGGGTTGCGTTGGCCTCTGGCCTTGCATACCTTTGCACAGGCAGTGCCGATGGGGTGGTAGGATTTCATGGGATCTACATAATTGGATCTAATGGGATATAGCTATAATGGGATAATATGGGATAACGAACCAACTTGGTGTGACAAATGTGACTTATGTCTGAAAATTGAGGGGAAAAATGGAAAGCCCCAAATTTCAGGGTCTATCCCTGCCATTGGCGACAACCCCATTTTCGGCCCTTTGTCGCTCACCTGGATGTTTTTAGAAACATTCAAAGCGTGTGAAGTTATCCCATCCCATGAATATCCATCAGAATATTTTTACACAATTCCAGGGTTTTACCCCTTTCCCTTTTTCATTCCCCATTCAGTGAACTTAGAGTCCTTAGAGCTTCTCGGTTGAATCTGCATCCCGTTTCAGGCGATTGATGCAAAGACGGCGCGGGTACGTTCTTACCGGGCAACCATTGTGCCCTCGGCTACGTTTGGAGGTGGTTTGGTCAAGGGCAGTGACGGGTGATTTGGCCAACTTTTGGTTTGGTTGTCTCTGAGGCATTTTTTTCAGACAGTTTTCGTTTGGAAAATACAGACATATCATGATAGTATGTATATGTATATGTATATGTATATGTATATGTATATGTATATGTATATGTATATGTATATGTATATGTATATGTATATGTATATGTATATGTATATATAATGTATATAATGTATATAGTGTATATAATGTATATAATGTATGTATGTAATTTTCCTTTCTTTTGGAAGAGATTGCTTCTGATGAACCACATCCTTGAATAAACGATGTTTCTTTGAGGCACAGCGAAACGAGATCTCTTTCTGTCGCCCAAAGGCTGCAGTGTCATCGGCTGGTTGGGCCTGGGCCTTGTGGTTGCTCGGCTGCAAGGCGGGTCATTTTCAGGAAAGCCATCGATTTTTTGGCAGACATGTTCTAAGCTATTCCCATTTTTGCCTGGGGTTAATACATGTAAATACCAAATCGCGAGCAACATTTTTCTATGAAAATCTGGCATCCAATGATAATTAGTTTGGTCAGAAAGATTCGGGATGATCAGTGGGATGGTTGCCAGGGTACTAGAGGGCAGAATGGCCCATGATATTTGAGTGATTCTTATTGTAGAATCCCAGAAGATGATAGCCTCTTCAGGGACCCCCAAATGAACAGGTTCACCGCGGAATCTTTCCCGTTGAAGAGAAGAAGGGAGTGTTCGGTCTCCAACATCCCTCGATGCGAATTGGTGTTTTGTCTTTCGAAGCCTCACCAGTTGCACTTTGGCTTTGAACCCAACCTGACACCAAAGGCGTATGGGTGGGTGAGCTGTGATATCCACCCCTTGATTTGACTGGTAAGGCTGCTTTCTTCAATGGTTGGTGGTGAGACACCTCGGCCCGACTTGGAATGCTTTAGTGAGGCTGGGTTTGCCGGCGGATGTGTAGGATGTCTGGAAAAGGCACCTGACATTTCTGTGAATGCCCTAGTGGCTTTGTCTGAAAACTCTGCACCCCAAATTTTGACATATTTTGACGGTTTACAACATTTTACAACCATTATAGCCCCCCAGTATCCCATTGAAATCGCATTTTGGGTGACCATTTTCAGACCACGCTGCAGAGGCCATGTTCGCCTGCGTGCAAAGTGGCGACCTGAGCAGACCTCAGCAGCCCTTCCATGGCTGGAAAATCCATCCTATCAATGAACGTGAAAATCCACGATTGCCGCTGCCTGTAATATCCTATCATGTGAACCCTGTTTCCAGCCATGTCATGGATAGATGGATTACTGATAGGATATGGATTACTATGGATTAATGGTGGATACATGTTAGGATCCTATCTATCTAAAACATGATGTGATAATATCCTATTGATGATAATCATCTATCATGTGAACATTATCCATGTTTTTTTCCAGCCTGTTTCCTCTCGAATTGCTCGATGGTACGAGTCAAGCAGCCCAGGTGCACCTTGGGAGATTTGCATCGGGCTCCTGGAGGTGCGGTTATATCTACCGGAATCGACCGTATGTTTGTAGAGAAAACTATACGGGTTTGTCTGAAAATAGGGTATATTCCCAATGAAATAGCCATTTAATAGGGATAATGATCATTAACCATTGGGTTTAGGGGTACACTATTTTCAGACACACCCATACTATAACTTGTAAAACTTATAACTATAAATTATAGATGTAAGATATGTCGAATAAACAAACACACGGATAAAGTATATACGTGGCAGTGGTAGACCCTCTAAACACAGGTGGTCACTGATCAACCAGTACAGGTCGCAGGTTCACATCAAGAGGATTTGAAGCCTCAAGGAATGTGCTACAACTTGCTGGCTTCATATTTGGGTTTTGGATGGTTTTGGCGAATTTTGGTATTTTTTGTTTGGTTGAAACATGATCGTCCACCAGGCAATGCAGAGACGAAGGCACGATTTGTGCGGAGGTTGTTTTGAGCATCACCTGGCGTCAGTTGGCCAGTTGGGAGGTTCACATGTGTTTTTCCATCCCCCCAAAAATGGAGGTATATCCAAAATCATAGTGTCATAGCCATGTACTGTAATAATGGAAAATTATATTAAAGCAATGAGTTTTTGGATACCTTCTTTTCAGACAAATCCATATGGAATGCAGAATGCAAGTCGACTTTGGTATTGTTGGAATGGCTTAAAACCAACATAAACGAGTTACTGTAGCCCTCACAAAGGCGACACCCCAATTGTAGCAGGTTGGGATTCACCCGCAGACATATTATTGTGGAGGATAACCTGACAGGGGGGTTGGTTCAATCCCCATTCAAATCCAGTAAATTATCCCAACGAAAATCAAGGGACATCCATCAAAATCCATCAAAATCCCAATAAAAAACATCCAGGAACATCCATCAACATCCATCAACATCCACTAAATCCCCATGAACATCCCCATGAAAATCCCCATGAGAATCCATGAAAATCCCCTATGAACAAAAATTACCATCTGGCTATTTAACATAGCCATGGAAAATCACCATTTTTAATAGGTAAACCATCTATAAATGGGCCATTTTCCATGGCTATGTTAAATAACCAGAGGGTAAACCACAAGATTTGGAGATGATTCGAAGCGTCACCGGCGGAGTCTCAGGTGTCCCTTGGACCTGCGTGCCTATGGCTGTGCTGCCAGAGCCTGTCAGGGACCCTTGGGACTGGTGATCAAACATAGGGATTCAACATGATTCAACCTATAACTAACTGGACTGGTGACTGGTGATCAGTCATCATGGTAAAAACCATGTTAAAAGCCTAGAAGTGGGGATATGTGGGATATGGGAAGCCTGTAACTTTGACCAGACACCGACTTACTAAGTATTTCTTTGGGTGATCGCAAGTCTCCTCCTACCACAACAGCTGTAAGTGTGGTTTCTAATCACTTACTAAGTGGGATAGGTCATACGATCCTCCCAATAGGACCTGCAGCAAGCCATCTTTGAAGGCAGTGGGTGAACCTAAAGAGGTACCGAATGTTGGCTGCGCGGTCGATTTGTTGGGACGTGCACAACAAACCAAGTTGGTCTTGACAACAGTTTGGCCCTCGAGAGACATCCACAATGGATTGTGATATTCCCCAATATATTGCTAAGTATTGCTAAGTACAATCTCCCATGGTCATCAACCAACCATCATTTATCAGCTCTATCATATCATGTTACTGTATATCCCCATAGTTTGCTGATTTTTGAACTCCCATTAAATCACGAGAAATCATCAACCAGGGGTCTCTTGCAGCTGCTCAAGTTCTGTTGTTTGGATCTGGCTCAAAGGGATGCGGTCCGCATCCCCTGTTGTCTTTAGCCTCAGCCTTCTCACCTCACATGGCAACCTGGCAAGGTTGCAGGGCGGGCTTTCGAACGAAACGGGTTTCTTTGTGAGGTTCAATGGTGACTGGTGCATCCAAAGTGGGTTTTTCTGCTACAAAAAAATGTGATGATTTGATCTACTAAGTCACTAGTCGAGGCATCCTGTACATTTCTGGGGATTCTTGGCCCGTATGGGGATGGGCCAAAACCTACGGTACAATATCAGATTTACGGGCAAGGGCCACGAATAAATTCCGGCTATTGTGATGTTCGCCGAGGGGTACAGGATTTTGACTTATCCGCATATGATCGATCGATCTACCATCTGGTTATCTAACATAGCCATGGAAAATCCCTTATAAATGGAGGTTTTAATGGGAAAACTCACTATAAATGGGCCATTTTCCATGGCTATGTTAAATAACCAGAGGGTATCATTGCAACTCTTGTCCGTTTTTGAAGCTGTGCACAGCGCAGCTTGAGGTGTTTTCTTATGTAGCAGGCCGTCTGCAGTTCAAAGGCGGGGGGGTTCTCCAGCTCAACCCGCTGCTACAAAATGCCACACTAGCTACAACTATGAAAGCCCTTTGGAATATCATGGGATATATGGGGGAAAGCATGATTGAGAATGGTTGACAGTGGTTAATAATGGTGACAAATGGAACTACTCTCTGGTGTCAAACATGGCTGGCAATGGGAAGTCCCTTTTAAATGGCAGGTCTTTTAAAAGCATCGAAGTGATTCTTCCAGCCAGCCATATTTGATTACCCTAGGGTACTTATCCATGAATCCTCCTCATTTCTTCATATGGCTATGGATCAATACCTATAAGTACCATTTTTAGGGTGATGAACATCCATTTACCAGCTATTTTGATGTGAACTACAGGGGTACAAGGTTTTGACACACTGCCATATGCAGAAACCCAAGAATGCAAAGTTCAGTTGTGTCAAGTTTCAAAGCAGACAGCAGAGAACATTTCCATCACTGCTGCGGTGTACAGGCGCCTGGCATAGATGTGTGCTTCTTCAGTTGTCCCTTGGAGAACGGGAACATTGGGGCATGGGTACTATACATGTTAATAAGATATAATAAAATAAAATAAAATATAATATAATACAATGTAATATAACATAATGTAATATAATATAATGTAATATAACATAATATAATTTAATAATTTGATATAATCATATATATATGTATATAGATATATATGTTTATTATTTTCATCTTTTGCCATGGCAACATCATCATCCAATCTAACGATTTATTTGTTTCCACGAGATCTACCAGATTAGCCATGAAAAGTGTGCCCTCCATTCTAGGATTGAAAGTTTGATCAATGACACAATGATGCCAATAATCTGGAACACCATTGTATGAACCCAGAAACTTTGACGTTTCTTTCACGTTTTGGCGTTCGTCTGGCGGGATGAAAAAGGTTCGCCATCGGACCAGCTTTTGATGATCTTTCTGAGTTGAGTCGATGTGCAGCAAGATTTTGCCGGCAGGGAACAGGGACAGGACACCATTTTTTTCCAGCAAAGATGGGGGTTCCCTGTACCCTCTGGTAATTTAACATAGCTATTGAAAATGACCATTTATAGTGGATTTTCCCATTAATAATGGCCATTTTCAATAGCTATGTTAAATTACCAGAGGGTAAATGTTCTCTTGAACCAATTGCATCATATTGCATCACTTGCCGAATCAGCAACCACCTGAGGTTGCTATTTGGCACAGAGGCAGGTGCAGTTTGTCTTACCCGGTAAGGTAAACTATCGTAACTATGGAAAATCACCATTTTAATGGATAATTCCACTATGAATGGCAATTTTCAATAGCTAGGTTAGTTCACCAGAGGGTACATGCCAAACAGTGCGTGTTCGATCCAGTCTGGTCGCAGGGGATTGAGGTGAAGAACACCGATGGGATAGAGGCCGTCCCCGGGTCACATCTTGTTTTTGTGGCTCATGTGCAGATATTATGGGGTATAGGTCAAAATTGATCAAAATTGGTCAAACTTGGTCATCCAAAATTTTGAGCCATCAAGTTGTTTGTATGTGTTTTTAGTGTAGATGGATATGTTCATCGGACATCTTGACAACTCGTTCCTCGCGGGATTGCCACATTTGACCCAGGTTCGGAATGGGCTCGAATTTCATGCCGGACATTCGGCCTACCATACAACAGAAGCTTGGCCCTACAAATTACTGCTAGAAACGGGCGCCATTAAAGTCAGCCAGGAGCACAACTTGGGTCAACAAGGGTTAACTATACACACATATATATATATATAGTATGTATCATTTGGTCTATTCCCTTCTCCTGATCATCGTAGGCAGCACTGTCAGCACTCCCTGGAACCTTTTGTTTTTATTTTGGGGTCCCAAACAAAAGGGAAGGGATGATGATCAGATGAGATCAGGACTATCATGGATGACCTCCGCGTGTCTTTAGCACTACTGCATAACCCCTCACTTTTTTCGTCAAACTGTGTGTTCAAACTTTGGGTTGTTGCGGTAGTAATTGTCCCAGTTCTCTTCCGAAGCTTTTGCGCCCCCCTTGTTCTCCTCAAGACTGTTTGAGGTGCCGGGACAATGCAGGTTAGCATGGGTTGGTTTGGAAATAAGGTGCCCCCATGATAGTTTATCCATTAAAATCCATAGAAACCCCATTAAAATCCATAAAATCCCATAGAATACCCATTAGTTTATCAATGTTTATCATCCTTTTTCCCACTTCCAAGGCATTGACCCATCGATTGCGGCGCTCCGGACCGCGGCATTTGCAACGATCAGTGCAGGTGGGGGTTAGTGGTTGGGAAGTGGTCCCCAAGAGATACCCAGGTTCAGGTGGATTGGTTCAGGGTCACCCCTCAGAAAAGATAAAGATGGTTTATATGGGAGTGGGTCAAAATCCCATTATTATCAATTGGAATGGGATGAACATTCATTTACCATCTATTTTTGGGTTCACTAAGTACCAGGCTTTTGACCCATAGCCATATTTATATCATGATTTAAGTGTTTTTTCTTTCCATGTTTGTGGGGATTATAGACCCATCTATACCCTCTTGTAAATTGACATAGACCCTGCAAAATGTCAGTTTTTTAGTGGACACCAATCTTCCAACCCCCTGCCATTGGCAGGGTCTGTGCTGGTTGGGAGGATGGAAAGTGTCATAAACCATCCCCCCAAAATAGGATGGAAATTGATGGAATGCAATTCTTTGGCAACTCTCCCATTGGAAAACAGCACATGTTTTCCAAAAGAGTTCCGGATATTTCTTTTGGTAGGGTTATTGGTTCAAACAAGGTCCAAACCGCGAATTTTGATGGAACACCTCCGTTTGAAAGTGTGATTTTTTTTTTTGAGCGAATCCCGTACACCATGGCTTACAGGGTTTTTGATTTTGAGGTTATATCCCTTGGAGCCTTTGGGACAACACGCTCAACCTGTATAGGCTCAACCTCCCAAAACTATTGCTGAAATTCTGATCATCCATGGTGATATGCACGGCATAACTCCCCTTTCCCAGACACCCCGAACGACCGATCCCAGACCTTAATCTAGCCACGTGACACTGTGAGTCTTGGTAGGTGGATGCCCGTGGTGATACTCGACCCGGCTTTCAACTCACAACGCCCTTGGAGGTCCTCAACTGCAGTCGGATAGTTGTCCTATTGAAGCTCCCCATGACGACTGCATGATGACAAGCTTGAATGAAATGCGAAGCTGCTTGGGTCCTAAAGATATCAGGCAAGGATATTCTGATGGAGTCGTGGAGTCATATTCCATTTTTGGTTCAATGTTTTTTCAAAGACTGCAAGCATCACGACATGACGACACTTAGATGCTTGTAGCCCATCCCCCATCTGGATTGAGATACAACTTCAGATTTCCGATAAAAAACCTGCTGAGCCATGCAAGAGCCAGGACATGTCTTCAGAGTACACCGGCATCATTGGGGTCGGCACTGCCGATGATGGAAATGCGCAATTTGAGGCCCGCGTTGCGGACCTGTTGGGGATGGGGACTTGCTGACTGGCATTTTATTTCTGACGTGGAGAAAACTGGGTCGCATTGCGTCAAAGGCACAAACCTCCTTACTACCATCCCATTAATATGGTCAGGTTGTCAATTCGGTTCATTGTTGGAAGGGTTTTACCAGGGTACGATCGTCACGTGATCCTTGCTTCCAATCTTCGTGCCAAGGCCCGTGTGGTCTTTGATACTGGAAGCACGAATTTGTGGATTGCATCCGTCCTTTGCAAGGCCTGGCTGGTTACCAGAATCCACGACCGCAGAATGACTGGAAGATATTGGAATGTTTGAGTTCAGCATATAGTCGTCGTTTCGTCTTCATTTCTACATTTTATTAGGCGTTGTCTGAGCAGGTAGGGGAAGAATCCAACTGCCGTGGTTTGTCATCATGTTCCTCATGAAATGGTAATTTCATGGGGATTCCTCATTTTCAGAGACATCCATTTTCAGTGTCTGGTATTGTGTGGTACTGAATCAAACATTTCGAGTTAAGACGAAATTTGGCGCGATTCATGATCTGTATCCCGGGGAAATCCTCTGTTTCCCAACTCCCCAAGAAAAACCATGTGTAAAACCTTAAACCATAAACCATCTTTGGGGATGGTCACTAACCAATCCATTTCTGGTGTTGTGGATGGTGATTTTTATCCGGTTCACATAACACACATTGATGCCTCGGTCGCGCATCACCGTGAGTGGTGTTCAAATGTTCAAGGCATCACCGTGTGATCGCGATGGTGCAGAGAAGTTCTACGATCCGGTCCTTTGGCGCAACGGCGCAACGTGTTTTTTTTTCGGCGATGGTGTGACCGGCTGGTCTTCAACTGACATTCTGAAGGGCGCGCCAACGAAAACTCAACCAGGAATCAGGAATCTGTACTGTGCCAAAGGATTTTGTTGCCAGGATGTTTGGCTGCTAGAAAGTCTCTTTCCGTCGGTTCGAGCATGACTTAAGAAAGCCACTAGAATCAGAATGGGTCAAATGGTTGTGGGCTCAAGAGACGCAACCTAAAACAGGGTAAATTTTCATGAAGGTCTTGGTGTCGTGAGGCTTTTCTGTGATGATTGGGGGTCACCGTCCGGCACCATCCCGTAGGGTACTGCATGGTCCATGGCTGAGCATTTCATCCTTGAGCAGCAGTGGATGCTTCCAAATATTTAAAAAAACAAAAGTCTAGCACTGTCCATAATCAACATGTCCACAAAAAAAATGCTTCTACGAATTATGATATTGGAATATTACTCACCATGTCCACTAATCATCACCATCCACTATTCTGTAAGTGGATGGTTCCAGATCCAATGGCCCAGTGGCCCAGCCTTCCTGTCACAGGCCAAGTCTAAAACCTCCCAAGCCTTCATAGAAGATGGAATGGACTGGCGCTGGGGGGGAATTTTGAGGCGAATCATCAAATTAATCAGTGGATTAGTGGATATAGTATTATAATAACCCTCAAAAGATACAAAAGTGACTTACTACTATTTCAATCAGAATCAACATTTATTTTTGTGAAGTTACTACACAGCAAAAAACAAATTTATCACTGGACCTTTTTTTGATAGGTCAACTTCAGACTCTTCAGCCCCAAAATCCTGGTTCACGGGGTGCATTCACCAGAACGCACCAGGAGAGTGATTCGGATATCGACATTGTCTTCGGCACGGGCGAGTTAAAAGGGCCTCTCCATGTGGATACCTATCGAGTAGGTGCGCCGGCGCCCAATTCCATCCAACAAAGGGATTCTCCCCCAAGAATAGGGGCGTATTAAGAACCAACAACCACTTTAAATCCTGACTAGAATCAGATGTATCCATATGTATCCCCGATTCCGCGTCCAGCTGATAAATCAAACTTTCACCTGGAATATGTTAAAAAAGAAACCCACATCCCATCTGGCCATTAGATGTTGGTTCCTGGTTTGGATTTATCAATTCCCAAAGAGACCAGGAATTGATAAATCCAAACATGATATCCAGCTTTTTTGTGGTATATCCCAATTGGCATCCCAATTATATCACCACGAATAGTCCATAATGGGGATTTATATCATAATACTGAATATTGCAGTAGTCTTCCATTCATATCTATTCCATGAATAGTTCATCAATCATATTCCATGAATTTTCTATGAATAATACTTCATTCATATCTCATTAATAATATGTCATTACTCCATGAATATATACTTATTCCATTAATCTGCCATTTTCATATCCACAACAATGGGGATCACTATACCATAATGATGAATATTCCATAAATCTTCCATAATATTCCGTTGATATCTTTTCATAAAAACCGACAGCCAACAATCGAAAGCTGTTGTTTCATAATATTCATAGTATTCCATACGAAACTGCTGTTTCAATGGATTGGTTTAAGGGAAAATTTACAGGAAAGGCCCATATTTAATGGGGAAATCCATGGTTTCCTGCAAAATTTCCCTTAAACCAATCCATTGACTGTTGATAAATCTAGCAGATTCCATTCATATCCTATTGATCTACCGAAAGTTTCCAGGTCCCATGGCCGTGGAGCGGCAGCCTTTCGCCATGATCAGAGAGATGACAGGCCGCCTGAGTTACGGTGAGTTGAAACCAGGTGTAAAAAATGGTGGTTTTCTGTACCGGTTACTACAGTAGTGACATGGAGGTTTCCTAAGTCATGGGGCTACCCCCAGTCATCATCCAGTTATAGATGGATGTTCCATGATAAACCATGCATTTTGGGGTACCCCAACTTTGAGGAAACCTCCATATCAATATGATACGAATATCACGGTTTTGGATTTCAAATGAGCGGAATCTGCAGAAACATCTGTTACTGTATTTGATCAATGGTTTTTGAGACATAAAATTGTAATGGTCTGCAAAATGGGTTCACCTGTTGTTTCGGAAACTGCCAGACGGATCACCCAGTTCTCCGCCGTCCCAGAATTGGTTGGTTGAAGGGAACATTGAGAATTAGTGGGTTTTTCACCATGAATTTGGCTGGGTTTTTTCCATGTTTTTCCCAATGGTTTGAACCTTTTCGATTTTTTTCCCTTAAACCCGTGCCATTCGACCATCCGGATGTCTGAGGCGATGTCTTCTCCTCCTTCCCCTTCGAAGGGATCTTAGGCTTGGCCTTTCCCTCGTTGTCCTTTGGAGGCATCGAACCCTTCTTCGAGCCACTGGTCAGAACACATTAGCCCTTAGGCCCCCAGCGGATGTTCTACATTCTTTTCCGAATAGAAGCATTACTGACTATGCGAGCATCATGTGTAGCAGCCAACTTGTCAGCAATTTCAAAAGATCCAAGCACAAGAAGCATGTATCTACATCTACATTGAATCTACATGTAAGCCTCAGTGTGCGGATGCTACATCTTGCGGACTAACCCAGTGGTGGCTGTGCGTCAGTTCGGCTCAGGCGAGTCATCAGGGTCACTCGGCAGATGGTGGGGAGATCCCATTAGCCTAAACCCATCACAGCAGGCACCCTTTGAAAGTCAAACGTGGCAATGGGAAAGCAAATGGAACTATGTTATTATATTATGGGAACTATGTATAAGTATAAATAATCAAATCAATATACATTCAAATGGGAACTATGTTCATCTATTTGTAGAGAACTCCGTGAGTCCGAGGATTTTTCATCGCAATGGAATTGCTTTGCCGGAGATTCTGAGGCAAAAACAATTTGCTGGTTCCGAGGCGAAACTTCTCAAAAGCAACGAATTTTCCTTCTACCTCAACACTGATAGCAATCGACCCAGCGCTTTGCTCTGGGGCGGCGTGGACAAGGTCAGCAAAGGGTCAAGGGAAGGATATGTGTGGACTCGACTCTGTTTGTTGTTGAGAGGTGAGGAAGCCATTGATATATCCAGATTATATTGATTCATTATTTGCATGTCTTTTCCTTGGGTGATAATTTCATCATTCTTGGCATTGGTAAGTGGTGACTGTTGACTCAATGCCCAGTTGCCCAGTTGCAGGACTTGTTCGAAGGTTCCATCGTACCTTTGGTGAAGTGGGAAGCAGCCCAGGGCTGTTTTTGGGAGGGATCCCACCACCTGGAGAAAAAAAATTGGATGAATCTTGCCTCCAATCATGAGGATATCCCGGGTTTGTGCATGATATACCCTCCAGTAAATTAACATAGACCCTGAAAATCACCAATTTTTAGAGGAAACTAATCTTCCAACCCCTATCTAGAGGAAACTAATCTTCCAACCCCTATCTACCAGGGTCTATGTTAATTTACCAGAGGGTATCCCTTAGCATTTTAGACGCGGCTATCTAATACCATGATAAATGGGTTCCAAGCATGTTTACCAGTGACCATCCTTGGGACGATCCAGTAACCAGTCAATTACCTTATCCCACTTAGTGGTTAGTAGCCCTGGTTAGTCCCCAAAGTGATCCCCCTTTAGTATCGAATATACATATGTAATCATATGTATAATATCTCTATACATATATTATATATATATAATATTATACATATGATATATATATATATATATATATATTATAAATGGGTTAGTGGCCTTGTGTTTTTCTCCCTTTCCCAACTTTCGGGTCAGGGACTTCCCCTCACAACGCGTGTTGATCGGACCCAGGTCATGTTCCCGGTGGTGAAGCCGCACTACTGGTACCCTGGGCTATTGATCGTTGGGGGTGCTAGCCATGAACACAAGAACCGGTATCAATGGATTGGTTTAAGGGAAAATCTACAGGAAACCATAGAATTTCCCATTAACTATGGGGCTTTCCTGTAAATTTTCCCCTAATCCAATCCATTGACGGTAGGTTGATTGGTCTACAGTCCATGAGTTTTTCGCTCATCCCCGGATCAACAAACTGTGGTACTATGATTGAAAATCAGGAAATTATGTCAACTCTCCCAAATTTATCCCAAATTTCAAAAATGTCGTCACCAAACGGAAGTGTAGCGTCATCTGCTACCCTAATTTATAGCATTTTTAGGGAGATCAACATCCATTTATTCGCCATTTTGATGTTCACCCTATTCCCCTATCTGCCCATTTCAATTTTTTTGTTGGTCCATAGAGTCAACCAGCATGATCCCCAATATGCTTCAATATATGCTTCATGACCATCTTCCAGCTTTATTTTTGTCAGTTTGTTTCAAACAAAAAGCTGGAAGATGTTTAATAACTGATGTTTAATGACCATTTTCCAGCTTCTATATGGTTCTGATGTTGGTTTCCGTTGGTTTTTTTTGATGGTCGGGTCTGTCCGAAAAACCCAGCGGTCGTGCCAGTATCCAGGTCGCTGGAACTGGTGGACTTTCGCATCAATGGGAAGTCGCTGAAGGCGGGGCTAGGCCTCGTGGCTGCTGTGGCTGCTGTGGCTGTGCTACTGAAAACTGTGGGAGGCGCATGTATCCGAAGACAACAAGGCGGGCTTGTTGGAGTCGAAGCAAGATTGTAGCCGAGAGGAAGATAAGGTAGGATCCACCTGTCCTTACAAATGGTCAAGTGCCAGGCAAAGTATGTGCTGGTGGACAGTGGTACAACCTACTTCACTGCACCATCGGCCGCTCGGCGTTCTGGTGTCATGATGCGGCTAAGTAGCATGCATCTTAAATTTGGCTTTCGGATCGTTCAGATTTTGTTATTTTTCGTCTCGCTACAATGTTTTTCACCAAAGGTGACCCAATTTTTCCCCAAACCCATTTCCCAGATGTCACCCTTGCCCAAACCTTTGAGTCTTTGGTTCTGGATAGAGTTCTGAGGTTGGAGTAAAGGCTGTTCTTTCTTTCCGAATTGTCTTGAGAGATAGAAAAGTCTCAAACATTAGGCCCATTAGCAAGCTTTCGTTGCAAACCTATCATTGTGAATCATCCCCAATTGATGTGGTGATTCACACTCCAATCAACAGCGGCTACCCTCTGGTAATTTAACATAACTATGGAAAGATCCACCATTTTTAATGGGAACAATCCACTACTGTATTTCTATGGCCATTTTCAATAGCTATTTTGACATAACCAGAGGCTTTTATCATTCATCAACACGTAGCCATTTTTTTCCGCCACCAGGAGATGTTCTACAGCATCATGAAACAATTCCCAGAGGCTCCCTGCAGCAGCTCGTCCTATGTGAAACAGCCCTGTTTTTCGCCGCAGTCGCTGGGAATAAAATCTGACTGAGATTGTGAAAGAATATGCTAAGAAGAGATTCTAACTGGGAATATTCTAACCATAACCAAGTTTAGCATTCTGGGATTTCTAGTTAGCTACTGTATTTTTCCATCTTTTTCCCCCCAACAGCATTTGCTTAGGGGGTCTCCCAGATAAAGCTTCGCTGCGGTTCCGGGATGGTGTTCGCTTTCATTTATGGGGGTTTCCATAAATGGAGGTACCCCCATAGCTGGATGGTTAGTGGAAAATCCATTTATAAATGGATGATTGAGGGGTACCCCTATGACTTAGGAACCCCCCATGTGTTTTTGTTGTGACCGTTGTGAGGTACTCCACTAATCTTCTTAGAATTCTGGTTAGGTGAGGTGATATCCCCAAGATATCCCAGGCACGTGGGAAACACGGGGATATACCCCAATATAAAGATACAATATAAGATACAATTTATATATATATATAGATTCACATTATATTACATACATATATATATATAATGATTTATATTGCAGATATGTATCTATATATTCAAATAAAGGATGATAACTCATCCAATTTACAGAGACGCAATTTTCCAACAGCCCCCCCATGTGTGGTTCCAAGCACCACGAGAGCCTCGACATCCTCAGGTGAGGTGGAAGGCTACCCAGCCATCGAATACGTGCTGCGAAGCGCTCATAACAAAACCTTCACTTTGGAGGTTGGGAGGTACCCCATAAAAGGGATGGTTTGCAATGGAAAATCCATCTATAAATGGATGATGACTGAGGGTAGCACCTTTTTAGGAGCCAACCTTTTTATTTTGGTATCAAAAAATAGATTAAATGGACATATAGCGAAATATTTCATGAACATTCCCAATGATTTTAACCATAATTTGTCACCATTTCGGGAATCACTTCCAAATTCTCGTGTTTTCCTTTGGGTTACAGACACCAGAGAACGGGACACACTGTATTTATTTGGCGGAGAATTGGTCTGAAGATTTAGGAAACCAGTAGAGAACACCACTTAAATGGGGATCCAGATTATCTAACATGGGTTATTTTCTCCATATTTTCGCAGAAATCAATTGTGTTGCGGGTAGCTTCCATTTTGACACAGCCAATTTGACCTTCCAAACCAATCTCTGCTACATCAGGTGAGCCAGGAGACTTACATGGTGCCTTGCTGAAGCGGAAGCGCCACGGGATCTGAGTTGTTTGAAAACAGACTGTGCTCCCATTTCCAATGGATTAGAATCAGCACATTTTCCCCTGTTAAAATGGTGATTTGGGAGCATACCTCCTTTTCCGACACACCCATTTGAGGTTGACATGTCATAGATGTTGTTGATTCTGTTGGCTTTACAATGTGATATTTTGCTTGCATGTGGGGAAGTGGACTTGAGTCTTCATGGGTCAACATTTTCAGATGTTTTGAGAACCAACGACCCACAGATTTTGGGTTCCTCTCAGTTGCCCATCTTCTTCCTGGACACCATCCCATATGTTCCCATGAGGTGTGTTTTGCTGGCCCCAAGCCGGAGGAAGAGCCCTGGCCCAGGTGATGGATGAGTATGATTCCTGCCGTCCCGCCTTCATGAAGTTAGACATCAAGCGCAAATCCTATGGTCCCGCCATGATCCTTGGGGAGGCGCGTCTTTTTGGTGCACTTGGCATGTGGGTCTGGATCAAAACCTATCATATCATAACTATCATACCATATTTTTTTTGATGAACATCCATAAACCCCAACTATTTTGCTGTTCACCAAGGTACTGGGGTCTTGAGCCATAGCCGTGTAGCAACCTGTTTCTTTTGGAAGCCATTTTGCAGGTCTTCATGCGTCACTTCTTCACCGTCTTCAGCCGCGGGGTCCGAGGGCCTGGAAAATTGGCTGATGCCTATTGAGCAGTGTTCAAAACCCCTGTTGGTTGATGATTATGGGGGATTATACTACCCAATATATTGGGGATTCGGGTATTATAATAATCCAATAGGGGAATCCCTATAAACCAGCCAGTTTATTGGAATGATAGAGGGATTTTGAACACTGCTCAATTGACATGTTCCAACATTGATTTCTGCTTCCTCGGCGAACTGAGAACGGAAGCCTGGACCAAGCGAAAGTGGGCTTCGCTCGTGCCAAAGTTGGCATCTCGCTTGCAACAGGCTTTGGCTTAGGTGAGTTGCCTCGTTCAAGCGAAGACCAACAAGAAAATAGTGGATTACCTGGACACACATGAGGCTTTCCTGTGTTTTCTCCCTGAAATCAACTCCAGAGATAGATAGCTTCAGGTTGAAGGAATAATTATGGCCTAAAATTGCGGTGTCCAATGTTTCCAGACAGAACAACACACCAAGATTCAGAACAGTTTAGGAATTTTCAAGAACTGTCTGGACAAGTTCCTAAGATCGCATTTTTTTTTGTTTCTCTGTTTGTTATCCCAAAAAACATCCCATTAGATAGCTTCAGGTTGAAGGAACAATTATGGCCATTGTTTGTTAAGGATATGAGGGTTTCCTGAAATAGGGGTACCCCCAAATCATCCATTTGTAGATGGATTTTCCCTCCCAAACCAACCATTTTTGGGTACCCACATTTTAGGAACTCTCCATATATGTTCCAGGTTCTAGGCCCACCCCCCCATCCATGGTCATGTGGTGTGGTCGTCATCCATTGCCATGATACCCTGGTACAACCCCCTCTCCCCCCCTGTGGTGTGGTGGGGGGGGGACCATACCACTGCAGGGGGGGCTAGCGAACCTAGGACCGGGATCATATATATCCCACATAAATCCCATATATCCCACATTATATCCCATACAATATATATATATATCCCATATATATCCCATATAACCGTTGTTTGTTAAAGATATATATATATAGTTAGTTTCTAGTTAGTTTCTGTTTGACTTTGAGTGCCCGATTCTCACGACCAGGAGCTGAGCCAAAGATCGCCGAGAACGTGGAGCAGGTGGAGCCGGGTGCAGCCTCCACATAAGAAGTGGGTATATTATGCCCTAATCCCCAGGTTCCCCATGGGAAAAAATAACAATTTTGAGGTGATGGCGGTGTCTTTTCACCATGGTTGCACTTTTTGGCCATGATCAACCATCGTGAAAACACATGTGAACAAACTGTTATAGTCACACTTACTACCTACAAGTAGATAGCAACTTTTTTTTTTTTTTCCGGGGGTTGTGTCCCAAGCACACTTCCTATTGTACCTATTGACTGAACCCCCAAGCGGATGAATCTTTAGGTTCCGCAGCCTCAGCTTCGGAGATGGAGATCCATGTTGTTATAGGATCACTGCAGCTATTATTCAAAAGGCCTTAGAAGCAGGGAAGCTATGGAATCATATGGGAACTGATGCCATGGGGTAACATGGTGGGTATCTTGCTGTTCTTCCTTTGCCTCGGAGGCATCCTATTTGCAGTCCCAGGCTGGTACTCAGAGAGGTTTCATCCCAAACAGCACTGGCTCAAGATGTGCATTTGATCTCAAATTTACCCATAGAAAATGGATGAACGTGGCCAGATTTAGTGAGACATGATTTAGCCGTGATTTTCCATCCGTTATATTCAATTCCAACAGGTTTAAGAACCTCAGTTATAGATGTACAGTACAAAGCTCTTGTTTTGTTGGCATAAATCCACGATTTGTTGGATTTACCATCAGTTTAGGCAACCTGTGATCCCATCTTCGAGGCGAGCTCGATCATGAGAAGATCTTCCAAGCCATCCAGAAGGCCAAGCAAACGGAGCTGGAGCGAGTTGATGTCATGAAAACTGCGGATGGGATTTACATGGATTTACTGGAATTTTACAAGGATGAAATCTGATTAATCTGATTAATTATATATTAATTATGAATGGGATCTATGAGGCTAACCAAAGCTTGCCAAACTCAGAGAATCTTGGCAGAATTCCAAGCTGTTTGAAAACATTCATCCCAGACTGGGACCGCTCCGTGCCAGGCAAAAAGTGTGATTCTTCGAAGCCAAGCAGAGCGGGAAAAAGTTGTGGCTGAAGTCTCGCACCTGAAATCAATCTGCATAGATATGGGGGTTTCCTAAGTCATAGGGGTACACAAGTCATTCAAGTCATCATCCATTTATAGATGGGATTTTCCCTCATAAACCATCCATTTTGGGTACCCCATTTATGGAACCCCCCAGCCCATATATAGTTTTTCGATTTGTTGGATTTGAAGTACTGAATCTTGATATTCTCACGACCTTTGGTTGAGACAAATCCTTTGTGAGGAGCTTTAGATGGTCCAACGATGGATAGTTGAAGATTCAAATTACTCCAAGCTCCATACTTGTCTTGATCTAACCAATCCCATGCAGCTAGACTTCAAAGTTTGGCATTGATGATAGATTATTCAGATGCCATGGGTGAAATCACGATAGCTGATTATAGATGATTGTAGATGATTATAGATGATTATAGATTATCCAGATAAATAAACTTCTATAAAATCAACATCATCCCATGTTTATGATTCCTTGGTAGCTCAACCTCGATACCCTGGGATCACCCCGAGCTCCGAGGTGGCCTTGGCCAGGCCTGGCAGCAGGCCTTGCAGATGATGGGCACCAGGGACCCCACTGGTGAGGCCTCCCAGGCCCTGCAAATCCATCGCTTCAGCTCCAAAAACTAGATGGGAACACATGAAATTTCATATGGCTATGGGTCAATACCTATAGTAATCCATTTTTAGTGGGATGAACATCCATAAATCCCAGCTATTTTGGGTGAACAAAAGGTACCAGGGTTTTGACCCATCCTCATATCGGTTTCATGAATTCTCGTTTCCGATCCAGTTTTGGAGAGTTGATGACGTGCTTCAAGGTGGAAATTGTCCGTTTTCCGGAGTTTTTGTCGGGTGAAAGATTGGCTACTTGGACCATCCACGATGGCCTGTGAAGCCTGTGGAGTTGTTCCGTGCCGTCTTGTGGGTAGTGTCAACCCCGGATTAATAAATCATGGTTTATTAGAGGGGTATTCCTCCAAAAGTAATAATCTGATACTTAAATGGTACCTCCCAATTCAACAGCCGTTTTGGGTTTATTAATCCAGGGTTGACATTGTCTACATATATATGGATATATATATATATAGAACATATAATGCATAGAATATATGATCATTGTATAAACATGTGCAATACATAGTGTATATGATAGATACGGTTACATATATAGAATAGAGATGTTAGTATATCACACACACAATACCCAGGTTCCTTGTGGAATGCTGTGGCCTGGGCCTGCCAGGCCGGAGATTTTTTTCATGGGCCTGGGAATGTAAACCTAAAATATAGCCATAGAAAATTATGGGAAAAGGACAATTTAGCGGAATGGAATATAATGGAATATGGGGATATCATGGATCTAGGGTGAGTGGAGCTGCTGGTGAAAACACATTTCGGGGATTTGAGACATTGAACTCATTGAAGCATCCAATATGGGACTTGAAATATCGAGGGATTTCACTAATGAATAGTGGGACATAATCCTTGCCACCAAACGTGGGATGAAACGAATTCTTATGACACCAAGAATTGCATCTGCAAAGCAAGCCGTTTGTTGCTTGGCGTGTTGGCCATTGGGGGTGAAGTGGATGTCCAACAGAGTGCCACCATGTGCCACCTGCATGCAAATATGTTTGAAGTGGGCGTTCGATGGGTACCTGAGAAATAGCAGCTCGGCAGGCGTAATACTGTAATTGCCGCCACCAATTAATTGCAAGCTGATGCGTATCAAGTGCAGCATTACACATTGGTGGGTGTGCTGAAAGGAACATTAGCATCCTCACCGTTCAAGTTTGTGAGGCAGCTGGTCGAAGCTTGCCTGCAACACCCACCAGCATCTCTGTGGACATGAGGACAGCGGTGGGACGGCTGGACGAAAGCCAGAAAGGGCTTTGGAAAGCCAGGGATTTTGAGTCAGTGAAAACGATGAACACGTTTAATCATGTTTAATCATGAGTTGCATGAGATTCTTTTGGCGCAAACATGATGATTTGAAGAAAGTGAAACTGTTTGAGAATGTTGTGCCGGCAAAGTCAGGATTCAACCGTCATCTGAATGGGGACGTCCTTTGCCATGGGCATCCCGGAAGACAGTCTGACTACACAGACCTAGATTAAAGCAATGGAAACATGGTGGAAAGGACGCATATCCAATTCTTTTCTTTCTCAGAGATCATTCACGGGAACGATTCATGATCGAGCAATCTGAGTCGGCATTTTTATAAACGGTGTGCTATTCCGGTGGGTTGTGTCGGTCCCGAAATTGAGGGGAACAAATCCCCAACCCCCGGTTTTATTGCCTTTGGAGTCGGGTAAACCCGGTCATTGGGATCTGCGAAATTTCCTGGGAGGAAGGAGCACGACGTGGTGAAGTTTGTACGACAACGTGCCCAGGTGGGGCTGAGTCAAGGTCATCGGGGAACCAATCACCGTTGAATCACCATAAATCCGATGAAAATCCCTTCAAGTCACCATCAAATCATCATCAAATCATCATTAAATCATATTGAATCACCATTATCGAAGGAAGTTTAGAAGCTAAACTTCCGACAATATGGACAGTTGAAACGCAGAGCAGGGAAGAGGCAGAGAGAAGAGAAAAGATCAGAAGAAAGAAGAGGTAGATGCGCGAAAAGATA
>Ga0126342_10001144_pt1 | contig 35502 bp, 39 predicted proteins | sample Cyp1metagenome_FD_92528 | JGI IMG/M metagenome (GOLD analysis project Ga0126342, IMG submission 92528) | Coral microbial communities from Lord Howe Island, Old Settlement Bay, Australia - Cyphastrea 1 metagenome | ecosystem: Host-associated > Invertebrates > Cnidaria > Coral ...
AGAGTAGGTAGTAAAGAGTAGGTAGTAAAGAGTAGGTAGTAAAGAGTAGGTAGTAAAGAGTAGGTAGTAAAGAGTAGGTAGTAAAGAGTAGGTAGTAAAGAGTAGGTAGTAAAGAGTAGGTAGCAAAGAGTAGGTAGTAAAGAGTAGGTAGTAGGTCGTCGGGAGTAGGTCGTCGGGAGTAGGTCGTCGTCGGCGGCGGCGGCCGCGGCGGCGGCGGCGGCAGCGTCGGCGTCCTCGTCCTCGTCCTCGTCCTCGGAACAACACGCCCCGCAAGACAGAATCCAAAAAAAATCCCAAAACGCAGAATAAAAACACAAAATAATTCTCCATAGCAACAACGACTGGATGTTATGACATTGAGCAACGACATCCAAACTGTCGAGAGCCGATGCGCAACAACTAAACAGAATCCTGATATACTTGATAATCTTGATATTATGACCTCAATACATTTACGTTGCTCATCTCCCAGAGAATTCCTTCGGACGCTCGTAGCCAAGGAAAGATTTCTCCCGGCAGATCCGTTGCTGAACAACTGGACATTCTTCAGAATCGCGAACGAATCCTGGAGGACTCCAAAGTGCCCAGCAACAGGAAGAGTTCGCTGCAAACTCTTTGGGAGGAAAATCCAGGAAGACGAGGAACAGCAACTGAGTTCATCAAGTCGGATCCTCCGCTGTCAATTGGTGTATTTTGGTGCACTGGAAGTTGTTCGGCATATGGTAACATGTTTTGTCATGTTTTGGCATTGTGAGTGGCTTCATATTAGTACTCCTCCTAGCAATCAGCAATCTGACCAGACTAGACTGTTCACGTTTGTTCACCCTTTGACTCCAAGGGTGGCATTTCTGACCTTTACAACGAAGCAGAATTGGAGGGACCAAATTTTGTGTTCTCCTTCACTCGCTTCAAACGAATTGCAGATCTCCAAGAGGCCTTCGGACAGATTTGTCGACCACATGGGTGAGTTCCTGATGGCAGACCATCAATGGAACCGGCCAAGAAGCCGACGGGGCACATGGGCACGGCACATTTAAGCTGGAGTGCAATGTGTTTGTGGTGTAACTAAGGGTTGCTGCATGATTTGTAATTCTGATGCTTGCAGCCAATAGGCCAATAGGCATTACAGGAAGGGCCCGCCAAGCTTCCGCTCATGTCGTGACAATCGTGACAATGACTTCCAGACTTCAGACGACAGAAGAGTCATGGACAATTGACAGTATTTCAGATTGCTGTCACCAGACCGTCCGCGATGAATTCAGACCATCTACGTCCCAAGTGGTGGATGTTTGCTTCAGAGTCATGTCTTACAAGATCTTGCAAGGGAGTTGTGAACGGGCAGAGCTGCCGCACGAGCACCAAGTTTTGTTTTTGAGATGGTGCCAGCAACTCCTGAACATGCAAGCTTGACTCAGTGTCCAGAATGAATATCTTTGCCAAGAAGGGCTTGCCTAGAGGCCATTTGCTTTGGCGGCCACGGGGGACTTTCACGACAATTGGAACAGAAGTTTTTCTTGAGGCACGTGCAATCAAGTCACCGTTCTTGCCTGTGCGTGCGAAAGACAGTCCGAACAATTCGAACAAGGAAAGACTTGCCATATAAGAGGCTGTATATAGAGAGACCATACAAGTCATTGTTGGCAAACCATCAACATTCTTTCTTGCAGCTTTTTGCCTGATGCAGTGATGGAGCGAACACCTCCGGGAAAGGTACAGTTTGAAACCATGTCCACCTGACTTCAGTCTGTTCTGGCAATTGACCATGATGGGTAAGGTGGTGCCAGCAACTCCTGAACATGCAAGCTTGACTCAGTCGCAGGGTCCTAGTCCTAGCTTTCTTGGCGCGCGGGGTCTGAGACAACTTGGAGGCGTTTGGCCAAAGGTTGGGCAGTACATGAGCATCCAGGGTCACTTGGAACCAAATGAGCCCAGTGTTCTCCGTTCTTTTTGGTGGGTGGGTCTTGGGTGGGCCTTGGCAATTGTTAGAGCTCTTCCCATCCCATAGATGTCCTTTTCCCACTGGTTGATTCATAGAGGAGTACCCCAGTGCCTTCCAATTCAACAACCAACGGGGAAACATATCAATATATATATATATGTATATTATATATATATATATATCATTATATCATAGCTAACATGAATTAACCATCATGAACCATCATGAACCATCATTAACTATCATGACCCATTACCCATTAATTACTAACTAACCATCTAACTCTATCATTTTCATTAACTAATTATGTTCATTCATTTTCCCCATCGCCCAAACTCTCCTTTCCCAGGCGAGTGGCCCGACGTCCTGGCGCGGGGAAGCTGCACGACGTCCCCTCAAAGAGACGACGCGACCATCCAGGACCATCCAGGACCAGTTGTTTGCACCCAGGGGACATGGCGTCGACTGGTTTGTCTTCACCGTTGCAAAGCTCCCAGCGTTTGGGTGCATTTCAAAACCCTACGAAGTGGAAAAGGAGAGGCCAGGGCTGCAATCCAGTTGGCAGTCCGCAAAGATCAGGAACAGCCGGAGTGATTAGACTTTGCGGTTTGACCTTCATTGCGATGGGTCAATAAATTCCCTGCAGCTGTCCGCGGTGGAACAGATGGCCCCTGTAGAAAAGGTTGCGAATCGGAAACGGAAACAACCTTACACCGTAGCAATGAGAGAATCTACTGCAGTCTTGACACCAGCACCACAAGGCACTTCAGGATTGCTGAGGACACAACTACTGCTGTTTTTGGTTTGTCAATCTGTGGAGCACTGCTGTGCTTGTCACGCAATACGAATGACATGAGTCAAAGCATTTGCCCTCCGCAGGTTGGGCTATTGCCCACAGTTTGATGCCCTCTTGGAGCTTTTGACGGTTGAGGCCTGATATCTGGCAGCATCAACATTTGACGATATTTTTAGAGGTGGTAAGGCGTCCGAAGGTGGTGTTCTGATTGATATATTTGATTGTGTTTGATCTCCTGTTCGCATGCTAATATGTTCTCGACTTTTTTAGACTGATCATGACTGATCAGAAAGACCCAAACAAATCAGGCTGAACGATATAAACTTATATAAACAGAATCATTCAAAGATGTTCGGAGGGATGTTGCTCGATGATCTCGATGTTGCTCCCAGTGCTTGCATCCTGCCAGGATCATTTGGAATTTTACGCCGCAATTCGCGGCTTGCCGAAACAGGCGAAATGGATCGAGATATATCGAGATAGATTTTGCCGTGTCCTTTCCGGTCCTTTCCCGTCCTTTCCCTTGCTGCGCCTTGCTGCGCCAGGCTGTGGAGGACTCGTTACAAGACTTCAAGCTCGCCAAGCTCGTCCGGACCTGTGGAGATTCCACGGAACTTCGCCCGCTAAAACCGATCTGATTGGAAGATGACAAAGATTCAGGAAAGATTACGGACATATTACAGACATTTGCAGACATAGTGGATGTATATTGGCAATGTATAGCAATGCATAGCAATGCATAGGAAAATGTGATGAATCACGGATGAAATCTGAAGTTTGAAAGATTTTGAAGATTTTGTTGATGATGATGATGATGACGACGATGATGATGATGATTATGAGCACAAACTAGTTTTGATATTATTGAGTTATATTAACATATATTAACAGCTATATTATGTTAATTAATATTGATTTATATTTTTTTATATTGAGTTTCTGAGTTTGTGACGAGATTTTGAAGCGAACCGAGGCACGGCGCCGCGCAGAAGTCCTGAGCGGAGGCAACAAGCGGAAGCTCTCTGCCGCGTTGGCCTTGGCTCGGCTTCCCAGCGACTCCAAGGGACGACATGCCGATCACATCGATCACGCAGAATCATGCAGACTCAGTATGACTCGGTCCCACACGGTGAATTTGCGTCAGTGATTGCGACATTGGACTGACACAAGCTTTATCAAGTTATTCAAGCTCTTATTCAAGACATTCAAGATGTTCAAGCCCTTGTTCTATCTTGCCTGGACAAATCGTCGCCATGCTCGACCTGACAGCCAGATGGGCTCTCCGTCCTTGGCCATCTTGGACGAGCCCAGCTGTGGCTTAGATCCAGCCGCACGACGTGCACTTTGGACCGGAAACACAAACGAGATCAAAATGTTCAGATGAGTCCAGGATGTAGAGGTAGACAGTGACTAACAAATCAAACAACTACATACAACTACATACAACTACATACAACTACTAAGAAACGATGAGAAGAGCATAGAAGAGCCAAGAGATTCTCCAACTTGACTAATGAAGAACATGTGAGTGAGAATCTCCGCAAGTGAGTGATATCAAGTTCAAATCTCCATAGATCTCCATAGCGCCGTTTCACAAGCAGGACAGCGGTGCATGAGGCAGTTGGTATCACATCTCCGGTTGGTTACTCCAGGCTGACGGCAGACCCGGCCCCGGCTGACCCCTGGGATCCCCTGGGTACAACTTGGATATCTTGGCTCAGTATTCTGAAATGTTGGTTCGGTGTTTGCTCAGTACTCAGAGTATGAACCGATTGTGAAAAGAACACGGGAGTTCCATGGTATTTCCATGGTATTTCCATTGTGAATGATGTATAATATGTATGTTTTCGAAGGGGAGTGCAGGAAGTGACGAAGTCTCATCATGGTGTCGTCATGCTTGTGCTGCTTCGCCGTCCCGCCTTACACATCAAACATCAGAGGAGGAGTATGGAGTAGTCATGAAACATGAGCCAAAGTGATTGACTTGAACTTGGCCTTGCCAACCCATCTAAATCAAAAACGCAGACCTTTGGGCTTTTGGATGTCTGAAAGTGAAATATGAAGGAGAAAACAAGAAGAGGTTGCTCTCAACCAAACCACATTACAACACAAGTGTCTTGTCTCAAGATGCCATGAAAGATGACAACTTTATTGAAAACAAATGATTTTCATGAAACTCTTTTCAGCCGAAACATGTTTAGATTTCATGCGAAAAATATCATCCGTACAATACGATGTTGACACGGGCGGACCACGGAGTGACACCTGGAGAAAGCCGCAGAGCCCTGCCCGGCGCGTCACGGTGTGGACACCGGGTCCATTGTCATTGCCTCAGTCGTCCAGATGTTTATCAACTCAATGGACCAGCAAATAGCAGTATAAATATTATAAATTGATTAATGGACCAGTTAACATATGTTTTAAATATTTATAGATTCTACATAGATTCTATATTATAACGTATAATAGAGTTATAAGTGTTATAACTTATAATAAAGGTATAGCTTATGATATAGTTATAACTTGTACATGCTTGTACTATGATTCCTATGATTGTAACAGATTGCATGTAATTGCAGTGAAACTTGTCCATCCCTGGACAGACTGTAAGTGTATTGTCAACGATTAACGTAACAAGATGTGAACGATGTGTTTTGACATTTTGGCAGGTGATTGTAACGGGACATAACGGGACCATGGTGCTTCTTTTTTCGAAGTGACTCTGTAGTCACGTCATGCCAACTTGATCATTCAATCATCCGGGCTGGGACAGAGAACCCATTCCAGACACAGTCTCTGTGTATTACGTGTTTGTATGAATTATATGCGTTAGACATACGTCTCAGATCTTGTCAGTATGCGGTGCCATGGCATACAGCAAACAATTTTTTGAGGATGCCATGACGCAACATGACGAAATACTTGACGTACATCAACGTAAAACTGTGATGAGAGATGTCAAGTGCTTTGCTAGGCTGATAGGTTCCTAAGATAGACTGAGATTCTCTTTGTGCGAACCATTTTGGTTTCATGTCATGCCCTGGTCTAAATCTGCATACCCACTACAAGTTGTCCATTGCTTGAACAACTTGTAACACAACTGTGCCCCAATATCCCCGACTTGGAAGATTCCTCATGGATCCTCATGGTTTCAAGACATATCCCACAGTCCTGACAGTTGAAAGATGCTAAAAGTATCTAAAAGTCAGGTCGCGCCCATGGCGTTGGCTTTTGCCACTTTCAATGCCCAAACTCGAGTGGCAGGGTGGTAGCCTCAGCTCTCAGCTCATATCAGCTCATCTCAGCTCATCTCAGCTCATCTCAGCACCATAGCTCCATGGGAATTGGAAAAAGCCAAGGAATCGGATCTTGGAAAAAGCATGGAAGATGCCAGAGGGCTGGAACGCTTCGCTCGATGCACTTGCAGGGCTCCTAGGGAGACAACGGGGAGACAACGGGGAGACAACGGGGAGACAACGGGGAGACAACGTGCAAAATGAGGGTCACAGTCACAGTATTCACTTTTTAGACTCTGCCCTCACTCCCTGTGATTATATTCGATTGGTGTCAATCTGTCAATGGATTCTAGTCATTTTGGTCATTCTGCTTGTGCCTTTTGTACTTGACTCCCCAAATACAAATCAAACCGATCTGATTCATTGCGAGCTGAGAACACAGAGACCCGTGATGCAAGTGGAAAGGCTGGCTGGCGCAGACGTTCACACTTCTAGTCACATGTTTGAGTAAATTCAAAGACAAATATTCATTGTAGATGTTGTTTGTTGTTTGTATCATCGTGAGATTTTCCAGTCGCAAAAGGATTCTGGCAAACTTTAGCCACCCCTCCATTCTTGGCCTGGCTGTGTGGCCAGGGGAGCTACGACACCTCCATGGTCTTGCTACAGCCGAGTCTTGCTGACAAAGTTTTGGATACAAGAAGCATCTGGGCAAAGGTCAAAGGTTCCTGTTTTCATTCTTTTTAGAACCAGAAAAACGTCCAAAAGGATCCAAAAGGCATCAGCAGGCACGCATTGAGAGGGCTGTCCGGATCCTTTCTCCAAATTCCGGACCTATTCTTTGTGCAAAAGCTGCTGAATTGGTGCTGGTCGGCTGATCCATGCTCCGTGTTTCTACAGAGATCACAAGAAGGCTGACCAAAGAAGGGATTCAAAGGAGGGATGCCGCTGGATTCCGCCTATTCGGCCTGTGCTCAGCTAGGAACGGGGTCAAAGTGTTTCGTTTCATAAAAATCGCAGAACCATGACATATGTTGTGCATTGTTGTGCCAGGTGGTCTGGATTTAAAGCCATCTTCCTGTTCGACCCTGAGTAACAAGCCATCAATATGCTAGAAAGATTTGAGCTGCAGTTATTTGAATAGAGGGTGGGAAACATTCCCTGGCCATTACAAAAAATTGTTTCAGTTTTGTCATAAATCTCGCAGGCATGCTGTGTGAGCCAGAACACCGTGTTGCCAAGACAAACTTGGACTGAAAAGATCTTGAAAGTCTCTTGAACGGAGATGTCCGTTGCACAGTTTCAAAGAGTAGCCATGGACCATCATGGACCATCATGGACCTGTATGACCTGTCTTCCGGTGTCCGAAACAAAGGGTCTGGAGCGACCCTGAGGCCACTACCACAGCTATCTCCAAATGTTCAAGCGCACAGAGGAGTTCTGGATCAGTCAAATCTTATATAACATGTTTTAATCACAATTTGAATGGACAAATTATGCACAAATTAATTCCGTGATATTTTGTAAAAGTTTAGCTTTACCATGCTGTGTAATGCTTTACTTGATCTTTACATGTTTTTGACGTGCTGAGTGTTTGTCAGCCACCAATCACCTGTAGTATTTTTGCTTCCATTCTTGGAACTGGTTTGGTTCACATTTGTCAGGAGCTAGTTGATATCCTGAAGACCCAGACCCCGGAGGGTAGCTCGTCCCGACACAAGATGCATCAAGATTCTTCGACAATTTGTCCTGTGTTTCTGCATGCTGCATATGCGATGTTCGGTGCATTCCCGTCAGGTTTGACACCTGAGCCTTGGAGCTAGAAAAGTTACATCACATGATGCCGATGATGCCACATATTTTGTGTGAAGTACTGGCAGTAATGGTACAATTTTGCAGATTGTGTCATGTTTTCAATCTTCAAGATCTTCAAGCAGAATTATCGATCAAGTTCAAGCTGCCTTGTTTCGCTTTAAAACGACAAACTACCTTGTTTGTGGTGAGAACGTGTAACAAACTACATACAGAAAGAAATTGCTTACGAACAACCTGCACAAAGTCCTTTGAGCCATGCGCTTCTGCGCTGCGCCAGTGGACCGTGCTAGCGCTTTGGAGCGCAGAAACAAAGACTTAGCAAGTTCGCCAAACGCGCGATTTTTGGTGGTGCCGTGGACATCAAAATTCCAAGCAAAATTTGATTTTGAATGAAACTCACAGGAAATTAATGGAAATTAACCTATAGAAAACGGATTTGCAACATCTACGAAGGCATTTGGATCTGGCTTCTGGGTGTCAATTCGATTCAGGGATGCTTTGGGTTAGGCATTGAACGCATCGATATCAGGTGTATTCGCGCAAGATCCTGACCGCTGAGAATGGCGACCTGCAGTGGCTGACGCGACAGCAAGTGGAAGACCTTGCGTTTCACGTTGCGTTGGCCGAAGCTGTGAGATGCTGTGTGAACTCAAGATTATCAAGGCATATCAAGGCTTTAAGGATCCTTGAGGCTTCGGGCTTTGACATGAAAAACCATGAAAAATAATGTTGATAGTGAGAAGATCTGGGAAGCAGATAAAGCAGGAAAACACCATTCAATGTGATCAGCTGCAGAGTTTGTCTCGCATTGTCTTGCAGTGTGTGGAGCTCATGTAGTTCCAATTCCATGGCTCATAACATATCGCTCATCCTCATCTTATCACACAGACCAGGGGCCTTTCCAGGGAAACTGGAAAACATCAGAACATACTCAAGAGAACATCTCTAATTCTCCTTTGGAAAGCAAGTTTGCACCGTTCTGCACCGATTTACAGACATGGGATACGTGCAAAATCCTGAGGTAGACACGATTTACCTGGGCCCACTTGTGGAGCCACTGGGCTGAGTCGCTCTTTCCTGTCGAAAAAGTAACATGTGGCAAGTGATATTTGACCACTTGAAAATCTAAGGCAACTCTCATCACACTTTTTCCCCCATAGCACTTGCGTATCATTTGCGTATTGAATCATTTTAATCGTACAGATATGGCTGGCTTGTCAGTGAAAAGGCCTTTGCCTGGGCTTCCAGAGACGGATGTTTTCGTGGTGGACTTGGGCTTTCTCAATGAGACGCAGGCGGTCTCTACGAGTTTCCAAGTTTTTGAACAGATCGATCCTATCTCAATCCAAATTTGATCGGAAAAATCCTGCACCTCTGCCCAACACCGTTCTGACCATAGTAGAAAACACTGTTCCAGGCTATTTCCCTGCTATTTCCCTGCTATTTCCATACTTTTTTTGACGTGACAAATGGTGACAAAGTACAGAAAGCCACCAGTCGCAGGTGACACCGCTTGGCACTTTACGCTCGGGGCGAGAACTCCTCATGTCCAAGGCCACGGACGCAGACGTGACGGTCGCTGGCATTGCTTTGGCCATGGCAGTGTCTTGACCTGAAGGCTTCCCATATTCCTACGCAGATGCCGATGTGTAGGAAATCCATGGAAATCCAACTGCTGGCGAAAAGGACATGGACAGCCAAAGCATGGGACTTCAACGTATTTTGGGAGACCATGTCATGCACCAACACTAAGGAAACTAACAAAGTCTAACAAAGAACCATGCAAAAAAAGCAGAAAGTGGGTACACAATTTGTGCAGAATGTACAGAAACCATTGGAAACCTTTTGTGTGTGTGTGTGGTAGTTTGACGGCCCAAAAAGTCGGAAACGCCGTTTGCCGTTGGTCAGGAGACAGATCTGAAACAGTCTCTCAACCGATGCTGTGCCAAAACACTTGACAATGAGGACTGGCACCAATCTGCCAAGTTCGAGGGTCGAACAGGGAAAGCCACGCCGTGTCCTCGGGTTTTGAGTCCTCGGCTTCAATGGAAAACAAAGCAGGATGAGCGAAAAGTGTTCACAGTTTCCTTGTTTTTTTGGTGTTTCTGGGAGCCGTTCCATCGTTCCATAAATCTTCATACCGGTCCTTGCCTGTGCCCGTGCAGCAACAGCAAGATACACCAAGGATCTCTGTGGAAGGTGGTGCCAAACGCCAAGTGGAACCGGGAGGAGCCGCAGTGTATGCACAAAGGAAGCAATCAATCAGTTGACACATGAGCTACTCCGGGTTGAAAGGGAAGCTGTCTGAAACTGTGCATGCTTTCGTTTGAGATGAAGAAGACCGAACAAGTTGAAACGAGTTGAAACAAATAGACATTAAATAGACTGCAAGAGACTTGATGACGAGTACATTTGGCACTGCCATAGTTCTAATATGTTCTAATCATGGCCTGCAGAAGATGAAATGATTCCGAAGACTTGAACGGGGACAGAATGATTCAGAAGAGACATCTAGCGCAAGACATCGACATCTTGAGATCCATCAAGTTCCATCAATTTCCATCAGGTTCCAAGGGTTCCAAGGAGCAAAGGTTTATCCTCGCACGGATCCTGTGGCGATTGGTTTGATCGTCTCCCCGGACCATCAGCGTTGCTTGCTGGGACGAAGCCACAAGCAACTTGAGCAGAGAACTGTTCAGAACTATCTTGAGATATCCAAATGATATCAAATGTCAAATGATATCAAAAGATATCCAAGAGATATCCCGAGTCTTTTGGTATTTGAGATATTTGAGGATATTTGAGGAAGTTTTGATCTGATATGATCGGATCTAGTCATGCCTAGTCAAGATGTTCAAGATTTGGCAGATCTTGTGTCTGAGGTATCCGACTGGGATGTACACCTGCTTGTCGGGTTTTGTGGACATTTGCGAGCCGGTGGAAGAAGCCTTCAAACGCGAAGCCTTCGAGGAGGCTGGGGCGATCCTCCCAGGTAAGACCAGTGCAGGATTGGAGGCAATGCATAGGAAATGGATGGAAACGGATAATATCACACACTATATAACGAATATCAGACCGTACTTCCGAAGATCAGGAATCTCGTGCGGTGCATTTATATGCATTATATATCATATTATATAAAGATATGTAAAGGAGCTCTTGCTCAAGTGCTCTCCTAACTCGTAGACTACTTAGACGTAGAACACTCTCAGATGAACTTGATGCTGTGCAGATCTACCTCGCACATCCTCGCACCTGGTATCGTTTTTCTTACGGGTCAGATATGGTCAGATGTCAAATCATCGGCAAGTCGACTAAGTCGACTAAGTCGTGCAAGGCTGGGGTGCGAATTCACTCCGTGAGCCTCGTGGCATCGCAGCCATGGCCCATCGGTCGAGCCGGCTCTTGCGAGCTCATGTTGGCCTGCAAGGTGTGGCACATGCCATGCGAATGAGTGAAACATGGTGAAACAGTGAGGACAACAAGAAGTGTGAGAAGAAACTCTGATTCGAATGAATTCTAAGCTTCCAGAAGCTTCTGAACTGTGTAACTTTGGCTCAGCCATGAATGTTCCGATTTTAGATGGTCCACACTGTCTCAAGATGCGAGGTTTCTCAACCTGAAACCATCTGAAACCTTTCAGTAGCTGCAGAGTATTGCCATTTGATTCAGGCAGTCGCACACAGCGAGCACATACAGGCGGGAGACATCTTTCTGTAGCAGAACAAGGTTGTCCCCTTCAACGACTGTTTGTCCTGTATGCATCCGTCAAGCTAGATACTCCGAGTCCAGGAGTGATTTTGTAAATTTCTTCGACGGCCAAAGTGCATTTTGTATGCTGAGTCTCTGCATTTCACAGGTGAACACGAAGGAGATCGAAGATGCTCGATGGTTCACTCGTGCTGAAGTAGGACAGATGCTGCAACAACAGCATCCACAGGGACTCTTCGTGGCACGGCAGCATCTGTGTGGCTACGCTACACGCTACGCTTTCGGTCCATGGGGAAATCTCTTGTGTCCCATAGCTCCAGCAGGAACTTTGGACGAAACGGTTGTGGAAAGATTGTGTCACTTAGGATATGGATATCTTGAAACAGTCATGTGTTCAAGCTGCTCCCATATCAATGAAGCCATTGACAGAGGAAAGCACAGTTCAACGCAGTTGAGGTACCACCTCGTTTTGCGATTGCCAACAAACTCATCACGGACTTCGTTTCTCCTGGGAAGGTGCCAACGATTTGTCCAGATAGTCTCGATAGTCTGGGATGTTGAGAAGGGTTTCCTGTGGTTTGCTCAATGCCTTGGCCAAACCCGAAGCCTGAGTTTTGGAACCAAGATAAACCGATAAGCCAAGATGCTGTGCAGTTTGTGATGTTTGTATGATGTTTGTGTGGTTCTACGATGAGAAGTTGCGTGCAATTTGTGATCTTCGTGCTAGGCGCAATTTGGAAGCGGAAGTTTGCATCGAGCACCGTTTCTTGCTACCTTGGCTGCTGGTCGCTTGGACTCTGAGTTTAGTCTCTGACATCAACGCCGTTCAAAGCCTCCAATCAGCACGTGCTACAGACAAGCCTGAAAGGTAGGGTTACTGGGATTGGGATTGGGATTGATTGGATTTGATTGGGATAGGACCGGGGACGATTAGTTGTTTTTTGCGCAGTGTTGATGTTGCCGAGGATTCTTGGTGGGCTTTGCTTTCGCCCGATTGCGCTCCCACCTCTGAAGGAGTGTGCAGCGCTTTGCTGTTCGTTTCACCCATTTTTCAGACAGCCTGAGCCGAGCGTAGGCAGAGACCTCGAGATGTTGGAAGTGGAAGGATGTAGAATCAAAAGGATAAGAAGGATAGGGAAGATATAGGAATTTTAGGCTATGGTTAGAAAATGTCTCAAGTCATTTTCCAGTGAATTCGAAGTCGGGTGCCATATTTTCCACCGCAGTTTTTGTTGCACCTGAAAAAGGCAGTGCTCCAGGCAAGCAGTGCACCAGCATTGCTCGGAGATCCATGGAGATCCGAACAGTTCACAAGTTTGCCATTTTATAATAATTTTATAATCTTATATAATATAATAATCTTATTAAGAATTGTGAAAATGAGTTGGATATGTGAACGTAGGTTGGATGATCGAGCTATGTGCTCTGTGTAGAGAGCGAGCATCACTTCAGAGCAAATGCAAAGGTATCAAAGGCATTATGGGACTTGGCGACAAGATGTCGATGCTTGGCACAACTCTGATGTGTCCACTGTGAGAAGGCCTTGATCCTCAACGATTTTGATCCTATACATTCTGATACTGCTTCACAGTGCTTTGCATAATAGTTTTCAAAAAGGTTCAAAATCTCCAATGTTTTCCTATACACTGCAGCATGGGCGCCGGTGATGAGTTTTCGAACAAGGTCGCCGCAAGTTTCTTGATGCAGTGAGGAAGAGTCACTTGGAGCGCTTCAAGACCTTCGAAAAACTTCCACCAAAGCAGGCCATGCGTCACACTGGCATGCGCTGATACATGCTGATCCACTGCAGTGACCTATGTTCATCTGCGAAGTATGAAACATATGAAACTTTGGAACACTTCGATTCGACATCTCTGAGTTGACCAACAGTTGTATCAGTGTGGGTCGGATGTTTGAACACTTTCTAGCAGACTACTCGAGCATACTCGAGCCATGGAACCAGAATGGATCAGAATGGTCATGGATACGTAAGCATTCATGTGGTACTGCAGGGCAAAAGGAGGCAAAGTGAATGACATGTTTTGAGTTCAATAATTTCAGACTAATTATGTTCACTTTCAACAAGCGGTCATGAGCACCTTGTGCCTGTGTTGTGCATCAGTCCTTTAACTTTGAACATCTTTGAACATTTTAAACTTAAGATTCTTACGAATTTAAACTTGAATCGACAGAGGCTGTTTTGGCCCTGGCAGCGGATGTTGGTGCAGAGGATTGGAGCGAGGACGGGATTAGAGTGGCCTCGTAAGACTCTAAGAAACAGTGAGGAAACCGTAAGGCAAAGGGTGAGATATTGGTAAGATATCAGATATCAGTAAGATATGATAAGATCATAAGATCAAGTCTCGAAAATACATTGATGATGGTCATGTGAATGCTTCGGAGGTGTGTTTGTATATGATTATATTCTGAAGATTTCTGAAGTGCAGCCTGTAACCGGGGGATTTCGCAGACACGTTTTGAGATCAGTTTGTGCTCAACATTGTTCGCTGAGAGATGCTGAGATCTTTTCAATCCTTTTTCAACTGGCAGAGTTAGGAGAATCGGAAGTACGCTGACAAGCACTTGCGGATCTTGTCAGGTTGGGATTCCAGCTTTGAAACATGGCACCGTATCGAAAGTATTCGAAAGTTTTGCCAATGCGAGTGAAGGCTTAAGGGAAGTGACACAAAATGGCAAGAAAGGAATGACACATGTGAATGAATTAAAGCAAGGAAGCAATTATTGGATGCGCTGAGGGCAGTGAAGTCATACTACTCAAAATGACTCAGTTCCTGTGTTCAGTACCTGTGTTCATGTTTCTCCTCTTTGCATTTTTGGCCAGTTCGGACTTCGATCGCTGTCACTTGCTATGATTGTATAGTCAAATTTGTTCGCTTGCTGTCAAGAAATCGACGTGCACCCTGCATGAAGCTGTCGTTCCTTCATGTCCCATTTTGCCCAGGCCTCTATGGGGTTTGTCGTCCCTACGATGATGTGAAGCCTGTCAGGGATATTCCCATGAATGCCAAGATCAAGACCAAGAAAGGTGCGCGTCACTTCACCTTTGGGTACGCAGAAAACAGAGTAACAAAGGAAATGTAGTAATATGTAGTAATGTAGTAGGCACCGAGTGACAATTTGGACAGTTCGGATGGCAACGAAATTGTACAATTGGCACCGTGGCGTAGGTTTGTACTTGACAGAATTCTGGGGTGACTCCATCACCAAGCAGCATCTTGGCAGATGATGACGACGATGCATTTGACGTATGATGCGTATGGACGTGATAGCCCTTGACAGCCTACACCGAGGCTATCCAAGGATTTGAAAGCCATCAGCGAGGGCAACAAAGGTGGACACATTCTTTTAGTGAAGTCCCAACCTGAGAGATACTGAGTAGGACTGAGTAGGTCGAACAGTCAAACACGCTTGACTTGCTGACCAGTAGGTTTGGCTTGCATTATTCTCTGTGGCTCATAATATGGCTTGTTTGCGCTCATGTTGTTTACAGTGGAAAGGCTGATTTGGGCTGAACTGTGTCAACTACATTTAATTACTACATTTAGAGCTGACGGTACTTTCTAACAAAGAAACTACCAGAAACAACATCCATTCTTATCATTCGCACATGAATCAATTGGAATCGAAGGATATTTACGGCACCGCCCAGTACAGTTGGCAAGGTGCACCAACGACCAGTACTTTCAATCAGCTCACACCTCAGGGAGCCCAGGGAGCATCAGTTGCAGGTTCTTCCGAGTCTTCCAAGCTTTGAAGGTTGAGCATTTTAAAGTTTTCAAGCCCTGTGCAAAGGTGCAATCGCACAACTTGCCTGAGGGAACCACAGTCGTAGAGGCCATCTTTGCTCTCACAGATGCAAAAATCGAAGGAACAGAACAGAAACATCTTGAAGAGTCTTGAAAAATGTCTTAAACAATCATACAGGACCTATCAGGACCTATCAGGACCTGCAGGATGGATCGAATCTTGAGACGATACCTTTGATTCTCCCGCTGTGTGAAGTCAGATGAAGTCAGTCCCAGTCTGCCCCAGATCGAATTCGAGCAAGCACCAGATGATGTTGCCGCCAAAGCGCGTTGTATGTCGGCGCCCTAGTGTTTTTTTTCGCCGGTTTCCCGGAAGAGACTGAGTTGCACATTGATCAAATTAGGTCAACCTAATTTGCATGTAGAACCTTCATGAATTATAATGAATTGTATAATTTTGTGCAGCTTCGTCAGCCGCTTCTGTTTTTCGATCTTGGAGGTTTGCCAAGTTCGTCATTGAGCAGAAAATTTCAACTCCAGAGGGCTTAAAGGATTGGAAATCACAGGACAGGAAGAGCTGTTATGGATAGAGGCAGATCAGCAGACCAAAGTGCAATTGCAAGAAAACCACGCATTCTCTCTGAAAGACTTGACATCAATTGACTGCAGAAGCATGACATTTGGTGATGTTGACATATGTTGACCACAGATCGCAGACCTATAACTTGTGAATTTGAATAAAGACCCCGTCAATCTTGCCGTGGACTGGGCCAGAAAAGGGCCTGCTTCAGCAAAAAAGACTTCCATCAAGTGCAGCTCCAACTTGACAGGGCAGCTGTTTTTCCATCTTTGAAGCGTGAGATCGGCTTGCGAGGAGTGGTCTTTAGATGAACGAAGGTGTACGATCCAAAAGGTCTTCTATGCAGTTCCCTCAGATCTCAGCATCTCCAAAGACAAACGGACATTTGGACATTTGGACATTTGAAGGGTGTGAGTCACGGTGTGAGTCACGGTGTTTTGTTGTCATTTGGTGCTTAGGTTTGGATTGGAGATGACCGACACAGGAAAAAGAAGTCCAAGAAGGAAGACAAGGAGAAAGAAAGGCTGGACAAACAACAAAGAGGAATACCATGGGATAATAATGGGATACATGAATGAATCAGCAGAAATTGCTATTATGTTCGTCTCAGAACCATTGCAAGGCCAATGGCAGGATATGCAGTTCGAAATATGCCTGTAATATCTTGCCATTGTTTCCTCTTCTGCAATCTTCTGCATATATTTGAGTTCATCCGCTTCCGCCAGGTCAGATGCCTCCGGCCTGATTCCCAGCATGGCTTTGGTTTCATCACTCATTGGACTATGGACTGTGAATGATGTGAATGGGATTAAGATGTTGCATCCTTTTGCCTGAATGATTTGACCATGTTCATGGCCATGTATGCCTGTTTTTGGGCTCGAGAAGATCTACAGTGTAAGTTCAATCAGACATGTCAGCAGAGATTTCATTCATACTCCATCACATTGGAATCACAAAAGCCACACAGGTTACTCAGCCGAACGATTTTTTGCCTTTTTTGCTTTTTCCCAATTGGAATCCTCACCTCTCAAGAGGCAAGTCTGTGTCACTCGCCTTGCTGTAGAAACTTGGCAGATCCAGTTTTGATTTGTGCTGCCTGAAGGAGCTAAAATCAACTAAAATCCACTGATGCACTTTACGCACTTTTGGCATTTTTAGGCACTTTAGACCTTGAACCATTACATGTTACGGTTAGTGACTCTTTTGCTTGTCTAATCTTGTCAGTGCATCCCGCGAATATTGTCATAGAAAGTGGAAGGCAATGGTTCAAAATTGTAGATCTCCCAGGTCCAACTTTTGAAGCAACGACAAGGTTGTCCTTCTGTCCACCATCAGCCACACAAAGCTACACTTAGCCACACTCAATTGCCAAACGTAGACCACAAGAAGGATCTCCGTTGATCATTCCTTGGAAAGCCAGAAGACCATTAAAACTTAGCAAGTTGCCACTGGCATTGCATGGCATGGCATGGCATCATTACATCAATTTATATCAATTTATATCATCATCATGTGATGGAGACAGTGGAGACAATGGAGACACACTGTGATGTCCCTGAGGTGCCATGAACCGTCGAACTGACACCACACATGGCTGTCCAGCAATAGGGCGACGAGAGCACATGAGGAGCTTTGGAATCTTTGGAGATGATCAAAAAATTAAGACGTGTTTGAAATTGTTTGGATGTTCGGGAAGTTCGCCTGATTTTGCTTGGATCTTGTTGGATTCTTGCGCAGATTCTGCTGAAAGGAGAAGATTGAATTTCAGGTTTCAACTGTAGGGCGTTGCTGTACTAAACAGTCACAACAAATTGCCACAATGACAGAGTTCAATGTCCGGATGTCCGGACACGCCTTGAGCGCTTTCGTTTCTCATCCAAGATGCCACGCAGAATGGTTGCGACATGTGACTGTCTCCGTTTCCAGGACGCACCTCATGCACCGGCAGCGTCTGGAAAACATGCGCTCTGCGCTCGACACCAGCGCTCCAGTTTCTTGGATTTTGCGGTTTCAAGCAGAAAGTGCATCCGGTTTCGAGCGGAAACCAGGCGAGATTGTACAATAGGATCATTTGAAGCTGCTTTTCCAGTTGATGTTGACATCTAGTCATCTGTGTTTCTGTTTTGAAGGCTACGTGACACTTATTTGTAAGACCAGCCTTAAAAGGATAGGAGCAGCAGAAAGCAGGACGTGTTCAGCGGAAAGAAAGTGAAAGATAAGGATTTTTCAAAACGCATCAGGGAGATCCAGTGTCGATGAGTTGAGAAGGTTTTTTCCGGAAGACAAAAAATACAGCGTGTTGAACGGCAGCTCTTCCCGGTTTAGCTTCCCGGTCTGAGTCTGGTATTTTTCTTGACGGTTCTTGTTTAATCAAGTATATAATCTTATTTGCTGCTTCGCATTGGTGTCATTGGTGTAATGCCCTCTTGTTCCACTTAGGCACCGATGCCTCATCTGCAGCTCTACGGTCGAGACTATGCCGCGAAGAAGCGAGCAACCACCGAAGCAGCTTTTAGTGACACGGCATGACACGGCGAATCAACTGCTTTTGCAGTAAAGAATAGTAAAGATTCGTGGAACTGCCTAGGATCAGGATGCTTCGATGTAAGTGTTGCTGACGAAACTCCAAAGTTGTTCCAGGCTTTTGACCCAGGACTCTCCAGTTTCGTTTTGCATCATCCCCCGGCAGCTGATTAAGGTGATCTCAAAATGATTCAGTCGATCGCAAAGATCATGACGAGAGATAGCAAGATCCCTCAAAGGAGAGACCCATCATCATCGCCATACGTCCACCATTGCACCATGGTATAAGCGGCCAATATGCGCCAGTTTGACAACTCCACACTCAAAAGTGACATTTCAGGTAGTCTCAAAATTTGTAACCGTTGTAACCCCCAAGAAAGCCCTGGCCTATCAGTTTCCGCATTGAAATTGCCAATCTGGGGGTACCCCGGTCTCCCCACTTTGAGGCAAACTATACACCTTGTCATTTTCTGCAGTTATGATCAGTTATGTAGCCTCTGGCCATCCCTTGTCTCACCCAAAACCATAATTATTCAAGTTGCAACTGATTGAAGATTCGTGAACTATGATGCAACTGATTTCTCCTGGGGCCCGGGTCAAGCTGGTCCTGCGGCAGGAAAGGGCCTGTCAGTCTCAATGCTGACGGCCGTAAGCAGGAGTGACTTCTGAGAAGCGTTGTCCGACTCACGATGAAAAGTAGTAATACTCAAAACGTTTATAGGCTCTATAAAATGCATTAAAATTCTATAAGCAGCTTTAGCTATTGTAATAGGAGTTAATTAATATGAGTGTGTATATATATATGAGCAGAGGTACATTAAAACGATATTCAGTTGCATGTTTATCTGCTAAGCGCACTTAGGCCGGTTGATTTACTGCCATCCCCTGTCGAGATCCGTTGATGCCATATGAATCCATATTTAATAGCCATATAATAGAACAATAAAAAAACATTAATATACATGATATGTAAGTGAACATTAATTAATACATTAATAGAACATCTAAGTCATGAGGCATTAATAGCACAAAGCAATTTCTGTTGAGTCAGATGTCAGATGACAAAGTCCAGATAGGTCCGGATGTTGTTCTCGTCGCTTTTTAAGATGATGTTTTATGTCGATGGGAAAAGTTTCAGGGTTGAGCCAATGAGAAGATCATGCATTGATGTTGGCTGTCTAATATATAATTTGACTTGTTGCAAGTCAACCGACCTGTCTCGATTGGGACGACTAGTCAAAACCCTGTGTTTGCATGTGGATAGACTCTATTGACCCAACCGGGGGAAAGCTTTTAGGTGAATTGATGAGATTGAGGGACTTCCATCCTGGCGTGTTTATCACCCTGTTGATCCCTGCTTTGCACAGGAGATTTATCGCATTATGAAAGAGAACCATCAGCTCTTGCAGAACATTGAAACCTGTCAACCTGTGGTGAGGACTCAGTCCGTTTGCAGACCCCAATGGACCTGGAAGGGAATTGAATGGAACTGATATGCTGCCCCTTGAACATAACGGACGCAACGGACCCAATGGAGCCAATGGACTCAGTTCCTTGGTGCGTTTCGAGTCAGAGGACCTCAGATATGATGAGATGGGATCGAATCCGGAAGCGCTATGTCGGTGACCCCAGCGGCGTTCGCGTTCCGTGAAGTTCGGTGTGACATCGCTGTGTGACATCAGTGGGAGCTGGGACCAGCTGAGGTCATCAACGCTTCCCACTCCATGCGCATGGCAGGAGAATATGATGATGACATCATGCGAATCCGAGATGAAGATCATCGAAAGAGGGAGGTGCATGGCGCACATAGCACACATAGCGCAGTGCATAGTGCATGGATCATGTTAGAAAATCATGGCATGGCACTGGCTGGAAAAGTTGCTGGCCTTAACCTGCACCCTGGGTCTTGTCCAATCTCAAGGCATTTCACAGTCCAACTTATTGGCCTGGAACAACTTCCTCGGCACCAACTACTTGGTTAAAGATCTTCCAGATTCTTCCAGATATTTCCGGATTCTCATTGCACAGTATTGCACTAGATACATTATATATCATCATATTGCACTTTATACAATTTTCTACATTTATATTATATAATATTGTCAGTATATATATATATATAATAATAATATATTGCACTGACACTGTATTCGAGTCCTTTTGCCCACGCCATCTGCGACACGGCTGCAGTCAATGAAGCGAAGCATTGAGTTGCGCCGCAACAAATATGCAAAGGAGCGTGAAGGCATGAGTGCTCCTTGGACGCAACTTTAAAAGCATGCTGTGACCCTTGCATTTGGTCCATCAACATCAAGAACACCTTCAAGCCCAGTGTTGTTTTGCCGTGCCTTCATCATGATTTCACGAACTGGTCAAAATCTTGAGGCGAGCATGCCAAACCTGCACTCGCCAAAGTTGAGTGGAGGCAAAAGCACTGCTGATGTTGCAGGGAAAAGGCAAATATGATCAAATATGATCAAATATTGACAATATTTTCCACTGGTTGGAACACATGGCTACGACATGCTACGACTTGTTTCAGATGTCGCTTTGTTTGTTCCTTTGTTTGATGCGTTGGCTCAGATTGGCTTAGCAAAAGCCCAAAAGTCTTTTCGAACCCTGGGCTGATCCTGGGCCCCAAATGAGTCCCTCACCTCGCGTCCTTTCCAGGTGAAGATCCTGAGGATCCCTGAGCCAACCAGTGGTGGCAGTGCAGTAAAAGAACCAGTGGGTCATTTCACTCATTTCACCTGTGACATTGGCAGATCTCGACATGTCACAACCTATTCGCAACCTATTCGCAATTCTGTGCACTTGAACATAGTTGAACGGATTTGAACGGACAAAGCTTGATAAGTCTCGCTGTTAAATGGGATTCTTCCAGGACTAGAAGGACTTTGGTTTGCCATGTCATGTTTTCCTTGGGAATCACAGTCCATCCCAAAGTCTGCTGATGGAGAACAGTAGGAGCTGAAAAAGCGCACGAGTTTCATGGTGTTTCACCAGGTCCAACAGTGCATCTGTCATGGATCTGCACCCAGCGAGCTGTCCACCTGTCCACGACTGTCCACGAGACAGCCTTTCCACAGCAAACAGATCTGAGACGGTGCCAATCGCTGGGAGCGCTTTCACCTCGCAGTGCAGAGTATTGCAGAATATTGCAGATGTGTCCACAGAGACCCTCAAAATTATTCAAAATCCCTCAAATCAGTTGCTAGGCCGCCATAGGCCACCTGAAAGCGTCTATACATGTCTTTACCCATAAAGCTAAAGAGAGCGGATACGGCTAAATACTTCTAGTATGTCTATACGACTGTTTGCGTATGTCAGTATACTACGTCATCAGAATTATGCTGCATATGCAGCATATCATATGCAGCATATGTATGCTGATCAAAGGTGTCCTGTAGATTATGCATCAAGAGGCCACTCACTTTATGCAAAAGTGTTCTCAACAAGCCAGCGGTTCTTGTGAAAAGTGCAGAGGCCAAAGTTAGGAGCGACGCCACAGCTGCAGTACCACGAGTGCTGAACTGCGAGCGGGAGCACTGACGGCTGTTTCGCATGACAAAAGAGGATCCAGATGGATCATGGATCCAGGTTCCGGCTGGCATTCCTGTTGGTCACTTCATGTCACTTCATAGCTCTTGCGTGCTATCTGATCATTGCAGAGGACTAATCCTGCTCAAGATTACATCTGGTGAGACTAGAGACAAGAACTGTACCACATCCTGATGAATCCTGTCAGAAAATGCTAGGTGACAAGAAAAAGTCGAAGAAGAAGCCGAAGGATGTCCAGCAAAAACTCACCCAAGAAAGAACTCCCACTCCCGTTTGGCAAAGGTACATAGCAATAAGCTAAAGGTGCTTAAAACTGTTTCTGGATGCTCTGGCATGGATGGTGACGTGAGAGTCTCTTCTTCAATCTATGCACAGGAACAAAACACGGATGTTTGCAGGCAAAGCATGTTAACCATGTCTTCAAGACTTCCTTTTCGGATAGTACTGGGTACTGCAAAGACATAACCAGACCAGCGTCACCCGAACATGAAGACATCCAGACAAAAACCTTGCAATTGAATAGCAAATTGCCATTCTTATGGAACTTTCGGGGGTTCTCACCCTGTTCAGAGCTGCAGCACTACAACCTGTCTGTAGGAGAAGGAGGCTCAAGACTTTTCAGATCTTTCAGGCGCTGCACCGGACACAAGTCTGACAGAAGCCTTGGGCACAAGCAGATTGAGTACAAATCTGAGTTATCACTACCCTGAAGCTACAACAAGAGATACCAAGAGGAAGTATGGGTTTTCAGTCAGCTTTCTTTGATTGAGCAAGGCTGCGTGAATGTGTTTGAGACATCAATCCTGACATCTGTCAATTCAAAGTCTGTAAAGCAAAGGTGTGAGCCTTGCTGTTCCATGCTGTTCCCTTGTCCGTCCTCCTTCAATTCCCCATGAATTCCCCGAATGATTTGCGGCGCCAGAAGACGCCAAGCCGAAGGGCAAAAAGAAGAAGGCGCTTCGTGCGGCCAGACCTTGGTTTTTACCTCCAAAATTGTCCAAAATCTCAAGAAGGTGTTGAAGAAGGTGTTGCATCAAGGTACTTCACAGGCACAGGAGATTAGGAGACAAGACAGGGCTACCAGCTTTGGTAAATAGTGGTAATTAGTTGGACGAGGAAGACGTGCAAGAAAGAGACAATATCACGCGCAGTCACACAATCAAATCAATATATACGTAACAATACCAAGATGTTTTTTATGAAGATGTGACCTTTGGAGGCCATTTTGCAACTCAGAATCCCTGAAATGGTGCATCTTAAAAACATCCGCAATTGTGGTTTATCAAATTTTCTCAGGAGTCTCAGGACACAACTTGGTCACAGCTTTCCATGTTGGTCGTACTCTGCCAGGCGGAGAGGGATCGAACGCCTCCACAGGATTTCTCAGACATGGATTCTGACGAGTTCAAATCCAGAACCAAGAAGGGAAAGAAGGCACACCGAAGCTGGCAAAATCAACCATGGTTCTGTTGTAAGAAGTTGCAGATGTTGCAGTTTCATGCTACATGTGAAGTGAGGGATTTGCTGTGAGAACCGCGAAGTAATCAAGTGTTCAGATGCTGGGAACTTCAAAGACATTCTGGGTAGCCCTGGGTATTTGTTCTTTTTGCATCAGCTTCCCATGATACAGCGTGGGTGTTTTCTCCTTGTATATTTTGTATAGTTTTGTACGCCGCCCTCTTTGTGGGCGTCCCAGGTTTAAAAACTCCTACATCCGCAGTCAGCTTTCTTTTGTCTCCACTGCACTGACTACTGCAGTACAATTCAATACATTTGCCAATTATGCTGGTGAAGCTCGACTAGTGTGGTTTCTGGTGAAGATCCACACTCATGGCTGGTATAGCCTATACCCGGTGCACTGTTTGACACAAGCAGGCTGCTTCGGACGAGTCTGGCAACTTGAAAGCACTGGTGGCGTAATGTGGTGGAAGTGGCTGAAAGGATTGGATGTGTTGAAGCACGGGGTTGAGATTTGCTTCTGAGATCTTCTGAGAGGTATACCGTTTGTGTCTTTTGAATGACTTCAGTTGTGTATGTCTATGATTGTTTATGTATGTCTCTTGAAGTCTTTGGTGTGATTCGGTTGGAACAAGCAAAAACATGGCAGTCACCACACTACAAGCCTTGCAACGGTAATTTACATTCAAAATATTTACGTTGTAAACCTTGGACTTCAGTGGCGTTAAGAATTCATTAAGATGCATGATGAAGTACCAAGATGTGCATCCCACCATCATGGTACCGAAAATGCGCCGAATTACACCAACTCATGCCCATGTACATGACTGATGATCAAGTACTGCCAGGTTACGATCATCCAACACTGGTTGCCACTGGTTACTGAGTGCATCTTGTTCCAAACCTTGTACCAAGAGCTTATGAGATATTATTAATCATGATCAACAGGCCTGTTGATACGTTCGACACCGAGGAAGCGGCAAGAGAAAGAAGGTGCTTTGTGCGGGGAAAGATTGGGTAAGGTCATGGGCCGATGAAAGGACGAAAAAACAAAGTTGTTGTGTTTCGCACAATCGACTTAGATTCAGTCTCGCTGCAGCGATGCACTGAGGGGGGAAATTAAGGCTTGATGTCATATCCCGTCACATCCCGTCACGGGTTAGGGGCTCAACCGGCTCAACGGGCTCAACGGTGAAAGGTGAAGGTGAGAAGGAAAAAGGACAGTGAGGAGCAAGGCTGGCGGCCAGGAGTCGTGTGAGGAGGTTCCCCAAAATGTTGAAATCTAATGAGCTGTAGTGCTTTGAGTAGGCAAGAGAAGCCTTGATTCACTGCAGGCGTCTTTTTTTTTGTGATACATACTTGGCTAGGTTACCATGGCTACATTATGTTTGTGAGCATCATTTTCTAGCTCGTCCCACCTTCATTTGTCCGTTTATGCATTTTCAACCAATACTTGAACTTGTTTGAGCCTTGTTGTGGAGCCTTGTTGTGATTCTCTGCGTTTTGTTGGCATTCTGTTTCACGCTTTGTGAGCGTGGCCAGGTCGAAAGACGACCAAGGAGAACAAATTAGCTCTCGAAGTATTTACAATTCGGGAGTTTCATAGAGTTTCTCAGTGTCGGCACAGCACAGGTTTGCACAGATTCTGCGACTCGTGCCTTGCTTGACATGTTTGCGGGGCGGTGCTGGCATATCAGTCTTGTGTTGACATTTCTCCTGATAGTGCTTGGGTTTCACATGGCTTGACCATGCAGGAGACACGCAAACGCAGACGCGAAGATGACTCGTCTTGAAGGGAAGACAGACCTTTGCAGTAGCCGCGTTGAAAAAGTCATGCGATGTTGGCTGAAATTTTCCAAACCCGCGCACGTATTACGTCTTTTTTTCCATGACTGGAAGGTGTGAGTATTGACCATATCGAATTTCGTTCCCTTTGCGTTGGGTAGTCAGTTGCCAGTCGTTCTGCAATGCTGTGAATTCTCTTTGCTTTCGCAGTGCTGGGGCATCGGCGGTGCTTTTGACGACCCATTCAATGGAAGAAGCAGAGGCATGTACCGTGTAGGACATAGTGATACATAGTGGAAGTGTATGGACATGTTGTGTTCACCTTGGAGATTGAACTCGATTGTGTTTCAAATTGAGATCGTTGTGCAAGAGATGTGTTTTTCATTGCGGTGTAGCAATGTATCATTTCTTGAGACCTTGCATGACCTTGCATGACCTTGCATGACCTTGCAGAGGCATTGTCGAACCGACTGGGGATCATGGCAAACGGTCAACTTTTGACAGCTCGGCGTCCCAGGAGTCCTAATTCACTAAATCATGGCCATGGCTTTTGGATGAGGGAAAGCCTCCAAGGGCGTTGATGCTTTTGCTGAGCATTGTCGGAACATGTCCGAACCCGTTTGTACCTTTCTGGTTCTGGCTTCTGTGGTTCGCATTGGAAATGGTCCGACTATTCAGTAGGATTGACTAGAGACCTCTTATGACGTCATACTGAAAAGAAGGTATCCTTGCTCGTTGCGCTCATTGTCAGTATAACCTTCCATTACACACGGTCCTGTGAAGCAATCTCAATAGCTTGAGCAAGCATGTCAGATGATGTCAGATGTTACATTTCAGAAGAGCTTCTTGCAACATATGGTATAGCTTTTCGAATGAACCGGTACTCAGGTGGGCACTGCGCAACAGATCAAAGCCAAACATGGCAGCTGCCATGAGTTGATGTTGCGACTACGTCCTGAAACCGAGGACCGGTCGCCGTCCAAAAATGCAAAAAAAGAATCGAACAGTAAAACATGTTGCAAAATGTTACGAACAAATATATATATAGTAGATAATTATGCAAAACATCTGTGACTTTTTTGAAATTGACACTTGGTGATTCACTCAAAGTGGAGAGGATACATAGAGCGTTGACTGCATGTGATCTTTGGTTTTGTGATGTGGTTACACGGGTTGTCAAATGACAAACCGTTCAGTAACACATTCAAATGGAATCCGGAAGCATTTCCATCACATGTTGTAGGAAGCGTTGAGCAACATGACGTTCGGAATCCAAGTTCACTCCTTTAGAGAGTCATGATTGGTGCAGCTGGATCACTGAGTTTAGTCTACTGATGTCTAATGGCAAGCTGAGTTTACCTTTGTGACATGATATTGAAAGACGAGGAGGGGAGCAGGTGCGGTTTTGCTCGATAGTACTCGATAGTTCAGATCGCAATCCAAGAGACATCCCTCAGCGACATTGGTTGATCATGGTGCCACACGACTGTTGACGTCGATGCAGTCGACGCTGCGTCGCTGTGTCTTAGGCGTCAATGGCCAGCACAACTGGACTCTGCGGCTGTTGGAAAAATCTTGGAATCCGATGCCTGGAAGAGGCCCAACGGTGGAGTTTTAGCAGCGACCATGCAAAGCCCAGAAGAAGTTCAAGTCTGACTGCAAGTCGATCAACGCATTCCCGTGGGAAAATCGTCCCGTGGGAAAATCAATCTAGCAGATGCCGTTAGATTGAACACTACAATCATTTTAAATTTGAAACTCAGAGATCCATCGACGGGTACTTTGTTCCTCGCACGCTAGAAAGCAGATTCCAGAATTTCTAGAGCCAATGTGATCATTGACTCCTGTGGCATTCCATGACTTTCCCTACACTGAGATGCACTGAGATGCACTGAGTGAGGATTTCTTGGGAACCTTATGAAATTTCGGACATTTTCAGACAGCGAGACGGCCCTCCCAGGGCGGCATTTGCGAGACCGCGCTGCATCGTCAAAGCCTGAGTGTACTTCGGCCATGGCCATGGAAATGTTGGATTCAGTTGGATACATGGAATATACATGGAATATACATGGAATATACATGGTAAACATATTAAAGTTGGATGAACATTAGACAATATTAGACATACGTACGTATATTAAAGATTGCTGTTAAAGATCGCTGTGGGAAATTGTGGAAACCTTGCTGAGTGAGCCACGCGCACGTCATGCGACTAGAGTGCCAGATCTTTTGCTAAGAGGATCTAAGAGATGAGAAGTTCAACCAATCTCGCAACAAAATCAACCATGGACGTGTTTGCGACATTCCAAATGAAGCAATGAAGCAATGATCCGGACCAAGGTGCGGCTTCAACTCGAACAGAGTGGAGTGGTCGAATCTTCTGTTTTAGCAGAATGGTTCTTGCAACAGGCTTGAAACTGACATTTCGTGACATTCGTGACACTTGTGTGGGACCTCGTGGGCTTGTGCGAAATCGCTCCCTACAGTTGCACAGTCGCTACAGTCGGCCACAGTTCTCGATGTGAAACACCAGTGACAGAGGCTAATGGCGAGAAGGTGGAGAAGTTTTTGTCGAACTTACTAGGCCAGGGGAACACGATTCACCAGGACGAGTTGTGCGACAAGTTTCTGCAGATAATAAGTTATTCAAAATTCACACTTTGTCAAGCATGTTAAACAACGGAGAACAAAATCTAGGCCGCAGACAGCCAAATGTTAATAATTAGTAATGTTATGTAATGTTATGTAATGTTACAGTTGCGGATGATGTTTTTAAAGTTGGAGGCAGTCTGTGATACGATGTCCTGATGAAACCTGTATACTGAATCGACTTTGGATTTCTGTTTCGGGAATCTCGTTTGAGCGATCTTGCCTTGCCTGGCCTGCCCTTTTTGGATATAATATATGTATATAGAAATGTTCGTGTTAAAATTGATTCATGATTGATTGGCAAACATTCTGTCGTCATTCCGAGCAAGACTGCAGCTAGCCTCAGCGTAGAGTGGCTTGAAGTGCTCATGTCGCTTGGTTTATGCTGGGAGTGTCAAGCATTCAGCCACGTCACTGCCGTATCTATCTCCAGGTGATCGTGTAGAGTTGGCGGAGGACTTTGGCATTTACTGGAGGTACTCGATGACAGACACTCAAGGAGAACTCGCAAAGAAAATGATCAAAGTGACATGGAACATATTTTTATGACTTTTTGAGCACATTTCACCATGCTATTTGAAAACATTTGAACACATCCTAGTTCAAATATGTTCAAATATGTTCAGATAAACTCATTTAAATGGTAACCGGATCCAGATCGGATCGCTGCCGGGAGGTTTCGCTTACCACGAAGTGGCTTGAGCATACCCCAGCTCTTCCAACAGCTGGAGGAGCCATTTCTGTGTCTTTGGACGAAAGATCCCAAGTTTGGGACATCAACCGATCAGAAAAGCCCAACATTTTCGCCCAAGAATTCAGAAAATGCTTTGCCATGCGCAGGACAACGCTGAGAATTTCGGAGTAGCCGAGTGACCCAAGTCAACTTGAGGACGGTTTGATATGGCTATAGGTGTTGAATAGTCTCCAACTCCAAACAATTGTAGAGCTGAAATTCGTTTGATTTGGGTACCGAATGATTTGGTTGTTGTGATTTATATTACTTGTGTTTCCAGGAAGAATCAAGATAGAAATGATAGAATGGACTTCAGGAGTGTCACTGTCAAAATGAATTGGCTCAAAGAGACTTGCCGTTGTGTATGTCCTGCTGCCTTAGCAGCTTTCGTCGATATGGGTTGGTCAGGTACACACTGTCACAAGCAACTTTGGAGCAAATCTTCAACTCCATTACGGAAGGCCTGGTCAATCCTGGTCAATCTGGTCCGGATAGGACGTCGATTTCAGATAACCTTAGCAAGGAATGGTTATGAGGTCATGGGAGATTCGCTTGTTTCAGTAGTCTGTGATCCAAAGTGACTACCGTGGTGATTATGCAATGACTATGCATTGATTAATATACCTAAAGCCATTATCAATAATAAATAATATCAGATTGTTCAAACATGTACGGATATAGAAACAATTAGAAGTAGAAACATATTTTATACACTTCTTCCATATTGTGTGTGTGATAATACTGTTGATATCTGTTGATGCTTCATTTTGTTCAGATTGAAGTCTTTGCCGTTCAAACTGTCAGGTGCAGATACACACGGAGCCCAGGCTCACTTTCGGAGAATATGTTGATATTCGTCGGTGAGTCAAGTATGTGGTGAAGAGAGTGGTAAAGCAGCCACGTCGCATCATATATACTTTCATTGGCCAATTGATTTTGTAGCTGTTTGTGACTCTGAAGATGAAAAGGTGATAGATTTTGAGTGCCACCATGAGAGTGGTTCAAGTAGCTAGTCCTCTTCCTGCATCACCGTCAGCCTCACAGATCCACAGAGCTGTGGAACAAGATGGTACAGCAGCCTCACAGATGCTTGGATCTGCAGAGCGAGAACATTCAGACAGCCCAATTCCAGAGCTGAACGCGCAGATGATGACGAGAGCTAGCCGTCCCTGTTCAAGCTCTCGAGGTGGCTTCTGAAGAGCATCGCCCGCAAAAGGGCGGAAAAAGGCGTCAATTACCGCCACACAGCTGGTGACTTGGCGCCGTATCGAGAGAGCTTTTCTCCAGCTCTAGCCGCTTGAAGCTGATGAAGTACTGGAAGCTGATGCAGCAACGCAATGCCAGTACTGGAAGCACCACGCAGGTGGTGATCCGTATGAGTTGGCCTCGCAAGCGCCTCGTCAGCATCTTTAGTATGCAAGTATCATCTTTATGTTTCCCACAATCCACATAAGAAAAGCATCTGCACACCGCGTTCAGACGTGTGTTCCTCCGAAGGGCTTCCCGTGCGTCCTTGTGGTGTCCAGCGATGGAGAAGCCAAATTGGCTCTCTCAGATGCCCGGCGAAGACGTGCCAGACAATCAGCCGTGGACCCTCCATGGACTCAAGATGGATCAAGTACGCTGTCAAGATGTCGTTTCAGCAGCTGCGGCTGGGAGCCTTGGTGCATCAGCTGCAGCTATACGTGTAGCCTCCTTGAGTCGAGAGGTTCTGGAACAGTGCACGTTCTAGCATTGAAGCTAGGCAACACGACCCTCATCAAGCTGGGTGCCTCGCAATGGCCAGACTGCGTTTGTAGTTCAGGGAGGGTGATGACCTATGGAGACAGCTTTCCTGAGGGAACTCGTCTGATAGCTGGGCACTGTGTCGTGCTTTGTGCCAACCAGCGTCAAGCCATGGTCTTGGAAGGTTGCGCCCACCAGAACTGTATCCAGCAGGGCTTTGCGAGAGCCAATTTCACCTGTGACCTGAAGACTCGCGAAACCTACGCAGAGAAAGAACGGGACCGCATCGTCCAAGCACTCTTAGACACGTCCAGATGCAACCCAGCACAACTCGAGCAACAGTTCCAGCGAGACAAAGCCAAAGGCAAGGGCAAAGGTGCAGAAGTGAACAGAGACCCAGCTCTCTGTGTTTCACCAGACCCTCTTCCTCAAGGTCGACTTCGTGGCACGCACAGAGCCAAAAAAAAAGATGCTGCAAGCATGTGTGCCACCCACTAGCCTTATTGCTTGTGAGCTGTCAACACATTCAGAGATTATTCAGAGCTACTTAGCAAACAACAGTAGAATATACGTGCTAGAATGACTAGAACGAGTAGAGGTTGTGAATGTGTCTAGCCAGTTTGGCGCCATTTCCATGGCAGAATGTGAAAGTATCACAGTGTCGTGTTGCCCAAATGAAGTCGAAGTCATACAGGGAGTACAGCGGGAGCACAGCCAAAATGCAGCGATGTGCGAACTGTTTGATCTTGCGACGATGTGCAGTCTGGCTGACGCTGTGAGAGTGGAATTCCTCGGACAGAGTGTGGATCCACTGCGGTTGGGCTCGAATTTTCAGAACAGTTCGTGCTATTTGATGAAGTTCATTTGAAGGATAATTGAAAGTCAGTTTGGTTTCTCCGACTTTTGCTTGATCCACATGATCTCGTGTCGCTCAGGGTTCAAAGCTAGTTGTCGCTAGTTGCTGATGCCATTTTGCATCAGTTCATTGTCCATAGTCGTGAGTAGTTGATTCTCTGCTACTGTAGCTTGCCATTGGTTTAAAACATTGCCGATGTCGATGTCATTTCACAGCCGGGGATATCATTCCGGAGAACGCCTTTGATTCCACAATTATGTTCCAGCACAACTAGAGTGGGGATTGTAATTTATTAACCTGTTGTTATGAAATGTTATGAAGACGCAAACTTGCTGTAGAACTCCGTTTCCTTCTCTTGGGCACGCAGAAATTGTGCCGAACACCACGGATACATACGGACACGAGAGAGCTGACGATGGCCTGCATTTGACATCCGAAACATCTATTCCGGCCTGGCTGCCAGCCGTACTGATGTCAAACATGGAGAAGTCAAAACAGATCAAACCAAGTCAAAGAATGACACGGATCTGTGCCAAAGCGTCACGGTTTCATTTTTGAGTCACAGTTCAACAACTAACCTGCAGGAAGATGCAGGAAGATCTGCATCAGTGCGATAGATTACTAAAGCATACTATAGCACAGCTATAGCACGTTCAGACGTGGTATTCAATACATTTCAATACCGGTCATGGCCACCGGCCTGGCCTTGTGAGCTTGTGCACCAAGCTGTCGCAATGCGGTAGCGGTTTGCTCATGGAGCCCGGCGAATGTCGGCCATAGCTCCAAGCTGGGAGGGCCTGGGAGGGCGTAGAGAAGGGCTTAAGGCGGCTGAAGCATGCCCAAGCATGCCCAATCTTGGTCAATCCAATCTTCTTAGCTATCTTGGATCATCTTGGATCATATTTTGGCTAATCTTCCTTACTTGGCGATGCAACATCGTAGCAGTTGAATTTCAGACAGAATTTGGCATGTTGTCCAGAAGTTTTCCAGCATTTTCCAGCACCGATGGTGTCAATCCATTCCAAACACATAGGAAGAACCTTGACATTCTCGGACTCGTATTAAATGAGATAAAACAGCATTGAGGAAAAGGTACAACAACCCGGATTAGTTGATCTCTCTACTATTTTTGTTGCCACGACTAAGTGATGGATGAAGTGCAAACATCAGGTATAGGAAAATACTCCTCCAGCACAGAATGTTCAGAAGATGAATACATGTGGCAAAATTTAGAATCTCCCATGCCCGGTTTTAAAATGAGTCACAATGCCCTCTTTACTGTAAGCTCTGGGCTGACATTTGAAGATTGCCACTGATTCAATTGAAACACACACTTTTGATGTGAGAAAAAAGGAGAATTACCTGGCGGTTGCCATCAAATCGCCACATCCAAGGAGTTCATTTGGCAGAAGAATGTTGTGCGTGCCACTTCACTTCTCACCTTCCTGGGTGTGCTTGTGGTGCGCTCTTGCAAATCCGCCGCTGAATTGGAGATTCAAAGAGGTACAACATATTACAAAATAATGTAATATAACAATAGTAAGTATATATTAATTATGTTAATTTGTATGAATAATACATATCATAATTGGGTTGGGCATTGGGTGTGGACAAGGTTGTCGAAGCTTCTGAGACGGACAAGGGACCGATTAAACTGCAAACGACCAGGGCAAAACAAACGGATTGCAATTGCTCAGGCGCAACTCGGCTGAACGCAGATTCTCGTGGGTGTCATCGTGCTTTACAGTCAGCCAGGTTCGGCCGGTGCAGCTGTGCCACAAGAGCGACAATTGTGAGATCATGCGCAGATGGGAGAAACATAGATTCAAATCATATCAAATCATCACAAGAATATTGTCTCTCTATGTCTCAGTTGTCCTTGAAATCGGCTGAAAATTATCAAAGAAACAGTTGCGGAAACGTCGTTGCCTGAGGTGAATCGTCGTCGCCCTCTGCTCTGACCATCGTAGCAGTCCCGCCTGGCGCGCAGTGCCGACAGTACAAGTATAGTTTGATACTGATTCTGAAATCAGAAACGTACAAAAATATATAAAGAATATAAATAAATATAAATTATTGATGATTAAAAAGCAAATATTATCTGTATATATATATATATGTATTTGTATATACATAATATATATATATATATATATATTTAAAAAATATATATATATTAAAATATATGGAGCACTTGCCCTGCTCGAGGTTGATTCTGTTGGCCACTGCGGCCTCACCTGCATGTGACCACTGTCCGATCATCTCATGCGATTTTTCGGCGGGGGTTCAATGCGTCGAACGGTTCGAGCTGCCATTCTTTGCACCATATTTGCACCATATGACTCATATGACATGAGATATTTGGGGATCAGTGATTGTCACATATTGTCACATTTGGACTACATTTGGGGCTTCAACCATCTTGAACCGTGATCATCGTGATCCAATGCCAGGCTTTGTTGATCTTTTACCTCGGTGTGTTGATCGAACGCCAGGAGACCCTTGTGACAGCTGTATTGACTGCTGTGTTGACTGTCAATATGCTCTGGCATTCAGCAGGTTTGAGCAGCTTAGCAGTTTAGCATAATTGAGCACAGTTTGGCACAATTTAGCACAATCTAGCAGTTGGAAACGCACTTGCTTTGGCGTTTGGAACTCGCCCCGCAGAACCTCACTGACAAGTTGCCCAGCGTTACTCTCTTCAGAGTAGCCAGTGTGGCTGTGTGGATTCACAGATCATACAGATCTATGCTTTGTGGCTGTTGAATTCAGGAACTCCGATACCCAACGATCCCCAACGATCCCCGATGTTGGCCGCCCATGATTGCGACAGTGGAGAGTTGACCAATTCCTTCAAGCTCCACTGCAGGCAATGTATGACAGAGTGGGATACCTCAAAAATCTACGAATAAATTCACTCAACGTGGAAAGAAACATAAAGAAACATTGCTGATTTGATTACCTTTAACTACCATTGCTTGCCATTGATTTGATTCCAGGTGCTGACGGTCCTGGTTGTCCCTGCAAAGAATGTAGGCAGGGGCGGTAGGGGGTTCTTGCCAATTTTGACCAATTCAATGATGACGCTGATGATGCTGCTGAAGTCGATTCACGATTTCAAACTGTCCATGTAGTCCCAGATGAACACAGAATATCTATGAATATCTCAAGCTTATTTTTAGAACTAGATTTTTATATTTTTGGGGGTTCCTTTCGCTGGTTGCATTGCATTTGTTTGCATGTGTTTGTCCCCTGTTCCATTGAAGGTTTGCCTGAAATTTGTGGGTTGTTCGCATGTGCCTCGGGAATGTGTCGCCGGGCCAGCCTTTTCTCTGCTACTCTTCCTGTGCTTCATGGCTGTGGCCGGGCCCGCCAATAAGTGAGACCTGCAAGTGATTTCTGAGGTTTGGTAAGTATTGGTAGGGTTCTTCTGAGGTCTTGCTCTTTGATTGTCCTATTTTGGAATCTTGGAATCTGTTTCACAATTTTTCACAATGTGACTCCAGTATGTTCTCCGTAATAATTCTTTAGCGTTTGGATCCTGGATCAACAGCAACGATGCTATACTGGATGCTAAGATTTAATAAGATCATATAAGATCATGTTTTTCGATGTCAACAGAATTCGTAGGCACCCGTGAATGCCTTCAAGCCTTCTTAGTGCCAATTGTACCGCTGGCTCAAAGCATTCATGGCAAATCCAAAGACAATCCTGCAAGATGGATAAAAAATGATAGAAATGGATGAATATGAGAGAACGAAGAGCCGATGAACTCACCTCTCGCCGGCAAGATTCTTTGCCACTTGAGGTCTTGCAAATCTTCTCCAAATTCGCACTCCCGGCTATTCAGCGGCTGGGAGGGTGGACGAAAAGTTGCGATCATTTGTAGAATGATTCTTTGTGCACAGACCTCATGTCTAACCGATGAATCGAACAACAGAATATATTCTATCTTATTCTATAATATAAAAAATATATAATTAAAGGATCGGATAACCCCACATGTTACCAACTTCTTTAGACTTAGGCTGAGCATACAAAAGCAAGAAGGGAAGAGGAAGTATAAGAGTGATGGAGCGGTGATGGTGGGTGAGTTCGTGTGTGTGTGTGTATGTATGTTCAAGTACAGTCAGTGAGTGAGTGAGTGAGTGAGTGAATGAGGGAGGGAGGGAGTGAGTGAGTGAGTGAATGAGGGAGGGAGTGAGTGAGTGAGTGAGGGAGTGAGGGAGTGAGTAGAGGGATTGAGTGAGTGAGTGAGTGAGTGAGTGCGTGAGTGCGTGAGTGCGTGAGTGCGTGAGTGCGTGAGTGCGTGAGTGCGTGAGTGCGTGAGTGCGTGAGTGCGTGAGTGAGTGAGTGAGTGAGTGAGTG
>Ga0126342_10001145_pt1 | contig 35501 bp, 34 predicted proteins | sample Cyp1metagenome_FD_92528 | JGI IMG/M metagenome (GOLD analysis project Ga0126342, IMG submission 92528) | Coral microbial communities from Lord Howe Island, Old Settlement Bay, Australia - Cyphastrea 1 metagenome | ecosystem: Host-associated > Invertebrates > Cnidaria > Coral ...
CAGCAAACACAACTCCAACCACCTTTCGGTCAATCAGTGGATTCGCTCTGCCATCCGTGATTCACAACAACGAACGTCTCCTATAGGTTTCCTATTCTGAAACTTCCGCCACCGCCTTGTGTGGTACTACTGGTATATTATATTTTATATACTTGATATCATATACAGTATTATATATTTTATATTTTATATCATTATATTTTATATATGTATTTACAGTAATCCTAGTTTTCCTCACGGAAGATCTACACTTCTTCCTGAAGATCTAAGCCAATCCATCCCATCCCCTTGGGTGCGCCCGACACGGCGGCAGCAGGCGTCTGCAAATCAAGGGCGCCCACAGTGGACTCGGACGCCAGTGGCACCTGAAACGCAGCTCAGAATGGTGGAAAACCTAACAGTTTGATATGGATTTACCCTCTGGTAAACGTACAAAAAACTATGGAAAATCACCATTTTCAAGGGGAAAATCCACTATAAATTGTCATTTTCAATAGCTATGCAACAAATTACCAGAGGGCATATGGGGATATAATTTGATAATGATTTGATAATCATGTTTCTTTGGATCTAAGGGAAAATTCTGGGGATTTTTTTAATGAGGATATGGGAAAATCATTGGACTCTACCAGTAGGTAAGCGGGATTTATATATAGGGAGATAACTGGGATTTGCTTGGGGTATAATTCGAATAATTGGGATCGGGAATCTACCCTATGGCGTCCTCAAACATGGCTAGCTGGAAACTCTCGAACTCAATAAAGGTTGAGTTCGCCGGGAAAATCATGGAACTAAATGATGGATTTACCAATGCTATGTTTGATTATCTGAGTGCAAGTGGCTTTACAACTACCTTTACTATAGACCGAACTTGTTACATAAGGGTTAAAGCCTTTAGCAACTCATAACTAAGGGGCCCCACGTTGTGGGCAATGCGGCAAGGACGTCCCTTACTGGATAATCAGTATCTATCTCACAATATTGGTCAATATTGAATACATATGAATGTGCAAAATGATGGGGTTAGATACATAAGTTGTAAGTGGCACATACTCCATATATTTCTGTATATTTATCCCACATAACATACAACTATGTAATGATCATTTGTCATATTGCACCTAGAATGACCATTGGTTACCACCATGTAGGGATCAATATATAAACGTGAGCCTCAAATTTGACATGGAATCCAACAAGGGCCATATGCAGCAGTAAAGTCGTCTTCCAGACCCAATCGTCAGGTCCCATGCCAAATGTAGAGGGGGTATAAACATTCCAGCATTTTAATGCTTAAGAACGAACCTGTCTATCTTGGTCATGGACAGTAACTATCCAAATGTGGATGAATTTGGAGCAACTTTCCCATTTTTTTCGGGATGTTGGGACTACCCGGCCCTGGTGGCAGCTGTCCCCAGCAATAGGGTGCGTTTTTGCTGGTGTGGTTTGACCTGAACTTAGAGTCTTTGTTGGAAAACTTTCACAGTTTGGTAGTATGTAGCTATCCAAGTTTGGAAGTATACTATCCATTAATGATTACAAGCAATGATTCTTTGGTAGTTTGGGTTTGACCCATCAGTTTTTTCAACGGGAAGTACAGATATCTGAGGCCTCGTCGTTCAATGGATGGGAAGATCACCGTGCCAGAAGGGAGATACAGTCAGAACGAAACATACTTATCACTGAACGAATAGTACAAAAAAAAAGGTAGAGAAACATGCACATATGTAAACATATGCAATATATACATATACATATACAATATATACAAAATATACAAAAATTACAATATATACAATATATACAATATATACAATAGATACAATAGATACAATAGATACAATAGATACACTATATACAATAGATACAATAGATACAATAGATACAATATATACAATATATACAATATACACAATATATACAATATACACAATATATAGATACAATATATACAATATATATATATATATTATACACAATATACAAAAAATACAAAATATACAAAATATACAATATAGACAATATATACAATATATACAAAATATACAATGGATACAATATATACAATATACAAATATACAATATATACAATATATACAATATATACAATATATACAATATATACAATATATACAATATAGACAATATAGACAATATATACAATATATACAATATATACAATAGATACAATATATACAATATATACAATAGATACAATAGATACAATATGTACAATATGTACAATATATACAATATATACAATATATACAATATATACAATAGATACAATAGATACAATAAATACAATAGATACAATATATACAATATGTACAATATATACAATATATACAATATGTACAATATATACAATATATACAATATATACAATATATACAATATATACAATATGTACAATATATACAATATATACAATATGTACAATATATACAATATGTACAATATATACAATATATACAATATGTACAATATATACAATATATACATTATATACATTATATGCATATACATATACATATAGATATACATATACATACACATATATCATACATCATGTAATACATCACACTATTGCGTACACGCACTCAAAAAAAATAAGTGCGAATGAAGCGATTGGGCAGCCATCTCCAAGTTGGAAACAACATCAGCATCCATTCCACCTCCCAAACCCTGGCAACTACCTGGGCAATTGCTTTGGTTTGGGATGTTCGTACCCCAAAAAAATGAGATGCCATCTACGGATCTAAGATGGGTTGATAATTGATCTAATTTCAACATTGTTGGTCGTTCAACTCACTCTTATCCGTTTGAAATCCATGGACATTCCATTGAAGACCATCTGAATCTCTCAATGTAAGTTATACTCCATGAGATTTCATTGCAATGTCCATTGAAGAATCATGAAAATTCCATGAAAGCCAATGAAACTAGATCAATTCCATCATCCATTTTTTGAATTTCATCCAAAAATCCATCCAAAAACCATCCAACAATCCAATCAAAACCATTCGAACTCTGTCTCAAAAGACGAACGTTTCTTTTTTTTCAGCGCACCTCTGGTACATCTTGGATTTCTCCCCGAGCTCCTGTGGCCTACCGTACGGACAGAAAGAGTGTATATTTTATGTAGATGAAATATATACTGGCACTAGTAGAAATATATTTTATTTAAATAACATGAATACAATATATATATATATATGAATTGCACTGTAGAAACATGAATTGCACTCATACATAGTATATAGTTATATATAATAGTATACTACTATGTATCCATAGTGCAAATTATTATGTTTCTATGAATGATAATATATAATTGTCAGTAGTTTCTTTGGATACATATTTAGGTGTCATTAGTGCAATTTATGTCAGTAGTTATAAATGATACTAAAAATATTATTACTGACATAAACTGGACTAGTTAAACATGATTCTGAGGTAGTGTTGTCATATCTAGTGTAAATATTGGAAATATCATGCTATGGACTATAGATAAAACATTACGATAATACTAGAAATTGTAACATGGGTCGCTATATTAATGATGACAGTAATTTATGATAATAGTGAATAATTATTCAATTATTATCGGTTGTAGAATAGATCCTGATCTAATGAATACCTAATATCTAATCAACAACCAATATAGATACTAACTCTTTAAAATGCTCATTGGGACTTGTTCATTAGATTTTACCAATCCCGAACATATGGATATCATTGGGAATCATCATCCCATGTTCATGGTTAAAAACAGGATTACCCTCTACATCCCTCTATTAGATTGATAGTTTGGCCGTGAAAATAACCACCAATTCTTAGTGGAAAGTAATCTTCCAACCCCCGACTGATGGCAGGGGGTCTACGTCACTTGGGAGGACCTCCAAGATGATAGTAGTTGAATTAATATATAGTCACTGTTCTACTGAAACGGTCAACTTACTATTGACTACAACAAGGTGTGTTTACTGATTCTGTATGTATTGGTTGTCATTGGCTAAGTCTCAGGATGTTCTGGAAGTTGTTGTTTTGTATTTATTTCTTCTGGTTTTTAGCCAAGTATTGGTGAAGTAACTGTTATTTCTATTGGTCAACATGCTAGCATAACCCATCAACATGACTAGATATAAACATGTATTTGAAATGATTGTTTTTAACGCCTCCACAACGATAGCTGATAAAACTATTATACAGTTGCTATCTTGTTGAAGTAGGTTCTTTACTAGTTATCTTTAAAGGTGTCTTCTCTGTGTGTGTAATTTTAACCGTATTTTGATGTGTCAGGATAAATCAAGATATCATGATGGTTTGAAGACCTTGGAGTTGGTATATAGTTCGATTGAAACCATGTACATGTAGATACGTGATTTGTATGTATAATTATATGAAGAAATAGTTATACAGTTATACATTACATGGCATGCATGGTTTCATTTCAACCTTCAATGTGTTTAAGCACCCTGATCTTCAGGTCCCAAGGCCCCAAGGCCCCGTTCGGCCGGTTCGGGTCGCCGCTGCCCAAGGCGGCCTGGCCAGCTCGAAACTTCATATAATCCGCACGGAAAGCTTGAAGCTCATTGAGCTCAATATCCTGGAAGATGCTGCTGCAGATGCTAACCTGAGATACTCTGGATATACTCTGGATATACTCTGGATATACTCTGGATATACTCTGGATATACTCTGGATATACTCTGGATATTCCTGGATGTTGTTTGGACTCATATCATGGCTGTAAAATGCTGTAAAGGCTACAATACTCTGGTGCAGCTCTATATTTAAGAAGAACATCATCCATGGGAAGTTTCTTTTTGTCAGCTTAGAGTACATCCAAATGTGCATCCCAGCTACGTGGCCAACAACCCTATTACGACTCAGTGACAAAAATGTCTTAGTAGCCACTTACCCACTTACCAAGTGGGATGTCCCAGGGCTTCACCTCAACCACCCATCTATTTCAACAGCCAAGACTGTCTCTGCGGCTTCAACCCATTTGCAACGCTTACCCTCGAGGAAATTTACAGTGGCACCCTGAACATAGCCCACTTTTTCATTGTGGAAACTCATCTTCCAACCCCCGACTCATGATACTCATGGCAGGCTTGTCATGTTCATCTGGGGGATGATAATCAATGAGTAAAACCATCAGCTTTCGCAGTTCTTCGGCTGCGTGGACCGTCACACTCCCGTCCTTGGGCAAGAACTGCAGAGGCGGACCAAGCGATGCCTGTTTGACCCGTCGAATCTTTGGGCATTGGGGTGGCCTTGCGCCATGGCAATAATCCCTTCCTCCCCCAAAAAAAACACTCCGCAGAAACCATGATGTAGTAGAGGATTTAAACATATGTGGGACCATAGAATGAGGGTGTTTGATATCATTGGGATGAGTTTATTTATATGTGGATAATCATAGGTACAAATAAATACTACCTATCAATAGTTCTGAATATCTATGCACACTCCAGTAAACTCACACAGCTATGGTATACTGCAGATGGCCCAGTTATAGATAGTAATGTCCTATGTTAATGATGTTTTTCCTAAGCAAACCACCAGTCTACCAAATGTATCCAAATGTCGCTTGTACTGTCCCCTCAAATGGCATCAAATAGCAATATCCACTAAAATCATCTCCCAGACATGTTTGGAGCTTCATGTCATTATCTTTATGGGCTGTACCTCCACTCATCATGAACAGTCACGGATTGTTTAAGATGGCCATGTTGCGGGAGGTCAAACCGGCAAACCCTCCAGGCGGCTGCAGTCATTTCCCCCCCATCTTTGTTTGAAGGGGCAAACCCTTGCAAGCCCTGGCAAAAATGCACTATTCTTGCATGGTCATCAAGTGCACTGGTCACATCAAGTCACATCATCAACTCCGCATTCTTGAAATTTTCCATGTTTTTGTCCCAATGAAATCCACATTTCTTATAGAAAATCCCAATGATATCCCAATGATATCCCAATTTTCCATGTTGTCCCAATTTGTTGCGGCTTTGTAGAAAATCCCTTGTAGGAAATCCCCTAGGAAATCCACATTTCTTAACTCACCTCGGAGAGCCAGGGCTGCGAAGCACCGCTCAGGTCTTCCTGGCCAAAATGCAAATCATGAGGTTTACAAATCATATATCTATACCTGGATATTCATTGGTTACAAATTTCTTTCCAGGGCAGATTTTGGTTTGATTTCTGTCCATTTTCTGTAGATTATTGCAAACGGACAATTATTTGTGTCCTTTCGAAGATCCAGGTATATATATATATACCCAGATGCTCCATGTATGGTGTATACATATACATATATATGGATATATATATATGATATATTTGCCTACATGACTGGGTGATTTATGTTGGGCAAATGTTGGGATTCATATTCCAGCACCATGGAGCATCTGGGATATAATATATATAATATATACATATATATGGTTAGTCTATAAGATCTATATCTATCTTTGTCAAATATCGTACTGCTTACCCTGGGGTTTGCACTAACTTTTTACGTCAATTTGACCTATGATTTCAACTTCCCGAAAATGATCTACTTAAATTGTGGAAGTCAACACCACGAATCTAATATGGTACTATGTGTCTATAATATGAACAAAAAACATGCCGGTTGTATACTAGATATATCTAGAATCTAGATATCGATTTTTTTATATGGATATTGATGATGGATATCTCGAACTAACTGGATTGGGTGCTTTTCAACCAATGTAGACAAAAACTGCTTGGCCCTTTGGCCCCTTCCTTCATGACCGGTCGATTTGTACCCCGGGGCCGTAAGAAATGGCTGATTCGCCAAATAGAATGCAGGTCCATATATATATGTATATACACATGATTTGAAGGCAGATGTTTTTTCTTTATGTCGGTTGTCTGAAAATAGAGTATGCGTCATGTTTTTTCCTATCAAAATGGTAGTTTGGGGGTCTCCCCAATTTTCTCAACCGATAGCGTACCTGCTCTTCCTCGGAATCCTCGACGTGCAAAAAGGTGTTCTTCACAGAGTAGACAAACTTGTTCTCCCGCCTGGTGGACCCCCGAGAATTGGTAAGCTTAGGGAGGAAACATGGAAACATCTTGTTCACTTCTATTACCATCTGGTTATTTAACATAGCCATGGAAAATTACCCATTTATAGATGGTTTACCTGGGTTTACCTATTAAAAATGGTGATTTTCCATGGCTATGTTAAATAACCAGATGGTAGCTGCAGATTGTCCCTACTTGTCATATTTCCAGTGGATAATCCCATGTAATGATCCCGGAATGAGATTTCGAATTGCTTGAGGGAACATCAGGGGTGAACCCGGGGAACCCGTATCCCTATGTGTATATACACAAATATATTATGATACCCTCTGGTTATTTAACATAGCCATGGAAAATGGCCCATTTATAGATGGTTTATCTATTAAAAATGGTGATTTTCCATGGCTATGTTAAATAACCAGATGGTATATTATATATTGGAGTAAAAACATGATTTGCTGTAGATTTTCGCTTAAACCAATCCAGTGATGGTGTGCCCATTTTCTGACAAATCACTTTTGTCGATGCCATCCTCATGACCACCATCGGTCCTCATTGTCTTTGTCATACGTAGTTACTGTATATCATGTTATATCATGTTATATCATGGTATATCATGGTATGTCATCATATATCATCATATATAATCATATATAATCATATATCATCATATATCATCATGTAACATCATATATCATCATATATCATCATATATCATCATATGTTATCATATATCATCATATATCATCATATATCATCATCATCATCATCATGATCATCATCATCATCATCATCATCATCATCATGATCATCATCGTTCCGTTCGAACCCCTGTTTCTCAATGGTAAAAGCCTTGGTTTTCCATGGTATCCCATTGGATGAACATGACGTTAAGACCGATGGGAAATCCTCGCCCTGGTTGCCGGTCTCCCTCCATGGTGTTGTTGCGGCTTTAACCACCGGTGGTGCCCCCTAGTTATGTTTGTTGGATGATGTTGGTTAAAAAAAACGCCAACTATTGATTGTTCAGCACCATAAACATCCAAAAACACTGTCATAAAAGGTTCAAACATAGTTTATCACTTTGTTGTATGAACCCTAGTTTAACCTATTATAGTTGACCTTTATAGGTTTGTTATACACCAACTGGGGCCCCACGTTTGGCCACGTTTTGCAAAAACAAATTGGGCCACCAGGCGGGTCGCTGGGCTGGTCCTGCCTGGTCACCCGAGAGGGTCCAACAGAATATGTTAGGAACATATACAACATGATTGGATATAAATAACATAACCAATAAATTGTTTAAACATAATAAACAATATAGCATTGGTTATATATATAACATGTTTATACAGATATAACACAATAGCATTGTTTATTATTGGTTATGTTTGGTTATATTTTATGTATCATGGGGTTCTTTTCATGGCATTTCATGGGATATACAACATATAACCCATCATAAACCATTGTAAACCGTAGTTTACCAATCGAACTGGTGACCCAATAGGACATCCTTGGCGTCGTGTCCCTCTGCAAACTTAACATAGTCATGGATAATGGCCCATTTGTAGAGGATTCACCTATGAAAAATGATGCTTTTCAGCAGCAAACTGTTGACCAGATGGTAATCACGGGGATTTTTGTCATGCCATTTCATGGGGATTATTTCATACATAATCCGCTGACTATGTGCCATGGTCAGGTCATATTTTGTATTGGGTACGGCCATCCCACAATAGGAATCCCAAGAATGTGTATAAATCGCTCATGGATTGATGACTGTCCAAGGTGCGAAATTGACCAAGTTTTGGCGCTGGTTTCAACATGGTTTCCACAAACAAATGGATTGATATGGAGAATGGGTCACAACCAAACTGCTGTCCTCTGATCAAATGAACGTCACCACAGCACAGTTATTTTGATGGGATCCATCATCCTGCTCTTCGGGGACCCAACGTCCAGCTAGGAATCATTCGGATCGCCCATGTTTCCGACGGGATATTGCACACTGATGGGCGTACTGCTGGTGAATGGCTTTATAATCTCAATCAGCTCGCAAGCAAAGCTATATATCCTATATCTTGTAGGGTCCATCATGGTAGGTATCGAAAGCACGAAGCAAGTATCTGCATGGGTGCATTTCAATCTAAATCCTACGCGATGCCCCTGGACGACGGGAAAACAAGGATTCATATAGTACTGGGAATAGAACGGATGGGGATTTAGTCCACCAAGAATGGGGACACGCGACTAATGAAAAAGCCATTGTCAACTGCAGAATGTGAAGGGTAAACATTTGTGCATGAGATCCTTCTTGAAGGCAAGCTTAAGCATAGATCATAGTATTTGGGTGTACTTGAACAATGACAATCTGGGATGCATGACCCTGACAGTCTTTATAGGGATGATTCACTCACCATCTTTATGGACAAAGACCCTCGCCGCGCCCGCTGCCTTTCCATGTTTGCCTGCATGGGGGCCTGGCCGAGTTGCTGTTGTATGTTTTGGGGGACCAGTTGACACAAACGTGGCTAGTCATTTTGTGTAGTTAATGTATAATCATCATCAACCATCCATTTTTGTGGGACTATGTAGATTTGATTTTGAGCCATTCACATGAGTTCTGTGAAGCCAAAGATTTACTGTATACTCACTGTTAGTACAAGAAAAGAGAAAAGTTATGGGGGGAACAACTTGAAGCCATAGCCATGCGCCATAGGGAGCATATTGACTTCAAGTATGGCAGTGAAGGGTATTGCAAAAGGGTATTGCAAAATGACGCTGGCAAGTTCCCAGGAGTATCAGCAAAGCTGACCAAAACTGATGATAAACAGCTCTTAAAAGCGGACTATGATTCTCATGTTTTTTGACTGGATGAGGAGCACCAAACCGGAGCAGCAACTCAGCCACTCCTTGCAGCCACTCTGACAGAGTGGATGAGCTAACCCTGAACCAACCTTAAAATACCCCTATATATGTACACATAACTATATATATACATATATATATACATATATATATACACATATATATTATTATATATATATATTATTATTATAAATATACTATATTATATATATTATATATATATGTGTACCAATAATACCAACCATGAATAAACTTTGTCCCTACATTCCCCAAATAAACCCTAAACATCCCTAAACCAACCCAGCTTTCTATGTATCGAACTACCTCACCATACAATCAACGCAGACAGACCGACCAATCGATCATGTGCAGCCACTCCGCCACTCACCTACCTACTGCTGACTAGATCCTGAAATGTTCAATGATCCAAAACTTATTGGACATTTTGGACATTCAAACCAGTTAAACCCCCCATCTGTTTGATAAATGCACTGATGTCTTGCTGAAACTTCCTGCATTTCTTGTTGAAGTTTGCACAGCCATTGGTCGAATTCGTTGGATGTAGCTGCTCATATCCGATCCCCATATTTGCTATACTTATTTGTCCATATTTAATGTTGGTAAAATCATTTAAAATCATCATCGCTGGAAATAACTATATAAAAGAAAACACTTAAGTCCAATGGCTGATAAGATTTAAGTCATTTAAGCATACAATATTTATGTTCCACCCTGGAGTATTAAGCCATCATTAATTAATGTTATTCACCAACCATGATGGTAGTCGCTTTCTTCGCGCCTCAGCACCGAGACCAAAGCGATTGATGCCATCCTGGTTGAGGCTGGGGGTCTACCATCTGGTTTGCGAAAAACGTGGCAAGCTGGGAGATCCCACATGAAGCTTAAAATTGTTGCGAACATCATCCGAATCGAGTGCTGATTTTCCATTACCGGAGGGGAATTGGCACCAAAACTGGTGAATTTTCATGTAGCTCTTTTGTTGGAGATGATTCAGCATAGGTTCATCAACATAAATGGTAGTTTCTGCGGGAATTTTTAGGTACACTTAAGTTACGTCCTGCACAGGTGGTCCTGCAAGTAGATGGAACATCCGGGGTAGCCAAATGACTCCGCAAACACCACTTTTCATGGATCTTAATGGTAGATTCTCACAGATCATCGTCTATACTTCATTGCTTCGTGCGCGATATATGCTAAGCTGAGTTGACCACTCTCGCAACGGTATCCTCCCAGTGCAGGTCAGATCAACCCAGTCCTGTTGTGGCGGGTATCCTCCAGGGAAGATATTGTCAGAGAAGCCTGGCATACCTCCAAGCTGCACAAAATCACCAAGTTCCAGGTGGCCCAAATGTCTTGCTTACGTCCCAAAATCATCCAAAATCCAGGGTCAATAGTTTGTAAATGCGTTCAATGCCCCAAAAAAGATCCAGAAAGGCAGGTACCATATCTATATATATCTAGTGGGGTGTTTCAATCCCTGAAAAATCTTTATCATCGGGAATCATGGACTCATCATCACAGTGGGGAAACCGAAGATCGGCTGAAAGGCCAAACTCTGTACCTAGCGAACCTAAAACCTAACATGTTGTAGGTTTTCTTTTATCCAAAAACCTGTTTTTTCCGCATTTTTTCTGAACATATATAATTATTAGGTTTTACATTTGTTCCTAAAAACCTGGTAATTGAGTAAATACGCATTTCTAGATATCGTTTGGTGCAGTTCATCACATTTTATTTGCAGCAACATATCCCAACCCTCCCTTTGATAGCCCGCCTTGCTTTGGGTCACCCATAACCTCGAATAGCATCCTCAAGTCCAATCTAAAGATTTGGGTTCCCCAAATTTCCTCCCCTCCGCAGCTCTTTTTTTTCACAGCTTCGTCAGCTTGCCCCTCCAAACACGTGGGCCCGGCGGGCCGAAGTTCGGCACCGGTTGATTCACCGGCATCCGGATCTTGGGGGCATCGGTCTGATCCTTCAAGCGCGCTTGACCAAAAAGTTTCATGAGGCACTGGTAGGCCAACAAACTTTGCCTCGGTGCCAAACATGCTGTGAAATCCTCGACAAAACACCTCCCATAAGGCATAAATCATCATAAATCTGATTGTTTTTCAACAAAAAATGAAAAAAAAAATTGGACCAGGATGGACCAGGTATTTGGCCATGATCTTTGTTGATCTGTGGGGCAGGTGATTTTTAAACACCGATCTGTGGCCCCGCCTCCAGCTACCCACCATAATGAGTCTCCCAAAGCCTTCGCGGCGACTGGCGTCCACTTCGATGCGGGCAGTTGACGCTTCAGACACCGCAGATTTCCAGGATGATCTCAGGAAACTCAAAGGAACCTGCGATTTTGGCAACTATATGGACGATTTATGCCAGATGTGTGGCATAATCTACCTGAAACTCGGATTTCGGATGTGTTTTGACGTGTTCAGGACATGTTTTAAAGGGATTATGGGATATTGAAATGCATGGGATATAGAAATTGTGGGAATTATGGGTCGACAATGGTTACATGGGGCCCCGTGGTACGATAGTTGAGTTGGTCAAAATCATTACTTGGACAACATGGTTGATGGTTTCTCCAACTTCCATATCTTCCATGGATTGGTTTGAAAACTACAGGAAAAACAATGAAATTTCATGAGAAAAGCAATGGTGTCTTCGAGATCTTCGCTTCAACCAAACTGGGGCGCCCACCTGGTCATGGGCAAAGCATAGTCCTTTTACATCCTTTTACAGTAGATTCCGGGAAACAACCATCATGGATTTGCCGATCTGCCTGGAGTTTAAACAGACTCTCCCATTAAAAAACATATAAATTTACGTGTTGTCCCATCATGGTTTTCCTGTGTAACTTCGAAAATTGGAACCTGGTTTCTCCCATCATGAAACTCCAATTTTCGAAATTCCTGAAAAACTGTTCTTCAACTCCAATTTTGTCCCATCCTGGTCCTCTTGTCATCTCTTGTCCCCCGCTCCGAGAGACTTCCAGAGATGTGGTCACCAATTTCGACAGCGACGTCACGTCCTTCTCCGAGGATGAGGAATCCGCAGAATCCGCGACGTGGCCGGTGCTGGGTGGACTGGGTGGACTGGGTGGACTGGGTGGACGGTGCCAACCTGGTGAGCCATTCCAAAGATGTCGGTGTCAATGCATCCCAGTTCGGATTCATGTTTTGATGGTTGAAAATCAATATAAAATAGTGTAAATATGTGTAAATATATAACATAAATCTTAAGCTCCGGTACTTGAACATGGCAACTCCAAATTCCCCATTCATCGATTCTCCCACTCTGCATTTGGGATTTTCCAACTTGCCATGTTGACACCGGATATCTGAAACCACCAGCCAGCAACCTTTGGCCACTTTTCCTTTCCCCTTGCCCTTGCCCTTGCCACTACTGCTGAGATCAGATGGTTCGGAGGCGCAAGATCTCAAGCCAGCGGCCCAGCCATCGGAGGACACGCTGCAGGAGCTTTCCCTTCGCAGTTTCTGGGGCGTCTCCTAGAGATGCAGGTTGAAAACTAACCTGCGATGAATCCCAAGTGTTAACCCCCAAAAGATGTGTTTCAAGAAAATTGCAAACATAGTGTGGTTTTTGTTTGGTTCACGTTTTTTTTTTGCTATCTTTTTGGGGGTTACTATACATACAGGATCCATTCTTCACAGTGATACCTTTTTGCAGATGCATCCGCTTGACAAAGTAAAACCAATCCTTGGCTTTCGCCACCTTACGAAATCCAGGGTTTGCTTACGCGACCCAGTCATATGACACAACTCTGCTCAAAGTGTATTCAGGGGTTTCTGATTATGCTCAAATGGAGTCTGAAATCGTCAAGTCAAGTCAAATGGCCAACTTTGTGGGCACCCTGGGTGGGTTCAACTGCCATTGAGGATCAATATCATCGTCCCAAGGATCGAAACAGCTTTTCAACCCCCTGTTCACAAACCTAACCTTCGATACATTTGCAGTGGCTCAAAATTTACCTGAATGAACCATCAAAACACCAAAGATTTCTGGTTGGTGGTTCTAGAATGTGTTAGATAACCTATCCCAAAATATGAGTCATCTCAACCAACCATCCAAGTATCCTCGACCCTCCACTGCTGAGGAAGAAATGGTCGTTCTAAGAAGATAGGTCAAACCAAACAACCCAAAAAATGATTCACTTTGTTCTAAGCATGTATGTTTCTGGGAAAATCTCAGCACTACGTCCACATACACTGTACACAAAATGTGAGGAAGTTTGAAACTCTAAAAATGAGAAAACTACCTAAAACAACGAGATTTCAGTGATTTGCGAATTTTTGTGGGTGTTTTGCGGCTTTTCGGGGTTTTGCGGGTTCTTTGCTTAGGCGTTTGAGGCGCTGGAAACATTTTTTGGCCTTTTTCTCACCAAGGCCCAATGAAAAATGACAAAACGTAGCACAGCGTAGAGCTGCCAGTGCGCAAGAACATTCCATCAACGTAGCATCAACTAGTTCCGCAAGCGTACATGGACGCTATTATCCCACCCCACCCCACCTCCCCCCACCCCCCCAAATCATATACTTTCCATGTGCGGTGACCACGAAAATCGCAACGCCTACACGGTTGTAGAAATACGTGTCACCAAAAACATGCAATCAAAGTCCTAAAATTTTGAAGACCACAGTATAGTATCTACAAGTAGGTGTTTTGGGTAAAATTGGTCGATATAGGTCAAACTCCGAAAACACTGATATTTCCTAGGATTTGCAGGGTCGAGGATGCTTTAAAAGCCATTTAAAAAAAAAACATCAATTTTCCAAACGTCCACCATCCCCATCCTCTCCTGCCCCTGCACCTTCCCCAAGCGACTCCAGCGGCTGGCCGATGGGGCCGGGACCGCAGCCGGCGCGGCCAAGCGTCGACTTTTGGGGGGTGGGTAGAAGGAGCGTCCACGACCGCTGCCGCTCTCGACCATTGCTGTGTTTTCGTGATTCGAATCGTGTAGATCTAGTCATCCGCAAGGAGATAGAAGAGTAATCTACCAAAAATTGGCCACATTAGTAGGATCTTACAATTTTGGGTGGTGCATGGTGGTGCTATAACCGGATCGTCTTCGTACCCAAAAACATCAAACTTCTCACAGGTAGCAGTGTAGCAGCGAAGGAATTACCAAAAAATGTGACACTACGAATACAAAAAGATTCAAATCGGTTCACTCAGTACCCTCTGGGAAACTAACATAGCTATTGAAAATGGCCATTTATAGTGGATTTTCCCATTAGAAATGGTGATTTTCCATAGTTATGTTAGTTTACCAGAGGGTAATGAACAATTTGATCGTCAACGTGTCAACTTTCAACTTTTTAGCTGTCAAGCACCTTGAGCCATAGCCAAATCTGAAAGTTGATATCCAACGGTCCCAGTATCCTTCGGTACCGCATCGCCCAGAATTATACTCGTTGCATGGTTGAGAACAGGATTCCCCTAATGGATTATGATAGTCCCGAGTATATTGGGTATAGAATAGTCTAGTATAACTCCCCAGAAGAATCAACCAACAGGTGTTTTGAACATATATAATCCTATATAATCATCATCTCATTCGATTCTTTTCGCAGTTATCTATATAGATAATATCTGGTTGGTGGTTGAGCCACCCCTCTGAAAAATATTAGTCAGTTGGGTGCTATTATTCCGAATATATGGAAATATATACCTCCATTGAGTTCGGAGATTTCAGTTTCATCCCGGGCCCTGGAACTCATCCAACCCGCCTGATTGTGACCACCCCGACATCGCCTTAGGATGTGTCGGACCTTTTTTTTGGATCCAGCTGTTGATTCATGTATTTCCCCATTTAAGAAAAGGAAGAACACACATACAGTAACATAACCCCCTATTTTTGGACAAATCCATGGAGTAGGATTCAAATGGAGAATCTAGCGAGTAGATCTTGTGAAGACGCGAGACGCTTTGAATGAAATGGGATGCCTTCATGCTTCAACAGAAACGGTATCTGTTTTCTCTTGTAATGTCACCTCACTCGATATCTTCGTTGAAACAACACCGTTCAAAAAGAGGAGGGCCTTCGAAAGAGATCGTCTAATAATCCTATACTGGCTGGTGGTTTTAACCATCTTGAAAAATATTAGTCAATGGGAAGGATTATCCCATATATTATGGAAAAAACAAATGTTCCAAACCACCAAGCAGTATATCATTCTAATAATCCCCATGGATTCAAATACTGTCCTGAGAAGGTACAAACAACCCCTGAAAATCACGCCACAAACGCTTCATCTAACATCCCCGAAGAGTGGAGACCGCCAAAAAAATGCGATGAGGAACCCATGTTTGGTATCCAGATCTTTTAGACATACCAGGATCAATTGCTCTCTGACTGACAATGGATGGCAATGGACAAATTCAGCAATTTGATACAATGTTGCAAAGGATGTACTATGATGTACTATGGCTTACATGGATATTCCGTTGCCAAGCTCGACTGGAGGGCATAGCGATCCCCGGACAGATTAAAAACAGTTGAAAACCAGAAAAGTGAGGGGTAAGATTCATCACAGACATCTTGGAAAGACCTCGCCTGTCTTCTTCAGGACCCAGAAATATGCATAGCTAAACATCGTTAAAACAGTTAAATCCATGTTATATAAATCACCTCAAAATTTCATTGGTGGCATGGTTGAATGAACCATCCCATATGCTCCATGTATGGAATATTTACCAACATTTGCCCTAAAAATCACCCAAATGTAGGTAAATATACCATACATGGAGCATATGGGCATGTTTGTTTTGTGAACAGTGCGAGTAGATTCCTTTTCAAACTCCAGGACCCCAGGCTGGCCCTTGACAGCCCGGTGCTGCCATACCAGGCCTAGGTGGGAAAATCTCAATGCCAACCATGGCGGTCATTGGTCGATTTATTCAACAATATTCAAATAAATCGAAGGGATTTCACAGGATATTTGAAAATTATTTTTTCGGGATCTAAGCAAAGGATATCAATCCTTATCGGGATCTAAGATGATCTAAGGCCACAAATATCTCATGGGGATTTGACAGGATTGGACAAACACAATACGTCACTTGGATGGGGATCAACCGAATCTAAGCCTAAAACTCAAGTGACGTGGTGCCTCAAAATTGATGTGGGGCAAGTGAGAAGTTGGAGCAAATATGAGGATGTGGTCACACAAATATTAATTGGAAAAATGGTCCAAATAGATATTCCATGATATTCCAGCATAGTCATGCATATTTAAGCTTGTTTTTCTTGTTTTTCGGAACCACAATTATCATGGACTTATCATAGTCATCATCATTTTCAGTATGATAAGATTGACCCGTACAAAACAAATTGGCCAACAGAAATCCCCAGCATGAACATGTTTTTTTCAGATTCATGAGAATGTGTCAAACTGGAGTGGCACCGACATGTTGTGCCAGAATGGATGAACAAAACTACTGCACTAGTGCATCTTCAAGAATCTGAGGAGATGTGCATGTCCCGGAATTGGGTGAACGAAAAGGATCTTTCAAGAAAGGCCCTAATGTTGGTAAAACAATGCCATTTTTACCATCCCCCAGTCATCACCATTGTTATAGGTGGTATGTTTACTGTACCATTCCCAGTCATGGGTGGTTTATGACATGGCTTTACCCACATTATACGGTACGAATTCAGCAGGACTTTCACCAACATTCATAGGGCACCTGGTACACTAACAAAGCTATGGAAAATTGCCGGTGATAGATGAAATTCATTGAAATTCAATATCCTAAACAAAAAATGGTGATTTTCCAGAGCTATGTTAAATTAAGTTGCCCGTTAAAGCTATGGAAAATCACTGTTTTTTCTAGGAACATGTGCAATTTTCATAGGAGCGGTGTTCAAAATCCCTCTGTCATTCCATTACACATTTTGTGGTTTGTAGGGATTCCCCGTTCTTGGATTATTGTAATCCCCAGTATATATCAGTATATTGGGTAGTATAATTCCATATCATCAACCAACCAGGGTTTTGAACATGTTTGAACACTGCTCATAGGGGGTGTGGAAAATCGTAGCATCTTTTCTCCAAGGGGCTGCATGGCGTTCACTTCCAAGGGCGTCCAACCCACCATAGGCTGTACAAATGGCACGCCTCGGCCCAGGTGCAGTTTAAGGGAGACTGACTCGGGCACCAAAATATATAATAGTGTAATATAATGTGTATATATATATAATATGTATAGAATGAATATGAAAAATATTAGAAAAAATGTATATATAAACATGTATTTACCTATATGCCTAAATACTGGATTATTATATCATAAATAGATTATTTCGTATTATTATGTAATTATCATTATTATTGTTATTATTTATTGTCATTATGTCATCTGTACTGGTTCAGAGTGCAGTACTTGAATGAGCATCCAAACCGTTAACCCTGTAGGTGTTTAAGAACCTTAGCTAGCAAGTCCTGTTTTTTCTACGGCCATGTTTATAAACACAATGTGTTAAACCCACTGAGAAACCATACCCCATATGCCCATATGCCCAGTAATCATTTGGGAGATAATTGTTCAGACCATACCCTTTCTTTCAAGGGAGTTCTTATTGGGTTTATACCCCATTCTCATCCATTCTCCCCTCTTATATATATACATATATATTTATATATTTATATTATATATATATATATTTCTATATATATATTGTCAGCTTGGTCAAATGCCACTGATATTCCACTAAGGGTCGTTTACCGCACCAGTGGGTAAACACCGCCGTCCCACCGCAGGGCCCCATGACTGGCTGGCATCGCAGGCTGAAAGTTCACAGAACCACTGGCAGGCGCACGTCTTGCGACTGGCGCCTCGCAGTTGGCGAAGCTGGGAAGACTTGGAGAATCTGAAGTCACTTTTTATGGGTGTGATGGTGAAATGACCCAAAAATAAGTTGGGATATAACTGATTATAACCCCTTTCTCACTAAAGTCAGTTATATATATATTCACAAAAACATCTCGTTTTTTGCACTTCCAGTTGTAACAGCTACACTTCTCGTACGCCATGAATGCAAGTCTGGGGAGCTCCTCTTGCCGCCTTGCCCTCGATTGCCATCAAGCTATCCCAGACGTGAATCCCAGCTGTTTTCCATATGTTTTCCATGGCTTGCAAGCTTTACCCCACCAAAGTTACCAAAAAACCCACCAACTTTAGGCTTGTTGGTGACTGTACAACACGTAAAAGGTGGACCATCCCACCTTTAGGGTCGTTGGTTAATAACCCTTTTTTGGCCATATGGGATAAGGCCACGTTTCAGGCCACGAGTCGGGGAGCATTTCTGGGATGGTCCTCCAGCAAAGTACCATGGCGAAAATCAGTATGATTGATAGGTAAATCATCAAACTAAATGGACCATAGCTTCATCCATGTCCCATAGAAAGTTATCTAATGCCCAATCATTTATAGTTCGATATTGTCTACCATGAAGTCTAGTTACTAAAAATCCGGTCATCGCTCTCCTGACCATTGATCTGTTCCATGCGACCAGAAATGTGCGACTCAGACTCTGCAACCCCCCATCAGACAGGTGCAAAAAATATCAAAAAATAAACATCATCAATATAATTTCTATGGTATTCTATGGTTTTTTCTATGGTTCAATCATCAATAATTTCTATGGTTCAATCATTTCTAGGCTATTCTATTGTTTTTTGTTTTTTTTCTATGGTTCAATCAAGTTCAATCAAGTTGAATTCCCATCTTTTTTTCAGAGACCCCATGGATTTTCTTGCTGGATCTTCCCTGGAAATGCCATCCGAACCTCCACAGGATCTGGATCCCAAAAGATCTCCTGGTCTTCCTGCGCTGCAAAAAGCGTCCAAAAAAAACCACCCTGCTGGGCGACGACAAAAAAAAAACTGGCAGAGTTTACCAAGTTTGACAAAAGGGGATTTTAAGTTCAACATATTCTTCAACATCCAATTTTTTGTGGATCTTAACGTGATGTCAATGATTTCTTATCAATATTCAATACATGGAGATTTTTTCAAAACACGAAATGAACCTCGTTTGTGTGTTTCTTTGTTTACAACCGTTTACTGGATTCTTGTTGCAACCACTCCATTTTATTTGCAGGTCCGTGGCTTCCAAAGCAACATCGACCGTGGTGAACCTTCCCTATGAAAGCATCTATGTCTTTTGTTGCTGGTTAGTACCTTTTACCATTCATGCGGGTAAAACATGGTGAAACAATGCCATTTGTACCATCCCCAAATCACCATTGTTATAGGTGGTATGTTTACCATTCCCAATTGGGGTCTGAAAATAGTGCACCCCTTTCCATCTGGATTCTCATCATGTTCCCATTAATTTTTGGTTATTTTAAGGGGCAATCCCCACCATTTTCAGACAGACCCATAACTTTTTTTACCCACATTAATCCTCAACACCACGATTAGTGGTTCTATTAGTGGTTATATTAGTGGTTATATTAGTGGTTATAAGAAAAAAACATCTTGATGGATTATAATCACTATATAGAAATCACTATTTTCACCACCATTTTTCTGGCAACAATAACTTGAAGGATGAAGCCATCCAGTCGCTTGACCGCGCCTCCAAGAACTGATCCAAAAGTGTCAGGGGCTGATGCGCTGGGCCGCCTGTGGTGGCCTAGAAAGCCATGGCCGGAGGAAACTTCCCTGGGAAATGATAGGAGTTCCCATGGGTTTTCATAGGGATATCATGGTGATTTATAGGATTTAAATGGTATTAATGTTAAATGGGGATGATTTCATAGGAGTTTTCATGGTGATTAAATGGTGATTTCATGGGAGATGATTTCATAGGAGTTTTCATGGTATCCAATAATGATTAGCCTCTGGTGTCAGTTCCAGAAAATCCCCCATGTATCCTATGAATCACCATGAAAACTCCTATGAAATCATCCTCATGAAATCACCATTTAAATCCTATAAATCACCATGAATCCCTATGAAATCCTATGGCTTAGCATGTTCCTTCGGTACGCTTTGGCGTTCGGAACTTGCTCTGTTTGACTACCAACAGATCCCATCCCATTGTATCCCTTGAGTTTTTCCCAGGTACTCGGCGATCCCTGAAGAATCCCCCACAGAATTGGTTTAATCACTATTAATGTCAACCCCGGTTTAATAAACCATGCTTTATGAATTTGGGGGGATTCCCCCAATAGTCATGATTTGATACTTAAATGGTACCTTCCGAATTAAACAGCCGTTTGGGGTTTATTAATCCAGGGTTGATATTAATCACCATTGACCACCATTAATCACCATTAAAATTATTAACCACCATTACTCACTATTAACCACCATTCATGTTTCATTGGGATTGTCAACGATGACCATTCATCGCAGCGGCTTCGTAATTCACCTGGAAAGGAACACAAGAGCTTAGAACTACTTGGTGGTTCATCCCACTTAGTAAGTGGGTTATAACCCCAGTTATAAGTGGATTAACCCTGCTTATCCAATTTATAACTGGGGTTATAACCCACTTACTAAGTGGGATGAGCCACCAACTATGGACAAATAACTCTGAAGGACTACGGATACCCTCTGGTAAACATACAAAAAGCTATTGAAAATGGCCATAGACATAGTGGAATTTCCCATTAAAAATGGTGGTTGTCCATGGTTATGGGACAGTTTACCAAAGGGTAACCATGGTTAACAATGGTTACATCACTACAAGGTTGTGGCCCTGCAGCAATTTTGCTTGGTTTATTACCCTCTGGTAAATAAACATAGACCCTGAAAATAGCTAATGTTTAATGGAAACTAGTCTTCCAACCCCTATCTGCCAGGGTCTATGTTAATTTACCAGAGGGTAACCTTTAACTAGTACGATATATCTACCATAAACCGCGTCCTTCACCTAGAAACCTGAACCAACCGGGAAATATCTGGAGGGCGCCACCTTCTATTTTCTAGAACCGTGCAGAAAATGATCATGTACATATTATATATAAAATCATATTATATAATAATATAATGTTATATATATATATATCTGTATATATATATATATATATGTCCAATGCCAATACACTATGAATATCTGTGAGTAAACATAAGATGATGATATGTTTTTGGGCCTACACTGATTCCATATGTAATACAGAACATATACAGAATTGATCACGGTTTTTTCATGTATTTGTTTTTGTAAAATCACAGAGAAAGAGGGAGAGAGAGAGAGAGAGATATGGAAGTAGATCTTGATGATATGGAATGGGTAGATATATGCGTTGTAGATATCAACATGTTTTTAAGAGTCTATTTTGATAGTTGAGTTGATGCTCAACCAATGCCCAACAATCATGTTGCATATGGCATTGTCTGAACATACCTCGAAATCCAATGGACAACCAAAATGTCACTGTCATATTGCCTCAAAAATAGAGGTTTCGGACATGTCATGGGGATACCCCCAGTCATCATCCATTTTTGTTATGGCATTTTCCATAAACCATCCAGCGTTTTTGGGCTACCCCCATGACATGTCGGAAACCCCCAATGACTCTGTGGCCAGCAACCAGCAACGTCTGAGATCTCCGGCCAGTGCAAAGCAACAACCTGGGCCCGCGGGTCACCAAGGGATCCCCAAGAGGGTTTCAAGACCATGGCTTTTTGCGGATCTTAAGAATGTGACGTGCTATTTTCAGCATATGTTTTGAAGTGATGAACTATGTTGTCTTTATGGTTTTTGTGAAGTGACCAAGATGAAGTGATGACCCCGGATTTCAATGGATTTCAAGAATACTATCAAGGTTAAGCGCTTCGAGATCAGGATTTCTGATTTGATTTAAGTTGTTGCAGTTGCAAAATCAACAAAGGATCAAGAACAAGGCAGTGGGTAAAGAGCAAAACATGTTGTGGATCGAGTGCAAGAAATATATGTTAAGTTACAAAGGCTTTGCTTTCGGCCCGTATTTCTCAATTTTCTTTTGGTCATCAAAAATCTAGAACTTAGTTTTATTGTATTTCCAATTATCAATTAGTTTATTTTCCATGTTGTAAATCACCATGAACCATACTATACCATATGAGTGACTCCTGGAATCAAATTAGCACGATTTCATGTTGATCCTACAAGAAATATCGGTCAATCGGTCAGTCGTAGAAATGGAACCTCCAAATTGGAACACATATTTCGAAAACTGACAAAAACATACAAAAGCAATGGGTACAGTGAGGCTTCGTAAAATGGGTCTTTCAGACCTCTACCCACTGATAAAGTTCCAAGCTTCACGTTATATTTAAACAAAATGCAAAGGTAAAATGCACAATTGCACTCTGGAGGATTAAAAAAGGATAACCTGCAGCCCTTGCAACATTTATGTTACATCTCTGGGCAAATCATAGGCAAACATTCCAAAACCTGAAATCCGCCTACTTTGGCAAGTACTTTTGGCAGCTCAATCCACGCATATCCAGGTTGCTCCAATGTTCGATGAGCCACGAAAAATCCGGGCTATCTATGGATGGTGAAAAACCCACACCATTTTGGGGTGAGACAAGGTACCCCAATCTTCACCGGTCCCGTTGCTGCCACTCTCATCAGTTCCGAATGGATTTGCCTATTCGGAAGCCCCAAGAAAAATATCGTGAAATAACCACCAGTCATTTCCCGGTCGATTCCCCAGTCGATTCGTGGGAAATTCCCAGGATGATCGTGGGCCCCTCCGGACCCTGGGATCTCCCAACTCCTCAGATCTCCCGCGCTCATGTCGCCCGCATTCTCCAGACCCAAGGGCTGGGCACAGAGCACCGAAAGACTCTGCATCTCCTCCGGAGGATGATGGATGACGGTTTGTTGACGGAGGATCACCATTAGATCTAAGGGAAGCAATCAGTTCACTGGATAGGGATGTAGTGAAATAAGGAACAACTATAGTATTATAGTGACAATTGGGATAAGTCTTACATAACTATGATGATGATTTACTGGATGATTTCATGATCACCGTGATAACAAGGAGGACTTTAGGTATCCCCGGTGCTCAACAACATTCCGCACACAAGGAAATGTCATGATGAGAATAATTGGGATAATCATACGGATATACTGGGATATATGTAACCAACAATAAGCAACAGCGGGAAAAATAAGGAGGTTTCCCCTGTATTCTTCGGCTCTATCTGGTTCTGTATGGGCTTTAGGATATTTCATAGCTACTTACTAATGACTGGGATGTACCCCCCCAAATATGATTTATAACTTTAACCTATGATGATAATTACATGGGTGTGTCCAGAAATGGGGACACCCGCCAAAATCGCAGCTTTCAGGCGAAACTGATGATAAACTCCGCTGGATGTGTTCGTTTTGTTCCCCAACATTGTTTTACAAACTCATATGGAGGTTTCCCAAGTAGTCACGAGGGACCCCAACATTAGTCTGCATGATCAAACCACCGGTTCTGTACCAAGATTTTCAGAAACACCCATATCGGGATTCAAAAACAATTCAAATACGAACATTGCTCAAAAACAAATGGCATATCATAGTATACTGATATATCATATGACATAGTATATCATAGTATATGCTACACATGTATTACTATATCAATAATAATATAATCATATGACAGATGCAACACATGATTAAAAAAAAAAACTCAACTGGGATGGGGATTCAAACATGGTTTTATTCCACGAAAATGAATCAGGAAAACTAACACAAGAAAAAATGAAGAACTATGGGCAGAACATGATTTAATGAAATAACACATATAGTTCTACAGGTGCAATCAAACCCTTCAATTTCATTACTTACAACTTGCACCTCCTCTGGGTGCTACTATCTTTGTGCAAAAACAAAATACAAACACTTGAAAACTAAATCATCACAATGGTTTACACAAGAAGAAATCGTCAGTTGATAGGACTTCCCAGCTCATGGATTGTGATATTCCCCAAGATATGGGTATGGGTCAAAATGAGGTACCCCAATAATTGGATGGTTAATACTAAACTAGACTTTCACATCTGTGGCCCACATCGGTCTTCCATTTTGACCCACATCCATATTGAATAGTATAACACAGTATAACCCCATATAATCATCAACCACTAGGGGTGCAAAAATTCGCACTGCTCACTGCTCAGCAGACCAAGACCTCTTCAGAAGTGGACGGGAATACGCATACTGTGTTGATTGAACACTATTTTGGCTGGTGAAACATTGCATGATTCATGATTAGACCTCCAAAGACTAATAAAGATTGGTAAAGGTCCCAAGACATACTGGGTATATTACCGCAGTTTTTCAAAGGTACTAGTACTTGCAGGGTCTAGGGAAACAGTGGTAAACTGGTTTCATACTTACATACATATATATATATAATGTATATGCAGTAACCATGATATTTCCGTCTTCCTATGCAACACTCATACCCTTATAATACTTACTTATGCATATATATATATATACGCATAATATTAGCCATGATCTGCCTATGCAATACTTCGAATAATAATGATAATAATAATAATAACTTAAAGCATATATCATCTTGTATATATATATATATATATGTTTTATGTCTCAAGTGTCTTTTCCCATCACACAACCCCCCTGTTGTGCAGCGGCTCCCTGGGCTTGAAGGAGTCCATGCGCCGGGCAGCCTCCGCGAAGAGCGCCCGAAACATGCCCTGGCAGGCGCCTGGACGTTCGATGCCGAAATCCCTGGAGAATCTCCGTTCGATGGCTTTAGAAATTTTAATGAAAACACCTTATTTAAAAAAAAAAACATATATATATATATTATTCTATATATATATATATCTATACACTAATATGTATATCTGATGTTTTATATTTTGTATGGAACGATATAGTTTGGAAACTTATAATGTGGAAGCTGATGTGTTTTGTTAAAGACCAGTATGAACATATTATATACTTAGAAATGATACGATGTTCAAGGGAAATCATAACTAAGATGTTTCATTTGTGGGAATGAAAACCACTCCCCAAAACATGGCTACTGCAATGTGCTTGCATGGATGGTCAGTTTTGTATTGAAGTTCACCTGCTTGAAATCGATTTCTAGGTGGCTAGCAATTGCTGATCCTGCTGAAGTGATCAGAGCAGGAAGCGCCAAAACTGGGAAACACACCATATTAATACACAGATTCACGAACGTGGCCAAGAAAACAACCAAACATGGTCTTAGTAACACGTTGCTTTCACCCAAATAAACAATTTCGGATTGTAATTGGGATCTAACCCAGACATGAACCATCAGCTCAGACTTCATGAAGTACCCCAGTTCTGTATGGGATCTTAACCACCGACATTTCCCTCGATGGAACCCACCCCACACGCAGCACCCACCCTGGTACCGTTTGGTTTTCACCCTCAGCTGGTTATAACTGGATGTGCATCCCCCCATCGAGATGAACATCATGCAATGGCCCCCGAGATAAAGGCATGTTATCTTATAAGTAGGTTTACTGAGGCTTATGGTAGATATAGTTTTGTAAACTAAGTTTGAACTATGTTTTACATCTTTAAACAAACTCAATTTCTTTTTTCTGCCAACATTTTTGAAAATCGGCTACCCCAAGATCCAATGGCTTACCATCATGCTTCACATTAACAATTGCCACTTTATGGGATTAATCATGGTTAATCTGCATAATCCCCATTTTTGGGTCCCATTTCTATCCGATGCCCCCATCAGTGCCTTCCAGCAGAGCCGGAGGCTGCAAGGCGGTGAGATCCACGGAAAAGACCCTGGCAGAAATTGCGCTTGGAGCGCTTGGAGAGTCACTGGCTGGGTGTGTTCAAGGGAAAAATATTATCATTATTACTATTATCATGATTATTATTATTATTATTTATATATATATATATATATATCATATATATATTATATATACATACATATACATGAAGGAAATGGAGTGAACAATTTTGAAAAGTCACAACAGCAGAAATTCACTTGGATGGTGCCACATGGAATGGCTATCTGTTTACACTAGATAAACAATTGGAACACAATAGATGAAATACTACATGTTTTTTCGGGAAAATGTTTCCTCCAGTGAACTTAACAGTTCGCGAACTGGAAACCAATGGCCCATTTAGTTCGATGATTTACCTAAAATGGTGATTTTCTGTGGCTATATTAGCCTACAGGAGGGTACATGGAATGGCTTGAAAAATAACAACACAAGAACTTGAAGGATGGCTGATATGTTTCAGTCAGGAATTGTAGTCTCAATTGATGTTTGATGTTGGCTGATGTTTTGCTTTCAAGGATTCCAATACTAATCTCAATTCATATTTGGTGATGCTTGATGAATCTAGAATTGAATCCGTCCATCTGCAAGTTGAGTACGTGGATGTGCATCCCAAATAGAAAGTGGCTTCTGACCTGTATATAATCCATATAATATATAATATATCTCAATATAATATAAATATATTATATATTATATATACACCATATATATACATATATATATATATATACATACCATATATATATACACACCATATATATATATATACCATATATATATATATACACACCATATAACCGACATGTCATATGGCTATTACCCACTTAATAACGGCGGTGTACCTTCAAGTATGGATTTTTGTTGAGTATTCCGACGGCTTGGTGAGGTGCATCAAAGCTTTCATTCGAGGGGGATCACCAAATAAAAACTCAAGCTCTTCATCCATCCCAAATATGTATATGTATATACTGTATGTATGTTTATATATACATATATATATATATACATATATATATATATATTATGTATATAGATAATCATGAATAAATGAAGTTGTTCAGGGATGGAGTACAAACAGTTAAAACTTAGTTTAAAAACCGCCTACCAGTCCATTCTTGGCTACATACCCAATACGTATCCATTTCATCCGTGCATTTTTTTTTTCAGGATGGACAAGATCCATGTATTCATTTCCCCAGTTCAAATCTCCCACAATGTTTCGAGATTGTTTTTGTCTATCTTTCACCTGGCACAGCCTGCCACAGCCAAGAAAACCATGGGGACTCCCCCCGTGGTAGGGATGGAAAAGACCACAAAACTTCATCCAGCCGAAAGCGCCGCTCGAGTCGAAGGTTTCGGCCTAATGAGGTGCAGAAGCACCGGGTTTTCCAGCACTTGAAGTCTGTGAAGCGCCTGGGGGAAGACTTCGGCAGGTGAATGATCATGGGATTCTCATGGATTCTGATAGGGGAGGACTGATGGGGAATTTACTGGGAACTTCATGGGTTAATGATTTGATGGGACTCAATGGGACACGATGTGATTGTAAACCAATGGGTTTTGTTGCAGGGGTTGCAACAAACATCCCCCGTTTTCCAGGTTTATACATGCTTATACCTATTAGATTGTCCAGGTTGTAATATGTTGTAATAAAGTACAGGACATAGGGGTATAATAGGAATATAGACCGGGATAGAATATAAAGTTCAAGAATGCTATGACTATTGGATTTTAATGGGGAAACGACAGAATATAACAAGGACGAACCCAACGAATGGTTGGTGACCGTGGGGAGTTTCAGCTAACTATGACCATCACACAACAACATCATTTTACATCAATCATCATTAATCATTGGTCTATCGATAGAGTAAGTATCAACAAGGAATGAATGGTCATTGCTCCCCAGTTGGTTGCTAATCATAGGGGTTACACTATCCCATATATTGGTCACCCGGATTCTGTTCTTTTATCAGTCCTACTGCTGACAATATGTATTCCAACTCTGGCTTGTACGCCAAAATGGCTGGTTCTAGCTTCATGTTCATGACGACCCAAAAGCCATGCCCGCTCTGCATGTGGTTTTCACAGAAAGTTGCTGGCGTCAATCTTGGCATTGGTTCGAAGGAAAATGTACAGAAAAAACCTATACCAGTAGTTGAATATAGATGTTAGAAGATGTTAGAAGATGTTACCCTCTGGTAAACTGACATAACTATGGAAAATCACAATTTTTAATGGGAAAACTCACTATAAATGGCCATTTTCAATAGCTATGTTAAATTACCAGAGGGTAGAAGATGTTGGAAGCATGTTCAAGCAATGGTTTCCGGTTTCCTGCAAATTTCCCGTTGTACCAATCCATTGATTCAAGGCTCCTCGTGTTTCCAAGGAGCCAAGTCAGCCCATTGTCGCAAAATGGCGCGAAACTCAGACCCTATAAATAGCAGTCCATTGGCCGCCCAACTCAGAGTCCGGCACGGTATTTCTGGCCATATGGATATGGATGAAACTTGGATGCCAACCAAAATCGATCGTTTCCTCTGTGACAGGTTGCCTTTTGATGGAAAAACAATATCTGATCCACCATCAAGGAAAATCCATATTAGTTTCAAACATCACTATATAATCCTATATAATTATAACACTGGGAACAGAGACAATACAAACGCGATATGTTGTGCATCCTGAAGTTTCCACATCCATGGCATGTTCACCAAATCTTATCCATCTCTAATGGATATTGATGGATATTAATGGTTATGAATGGTTAATATTAGCAGCGCCATATCCTTCACTTCTCCTTCTTGTCTTCTTTCACTTCGTCCTTTTCGCTCGCCGAAACGCCTTTGGATCCTTTGGCTGCCGTCACCACCTCGGCCGCCGCAGGGTCCGGGTCCGGGAAGCCCTCGAGGAAGCAGTGCACGACGAAGGCGCCAAGGACCAGATTCACCAGCAGAACCGCCACAATGGCGCTGTACATCCATCGGCTATTGCTGTCTGACCTGCACAGGTTCCATTGCCACCTTTGATCAGAGGGATGAACAAAAGGTATATCCCTTGAGTTTCTGAAACCAAAGTGCAAAAAGAACTCGATGGGCAACGGACTGAGTGAACTGATAGAGTTAACTATTCAGAGTTAACTGATAGTTAAGTGATGATAGCAAGTAACTTGTACAGCAACCCACTACATACCGAGCTATAAGAGGCTTACTAGCCAGTCAACTATAGTTAACTCATGATGTTCCATGGCCCATCTAAGAGATCATCTAAGTATATCCAGGTTTGCCCTCCAGTAAATTAGCATAGACCCTGCAATGAGTTGGGATTGGAAGATGAGTGAAACCACTAAAAATTGGTGATTCGCAGGGTCAAACCTGTGAATTTACCAGAGGGTACCCTTTAATGCATCCGTTAAGTCAAGTCGCACCATGCTTCTCAGCAGATACTCCGAAGCAAAAAGGCCCAAGATCGGCAGGAATGCCAAAGCGCCCGAGAAAGCTGCGAACTGCTGCGCCACGTCGCCTCCAGCGTGCCATGGTGAAGTTTTATGACATGAATGGGCTATGGTCAGTATACCCCTATACCGATTGAGGACCATTTCCCAATATGGGTACAGTAATAAGTTGTGTCAGGCAACCTTTCAACCACGGCTCATATAGTATCATGAAGAACCTGTCATTATATGTATAATCATCCTGGAGTAGGTGAAATGCAGATTTTTCAAACGTATTCCCTTTTAGATGTTTTAGTAAGTCGTCGTTGTGAAATATATTCATATTCTATCTACTCCGGGACGACTATAATATATATTATAACATATTACAACTATAACATACTATAACTATACAAAATAAATCCCAGTGATGTTTGGGTGGATACCGGATTCAGGTATTAGCTACAGCTACAGCTCCGACTTCAAATGTCCATGCTCCGATCGAGTTTTGACATCAGGCAGTTGACAAAATGACTGAGCAAGAAAACTGGCTGCTCACTCGCATACCAGCGACTTAACGAGCCCAAAATTGCCATAGATGGCAAATGACATGACTGAAATGATGCAAGCAGTTCCTTGGCCAAAGAATAGTCCATCCTGCGCGTCACCGCCAAGTTGCGGTTGCTTTGGTCACCCAAAGCTTGTAGCAACGTCTTGGGCTTCTCCTCTGCTGCGCCGCTGCTTGGCGCTGCTTGCGCTGTCCCCTCGGCAGTTGGCTCTGCAGTTGGCTCCGCCGGTGCCTGATCGGCGGCAGCGACACCTCCTTCTCTGGCAGGGGCAGCTTCAATCTCGGCAGCAGCGGAAGCGTCATCCGCGGCGGGGGCTTCCATCAGATCAAAATTGGCAGGTTTTTGGATGTGTTTTGCTGTAGCTATGGGGATCAATTAACAGTAATTGCTGCTTTTCGCATCCAACCATAGCTGGTACTTCTGGATGTTCATCCCCTCATTCAGATATATAAGGCATGGAAGGTTTGGCGCATGCCCCTTGTAGAAGCCACTGGAAAGTAAAGCTGGTGATAAACGTCAAAAAGCGCCAAGTTGCTGTTGGTCTTCCTGTTTGTCAAAGGGTTTGTAATGAAACATCATGCTGCTCTGTGTCATGTGACTCAAGTTTCAGTCATTCCAAGAATGTTGTGCTTGAGCTCAAGCCCAGTGCACTGGCCTGTCTGTGAAGCAGCAAATTTGTTGGAAAAATAAGTGGCTCAACTGCTCCACCAGATCTACTGAAGTGATATCGAAAGTTAAGCACTACCGTTCAGTACCAGCAAAAGTGCTTCTCTATGCAGGAACACAGTTAATATAATTCATTTTGGGGCTCAAAAAGACTTTCGAGCCACTCACACTTACCCGTATTCGCGGAGCTTATGGGTCTGGCCTCTCTTCCCGCTGCTGCAAGTAGAACCACCTCAGCTGCTTCAGTCCATGTCTGGTCAAAAAGCTCAGATAATGCTTTGCAGTTGAGAAATCATGAAAATGAAATGCGTTCCTACCTCCAAATTAAGACATACGCGACATACTAGTACCTGTCATATTGCCCCATATTGCCCCTTTTGCGCTAGCTAGATTTCTGGTTCTACATCGTGTTACAACCTGTGGTTCCAGGTCAGAGTCACAATTTGAGCCTGACAAACCACAGATTTTCTTCACCCGCATTCCACTATTCGAAATACGAGTAATACAGGTATCAGGGTTGATTCCACAAAACAAACATAAACTAACGATATACGGCAACCCTTGAATTTTTGGCATCTTTTTACCACTCAAAATGCTAGTGCCGATGGGGTGAAGATGTTCCCCATTTCGAGTCCATCTCCATAGCGTCGTTGAGATCCGTGCTGATCCTGGACACCCCACGATCAAGAAGGACCTGGGCGCCCAAAGGTTCCCGAAGCTTCCCGGCGAACTCCGTTCGCTATGTATAAATGAACAGTGAACATTACCAAATATATCCAAATATTGAAAAACTATAGAAATCATAAAGCAAACTTATGGGCACTTATGTGCCATGGTCAAAACATGGTATTAGTGGATTGCTGCTATGGGGCATGGTCATCCATCCCACATAAGCCATGGCACACAGCTTCACCAATGCTCTGAAAAAGGACCCCTTGAGCCCCGCACGCAGCCAGATTCACCAACATCACGTTGGAGAGCTCGTTCAGCCGGCTCAATGCCTATTTAACTTGTGCCGGGGATAACCTAGCCGCCTAGCCGACCCTAAAATGGGGACTGTTGTGTATATCAACAATATCAACAATATCAACAATATCAACCGCAAGTATATATTTTCACGAGTTGTATCAACTATGATGTTGAAGTTTGGAAGGTGACCGAAGGTGACTGATAAAACTACTTCGAACAGATTCCGAAAATGGCTATCTTCAACAATCACTGCGTGAATCACGGGGCATGTGCTGTGACCGGGCCTGAACATCTTCCATGCCAAGCTACATGGGGTATCACTTGGGTATGGGTCAAAATTAGGTACCCCAATAATTGGATGGTTAATACTAAACTAGACTAACATCTGTGGTCCCCTAGGTCTTCCATTTTGACCCACATCCACTTTTTTGTAGGAGTCTCCCTGGTCTCCCCTGCCTGTTGCATGGCCTTGACGCAAAAGTCCACGGCACTCGTGGCACTGGAGACCTTTTGACCTCGCTGGAGATCTTCCGTTGGCAACCGCCAAGGTCAAGTTCGGCAAACATGTATGTAACTGTATGTATTTACAATGTGGGTAAAACAATGCCATAAACGTCATAAACCACCCATGACTGGGAATGGTGAACAAACCACCTATACAAATGGTGATGACTGGGGGATGGTTTATGATGGCTTATTATTGTTTTACCCACATTAGAAGTGATTGATCTGTTGTGGGACTTCGCACCCCGTTTAAATCAGTCGAGGTGGCTCAGCATGGTCAACAAACATGGTTGGAACAAAAAATTCCTCAGTGCCCTATTCGAAAAGTGCTCACAAACATGACCGGAAGAAATCCAGAAAGAATTACGTGCCAAACAAAAGCTGTAAATGACAGCCCAATTTTCAACCCCTCTGAAAAATGATGGAGTGAGTTCGTCAGTTGGGATGATGATTCCCAAATGAATGGAAAGTCATAAAATTCATATATTGACCATATCAACCATATAATGACTTTCCATATATTGGGAATTGACCATATTATATCATATATTAACATATATTAACCATATTTGGTTCCAAACCACCAACCAGATTTTCACATATCATTTCTCGGGGTGTCACGGTGTCACCTCCGCAGCGTCCCGCACCCGACTTGCCATTGCTCTCGATGTGCTTGACCACCTAGCGAGGCCAAAAGAAGGCGATTGGCTCACAGTTTCGCACCAGAATCATGAGAGTAGAATCGAAATAGATTATCATAACAGATTATCCTCATGATATACCTTCTGAAAAAAAAGAACATCGAATTAATTACAGTACCATACGGAAAAATCTAGCAGCATTTCAGCAAGTATTTCCAATATCAAAAATGATCACGTTCCAAAAGGGAAACACCCCGGACTTCCATATTGTCTTGTTGAGATAATTTACTAGCGATTTAACTCCTGCCGGATAACTTGTCCATCCTCAATGAACCAGGATGATTCATCAACAGGAATGGCCGAACGTGTGAAAAGTGTGAAAAGTGGGTGCCCTCAAATTCCATATTCCATGGTACATCATCAATGGTATATCATCAAATTCCATTATATAAAGTGTGGTATATCATCAATGTATATATATATTAGTATATCATCAATGTTCCCATTGTATGATATTAAATGCTTATTCAATTAGGGCATACATGGGCATACCCCATGTCCAACCGCACGCCTTGGCGGCTGCCATCGAACAAATGGCGATCTCAGGCATGTTGAACCTGGATGGTACAGTAGCAGTTTTGGATCCTGCCAAAAACCTATCGGCTACTGAACTACCTGCTACATTACTATATCTATATATATATAAAGTATTGAAAGCTTTTGAATGCTGTTGAATCTTTGGACCGTGGCCATACAGTCCTTATTCAATCATGCAATGGTTTTGACCCATGCCACGGCACCTTTCGATCTGCTTCATGGCAGCTGGCAACAGGGCCAGAACCGTTGTAGCCCTGGGCGGTCTCCGACCAAAAAAAAGACGGAAATGGTGGAAAAGGCAACTATTTAATTGTGGAAGACAAAACTAGGTTAACTATGGGTTATGGTGATGAAACAACTATAGATGGTGGCGGAAAACCAAATTGTGTGTTTTCAAAGGCGGAAAAAAAACAAGAAATCCTCATCAGGGTTGGTTGTTTCAACGCCAAAAATATGCGTCAATTTGGATCATCATCCATCATCATCCATCATCATCCATCATCATCCATCATCATCCATCATCATCCATCATCATCCATCATCATCCATCATCATCCATCATCATCCACCATCATCCATCATATAATGTTCTTGAAGCAATAGGATCCACCATCCTCTAATTTTACCAATTTATCGGTTATATAAACCATCAAAGGTGGAAAAAACGTGGTTGAAACCACAAACCGGTCATAGTATGTCATACAAAAGTGGCTCATCAAATTTACCAAACTGAAAGGATGATAATTCATTATTAGCTATAGTATATTATACATATATATATGTATATATTACTATTGGTTCATCACACTGCGATGGATGTCACCAACATCAGCAATTCGACAAATGTCGTCCTAGCTCTATGGATCATGGGAAATTCCGAGATGAGGAAGACGAGGGTTTGCACCTTCGGAAGAACCAGAAAGATGGATTTTCATGGTTCTGAATCGGATAACATTATATGATGGATGATGATAGATGATGATGGATGATGATGGATGATGATGGATAATGATGGATGATGATGGATAATGATGGATGATGATGGATGATGATAGATGATGATGGATGATGATAGATGATGATGGATGATGATGGATGATGATGGATGATGATAGATGATGGATGATGGTGGATGATGATAGATGATGGATGATGATGGATGATGATAGATGATGGATGATGATGGATGATGATAGATGATGGATGATGATGGATGATGATAGATGATGGATGATGATAGATTATGGATGATGATGGATGATGATGGATGATGATAGATGATGGATGATGATGGATGATGATAGATGATGGATGATGATGGATGATGATAGATGATGGATGATGATGGATGATGATAGATGATGGATGATGA
>Ga0126342_10001146_pt1 | contig 35488 bp, 30 predicted proteins | sample Cyp1metagenome_FD_92528 | JGI IMG/M metagenome (GOLD analysis project Ga0126342, IMG submission 92528) | Coral microbial communities from Lord Howe Island, Old Settlement Bay, Australia - Cyphastrea 1 metagenome | ecosystem: Host-associated > Invertebrates > Cnidaria > Coral ...
AAGGTCCCATCGCTTACCTCGTGTTTTTAACAATTTCCATCAATTTCCATAAACCAATGTCCGTCGAATACATATTTAGTATTGCCGGGGTTTTTACGGTTGCTCATATATATATATACATATCAAATATTCTTGAAGCGTATGGTATTAGTTATCATCCCAACAAAAAAATGCCATGGTCATCTTAAAAATAGCGCTGATCGGCAGACCCCTCAGGTCCCAGCAGTTCCAGCAGTGTCGGGCCTGCGATGAACGGAGAGTCGTTGTTACGTAGCTTACCCCCTCAATCTGAGCAAAAACTGGCCTGTTCGTTTTTTTGCCTAAGAAAAATCAATGACAAATAAAACGATAGTTCTATAGCTATATAGGCTATAGGTTCTCTATCTGGATATAGCTTTAGATGATGTACTGATTCAACATATTTCAAAAAGATGTTTTTCCCATCTTTTCCATAGCAAACTGCTAGATTACCAAAGGGTAAGACAGAACATGTCCAACGTTGGAGTGAGCAATCGGCCCTCCCTGGATACCTGGATACCCATCATGCCATGGTCGAATTTCAAGGCACATTTCTATGCCAAAAGATTCCATTATCTAGATGATACCCTCTGGTAATTTAACCTAGCTATTGAAAATGGCTATTTATAGTGGATTTTCCCATTGAAAATGGTGATTTTCCATTGTTATGTTAGTTTACCAGAGTGTAAATCGTTTCATCTCAAAAATCTTACTCAAGGTCATAACAAAACCAACTCTTTTTTTAAACCAGTATTGATGAATTATTGATGGGTTTCTGCTGAAATTGCTAGCTTCACCACCGTTTTACCAACAAACCAACTCGGCCTCTTTGGACTTGAACTGCTGATGCTGGGCAAGCCTACCGGGTAGGATCTAAGCATCAAACACGCAATGGGATCTAAGGCGGATAAAATGGGAATGTATGACCAACACATATCAATTATAGGGGGAGAGAATGGGGATATGGGGATTAACTGGGATATCAAGGGAATATCACCAACAATATCCAATTCGGGATATTTTGGGGTTTACCCAACCTGTCATTTTCACCTTAGGCTTGTTTTAAGAAGGAGATTCCGCAGTCGATGATAATCCCCAGTCGATGTAAAGGATAGTAAAAACAACACCGAAAAGATCATCAACCAATCAGGGTTTGTCACGCAGCCATTGCTCAAATGTTCCAAAAATTATGAGGCAATCAATCGATTGATTTTAGCACAACTTAGATTAAATTAATGATTAAATGATATATATATATGATATGCGAAAATATTGTTGGGAAGAAAAAAATCCCACAAAAAAATCAAGCTGGGGACAACCACCCGATTGTGGCGACTGATCCACTCCGAGGAGTACTGTTGCCTTGACGGAGTTTTAAAGTGGTGATCCGGGAAATGGTACGCCACTACCACACATTCGTGGGATCCTGAAGATTGTTGAACCCTGGGAGGATACCTCAAAAAACCCTATGCTTCAGAAAATCAGGTTCCAAGATGAATTCCGGCCATATCTAAATTGGGACATGATTCTTAGCGAATATCTTATGTTCCTACTCTAGGTGCCCATGAATGGGACATCCATCCATCTTTGGTTGGTGGTTTCAACCCCTCTGAAAAATATTAATCAGTTGGGATGATTATTCCCAATATCTTGAAAAATAAAAAATGTCCCAAACCACCAACCAGATCTGAAAATCGCCCATGTTTGGCACCGCTCGGACTCCAAACCTTCGCAGGGCCGTTCCTCCCAGCCCTTGAAGCAGCGCTGCAGTTTCCGCAGCGACGCCTCACGGCGGAGCGCGGAGCGCGGAGCTCGGATGTTTGGGGATGCCATGGGTACGAAAACCATGGGAAAAATGGAGGGTTTAACCAACAATGACAAGGGTAAAGTAAACCCATGACATGGTTTTTTTTGGTGGATAGAATTGAATTTGTTTGACATGGCCGTGTCTGAAAATGATGTATGGCCCCGTATACCATCCAAAATTGCTGGTTCTGAACCCGTGGACTCTAGTGCCCGGGAACCAAACACGCCGATAGAAGCTGGGAGTTTAGATGAGATCTACCCTCTGGATCCCTCTGGTAATTTATAGTGGATTTACCCAGCTAGATAGCATGGTGGATCTTTCCAGTTCGTTATGTAAACGTCTACCAGAGGGTACTAGGATATAATTAGGATTAATATGCTACTATTGGATATATGGGGATAAACATCCATATACCCTCTGGTAATTTAACATAGCTATTGAACATGGTCATTGAAATAGTTGATTTTCCCATTAAAAATGGTGATTTTCCAGTTCGCTATGCTAGTTTACCAGAGGGTATAACCAATCGCATTTTTCGATGGGTCTGCCGAAAGGATGCGAAAGAGCACGGGATTCGATGTTTTGGGAGGGGGAATCCACATGTTATACATCTTGTTGACGAAAAATGGTGGGAAAAAATAGGTCATCCCAGAATCATGACGGGGACTTTTTGCATCATGGGCATTGGAAAAGCCCTATGAAACCTCAGGTATCACCCCCAAGGAAGTTCATCTTCAGCCGGATATAATATCCATGCCAGGGCGGCCAGGAGAATCCCGGCAAAACCACAGGGATTTTCTGCTAGAATCCAAACCTTTGCCAGGAAATCAACTCTTTTTCATGGTAAAACATGTCCATAGCTGGATTTTGTTCAACATTGTTCAACATTCACATAAAAAAGCAGAAGCAAATCTCAATTCTTCTTTGGATATTGCTTCTCAGTACCCTCTGGTAAACTGTCACATAACTATGGAAAATCACTATTTTTTTATGGGAAAATCCACTATAAATTGCCATTTTCAATAGTTATGTTAAATTACCAGAGGGTATTCCTTAAAGAGCAAGTCACCAACCATTCACCAGTCCTTTCACCAGTCGGATTTCCCCAACCCCTCCAGGTGACGCTTGGTGATTGGTGGTGAGTCAAAACCCTGGGACACTTTTGGTACCTTAAATAGCTGGTTAATGGCTGGGAAAATTCTCCCAAAGATGATAACAATCGGTTTTGACACATACAAAAATATTGATAAAGCCGTCATCATCATTTTGCGGTTGACCCTGAGTAAAGGACCATTGCTATGATGAATACACCATTATCAATCCATGTGATCATCGTCATGGTTATTTGGGGGTAATAACCTCTCATAATTATCCATATGATCATAATTATATCCAAATAACCCAATACTAATTATCCATATGATCATAATTATTGCTAACCTTTCATAATTCATAATCAGCTCTTGCTATTCTTGAATTTCTTAAGGACACCCCGGACACCCCTTGCGCAGAGTCCATCGAACCCATGCCCTCACTTGGGCGAGGAAAATCGCATTGGTTTACCCAGGAAACTAAGATAAGGAAACCCCAAAATGTGTCCAACAGATTCCCTACAGATTCCCTACAGATTCCCCATTTCTAGTGGATCTTTCAATGGATTTCCGAGCCTCCAAGGCATCTTGCTCCTCCAGCAGGCTCTCGAATTCTTGTCCTTGCCGTGCCTAGCGACATGAAGGGGAAGGTTGCACAGCTGTGGAACATTGGTAGTAGGAAATTGCACACATGTGCATACAGTACATATCAATAAACATATATATATATAATATGTATATATATATATACATGGGTGTATATATATATATATATATATTATATTATCATCATTACTATCACTGTTTTCATAACGTTGGAACACCAGTGACTGGTGGTTTTAAACCCCTGGTGATTTTCGTCTTGAGCCAATCCTGTACAACCAGGCATCTGGCGAGACCGGCGACATAGAAAATGGTCATAGAAGTAGTTGATTTTCCCCTTAAAAATTGTGATTTTCCATAGTTTTGTGACAGTTTACCAGAGGGTATATCATATGTCACTATATGCAAATTGTAAATACTCAAGATTTTGGATAAGTTCATTGGTAAGTTACTTGCATGTCCACCTGTTTTTGATGGCTTAAGGAGTCCCCAAAAGATCGGGAAAACAACAAGGCTGGAGGTGTTGGCCAAGAAAAAACCATTCATCATAACTGGTTAGTGGTTTCAACCCCTCTCAAAAATATTAGTCAGTTGGGATGATTATTCCCAATATATGGACAAATAAAAAATGGTCCAAACCACCAACCAGTGTTCCATGTTAACATGCACATTCTGGGCTCTACCCGACTTCTATTCACAAAGCCATATATCCCAAATCATACTGCCATTCTCCTTACTTATGAAAATTCCCTTAAAATGTGTGCAACATGAAGCAATTGGGTGAAATTAAGCGCTACTCTAAAATCCCCTGGTCATGGATTTCCTCCAATATCACCCATCCAAAATCAGCGGTCCAACATGGTAACAAAATCTGGTCATCCCCCTCAAAGATAGAACAGTCTTTCCAGGATGGTAATAAAAATGACAGTTTTATTAATCTGGTATGTACCATCCTGGAAAGACTATTTATATATAAAAATAACCAGATGGTATACATACCAGATATAATACCATCTGGTTATGACTAACATAGCCATGGAAAATCCACCAATTTTTATAGCTAGGTAAACCATCTATTTCTATGGGCCATCTATACCATGGCTATGCCCAACGTCCTTTCCTATCTCTTTGTTGCCATGTTTGACCACCAATCTCCTGAACCCGGGCCGGGTGAGACCAGAAACCCTGAGACCCGCGCCCTGTAGGTAGAGATGCGCAAGCCCACGGCCTGCCGGAGATCAAAAAAGCATTGGAAATAATATGGAGATATAAACCATTGTTCTTCATATTATCCCATAATATATATATATATATTGATGTTATATTATTGGACATTTTTCTTGGTATTGGTATATGGTATAGTTGTTTATTATATATGATGGTTGTTTTTTTTGAATATTGGATATTGGCTTTGTGGATACTGTTGACTTTCTTGAGTGGTGCTGGATGCAAAATACTCAGGAAGTTTGTTATTGTTGGGCATATAACTTTACGGACTATCGCTGCACTCAAACATGTTATTGAAATATAACCATGGTGTGGAACTATCTAACTATCGGGGAGATTTTTGGAAACACATATATTATATGACTATATATACACAGTATCTACTGATAGATGGTACTACCGGTGGATAGAGATAGCTTTCGAAGACATACTAACCATCGACAGAACTAAAGATTGCCACTATGTGTGACTTCATCGGGTCGCTACATTGGCTCAACAAGAAGCTTTCAGGTTTATGCTTCGAGGTATATATATATACACATTCGTTACATGTAATTTTATATACATGTTAGTATGTGCATTGTATTTATGGGTTCTCAATTTAAAAAAAATGGTGCGTTAAACCGTTAAACCCCGACATAAATCCGCGTTTCCTCCTGATTAGACAATGTGTACTTCAAACACCGCATGGGTGCAGAAAAAGATCCTCATTGATTCAGTTAGTTGCCATGTCCATCCAATAGCCCATTCGACTGAAAATGTTCAATAGTTGGCTGGTAAGACTATTGGCCAACTATATATATATACATACGTACATGTATATATATAGTATTACCATCAATCATATCCACATATGTTCCAATTGGTTGGTGATTCGACATAATCGCTCAAAGTTAAAATGGTAAACATTACCACCCATATGGTAAATATATGTAAAATTCATCATAGTACATTTCTGATAATCTCCCCGTGATAATTTTAATGTTTGCAATATGAACTCCCATTTCAGGATGCTGAAACCATTTTAGAGCCGCACCTTTTTCATGGTCAACGACCCATTATTAACAGATATTCCAATCACCTTCTTGGTTCTACCCCTATTTCTATTGGTAAACAAAAACAGATTTCCTCCCATGGAAAGTGACCATTGACGCGGGTAACAACGATATTTTTCTGATGGCACACCCAAAATTTATCGTGCCGCACCTTCCGGCGAAGGAAGGGGGGATTGTTCTCGTCCTCAGCCGGAGGGTCAGGCTTGGCAGCAAAAAAATCATGGGATTTAGCTATAAAAATGGGCATAATAATTCATGGGATTTGAATGATGAATTTACTGGGATTCATTAGATTTTTGTGGGATATTTATTGGAATATTATATTATGGGATTATATATATATATGATATATGTATACCGATACCCAACTATTGTGGGTATCCAATTTGGGGTGTGACTGAAAATGGAGGATTTACATCGATTTACCACGTTAAACATGGGGGTAGAAACTCATGATATCGAGATACTTCATTGATATTTTTGAAAGGGATAGATCCGCAAGAAAATGAACATACCCCAATGCATGTGCATTTGATGGTGGGAAATGATTGATGATTGGGGTGTCCAAACGCTGTTTTTTTTTGGGGGTGGGATTTCGCCAACAATATGATCTCCAAAATAGGCAACAAACTTGAACACGGTCTTAATGGGAAAACTGATGATCAACACACGGATTTGTTGGGTGTATATTCATTGGATTGGTTTAAGGCAAACATGACAGGAACACCATATATTTGATGCTTAAAAAATGGTTTCCTGTAGATGTTCCCTTAAGATACCCTCTGGTAAACTAACATAGCTATTGAAAGCCATTTATAGTGGATTTACCCATTAGAAATGGTGATTTTCCATAGTTATGTGACAGTTTACCAGAGGGTATATTCCAGCCCCTGAGCTTCGGTTCGCTCAAAACGGCACCTGCTTTACTTCAGAGTCGTAATGCTTTGATCTTTGAAGCATTTTCACCTGCGTTTTGGGTGACTTGGTCCCGTTGGAGCTGGATCAACAAAACATGTTCCCACCTACTGCGGTAATGACTCAGATGATCGGTCATCAGTTTCACTATTGTTCATGGCCATCATTTTGCCTATTGAAATTCGATAGTAATCCTCCAACATATAGATGAGCATAGATTATGCTTCACCCCTGATGTTCAGCAGGATGTCACAATTTTCTATTTGTTTGGGGGGGGTTGCTATAGTTGACCCACCGGTAATCAAACATGGCTTGCTGAAAAATCGCAATGGGCATCCCGCCTGGTAGCGCAGGTCACCAAGATCTGTCCAGAGCTTTTCACTCCACCTCTGGTGCCATCATTTCTCTACCGGTAGGGAATATGAAACCAAATGCTCCATGGTGCTGGAATATTTAGCAACATTTACCCCATAAATGACCCAGTTTTGTAGGTAAATATACCAGCACCATGGTTCGCATATGGGTATGAAACCCAAATTGCTGTGCAAGACATAGTAAGACCATCTACTTGTCAGACAGAGAATGGATTGGTGTCAAGGAGAATTTACGAGAAAAACCATGGGTTTTTGCATGCTTACCCTCTGGTGATTTGTTACATAGCGACATAGAACATGGCCATAGAAATAGTTGATTTACCCATTAAACATGGTGATTTTCTATAGTTATGTGACAGTTTACCAGAGGGCATACTCACAAATAATAAGGGTTTCCTGTAAATGCTCGCCTAGACCAACTCTAAGACAAATCCGAAATGCTTGCAAGGAAAAAGGAACATGGGAAGCTGGGTAGCTCCTCGTTTGCATCGTGTGGTCCCACTTTGAAGGGTCGCAAAAACCATCCAAAATCACCCAAAATGCACTTTGAAGATCGGTCCCAAAAACATCCCAAGTATGACCAAAACGTGATTCAAATTTGCCATTTTTCATAGGCATGAGGAGAATGGACCTGGCCTCGACAAGTCCTTAGAGTCCTGGAGCCATGTTGATGACCAGGACCTGCGAAATGGAGTGAGTGGTTGTGACGAAGATTATCAGAATAATATACTTCATAATGGTTAATAATATGGATATGACTAAGGTTACTAGAATATCATGTTTAATATAATGGATTCTGGGTAATATTTGGGCTATTTTTGGCTAATATAACGGTTAACGTTATGGTTATTGCTACATTGTAATGGTGGTTAAAAAGAGAAACACATGCTATGGAGACATGCTATGGCGCCAAAGGTGAGAAAAGTTGATTTACCAACGAAAGTTCGGGAATAAACACCTGACAAGGGCATGTTTCATGGATATAATTAATTAATGGATATAATACCAACCATATGAAATATGGGTGTGCCTGAAAATAGGGTATACCCCCAAAGTTTCATCTTAGCCGGGAAACTCGTGATCAACAAATACTGTAGAACACAATGGTACATAATATGTCATAATATCTTCCGATATCACATGTCCATTGCATACCATCTTGTGATTAGTTCACCCTAGCCAAGCAGCTACGTCGCAAACGTAATCTCCCGATTCAAGAATTCCTATAGGAAGACCTTTTTGGGAAACCATGGTTTTAGTTAATATGCACCATCCATTCCATATATGGACCATGGACATGATATCCCATGATATCCCTCCCCTCGCACCCAGTTGATGCATCAATGACTTTATCCGGACTCTTCGGCAAACCTGGTGGGCATCTGCATCAACTCTTCTTCAAGCACCTTCACCTGCGTAACTGTGCAGCATGTCCACAGAAATTCTGGTTCTAGATCCATTTACATTTACCCTCTGGTAATTTAACATAGCTATTGAAAATGGTGCTAGAAATAGTGGATTTACCCATTGAAAACGGTGGATCTTTCCATAGTTATGTGACAGTTTACCAGAGGGTATGATCATTCAGACATATCTTCGTAATTGCTGATTCATACCATTACCCTCTGGTAAACTGTCACATAACGAACTGGAAAATCACCATGTTTAATGGGAAAATCCACTATTTCTATGGCCATTTTCAATAGCTATTTTGACATAACCAGAGGGTATAAATTCTCTGTGCCCTCGTCAATCAGAACCATTGGATGATCGTTCCGGGATTCCGCCTCACTGTCTAAGGACACCAGAACTTCCTTCCAGTCTTCCTGCGGCGATAAGCCGGGGTTTTGTGATGGGAGATCGTTGGCGAAAATTGGAGACCTGGGACATATATATATATATTATATACATATATATATATAATTATAGTCAACAATAACCAGCCATATGAGATGGCTTTGATCAAGAATGATGCTGCCTTTACCGCACTTTAGTGCTTCGAAAACGCGGGAAACATGCTTTTTCCCAATCATGAGATGGAATGTGGAAGCCTATTTTCAGACAGAACTCACATATTGGTTGGTTGAGAACGGGATTGTTCATGGATCATTGTTCATGGATCGTGATATTCCCCAATGAACTTTGGCTAGTATAATCCCCGAACTCATCATCAATCAACAGGGTCAACATGCTACGACTCCCATCAATCCGAACGGCAAAATGATCAGGAAAAACCCAGCTTGTCCAAACCATCCTCGAAAAAAACCGTCCCCTTTTTGGATTACCCTATGGTAAATAAACATAGACCCTGAAAATGACAATTTTTTAGTGGAAACTAATCTTCCAACCTCCATCTGCCAGGGTCTATGTTAATTTACTGGAGGGTAATTGATATACCAAATCATCCGATTTACTGGATTGAATTGGATCAATTATGGGATAAATCATCCATCCGAAAATCACATAAAATGTATCAAATTGTCCTATCCAACGATCGAATCCACGACATTAAACTAGACAATAGTCATGAATAGTCTCTTACAAATTCACCAGGATCTGAGTATGACATGAAAAATTGCAATAGTCATGTTCATAGCCTTTTTCCTTAAAACCACCAGCTATATCCGTTTATATAACACATTTTTCACAATTTGTTTGATCTACGGCGGATAAACCACCAGCAGATACCAGCAGTTTTTCCTTGTCCATTTGGACCATCTCCGGGACTTCGCTGTCGCTCTCGGGTGGAGCCTCTTTTGGGCCTGGGCACTGCCATCACTTCGGTGTCAGATAAAAGGTCAGATTGCGACTAGAAGCATCTCAAAGCCAAGAAGCCGTGACACTTCTGATACGAAACACTTCTGCTGTTAAAAACATCCTGAGTTAGAAAATATAGATGACTTTGATTTAGAAAAGATATAGATAGACATCTTGTGGTTTTTCCTTTGATCTGTGACTAGAGTCGCACATTTTGGCTGATTCAGAAAAACCACAAGCGAGGCCGGGGCCCGGCCGGTCCCTCTATGAAGCCACAATATATCGATCCATCCAAAAGAAAAACTCGGTCTCCCACTTGGCAGCTCCTTGGCCAAAACGGGGAGGATTTAGCCAAAACGGGGGGCCTATGACTGGGTCCAAAAGTTGCCATATAATTCTTGGAAATTCTGAGATACTCTGGGGATAATGATTGGAAAGATGATTGGGAGAAGCTATGTGGCTGCTAAACTCTAGTTGATGACTAGTTCTGGGGTTATACTTTCTTTTGTTTGTGGATTATCACGATTCATGAACTAGGAAACCTACACTATGGATCACCATGGTGTTCAAAATGTGAAACGTCGCCTTTGTACTGGTTGGTAAAGAACGGATCTCCCACCAGAATTGACTTTCATAATCCCCAACATATTGGATAGTATAAGCCATCATGAATCATCATGAATCATCAACAGGCAACAGGGCTTTTGAACATTCTGGGTAAATTATAATATTTCACTAACCTGAATTAAGCCCATTTGGGGATGATTTCCCTTACTAACCATGATTCCCAATGAGGTCGTAGTGAGGTCGTTATAATTTACCCAGAACATTGCTCAAGCCTGGCTTTTTCACCAACAAAAAACCAAGTCCCTGTGGAGATGTCACGAGCTACTGTAATCAGTGATGCCAGGTTGGAATGGGGCCTATTGGCTGGTAAAAAAGGGGCTCCCATGATTCTAGTAATCGCCATATGGAGGTTTCCTAAAATGGGGGTACCCCTAAATCATCCATTCTATTTTCGGATTTTCCATTATAAACCATCCAGCTATTGGAGTACTTGCATTTTAGGAAATCCCAAACTAGTAACTAGGTAGTATAACCCCTCTAGTACTCTATCGATTGGTATTTTGGACGCTGTCATTTGGACGCTGTCACTGGAAAGGGCGCTCTGTTCTCACAGGTTTCCGGACGCTGTCTGTGTGCTGCTGCGCAGCCTGCGAGGGCATTCACCGTCAAAATTGGATCCTGTCCTGTACTTGGTGGTGCAGTTGAGATTTTTTGATCAAAAGCCTGGTTTTTTGCTGGATGGCTCCCCAACTCGTTTTTGGTAATAACAGCTTTTGACCAATCCCTATATGTCTTAATAAAAAATATCATTATGGCGGTCTACTACAATGAGGAATCCTCAAAATCAGAACATTTCAATACCAGTCGTCATGGATATCCATGACGACTGGATGAGGACTGGGGTATCCATTTTAGGAAACCTCCATATGGACTGATATGGACTGATATGGAATGATATATATATATATATATATATTATGTACATATAGCAATTATATCTGGTTGGTGGTTTGAACCCCTCTGAAAAATATTAGTCAGTTAGGATGATTATTCCCAATATATGGAAAAATAAAAAATGTTCCAAACCACCAACCAGATATACTATGTATCATATGTTTTGACCAATCCCCACGTTTTCCCATTTCTGAACAAAGCCATCAGGGTTTAGGACGCCCGAACAACGCCTGCATTCGCGCCACCAGGGGCGACATGGGAACCCGTGGGGCGCTGCGCGTGCTCACTCCAACCTGGCCAAGAAGGTGACGCCCAGCAATTTCAGTTGGCAAACCTGCGAAAACCATGGGGGTTCTATGGGATATGAATGGGGATTTACCCGCAACGTAGCTAACTGGAACACCAAGATAAATCATCAATAAATGGGCAATTTTCCGTAGCTATGGAGCAAACATGGAACATGCGTTTTTTCAATGGGATATAGCGGCGATTTTCTTTGTTGTCTAAATCCCTTAGGTGCATCCCATTGGCGAACAAACGGCTACCCTGCAGCAGAACATCAGTTGCCAGAGTTGATTGCGGCCTAAGGGTATATCCTTCCTGTTTTGTAATTACCCTCTGGTTATTTAACATAGCCATGGTATAGATGGCCCATTTATAGATGGTTTACCTGGGTTTACCTATTAAACATGGTGATTTTCCATGGCTATGTTAAATAACCAGATGGTACATGTTTCTTTTTGAAACCATGTCTTTCAAATATTACTGGTTGTTTCATCAACAAAAAATCCGGATTGAGAATCCCCTACCAGGCAGTAAAATGCCAAAAATGGAGGTTTCCTGAAACGGGGATACCCCCTTAATAATCATCCAATGCATTTTCGGATTTGCCATGAAATAAACCATCCAGCTATTGGGTACCCTCTGGTAAACTGTCACATAGCATGGAAAGATCCACCATTTTTAATGGGTAAATCCACTATTTCTAGCACCATTTTCAATAGCAAACTGTTAGTTTACCAGATGGTACCCCCATGACTATGGACACCCCATGGCTTGTTGATCTGTGAATCAACCAACCGGATTTTTTCGCTCGGCATCGACTCAGTGCGGTGTTTAACTTCGCTTGGTTCAACAAGAAACTTCCCATCGTTGCCAAATGGCAACACACAATACCCGGCCTGGTAATTTGTTACATAGCTATTGAAAATGGCAGATAGTTGATTTACCTATGAAAAAGATGGTGGATCTTTCCATAGTTATGGGACAGTTTACCAGAGGGTATGCCTATTGTTGCCTGTTCATTTCTCATGTTCCTAAACCAACCAATCCTTCTGGTTCATTCTGGGTAACCTTGATTCTCAGTGAATTAAATATCCTGGTCCTTTGGGTCCTTTGGGTCCGTCATTCCGAGAAAATCACACCAGTAGTACATCACACTTACTACTGGATCATCCAACTTGATCAACTCAAATTCATGAACCATGGTTCCAAGCCACCAACCGGTGGCGATTATAATGGTACATCATAATAATCTCATAAACCCATAATCATGGCTATTTCATCATCCAAATATTCCATCACCATCCATCACCTTTTTGGACCCTCAGGACCCCGCGGCGCGGAACACGCCCTGGGACGCGCCCTGGGACGCGGCGGTTTTGTGCCGCGCCCGCACCGCTTGCATCGCCTCGAAGCGTGCCGCCGCCAACTCCTCCTCCAGGGACCGTGGGACGCGGACGCGGTCCTCGTGGGACGCTGCCGCGAAGAGATTCTTGGGGAGGTCAGAGCGGTCCTGGCAGTGATAGCTGATGGTTGATGATAGTGATAGTTACAGTAATTTTGATGATAGTTGATGATAGTTGATAATGCTCAGGAATATATATATATATATACATATTTGCCTGGTTTAAAATCATCTGTGAGTAGCATGACATCTCTGTAGATTTGCTCAGCATAAATCCCCCTCACCAAAGCCGGGGACCATCACATCACCATCACATCACCAGTTCGGTTCAGCAAAAAAAAACAAGTGTTGACCCCAATATATAGATATATTTATATCCCAATGTACATGGTATATCCATATCTATACATATATACATACATATATACATATATGTAGATATTAATATATACTGTATATATGTGTTCCAATATGTCCCAATTCGTCCAGTTCCAATTTTTCGTCCAAGGCTCCAGGGATTTCGCGCAATTCGCCGAGATCTTTCGCTCCAAACCGCTCCAAGACGCAGGAGCTGGAGCCGCTGCAGCGAACCTGACATCACCGAGGCGATGTGGCGAACATAACATGTGTGTAACAACAGATATCCAATAACTGTAGTATATAAAAAAACAATGTGTATACATATATATATACATATAAATATATATACATAATCTCCAATAATCACTGGATTGGCTTCTTCGGGAAAATCTTAACCGGAAACTATGGGTTTTACCATCAAATATCGTGTTTCCCTGTAAATTTTCCCTTAAACCAATCCAATGAAATAACTGTAGTATATTTAGTATATTTAAAAAAATGTATAATTACATATATATATATATATATTTGATTGTATCTTTTTTCTTTTTTCTCACTTTCACTGCGCAAAAGGTTGTCACCTTGCCGCCGTGCATCGTTCCGCCGTGCGAACGTCAAATTTAATTAAATACAAAAGACTAGCCTTGAAAGTCAGGTAACCATGGAGCTTCTGTACGGATGACTGCACTTGCAGTCAAGGCCTCTTGCAACCATAGCTCGACTTCAGGCTCTACTGGTGCGCCAATGGACAGCTTGCGTTGTCGCAGAGCAGAAACAAATGAATCTACAACTGCTCCGGCAAGCGCCGCCGAAAATGCAGGTGGGTACTCTTTAAGTACTGCTGTTCGGAAAACACCTGTCTTGGAATCTCTGCCAACGGCGACTTGTTGAGGTTTGACTGCTTCGGGCAATTGTCGTCTGTACACAGACTGCGCAAAGGAAGGGCAATTAATCGCCAAAATGCCCGTAGGCTTTGACGCAGAGGCACCCCATCTCCATTGACAGACTCTGTGTAGTCGAACATTGGGCAATTGTAAGAGCAATTCAACCCATGGAGACGTCCAGATACTGACTTTGGCTTCGTCTTCCGGTTTCCACGGGTGTTCACTGAGGTATACTCCTCCAAATCGGAGAGTCCAAGCTGCAACCATGATGCCTTGCATGAAAAAGGCGGCCCCTTGTTCAGCTTGTTTCAGCTCACGGGCTGTGAGGCCGTCCAGACCAAAGAATCTGATTGCGCTCCTCAGAGGGCGCGGCCAGTTCTTGGGCCGTTCTCCAGGCACAGATTCAGGTTGGTGGTGGCGGGCCGCTGAAAAGGTCTCGCAAGGAGACCCGCAAATGGTTGCTGAAACTCGGCCGGCCTGATACAAGGCCAAAAGGAATTTCCAAGTTTGATGGCCCTCTTGCAGGTTACCGTAGAAAACAGAAACCGCGGTGTCCATGGACAAAACTTGGACTCGAAATCCGCGATCATGTGCAAACTCTTCCAATTTGGCATGGATGTCCGTGGCACGTCTGCGGCCACTGAACAGGTGGACAATCAAAAAAGTTGGCAATTGCGTGCATTCATCAATACTCCGTGGAATACTGGTGCAGTCTGGGATCACATCAAATTTGAGAGCCCTCAATTTCGCCAACCAATCTGACTGTTGTGCAAAAAGGGAAGGAATGTGCAATGCCGTCTGGTTGCGTTCCTTGGCATTAGCCGTGCCAAATCGTGGCAGTCTGTGAGGAAATACCGTGCCATGTTCTTGCTCCAAACGTCCGATTTTCTGCTTCAAAAAAGCTGCTGCTGCAAGCGCTTGCATCCTCGGAAACTCATAAATGAAATCTGCAAACGCACTATCAACCAGGAGTTCCGCTTCACCGTCCTCAAAGCGAGCAATGACTTCTTCCAAACACTTCTCCCCCCAACCGATGTACACACTTTCCAGCCATTCAGGGAAGGCGGGATCAGCAGTTGCAGCGGCGTCAAGCCACTCATCTGGTAGTTGGGTGATGATGGAGGAGTCAAAGCCTGAATCCTGGAACCTTCTAAACCAACCTTCCGTAATCATTGTCAGATGTTGCCAGTAGGTCGCCTGTTGGGTCTCGGCGTCCTCTGGCCTAGCAATGTTATGGATCGCAGCTTCTGTCGCTGCAAGTTGATGTCTGGTCAGCATCAGGTCATTGGTGCGGGAATCTTTCGGTTGCATCCGGGGTCCTAATGCTTGTAAGGCCTCAGTACGGTGCAGTCCATGAGGTTGAGCAGAGGGTGCAGGCGCAATGTCTTCCAGAACTCTAAAGCCTCTTTTTTGAAGGTCCTGGAAACATTTGTTGATCTTAGTTCTTCTTGGGATATAGGACAAGTGTTGATACAATCTTTGTCGACTCCAAAAGAATTTTAAGCACGAAGGGCATGTTGGGCTGTCGATAAGGTGCTTTTCCATCGCACCCATGTGATGCTGTTTGCGCTTATGGGCTGCAAGCCCTTGGGCTGTAGTGAAGCAGCGTCCGCAAAAGCATGTGTGTGCATCTCCTTGCTGATCCAAATCCTGAGGCAAATCCCCAAGGAATGTCGCATCGCTTTGCAGAGTTTTCATAATCTGCCGGTGCATTCGATGCATCTTGTGCATCATCTGCTCCTGTCGTATAAACCGTCTGTGAGCCCTCTTGACCCGCTTCTGCCATTCTGGTGACCCGCTCTGCCAAAAATCAAAAAGTCTCGTAAGATCAGAAAGATCAATTGGCGGACTGACTTCCTGCTCCAACGTCTGCATCCATTTCAAATCAGCAATAAGGCCTTCCATCCAAGAGACAGGACCTAAAGCATGTTCCCGATGAATGAGATGTTGGAGATCGGCGGGGCCATGTTGCCAGAGTCGCTGCGCATAGAGGAGACGGTCGACAGCAAGTTTCACTCTCGGATCAGGCTGTCGTGCCCTTCTGAAAACTTCGGAGGCAGTAGTGGTTATAATTTCATCTTTGGAAAGGCGCAATACCCGTTGCAACATGCGCAGCAGCACAGCCTTGAGCTTAGCCATCTGCCTCTGCGTAGGAGTCAACCAGGCTCCTAATCCAAAGAAGAGTTTTGTCCCCACAAGAGAATTGAACAACTGCACCCGTGTGTGTTCAGGCAAATGCCTATTTCCAAGGATCGGCTTGGAAAGCTGATTGAATGCAGCTTGCGCCTGCCCAATGCGGCTACGAATTTCAAGATCCATCTTGTGGTTGGCAGCAAAAATAGTACCTAAATGTTTGTATGAAGGCACATAGTGTAAAAACACAGTCTGACCATCCACTTGCATGGTGTCCCCCGGTCGGGGTCCCAGTTGGTATCTTTGTCGCAGCTGTGGTGAGCCTGTTCCACGAAAGGAAACAACAGCGCTTGTCTTACCCTTGTCCAAATTAAGCAAGAACCCATAGCTTTGGAAGAGTTGCATTACGAAGCTCAAGATCGCTCGTAATGCTGCAGGCATCTCTTCCGCTCTTCGTGTTGCCCAAGGGATTGCTAAATCGTCGGCCCAAGCGACAAGGCTTCCGGGAACATCAAACTCTTGTAAAATTTCATTGAAGTCCTTTTGCACGTCAATCCAAGCTTGGAGGTGATGCAAAATATCTGACATAAGTACATGAAAAATGCAGTCTGCCAGCGGGCTTCCGGGGCGAGTTCCCCGTTTCGTGGTTGCGATGGCTGGCTTGGAGCCTACTGTCATCCAAGTATTGGTGTGCACATCTTTGATGAGTTGGATGAGAAAAGCAGGTGCACCAAGTCGCTCCAGCAAGCAGGGCAAGTGCAATCGGCTGCACATTTCGGCCACTGGTAGGCCTTCCATATCCATCGCTGCAAGGACCTCTTCAAGGTCGGCATCAACATTGATACCAGAAGTCCATTCACGTACAAGCCGATGAAAGGCAGTAGTGAGGTCCAAGAAGAGAATACCTGAGGTGATATTTTGGCTATCCATAATGCGCCCAAAAAGCTGCAAGGATTGGGATCCATACATCACCTGTTGGTGGGCAAATCCTCCTAGCTGCCCTGGTGGGCGCTGGCGATGAAGAAGGTGCATGATTTGCGTGCGCAATAAGGCATGAACTCTCTTGGTGAATGTTGGTAGAAGCATAATGCCACGGTAATTCTGTGCCGCAAAAGGGCTCCCCTTTTTGTGAATCACTGCAAGCTGTCCTCCTTTGCCAGCAATCGGTTCATGTTGCCATAAAAACATTTTGAGAAGAAGAGGAAAGAACACATCAGCAAGATCGCATGGATACTGGCGAAACAATTGCGAAGGAAGGACATCAAAGCCTGTTGCTTTCCCTGCTGGTGTTTGGCGCAGTACATCTTCAAGCTGCCCAAGTGTGGGCAGATCACTCATGTCGAAATCATGCTGCTGGATTGGTGTTGCAAGCTGCCTAGCATGACACTCCTCAAGCAATTGCCTTCGGGTGGCATTTTGCCCTACCTCCAACTGACAGAAATGTGGCATCCATTGATCATCAAGCGCATCGATCTTCAGTGGATCATATCCGACTCTCCGCTGCCTGAACTTGGGCAGATTACGCCTGAGGGTCTGCCAAAGCTGGCGGGTGTGTCTGGGACCAAGCCATTGCAAGCTCTCTTGTGCCAAAGAAGCATAGAAGTGAGCATCATCCCGGCGGAGGGCTTGCGTGACCTGTCGACCATAGCATCGAAACTGGTGAAGAGCGGTAGCCACATCAATGTCAAGTTGCTTCAGAATGAGATCAAATTCTGCAGTGCTATCTTTCTGGCTACACGAGTTCCCATTGGGTAAACATGCAATTCGCCATGAAGAGAAAAGAGTCTGCATAAAGGTCTTACGCTGAAGTTGCTGGCATCTGGCAAGATTGCTTCTCCATTTGCGTTTAGTGCAAACAAGCATCCATGTCTCTTCTGACATCGTCTTTTTGTGTGGATGTCTCACAGGGCTATGATGCTCGCTCCTAGTGCATGCTGCCAAGTCAGTCTGGAGGTTATGGAAATGGGTGTGAACGTCAAGGCAAAACCAATCGTCTGTATTTTGCTTGAGTTTCACCTCATCCAAAGCCATCATGCAGAAGTTGGCTGGGCATTTGCGCAATTTCTGTTGAGTCAAATTTGACAGTGCAGCTGCATGCCATTCAAGGGTGACTCTCGCCGGTCGGTGGTCATCCTTCTGGAGCGTGACATCAATGTGCGTGTCAATCCAGGACTGGCAGTGAAGCAGCGGCCAATACTGACTAACCCCAATCACGTCATTTCTGGTCCATTCGCCATTGGGGTGCTTCCATGTTCCTGAAGTGCCAACATGGCACGAGGCAAACGAGGCAGGAAGGAAAATATTGTGCATGGCAACAAAATGGCAAAAAGCTTCACTCTTGGCGGTGGCAATTTCAGCATCATGGTCACCAATGTATTGATTGGGGCAATCCCCAAACCTGCAATTGGCATCGGCCAGCAGCAGTTTCGGCCAGTCCGCGTACTTGCAAGGAATGGCCTGGTCCAAAGCGGTCCAGAAAGTATCTATGGTGTCTTGATCAGCTCCACTGTGCGGTGCATGAGCGGAGACAACGATGCATTTGAAAAAATACGAGTGCACTTTGATGATGAGAAAGCGAGGATCAGAAGCTACCACCGCAAAAGCGTTCTCATCCAACCAGCCTCGTTGGTGTGGAGACCCATCCTTCGTAAATGCAATGGGCATCTGTTTTGCAAATCCAATGAGCATACCAAAATGCCCCCGACTATTAGCAGGGGAATGCCAAAGATGGTACTCAGAGTTTTGGAGTCGCAATGGTGTTCGCAATCTCGTTTCCTGAAGTGCAAAAATCGTAACGCCTGCTTTCTCAAATTGCCGCACCAAGGATTGCAATCTGGCTGGCCCAAGGGAGTGGTGAAGGTCGACACTAGCAGGGCCTGGTGCAAGCGTCAACACATTGCATGTCAAAAGATTCAGCTTAACAACAGCCGTGTCTTCTGTAAGTCCTTCATCCGCACATTGCTTAGGTCCTACAGTGGCTGTCGTAGGTGCTGTCTGTGGTTTGTCAGGAAACATCAAAACATCTTCGGACCAATGTTGATTGAAGGCAGGGTGTTGAAAAATCCAGCCCCAAGAAATCGCTTGCACAAATTGTTGATTAGTTAACATCACAAGTGGAGTACTCCAATCCTGTAAAGGGCATCCTTGCGCTGCACATAGTGCAATTGTGTCAACTAGTTCATTGCCGGGATCACCACTGTGACCTGAGACAAAGGTGTGTTCACATGTGGTCTTCCAGCGTGTCTGAATGATGCGGAGGAGGCTGCGCACCGCATGGCAAGCCACTTTGTCTTTTTGGGCCTGCCAAAGTCCTTCCGCTTGTTTGCCGACCGTCAGTGAATCATACACAAATGTGACACTTGGCTGGCTGCCAAAAATGTCCACAGCAATTTTCACCAGATCATAGGCCAGCTTTGTAGCAAGCAATGCTGCTCGGATCTCCGCCGTATAAGATCCAAATTCAGGAGCTTCAATGTGGGCGGATACTGCTCCAGCAAAGGACCATTGACCGTTCAGACAGACGAACGCTGCTGCTGCAGCCCCTGCCGATCCTTTTGGCTGTAGGTAGGATCCATCATAGTAAATACAAATATGGTCCAAAGGGTGGTCAAATGCATACCATGATGATCGGATCCAGGGTAAGCACTGAGGCAGCCAGCGCGCTTGTTCTCTCAGTGCCTCTTCCACATCAAACGTAGGCAGAGTAAAATGAGTATCAAGACGATCAAGTGCTCGGCTAGCTTCTGCAAAATGAACTTTCAGATATCCATTGTCAGTTTGATGCTGTCCACACCCAGGCTTGGGTTGTTGGGATGGCATCTGCAGAAAGACCGCCTCGTCAGCTGGCATGGCTACATTGGCCTGGTGTTGGACACCATCTTCAACCACAAGCACAAATCCAAACCCATTCCAGCCTAGGATGGCGTTGCCAGGGAGCAATCTTTCCTGTTCAAACCAAAGTGCGCAAACAAGTGGTCGTTGCCTCGATGTGCAAGTGGCTTCATAACCAGCAGCTTGAACAACATGCTCAAATGTAACCCGTTCAGGCGTGGTGATGGCAACTCTGGCTGGTTGGTACCCTATATTCAAATCAATAATTGAAACAAGGGAAGTCGCCCAAGCCTCATTGGGTGCTTGAACGATCAGTACATGTGCTGCAGTACCATGCTCAAGCTGTGGAGGCGTTGGCATGACCACGACAATCTCATGTGGCAGTTCCGCTTGCAAGTACTCACTCCAGGCAGATTTAATGCGCTGTTCCCAGTCAGAGAAGTCTTCGTACAATGTCACAGGGCGTGGAAAACGGCAAGTTGGTAAGTGAAAACGGTGGTCAACAAACCAAACTTGGATCTGCGCTGAAGCTGCTTCAGACTCCCAGGCAAAAGCTGTCTGGCCAAACTCCGTGTGCAAGGTTTGGATATACTCCGGAAACAACCAAATGTTGGGTCGGTCGGGTTGAAAAACTTGCGCAAATGGATTGAGGAAGCAATCTTGCGCCGACTGTGCCGGCGCACTGGCAGATGGCTGCTGCACTGGTCTATTCCTATTTTGCATAAGGGATAAATCCTCAAAATGCAGCTGCTCTGTCGGGTCACGTGATGTGGATGAGTCCTGTGGTGGTTCCATTCGAATGCAAAGGCTATTGCCTGAGTGGAGGTACACCTCAGCGGTTGGTTCCAACATCTGTCCATCACGGAACAACCGACACCTTCGGTTTGCACAGAAAAATGAAAGTTCCATGGTTTGCACAGCAACATTCAGTCCAACCTCCGCTGGTGTGGAGAAAGCGCCCTGAATGAAGCCATCTCCAGAATGTCCCTCCATTAGTGCCGTCAACACCACTGCTACATGCCTCTCAAAGCTGCCTTGTTCTAAGAGAATATGGCATGTGCTTGGATGTGTCTGAAATTGAGGCGGTCGCGGCTGGACTATCCAGATGCTGAAGGGCCGTCGTGGGTCCATATGGTCAATCCAAGCATTGCGTAGGTCATCAATCCAGGTAACAGGATTACCGCTCAAACGAATGTCTCTGGGTCTTCTGCATGCCGTCCTGTGGTTATGATGAACATACCATGTCGTGACTTGAATAGTCAGTTCATTATCCCATGTATCTCTGACTCCATGCGTCTGAAACAGGTGCCAGAGAGGGGAAATCCATGTTTCCCTACCATCATGCCTTGGGCGTCTTCGCCTTGGTAGGTCCGGTCCAGGAAAGGTCATGGGAAGTTCAGGCTCATCATCATTGTGTCCAGGTTTGCATGTTGAGACTCCATGTCTACGCGGTGCAGTATCCAACTTCTGTTGTTCTCCCTGCTGGTTGCTATTGGTCTGAAGAAATGAAATATCGTCATCAGTCCCATTCCAATCGGGCTGTGCATGTGCATCCATGACTGCAGCCATGGCTGGTGCCCAGAGTGGCAGCTGTCCAAGGGCAACAGGAGAGGGATCAGTAAATGAGATCGGTGGTACATGCACAACCACACAAAAACCTGAGTCGAAATCTTCAAGATCTTCTTGACGTAGCAACCTTCCTTTGAATGTCACATCACATCTACGCAGTGCACAAAGGTCTTGGAGCCTGACACTACGCACAATGTTGGCGTGAGAAGTGAGTCTGCCTATGGATACAGCAACATGCCTCAGTGCAGCATGGGTCCTGTCCTGTCGGATGACCGAGATCAGACCGGCAGCATGCGTATCAATGACACGATTCTGTTCCAAAAGGAGGTGTGCAAGAGTGGTCTCAGTTGCAGTGTGTGGTGGCAGTGGCAAGATCATCCTAATGTCAAGACCAATGCCAGGGGTGATCTTATCATGCCAAACGTCAACAATCTGTGCTGGCCAATCTTCAATATTGGTGCCAACCAACCTAACAGATCTGCTTTCTTCACATCGAGGACTGCGCAAATGATCAACAAACCATGTCGTGATATATGCAACAAACCCCTCCTCAGTGCATTCAACAAACCCATCAGTATTGAAAGCATGTGCAAGCAAACTTCGCCATCCAGAGGGCTGGGCATTCCGGGTAGCAAAGCTAAGAGCTCTTTGCGCTGGCAAATGCAAATCAAAGGCTTGGGTCTTGGCATCCCATCCAGTGTGGTGACTAAATGGCAGTTTAAGAGCTGATGGCAAAGCAACATCTTTCAAAAGCAAAGCATGAGTCTGATGCAATGCTAAGGCCCTTCCTGCCCGTGGTTGTGCAGTGCAGTCCGCCGAAGCCGCAGCTTCGTCTTCATCGACCGATATTGCAAAATTCAAAGCAACTTCAGTGGAAACTGTGGCATCAAGTGGCGGTGTAGCAACTACACGGAGATATGCTCCATGTTGCACATTTCGGAGTCTGACATCTTGTTCCGGCCACACTTCAAGGTTGAAATACACAATACATCTGTCACCCTGCAGGAAACAATAATTGGACAGCTTCGCAAGTCGTAGAACGAATGCTCTGGTGAATTGTGGGACAACTCTGTGAACCCTCCTAGTAACTTCGGGGGCACGAAGAAATCCCGCCGGGGGGATCTGAAAATGAACTTCCACATCAAGGATAATCAATTGCTCAGTGGATCCAGGCAACAAGTCATCCACCTGCTGCAGAATGATGGACTCCTCAGCTTCATGTTGTCCTACAAGAGCACATTGAACATGATTAATGCCAATCAGGTTACGCAAATGTTCCAAGAAAATGCGCAACTTCATGCAAAATGACATTATAAGTGCCCCAGCGTACAAAACAGTGGACCAAGGGACGTCCCAGTCTGTATATTTGGAGTCCTTGCCAATTTTCAAACTGTGTCAAAGACCCTGGTATCGATGTGTCAGTGAGGTGTCCCGACCCATCTTCAAAATCATGACTGTCCCTTGCATGTCCCGCATGGCTGGAGGCAGCAGCTTCACTGTGTCCATCATTCTGTACTTGTTGAGCTAACCGGCTATTCTGTGCGGAGCCGGCAGCTTGCTGGCGGGCACGTGGAGTAATGTGTCCAACAAGGCCATGTCCGTCCAACATGTGATGTGAGGGCACAAGGGAATAAGGGATCCCATTCCAACCAAAAAAGAATTGGCACATGGCAGAGTTGCAGAGATGCGTAATGTCAGCTACATTCGCCAAGCCAACCCCGCTCAATTCTTCAGGAAGGGACAGTGCTAGAGCATATGGCCTGCGGTGGCCTTGGGCATCCTGCTGAAAAACAGTAAGCAACCCTGCACGTCTTTCCTCATCGTCCTCGGCCCCTTCTTGAGAGATAATCACATCAGCAATGATCTGTCTTGGTATATAGCTTCTGTCAGGATCAGGAGTGACTGTGTGGAAGTGAACATTATCATGATCTACAATCATATCACGCCATGCCCTTGCAATTTCTCGTTGCCATCCTTGCCATTCATGGTTAAGTTCGACAAATCTGGGGACCGTCCATCGTGGAAAATGGGTGTGATGCAGGTACCAAGTGCGAATCAAAAATCCATGTTCGGCAAGGAAATTCTCAGGCAACGCAAGCACATGTGGCAGATGAAAAATATTGGTGACAAACGTAGGTGGAGGAAACCTTCTGTGTCCATCAGGCACACCTGGCAAGGCAGTGCTAGCTTGAGCTACACGCTCCGGAATAGCATCGTGCTCATCCGTGAGTCGACATTGCCGTGGCCTGGTGCTGCTGGAGATCAACACGGCCCCATGGGCGGACAGCGGGTCATCATCAGCAACACCCTTTGCGATGGGTCTCAATTTCCAAGGTTTGGCTTTCCACCTTGAAAGCAAGTCAGTTGTCATCTGAGTATGGTTCATGTGAAATTCCTGACAATCCCCAATATACGAATCAATACGATCATGGAAACCAATCTGCTTTTTCCCTCGGCAGGCTGATCCAGGTCCCTGAGAAATGCATGAGATCAGGTCGTTGTCAGGTCGTGATGGCAAAACATTGGAGTAGACAAATGGGCAAACATAAGGAGCAGGATCATATGTCACAAGCTCATGCAAGACCAAATCAAAATTCTCTCGAATGATTTCCCATGTCATCTGTTGCGCTCGTAAAACTGCTGCAAATGGGTAGAGAAACGTAGGTTCATACCAAATGGAGTGTTGCCATGGAAGTAGTCGAAACTCATCTTCCGCAGCGAGAGAGAAGTTGCCTGTGCAGAGCTCTTCATCCAAAGAAACTGCAGCACTCACGGCGGCAACCACCGGCGGTCTGGCGTCGTGCATTCCATTACTCTGAACTGGTAATACACCGCCTTTGCTCACGATTTCATAGCCGAGCCTCCAAATGGTTCCATAGAACGTGGCCTTTTGTTGGAAGGTTCCCCTTCCTCCTCCTCTGATGGTACTTCCTGCACTTCTTTCAATGAACTCAACTCGAGCCCAAGGGAAGTTGCGCAGCTTTGCAGGACTGCTTGCATGTCCTTCTTCAGTTTCTCCTCTTCTTTGTCTCCATCTGCATTTGTGTCCTCCTCCACAGCAGAGGGGATAGGTTGCCCAGCAATGCCAGTGCTGGCAGCTTTGGCGTTCAACTCCTGAATGGTATTGCGCGCAACATCGATATCGTTCTTGGCTTTGATTGAAACATCTTGAAATGAAGATTGCTGCTTGCGAAATTCTTGGAGTTGAGATTTCCAAGTTTGGATGGCTTCTCCAACATGCTTGGCCCATTGAGCTTTGTGGTGCTGCCTGGCTTCGTTGTTCTCGCGCAGGACCTTCTGTGCTCGACTGAGGGCCTTCGTCGCTGCATGCAATCCTTTTGCAACATCTTTGGCCGTCTCTCTTTCGGCTTTCTCGACCAGAGCTTTCACATATTCCGGTCTTGCCTTTTCGTCCGGATAAGCCTCCTTCAAGGCAGCCGCCATAGCAATCACATCCTGTGTCGTATGGCTGGACGACGCAGCTGTTGCTGACGCATTGGAGGTCGCAAACAGAGATGTACCCGAGGTTTCCGTCGTGGGCCAAGGTGGAATTGAGGGCGCAAGTGGTGCAAAGGGCGATGAGCCGACCAACTCGGCACCGCCTTTCCCTTTGCCATCTTTCCCTTTGCTCTCCTTCCCTTTTCCCTTTCCTTGTCTTGCACGTGGGCTCTGTGTGCGCTGTCTTGGGGTCGAAGGAGCTGCCCGCCAACTCCATGATGAACCTTCCCATTCTGGCGCGCTCTGCTCCCATGCATCCCAGCTGTCCCAGGTATCTGTTCTGTAAGCCGTCTCTTTGCCTCTTGGTTCTGTGTTGTGGCGTATTCCTGTGCTCCAATGTGCACGGCACTTGGGGCACGTGGTGTGTATCTTCTTGTTGAGTCTTGCACAATAACTGCACTTCCAAGGGTAAGTCTCCTCGAGGGCATCCATCTCTTTCACAATCCTGCGTAAAAAGGCGGGATCTTTCGAGTGGTGCGCACTGAGAATGTTTCTGACACCTTTCAAGGCTTTGCAGCTCAATGTGATGACTCCTTTCCGATGTAAATACCAATTTCTTCTTGCAGACGCCCTTTTCCGCCTGTCCTGCCTCCTCAACGTGCACTTGGATGGCGGAATCTTTCACCAAATCAAAGATAACAACGAAGATGAGTAGGATCAGCAAGACAGAGCACATAAATCAGAAATCGCACTCAAACAGCTAAGTTGACACACGTCAAGAAGCCTGTTGCAAAAACTGAAAATGCCGCAGAAGAAAATCACAAATACAAATCGTCCAGCCCTGGAGGCCAATCAAACGGCAGCTACAGGGAGGAAAAAACTTATCCAAAATTGTTGAAAAGAGTCGCAATTGCAGGGCGGTTCCAGTTCACAAAAGCCACTCAATTGTCAATGCAAAATTGTAACCAATACCCGGTGTGCAAAGGGCACCGCAGACCCTAACCCAACCGGTGTAATCAAAGGCCACCGCAGAACCTGTAACCTTGATGAACGGGAGCAGACAATGCCAAAAATCAGGCAATCCAGCAGGCCGATCAGAAAGGCGAGTCGCAATGGCACAAGGACAAGCCCGCGGGTGAGTGAACAGACCCGCTTAGGTCGCTCAGAAACAGGGGGCGATCTGAGCCGAGACCTTTTGATTGTATCATGTGTAAATAAAAATTTGGCTAGTCCTACAACATCTATATATGACAACAAAATCGTTTTGCTGCAAATTTGATTGTGAAAAACAAGCGTAGATTTGTTTTTCGCAGAAACCAATCGATCAATTGATTTTTTTGTCAATCTAGGATAATCAGTGAGGAGCCTTTGAGTAATTTATTGCTTTTGGGTGCGAAGTGGGTGCTGATACGGGTGCGAATGTGTTTTGGAGTTGTTTCTTCTATCTCATACATATGTTGCTTCCTTTGTATGTAGCCGTGCGGAAGTTGCAGGGAACAAGAAACACCAAAACCAATCATTTGTTTGGGGGGAGTTTCAAGTTCCACAAAAACCTTCAAGACGTGTGCTTTGACAAATCTTTGCACCTGAAGCTTTATGTATGTTTTGTCACAACCCCCATTGTACCCCTTTGATAGTACCCAAAAATTTCCTGGTGCAACTCCCCATCGAACAATCATCAAATACACATGATTGCTGGTTGGATAGCCACTATTCATGGTTAAATCTCAAGTTTTGCTGGTTTTTTTCACCCAAAAAATTGCCGGTGTTCAATACGAATTCTTCATGGTTTGTTGGTGTTTTACGGCGGTTTCCTGAAATGGGGTAGCCTCGAATCATCAAAATTCGACCATGACTAGGCATTGAAACCTATGGTTCAACGTATGGTTCTGGGAATCCCCCATTTAAGAAACCAAATCTTCCCATGAATCACTCCTTTCCAAAGCTGCCAGGCCACTTTTTGCTTGGACTCTCCACCCATGGTGTGTCCCGAGCTGTGAAGCCTCTCAGGTGGTGTTCCAAATAGGCCTGGGATGGGAAGATCATAGGGTATGTCGTCACATGGTGGAAAAAAGTGGCGATTTTGTAGGAATTCTGTAGAATTCCTTGGAATTTTGATGTACATGTATCATCAACCAAACTAGGATGTAACGGAGAAATATTGATGTCTATATATATACATATAACCAACAGTATGCCAGCATATGCTAACGCTTTGGATATACATGGCCGGCTGGAAAATTCCGGACCAAATGGAGGTTTTGTTCGCTGGGAACATCAGCTAACTACGTGATTTTCCAGCAAACCATCTTTGATTACCAAAGGGGATCCATTCATATTCCCATTCATATTCCCATTCATATTCCCATTCATATTCCCATTCATATTCCCATTCATATTCCCATTCATATTCCCATTCATATCTATTCCCGTTCATATTCCCATTCCCATTTATATTCCCATAAGTTTGCCATGAATAATTATAGGGTATTTCTGGGTTCCCTATGTGCATTTTTTCATGATAGTGGTTATCTCACAAAAAGTTGGACGTTATCGCTGGGAAGTTGGACGGCTGGAAAAACATTGGATCTATGTACACAGCTATGTATATCATATTATTGTATAATAATATACCATAGTGTACAATAGTATATAAAAAATAATAGACTAATTCAAAATACAATATGGTAATTTTTAGAAACATGATACTATAATACAATACATATAACTATACATGCGTTACATTGGTTGTTACTTTCTTACCCACTGAAGCGATGCTGAAGCGATGCTGCCAAGCTTCCTGCCATGCCAATTCAGGAGTGGCAAACCTGGTCAGCTCTTTGAATCTGCCAACCATGAAAAAATTGGATTTCATGGAGATACAACCGATAATATGTGTATATCATGATATGTATATATATATGGTATATATATATGATGTGTATATATATATATGTATTGGAATGTTGTTAATGCAAATATCACCCTTCCCCCCATTCATGTTAAACACCACCCCAGTCACCATGCTGGTTAGGGGGATGAAACAAAAAAACGACGGCCATTCACTTCGGGGATGAAGGGCTTAAACTGGACAGGTCAGCAGCCCAAAACCCATAGGATCCATGGTGCTGGTATATATGCTAACATTGGGGGTATATTGATGGGATCCATGTTACCATATACAGCATACATGGATCCTATGGGAAATGAGGTCCGATTTTTTGAAGGTAACTCTTCGTTGGTGAGACGATATCGCAAAATACCATCTGGTTATGACTAACATAGCGAACTGGAAAATCACTATTTTTAATGGGAAAATCAACTATAAATGGGCCATCTATACCATGGCTATGTTAAATAACCAGAGGGTAGATCCACGAGGAAGAGCTTTAGTGCTACTTTTCCATTCCATGGAAAATTGCGGAGGCCAACGACAAGCTATCACCATATTTCAACTGACTCCAACGGCACGGGTGGAAAAAACAATTCTGTTTGGGATGGGAAAAAAAAAGTCTGCTGGAGACCTTGAGAATATGATATAATGTTGGTAAAACAAGGCTATAAACCATCCCCCAGTCATCACCATTCTGATAGGTCGTATCAGAAAATTTTCAAATGGCTGGTTTATGATATTACTTTAGCCCCAGTTAAACTAAGGTTTTTTACATGGTGTATCAGTGGATCCAAGTGAAGCGACGATGATGGGATCATGATCCCAAGCTGAGACATGCACTGAAGTCACATGTCGAGTCACATTCGAAAACTCATAGCCGGCCTGGTAAACATACAAAGTTAGCTATTGAAAATGGCCATCGAAATAGTGGATTTTTCCCATTAAAAATGGTGGATCTTTCCAGTTCGCTATGTGACAGTTTACCAGAGGGTAGAATTTTCGAATTAAAGCAATCTCATGGAAAATATCCAAAACATCCATGAATTTCCCATCAAATATTCCATAAAATCCCCGAATTTCTGACTAAATCTGGATAAATGATACGATTTTACTAACCTGAAATTCAGCCTCTATTGGGGAGGATTATCCCACATATAAACCATGATTCGAGGGTTCGGTCACGACGTGAGGTCACTATAATTAGTCCAGCTCTAAAGTCCCATAAAATCTCCATTAACTCCCATAAGAAATCGCCAAATGTGTGACTAAATCTTGGCTAATGATACTATTATCAATCTATCCCTTAGTATACATTATCAATCTATGAAACGATTATCCTTAATGATACTATCAATCTATTCTCCCATATACCAGAGGGTATAGATGTTTATTAGGGATTATAAAACTGGCATCAACATTCAAAAATCTATATCAGTCTATATCAGTCTATCCATATCTATCCCTTACTAACCATCCCCCAGTCATCACCATAAATAGGTGGGATTCCAACCATTCCCAGTCATGGGTGGTTTATGACATTGTTTTACTCACATTAATGTTGCCAAATTATCAATCTATCCCTGACATAGCTATTGAAAATGACCATTTAGTTCGTTGATTTACCATGATCTACCTATCAAAAATGGGGATTTTCCAGTTCGCTACATTAGTTTACCAGAGGGTATCCCTTACTACGTGGTTAATGATATTATCAATCTATGAATCTCTTATCCTTAATGATGCTATTCCATATCTATCCCTTCCTCACCAGCGAAATCCGCCATTTTTCCCACGTTTTTTGCCGCTGAAAAACTTCTGCTTCAGCTCCGGATCCAGGTACGAGACCTGTTCCTTCCGCGTCGTGGAGGGGACGGAGATCACGCCCGAAGGCGTGGGCCAACCCAAGTGAGCACCGAAATAATCCACCTGGATCGGTTGGAAAACCATGGAAAAATGGGGGATTTTATGGGATTTCCATAGGGATTTTATGGAATTTCCATAGGGATTCTATGGGATTTAGTGGGATTTAATGAGATTTATGGGATTTAATGGAGATTTATGGTATTTATTATGGGATTTTAATGGATTTCCATGGAGATTTACCAAAGAAACATGGGAATATTCATGGAATATACAATTTTACATACCAGATGGCATACCAGATGGGACGTTTTTCAAGGGTGAACCATTGGGTATAATAGGAAGAATGGGTTACTATCACATGTTATTAGTCATAAAATTGGGGGTATAATATGGTATATAATTGTGGTGTAACATTGTATAATATTGTATATGGTTTATAGATATAGGAGCTGATGGGATGCCAAGGTCAAAAACGGCTTGGGCGAGGTTGAAGGATTGTAATATGAGGTAATTGATGAGTATGGATCATTCAACGGATAGTTAGTGGCTTAATGGGTAGCATTACATACTACGAGTATGGCTTATGAATCAACCGGGATTTCCGGTGTCAATGGGGATTCCCGTTTTGTAGTCAAGATTCTGGTATGACAATTGAAAGCTATTGATCATCATCATGGTGAGTGACGATTATAATGGCGAGCGCTGGTCAACGGGGATTTCCGTAATCAAAAAAATTAATGGATCAGAATATTGCATGTAATCAATGGCAATTTCAGGAACCTAAATCCGAGGTACCTACCATATGTAAGGCCTATATAAGGCCTATGTAAGGGAATATCCCCACAAAATATGGTCTTATATGGTACAGTACCTCCATTTTAGGATCCTGAAATTCCCATTGATGTAATGGATTTGTTTACTCGATTACCAAATAACGATCGTTCACACAGGTCATAATTCCTAAGGATCCTATAACTAGATAATGCGGATTCCGTAATCAAATGCAAGTGGAGAAATCCAAAAATACTGTTCTGATCATGGTGGTTCTCAGTTCATCAACTATGACAATCCCCAATATATAAATGGTAATGCAACCCTGGAAATAATCAATCAAACGCCAAGCTCACGATTGGGTTTCAGCTTTCCAACTTTACATTTCCAACAACTGACAATTGCGGATGTATCATAGCGGTTTCCACATCCCACACTGCTGAAATCCAAATAAATGGATACCCTCTGGTAAACTAACATAACTATGGAAAATCACCATTTTTAATGGGAAAATCAACTATATATGGCCAGTTTCAATAGCTATGTTAGTTTACCAGAGGGTAACGCACATCGTTTTTGCTGCTACTAACACTGCGATTGCTCGAAATCCTCAGAAGAAATGGCTCGAAATCCGTGACGCAATGTGGTTGGTGGTTGAGCCCTACCCCTCTGAAAAATGATGGAGTTCGTCACTTGGGATTATGAAATTCCCAATATATGGAAAAATATCCATGGTTGATTGTTGTTTTTACATTGTTAATATCAATGGAATATCCATTGATTCCCAATATTAGGCACTTGGGATTATTATTCCCAATAAAACATGTTCCAAACCACTAACCAGTCATGGTTGATTTACAGGACATGTTACAGAAGACGTTTGTCTTGCAGATTTTCCCAACACACTAAGGGCACTGTGGTAACTAAGCCCGATCCATAAAGACCAACCGTTAAGCCTCGTGACCCCCTCAAGATTGTAAATATGAAAACAGGTATCGTTTTTTTTGCTGGCTTCACCATATTTAGCTATGGAGAATCACAATTTTTAATAGGTAAATCATTCAAACACATCTATAAATGGGCCATGTTCATCCATTTTCCATGGCTATGTTAAATAACCAGAGGGTGTATATATATATACACGTATATATATACACACACACCCCAATAGGAAGTAGATGACATTTCCCGATTTTCAAGGTATCCAAGGTTTCTATCCGGTATCCGGGGTTTCCTAAAATGGGGGTACCCCAAGATCATCCAAAACCCCCATTAGAATATGAACCCCCATTAGAATATGAAAATCAATGGATTTGGGTTTCCCCTTTTTTAAGAACCCCCATATTACTTTATCCTATCACACAGGGTTCATCGTGACGACATAGTCGTCATATGTCATCATGGTGTTGCCTCGGGTGCATCGTAACTCAACACCTTCTCTTTTCCTGGGCAAAGATCTGTGGGTCACAACTTAGCTACAGGGACAGTTTCCAAATAGGTTTGCCTAGAATTGGGGTATACCCGAAGTTATGGCAATTCTAACAGGGGAACTGATGTTCGAAACGATTTGACTTGGAGTTACCCAATGTTACCGGGTTACAGTACCCAATACTAAATTTAGAATATAAAACAATAATAGCTTCGGTAATCATTCTAGGTTACCCATTTTGTTACAGTACTATATGAACTGAGAACGAATATTAGCTCTGCTACTATAAAGTTTACTTCTTGTCGATCCCTACATGGCAAGCTAATATCAAGTTACAAGTCCATTTGATCTGGGGATTTATTTATTTGGGATATTGATAAATGGGATATTGATAAATGGGAATATCCCAATTAATATCCCAAAATTGATAATTGGGATCCCATTAAAATTGGAATACGCTAATGGTCTTTTAATGAAAAATTTGGATTCCATACCCAGCTGGGTATCATCAAACACGGGCTGGCAAATCCCCCCATACTGTACATGGGCATGGCTGAATGAGATAACCTTCAAACTACCCGGCCTGGTAAACATACGAAAAACTATGGACAATCACCATTTCGAATGGGAAAATCAACAAACTAAATGGCCATGTTCAATAGCTGTTTGTATGTTTACCAGAGGGAAAATGGGGGATTTTCTATTGCTGTGCTTTTTTTTACCCGAGAGTATAGTAAACCAACCTGAAATTTGGCTGGGGATAGTTACCCCGTTACCCCAATCCCATCATTCCAGTGCCGCATGCAGTTGCAGTGAGGTCGTTACAATTCATAAAATCATACTTTCACCCACATATCCCATGATAATGAAATAATATAACACTATAACATAAAACCATCACAGTTTACAACAAGATTCAACATGTTTAAAATGATGCTCGCATAATGGGTATACATATATATATATATATGTACATGTGCCATGGTCAAAATCTGGTATATGGCTTATGGTAATCCCAGCATAAGAAATTCCCTACCATCGGCCGGATGACCATCTCCCTTTTCGGGGACACCGCACCACGAATCGAATTGTTATGGTTCTACCATGCTGAAAAACCATGCTTACTCTCCGGTAATTTGTTACATAGCTATTGAAAACTGCCCATTTGTTCAGTGATTTACCAATTAACAATGGTGATTTTCCATAGTTATGTATGTTTACCAGAGGGTAAATCACCATTAATCACCATTAAATCTCATTAAAACCCATTCAATCACCATTAATGACCACAAAAAAATACCACTCTGCCGCGCCGGACGAGTGTCGTTCGTTCTGGTCGTCCAAAAAACGGATGGTCAGAAGGCGTTGCAGTTCGTCCTGGCCATCCCTGTGGGAATCCGACGAAAATTTACCCTCTGGTTATTTAACATAGCCATGGAAAATCCCAACCATCAATGGAGGTTTATAGCTGGGAAAATCCACTATAAATGAGCCATTTTCCATGGCTATGTTGCAAATTACCAGAGGGTATCATCGATAAAAATTAGGGTCAATCCTTCGGGATTGATGACCATCAGGATACATCAAGGGCCCCCAGTCGAGCAATAGCGTGAACCGTTGGTTAAAAAAAGTGGCTGAAAAAACCATGGTTTATGGTAGATATTTCACGAACTAGTGTTCATGGGGATTATTTCATGGTAAACCAACATTCACATCACTGGTTTTCCCCATCCTGATCCAATACATCAATTAGAACATTGCACATTAGTTTAAGTACAATTTGCATATTTGATATCATTTGATATCCAATCTAATTGAGGCTTTTAAAAAGGCCCAGTCTGGCTGGGTGAATCTATGGAATTGTTCTGGTTCATCAATCATATATCAAGTCCATGGACCGTGATGATAGTGATGATAGTTAATTTTCCGTTGATGGTACCCTCTGGTAAACTAACATAGCGAACTGGAAAATCACCATTTTTAATGGGAAAATCCACTATTAATGGCCATGTTCAATAGCTACGTTAAATTACCAGAGGGTAAATAATTAAATAATGGATTAATGACCATGGATTAATTGACAATGAGTCATGGAAAACATCTCCCGTTCATGGAAAAAAATCACGAGTGATTCATCCATGATTGTACCATATATATATATATTTATATTCCTTGATATTCCACTATTTTGTCTGACAGTTGTTTTGGATTCGAGCTCTAAGACTAAGAAAGAGCTTCCATACGGGAGATCTAAAAGAGATGAAGCCACAGCGAGCCGACTCGCTGTAGAATTCCCATGGTGATTTCTAACTTGGAGCCGAGGGTCCGTCCCTTCACTTTGGAAAGACCAAAGAAAACACGATTTGAGCTGTCGATTTTGGACATCACCGAAGAAGCTTATATAATCTTGGGAAATAATATTGGGAAAGCATATTGAAAGCAACTGGAAAAACTCCACTTCAAGATGATGAGGGAACATACCTCTGGAGCATCACTCTTGTCAAATGGCAATGGCATATGGTGGCCCCAAGGGCTCTACCCATGGCCAGCCACGGTTTCCATGGCAAACATCCACCATTTGTAGATCTTTTTCTATGTTTACCATTTACCGGCTACCCTCTGGTGAACTGTCCCATAGCGAACTGTAAAACACCATCTTTTTCATAGGTAGATCAACTATTTCTATGGGCCAATTTCCATAGTTATGGGACAGTTTACCAGAGGCTACATCTAATCTGACATGTTTCTTCATTCCACAGCAACATCCCCATCTTGAAACTTGGAACCCCGCTGAATCCTATGGTTTATCATCACGGGAACCTTATTGTTGAATGGCCATCAACCAGAAACTTCAACAACCAGAAACTACGCAAACGGCACCCGAAGTCATAGCTGGTATAGCTGGTATAGTTTCACTCTTCCCCCATCAAAATCCCATCCAAATCTGCCCCAGTACGCATTCCCAAACGATCCATCCCTCTCCAGCATTCCCAGCGATTCATCCGTCCTGCTTCACCACCAAGCCTACGAACCACTTGCCCGCAGCTTTGGAATAGATCTCCACGACTGCCGGGATGTCATTGGGATCCAAGTTGCCTAGCGATGTTTCTTGGAGATGTTAGAGTTAAATGGAGAAATGTCATTGGGCTATCTATATTTCAATGTACATATACTATATATATATATACATTTATAACATTCATGTGTATATGTATGTATGTATGTATGTATGTATGTATGTATGTATGTATGTATGTATGTA
>Ga0126342_10001147_pt1 | contig 35486 bp, 43 predicted proteins | sample Cyp1metagenome_FD_92528 | JGI IMG/M metagenome (GOLD analysis project Ga0126342, IMG submission 92528) | Coral microbial communities from Lord Howe Island, Old Settlement Bay, Australia - Cyphastrea 1 metagenome | ecosystem: Host-associated > Invertebrates > Cnidaria > Coral ...
TATGTGTGATTATGTGTGATTATGTGTGATTATGTGTGATTATGTGTGATTATGTGTGATTATGTGTGATTATGTGTGATTATGTGTGATTATGTGTGATTATGTGTGATTATGTGTGTGCGCGCCTAGGATCCTGCGTCCTTTTTCAATATAATTCCTTTTTGCAAACACTGCCTATGAAAGCACTGCGCAGTCCTCAGACGCAGCCATCGCTCAACGACCCCAAAAACAGCTACCGAATCGATACAGGACGCGAGCAGGAGTGTCCCAAAATAGTGAGCTGCTGCTGTCCATCTCACGTCTTACATCCAGAAAAATACTTGTATAATTTGGGGAAGGGAAACACATGGATCCGGCATTTTCAGCTTCGTGATCAAGATTGGCAGCACGGCGATCTGTGTTCTCTTGAATGAGCCAGTGGCAGAGCATGACTGCAAGTGCGGCGAACAGGGTGCAAGTCAAGCTATTGCAATCGCAATTGCCGAGAATGTTACACGGAACTGGCAGTTGTCGTGCTCACTGCATCGAACTCATGATTTACTGATCATTTGGTCTCATATGAGATTTACAGTTAAATAGCACAATGCCACCGCATCCATGCCCTTAGAAAACGGCGAGGGGCTTGCCAACCATTTTATCGATATAAAGGGGTGGGCCAACCCCTTAGGGTACGTACGTTTTTGCATCGATTGGGGGTCAGGTCCAGGTTGACCCTCGGGATTTCACGGGGGTTGGTGGATGTCATGTCGCTACATGTCACCACCGTATCTTTTCGTGTCTCAAAACCGCTGGACTCGGCTGGCACAGAGCTCCTTGCCATAAAGCTCTGCAGCGGCATCTGCAGGATCGCCCCCGGATGCCAAGAAGGCCAAATGCGAGCGAAGCTCCTTGTGCTTGGCTACGGTCTGGTATGCGGTATGGCCCAGTATGGCCTGGTATGGCCCGATATGGTGCGAATACAATGTGAAATAATGTGAATATAGTGACTATAGTGGAGATGGTGTGGACGAGAGTTGGAGCAGAGATCCCAATCTCGGGCTCCTCTGGCACCGGCTGCTGATGCTTCACCAGCAAGGTGAGACCCGAATTCTCGGCCTGATGCGACACGGTGGACTCTCCCAGCAGCCAGGTGTCTTTGTAACATCCACATGGCATCGTTTTTCGAACCATGAGCTTCAATTCAATTTGAAGGTGAACTTCTGAGGGATGGTCACAAAGAGATTTGAAAAATCAAGAAAAAATGTGCTTCAGCCAAAACGGAGAGGAAAATGCCCACAAATTGGTGGCCAAACAAAACAAAACAAGCGCTGCATGAGGCCGTTAGTGACTTCACTTGCAATTCTTAGAAAACAACAGAAACAACGCAAGTAGGCCACAACCTCCTGTCCGCAGCAAGCCGATTTCAGAAGCTGTGCAGCTGCGCATGAAGGTTGAGGTGGGCTGCTCTTCGCCATGAAGCGAATAGGAAGCAGAAACAGGAAAACAGCGACGCAAACTCTTGCGTATGTGCATATAGATGTGTATACAAATATTATATAATATATATATATATATATGTATATATATATATATGCACATGGATGGATGTATGTATGCATGTGTGTATGCATGCACGTATATGTATATATAGTATTATATAAATATATAATTATATATATATAATTATATATAAATATATATTATATGTGTGTGTTTATGTACATATAGAGTGTGTGTGATAAACATCGAATCAGTAAAAATGATCCAAGCTCAAGCTTAACCAACACAGTCATGTATGTCATGTCAAAACTTAGTCAACCGGCCAGAAACCTTGATAGAAATGCTCGCCATTTGGGATCCTGGTTCTGGCGGTGATCATTTGTATCTATGTGTACTAAATGTGTACAACATGTTTCGTTGATATTCGTTGATATTCGTTGATCTCTCTTGTTCATGAACAGGCGATGCCTGCGATTCAATAGATCTTACTAATTGCCCTACCAATTCGGGGGCATGTTGGAAATGCTGCGGCAAGTCCACTGCATTGCACAAAAGAAAAGCTTGATCTGCACTTCTGGGGCAAACCCTAACCGTTCTAACCTCCAGAAAAATTGTGTTCTGGAGAATTTCCCCTCTTTGTTGATCTCCGACACTTTCGATGCACTTGGGGCACCACTGAGTTCAACACAAAGCCGGAAAAGAGCCCCCAATGTAGCAAGCCACGACCTCGTGTGAAAGCGATTCTTCACAACACCTTCTCTCGCAACAAAATACACAAAGGATCACAAAGGTCCATCAGCTCCCTGGGGTCCGGCTGGATCTGCCTCTCTGTGAACAGCTGACAGGTTGCTGCCATATACCTGTGCTTCTGCCAGGTCCAGCAGAATCCGGATCCGCGGTGAAGTTTTTTCTTTTTTGTTGGTCTTTGAGTTTCTACATTGGTGTTGCATGTCCCCAAAGTTCAAAGAAAGTCATTATGAACCGTGTGGCATGGTGTGACTCTTGTTAACCGATGATAAACATCAGCACCCACCTCTTCAGCGATTTGCTGCGCGGCGTTCTCCAAGGGAGCATGGCGCAGCAACTGAGCAGCAATCTCTTGAACGGTTGTAGGGTGGGCATTATCGAAACAAGCTAAGTCGTTGATGCGCTGCGACGCTGAAATTAAAGATCTATAAAATGGAAGTTCAAAGATGAACTTGCACCATCGCTGCGAAGGAAGCCTGCCTTGCTGAGAAACTGTGTCATGATCTGGACATACTGAGGTAGGACCTTGCGAAATTAGAGAGGAGCTTGCCAAAAGATCCTGAGTCTCTACCAATGCCTGATTATATATATATATACTTGGCTAAATTCTAGCTGAGCCACTCTCGAAGCACGCGTCACTGCCAGTGCCTCGCTTCCTTGCTTGGCAGCATCTTCTAGGCTCTCGCCGCGAACCAAGGCAGCCAGTGCAACCACGCTTGGCAGGACCAAACCATCCATAGTGTCAACGTTGTGGCCATCATTATCCGGACACTTTTCTGGTGCGACCCCTGAGCGCCACTTCTTGAAAAACATCCGATGGCAGGTTGATGCATAAGTATCATTGTGGGTACCTGGAGTGGTCATCAAGTCAATGTACCTCTGCCGGAAGTCTTCTGCGCTGAATCGACCCCCGGTGCTTGTAAGACTTCGAATCATTTCACGAGCAAGCACTGCTTCCAGAGTGTTCTCACCTGCATCCAATGTCTGGTGGTAGTGGAACTGGCCTCCTCGTCTCCAGTATGGTTTCTTATCATGTAGAATCACCCCGCCTACCACATCTCCTTCGTCACTCCCTCGACCTCCTCCGCCCGTATTGCTGAGCTGCATTATCGAATCTGGAAAAGGATGCACAGACCTTTCATAACCTGTTAGAAGATGCCCGAAATCGGTGCGAATCTGATCAGGCCCGCCATAGTACCAATGCCTCACTTAGCAGAAATCTCTGGAAAACAGATGTCTTTTGGAATCTAATTTCTTTCCCGATTCGTACATGCCAACATTGACAGCATCGCACACTCGATTTTGTTGCGCAGCAAAGGTGTACCGGCATGGCCAAGGCGTCTCCCACAAAAAGGCCCCACAAAGCACCAGCAGCACGTGCGGACCAAGGGAGGGCCGTCGGTTGCGGCAAGTTGGACGCGGCCGCTAAGTGCAGCAGCGGGGCCTAAGCAGTCAGCAACTGGCTTGACGAAATCCGGTGCCAAAAAATGTGCCAACAAAGTGACACGAAGTGGCACAAAGTTCTGGATCATTGATGATCATTGATGATCATTCCATGACCATTGATGATGGTTGATCTCTGATAACCATCGGAAGTGACTGCATTTGCGAACGATGTTATCAAGAGCTGCTAATGGACATGATGTCACACAAGTCTGCATGAGTGCTGAGAAAGGCTCTGTGTAGCTCCACACAGGGCGGTTTGACATGGCGGGACCAGCCGGAATGTTTCCCGGTCACAATCGCCTTTGACAGAAGAGCTGATGTGCCTGTCTAAGTCAGACTTGAAACCACTAGGCCCCTAGGCTTGTTCTAGATCTGGGGGTGTTACACTTGCCCAGCTGGACTGTGAGACTATCTCAAAAATCACAATGCATTGACAGCCACCAGGCCACATGAAAATAAGCTTGAAATTTGTGACCAATTCTAGATCATGTGCGTAGTCATCCGATTCATTCTGCCCGCTTCTTTAAGATTTGTTGCTGAATGTTGCTGAATGTTGCTGAATGTTGCTGAATGTTGCTGAAGCAAACGCTTCGATTCAAGAGTCAGAAAGGTCTGTGAAATGCGACTTGGCCTTTCAATGGGCATCTCACAGCGAATCAAAGGAATCCAGGTCTCCAGCAAATGAAAAGGCGATCTTTGGTAAGACCGTCAGAAAATCTAAGGGCGCACTTGCCTCAGTCTTGGGCTAAATTTGCTAAATGCAGGGTGATGATCGCCAATATGGGAGGAAATAGCCGTCTGATTGCATTCCAGCAGCAGCAGCCGCAGCCACAGACGCAGCCACAGTTGCTCGCGGATACTGATACATTTCAGCCAAGTCACTGAAGTTGAACCTCCATGCGACGTTCTTGCGAGAAAGAAGCAATTCGGAATTCCAACCAGTGGGAAAGCTCTGTAAAAATGGTCTTAAGGTCAATGCCCCTTGCCAAAGCTGGTACCAGGGCTCTGGCTCCTCCATGAAGGTCAGACCTCGGATCTTCATCGACTAGATCTTCTGACTCAAGGTGCTCAAGCTCAGTCTCAAGTAAAGGACCGGTACGTCCGATTGCTTGATTACTCTAGCTACTTGCTTGTTACTTGTCTGAATCGATTGATTGTCCGTCACAATCTGTCACAATACTATAAAGTCATACCATTTTCAACAGGTTCAGACCGTTCAGACAGGCTCAGCCACATCAAGGCGCTAGGTTGAAGACTCTGGACTGGCGCCTGAATCTGTGATCGTGGATCAGCTCTGCAACTTCGTGCGAAGACCTGTCCACGGGATGCCCCAACAACGGCCCACGGCACTTCTTTCCCATTTTGATCATCTTTGATTATCTTTGATCTATGTCATGGTTCAAATCCTGCACAAGAAAGCATGTACACAAAGCTGTCAAGGATTGGACCTCCGAAATGTTGAAGTGCGGCCTCCAAGCAAAGTGGAAAAGCAAGGACATCGTAATCTCATGAAGCCACAGCTGCACCGACTTAGGCCTGGCCTCATTTGTGCTTGGTGCAGCCCCTCCTCAACCTCAATGACAATATCGTGCACTGTTTCAACATATTTAAATAAACCAGTTTTGAACAATGCTTCCGTAGCGTTTGTGGAGCCAAAAGCCTCTGAGGAAGGGTCTTTCCAGCCAATTCGACAAAAATTCCTCAGGAGGTGCGATCAAGAGTTCCATCACAAGACATGTCGCTCATGCTCATCGATCATGCTCATGCTCATTCGACCTCTAGACCTCATTTGCACCTTCTGTTCAGAGTAGCTGCCAAACTTTGAGGGTATGTCAGTCCATCTGGTGTCTTCATGAGAAACGCACTCACAGTTTTTCGATTCAAATTGTCCGCTCTAATTGCCTTTGAGCGTCGAAATGTTCAAGGTCTGCTTCTTTCCAACAACTTCCGACATGTACCGATTGAATGCATCCCATGCCTGTGGTGCCGTCTTTGTGCCGAGATACATGGGCAGAAATATAGAACGCTTGCACATGTATTGGACAGCTCCCATGAAACCTAAGTTCCTATTTCCTTTGATTTCACTTTCCTCTAATTTCATGTCAGGTTTCACCTCCACCTTCTCCTTTCTTGCGGGTTGTCTACCATCAGAGAAATTGATGAATTCAGGGATTCAGGGACATTACTCCATTTAATTTCGTATTAATTCACAAAATCTATTTGGTTCATATAGTATCATGAAGTAAATTGATTTCATGGTTTGCAACGCTTTGCTCTAGCTGACCTGCGGAAGCTCATCAGCACTTCGCTTTGCGAAAGCCTGCTGATAGCTTGCGGCATCTGCCAATAGCTGCTCAGCCTGGGAAAGCAACCACTGGCAGCACTAGCACCAGCAAATGCCAGCCATTCACCACCACAAAAGTGAGAAACAGAAGCATCAGAAGCAGTCGTGTCGCATTGTTTACAGCTGTGGTATTCTGCACAGCGCGGTCCTTTCTTATGCTCAGAACTTGTAGCATTCTGTGATTCGGTGTCACTTCCCTGTACCCTGGATGATCTGTATATGTGAAGACATGCAAAGACTCTCCAGGCTGCCAGACTGTGTACATTCGCAGTGCCACGGCAGTATTTGCCACGCGGCCAGGGGAGCGACATCATAGCACTATGGTTGTTGGAGCCGGCGATGCGGTACAGGCAGGCAAGGATGCAGGAACATTGCAACTGCAACATTGGTCCCGAAGAAAATCGGACAAATGACATGCAAATGTGCATATTACAAGAGTTGGAATGAAATCGCTCAAGAGCCATTGACTTGCTGCATCTTTGTTTGCGATAAAAGTTGGGGCCTCCCAAAGCCTTGTTGGTCATGGTATTTCAACTTGCACAGGGCACCCACGCTTGCCGTTTTCACGCATAGCGAGTGCAGAGGACTGTGGGTACTGCAATTGCAATCCCGGGTGAGGTTCGCGCCTTCTCTCTGCTAGGTGATCTGTCCATATGTTCAACCTTGAACCATCGGAAACCATCTAAACCCTAGATATTGCAATTCGTTGGCCCCGTATAGTTAACTCATATGATCTCCTTTGGGAAATGGCAAATTCACTCATTGCGCTGGTCTGTATCTAGCAAATGCATTGCTGCATGTTCAAGCTCCTGAACTTGAGGTGTCCAAGCGCCCTCAGCGTGGAAACCTTCCAGCAAGAGGTTGGAAATGAAGAAAACGCCGGAAACAAAGCTGCAATATCATGGGGACTTGAATCGTCTTACCCTATCTGAATATACCTCGACATACCTCGACCGACTCAACCCGTCTGTCTCAACCCTGCCTCAAGAAGATACAGAGCTTTTCTTGGGGACTTTTGCCTTTCTTTTCTCACCTCACCCAATCACTCTGAACATACTGCCATGGTGCTTTCAGCAATCTGAGGGAGGCACCTTTCTTGTTTTTTTTCTTGCCTTATGGTTCCAATCTCACTCGAGTCTGAACATAACCAGCTGCAGAAACATAATACTTCCAACAGCGTGCTATGAGCCAGTTACGGGGTCCTTCCTCCGCTTCCTCTTCCTCCTCATCTTCTTTTTGTTTCTTCCTTGGTTGATCACGGTTGTATGGTTACATGTGTGTGTGTGGCGCGTGTGCGTCCATAGGCCCAAGTATTGCTTGGCCAAAACGGCATATGCAGTGACCGTGGCATCCAAAGCCCGGCACTTTTTGTTCTTTTTGGCCTGCCCAGACGGATTTTTAAGTTTAAATTTTAAACTTTCAAGTCTAGGGGTGTGTTTGCACAAAAGAACAAATACTTATATAAGTTTTCGTTGCCTTTGTGCCGTATTTTCATGGTACTGGTAGTGGTAGTCGTGGTGGTAGTCACAGCAGGTGGTAGTAGCAGTAGTGGTACAAAAGAGTAGTAAATATAGTAGTAGTAGTAGTAGTAGTAGCAGCAACAGTAGCAACAGTAGCAACAGTAGCAACAGTAGCAACAGTAGCAACAGTAGCAACAGTAGCAACAGTAGCAGTAGTAGTCGTAGTCGTAGTAGTAGTCGTGATCGTAGTCGTAGTCGTAGTCGTAGTCGTAGTAGTAGCAGCAGCAGCAGCAGTAGTAGTAGTAGTAGTCTTAGTAGTCGTAGTAGTCGTAGTAGTCGTAGTAGTCGTAGTAGTCCTAGTAGTCGTAGTAGTAGTAGTAGTAGTAGTAGTGGTGGTGGTTTTTGTTGTCGCTGTCGTTGGCGTTGTAGTTGTAGTTGTAATGTAGTGTACTGTAATTAGCGTAGTGTAGTGTAATGTAGTTGTAGTTGTTTGTAGTTGTTATGGAGTGGTAGTGGTAGTTGTCGTTTTTGATCCATCTATCTGTCTATGTGCAAGCTTGAAAACGAAGCTATTCTGCGAGGCTTCCTCAACTTATGAACTTGGCAACGTCAAAAACGAAGCAATGCTGCGAGACTTCCTCAATTTTCCAAGCTGGCAAGATCAAAAACGAAGCAATTCTAGGAGACATCCTTCAAAAATGGAACGTTGAGTGCAGAGCTGACGGCCTCGTACCAATGCGGTTTGCGATTTTTCCGCTCCACCTGCGTAAAATTGTCTAAAGCACTGCGCCTGCCACGAAAAGTGATGCCAGGTCACACGAAGTGCAGCACCTGTTACGCAAAATCATCGTCCCAAAACTGGTGATCAGGTGCTCCAAAATGCAACCCCTCTCAGGAAATCTCCGCCCTGATCTCCTAACACATCTACCTCATGTGTCTCCTGCACTGCGCCTGTCACGCGACATGCATCTTTCCAGATCCTCTTCAAATGTCCCACGCTTGCCATCGTTTTTGAAACTGCTACAAAAACCCGCATGTTTTGCTCACTGTTGGCAAGGTGCAAAATCCCCCGCGCCTGCCACGCAAAACGACATCTGAACGTCCAAAAGTGCTCCGTGCCCGTCAATTTTTTGCACTTTTGACTTTTGACTTCGAAATGTGCTTCGCGCCACAACGGCGTGCACTTTTTCAACATCTCAACTTCCAAAAGTGCTCTGAACGTGGTGTTTTGCACGTTTTTACTTGGAAATGTGCTTCGCGCCACAACGGCGTGCACTTTTTCGACATCTCAACTTCCAAAAGTGGTCCGAGAATGGTGTGTTTTGTACATTTTGACTTGGAAATGTGCTTCGCGCCGCAACGGCGTGCAATTGTTCATCTCTCATCTGGCCAGCTGGCTCTGCACCCGCCGCTTTAGCGAGCCTACTTTTCGACCCTCCGGAGCCACAAATCACCGGAAAAATACACGACTTTCCTAACTTTTCGCGCCTCTGCATCTTCTTTCTTCTGACTCTTTCTCTTCTCTGACTCTTCCCATCTCTGCTTTTCATCTGTCCATATTGTCGGAAGTTTGACTTCTAAACTTCCTTCGAATAGTAGTCGTCGTCTTCTTAGTGGTGGTGGTAGTGGTATAGTGGTAGTGGAAGTGGTAGTGGTGGTAGTAGTAGTAGTCGTCATCGTCGTAGTACATATACGTAGTACGTAGTACGTAGCACGTAGTACGTAGTACGGAGTACGGAGTATGTAGCACGTAGTCTGTAGTCCGTAGTCCGTAGTGCGTAGTACGTAGTACTTAGTACGTAGTATATCGTACGTAGTACGCAGTAGTAGTAGTAACGGTAACACTAATATAACATAATATGATTGTATGTGTGCGTGTGTTAAGAGTTAAGACTGTAAAAATTGTTGTATACATTACTAAGAAGAGCCGGTCATGCATTCAGCTAGCATGCACCAGAAAAGAGTGCACAAGAAATCACATTTTGACATGTTCAAGGGCCCATATACCCTAGGCATCCACAAGCCATGCTGAATCAATGAGAATTCACAAGCACTCCTCTTTTCTCCATGTCATGCTTGGGATGCAGCTTCTTCCCTTGCATGCCAATGGTGGCTAATGTATGTACAGTAACTGCCAAATGCCTGAATTTAGGCACAACATGCAACTTTAATCGCTGACACACGTCTAAAATCTAAAACACTATGGGTGATTCGGTTCCGCTCGAGGTTCAAACCAGAACTCGCCCACGCAATCGCGACTCTCGGCAGCACCTTGTCTTTCTTCTTTTTCTTTTTGTGGCCTTGGCATAAGTTCCACCAAAAGTCAAAGCTGAATCAGATCGACAAGGGAGATAGGATAAGGATGGATAAGGCCAGCGGCAAGAAGACAACGGTCACCCTGCCTACGTCGTCAAGATGGTCCACGAAGATCTCAAAGCATTCTTTTCTTGTCTGTGCATCGACTGCCTCGGAAACGGCACACCCTCGGGTTTGCCAAACGAATCCGAATCAACACATGTGAATTGCGGTTCGTCCACTCCTTCGTCGTGAAATCGTCCCAACCGTCCCAGCCCACCCAACCTTCCACGCAGCTTTCTTGCACAGCATCCGCTCTGCGTCCTCCAATAAAAGACTTGGGCTAAAGATGGCTAAAGCATCACAGGAGCAATCTCCAAAACCGGTTGGATGTAGCGATTACTACCATTGAACCATACGATAAGGCACGTGCTAGCTATGGCTGGGCAGAGTGATGACTAATGAGAATATGGAGTTGTTGCATGTTGTTGCACAATTTTGCACAAAGGTGCTGCATGGCAAAGGCAAACAAATGCATGATCCGATGGCTAGAGCCTCGTAGCTAGTTCCGACCGAAATGGCCTTTGTCCTGAGAAATGCCAGAAAAAAGGCGACAGCAAAACAGCCCAAATTCCAAAAATTGAAGGCAAGGCGAATTGATGCAAATTGCATTGACCAGAAAGACTGAGGGCTGGACTTCACCAACAAATCTACGAACCTGACTATTAACAGTTATGTGACGAATGTCAGGTGTGATTGTAGACACACAGATATACCGTAGCTGCCGTAGCTCTTGCAGCCAAGTTACGCTTCTCTTGCTTCTCCGTCATCCTTCTCCCCTTGGTGAGGCTAGCTCTCACCATCCGTGAATCAAACACCACCAATAACACCGTGTAACAGGCATATACAAAATCGAAAAAGAATCGTACTGATCGTACTGCAAGTCATGTTACGGCTATCTTAGGGTCCCTACGGTTCCTTGCATGTTTGAGTCGCTGACCATCTTCTTCACCATCGTCCTTCTCATTTTCTTCGTCATCTTCTTTGTCCTCCTTCTCTCCATTCTCTGCCCTGCATGCTGAAGCAAATGCAGAAAACATAGGATCGAAATGAGCCTGACCAAAATCAATCATAAGATGCTAAAAATATATAAATGAATCAACACGGACCGCAAGGAGTTGCATGGACCGCTGAAAAGTCGCGGAATCTAAGGCCAAAGCTTTTTTCGGACACCCGGAGCAGGACCGCCGCCTGCATCCCCGTCCGCATGCCTCAAGGCGACATTGCGATTCCAACATCATCCAACTAAAAGCAAGTAAAATAAATATTATATAATGTAATAATATATATATATATATATATATTACTATTATTATTATTATCATTATTATTATTATTAATATTATATATATATGTGTGTGTGTGTTTATGTGTTTTACATACATATAGGTCAGGGCGTAGGCCCTGATTTTCTAGTATACCGTATGCCACAAAACTTGAACCTATTTTTACTACAAAATCCCTGCTGCATGGCCCCCACGTTACAGAATCCCCACCCCCGCACGTCCCAACTCCGAATCCTTTTACAGTCCCTGCCAGTCAAAAATTGAAATTTCAAAATAAAAAAATAGAAATCATCTCTACATAATCTGATTTTACACAACCCACGCCTGCCGTGATTTTATAGCATTTAGGAAGATATTTATTTAAAAAAAAAAACGCATCGCCAAAGCTTCCCATTGATCCTTTTTCATCCTTTTTCTGGAGCTCTAGGCGATGTGGTTTCTAGCATGCCATTCAAGGCTGCCGTTGGCAAGCATCCTCGTGCATAGCATTTTGGAGTGCCATGCGCCTTTTTTGTGAAGATGCTGCTCCACGTTGGGGAATCACTCAGATTCTAAATGTCATTATAGTTTTCACCTTTCTGTTGTCTACATCTAGTCAAGTCTGTATCTATACCATTCTATACCTATCTTCATCCTTCTTTCTCGTTCTTTGTCTCCATCTCGGCGCGGCAGGTCTTCACAACTTCCAGAGGTGCCATCTGCTTGGCGCCGCTGCTCTCAGCCATACCTCTTGCCACCTCACATCGGGGTGACTCCTGGTGTGACGTCACATGCAGCAGGGCAGTAGAAAGACATACCTCTTTTCCGTGGTTCAGGTCCCACACCCCTGTGGATTCCAAAGACACAACTTCAAGGCAATGTTAACCAGAACAGTGTGCTGAAAACTTCGTGAACGTGACTGAATGAGTTCGAGGAGTTTTAGGTAGTTTAGCTGTGGCACCTTGTCATGCCAATCCTACCAGGTCGGTCGTCCTGAGATTTATTGGTGCCAGTGGCACAGCACAGGCAGGAAAAGACTTTGTGACTGCAAAGTCGGCGCATACTGCAAGATACTGTAAAATACTGTAAGTCAGATCAAGTCTGCAGGGACATGGCAATCATTTCAAATATGGCTCAAGACCTTGGCAATTGATGTATCCGATTGCATCCTTTTCTGGGGGTTTCACCCATAGGCTTCTCAGTCAAGAACTCCGGTAATGACATAGGACTTGCAGCTTACTGCAGCCACAAGCCCGTGCACCTACTGCTCTGAAGCTGCTACGGAAACTATAGCTCACCCTGCATCTTGAAGCCCTTCTGCCGTAGCATATCGGGAATCTGGCCTTAGGCCCCAGTACACTCAATAAATCTGCGCTGCGACCAGTAAAGCTGCTGCTGAGGCTGGGACTGTATGAAAATTGTGTGAGGTCAATTCTCTCCTGACAAGGTTTCCGGAGCTGCCATTGATTCACATAGCGCATGCCACACATACATCCGCACACACATCCGCACACGTTCACATACGATTTTACATCCCGGACATGGCAGCCCATATCAAAACTTACATACATTCCTTATACAGATCCCTTTGTAAATCTACCTTATGCCTTATGCTGTGGGGAAGATTTTGAGATAGGATCTCTGAGATAGTATCTTTGGTAGCTTGGTTTGACGGTTAGCCACTGGATCAATTCGCGGCTTGTGTAACATGCTTCAACCAACCAACCAATATCCCACACTATTCGTCAGCCGTGCTCTACCCGGAGCATACTGATTGCCAGCGGCAAACTCAAAATGTATCAAAATGTCGCATCACGTAGCATCCACAAACCTGAGAGCTGATAAGCCTGATAAGCACAAATGTGCACTGCATGCACTGAGTTGTGTGACCCGTCCTAGCCTTTTCACTCCCGTTCTCCAGGACCACGAGGTCAGGATTGTGCCCCTGAATCCACCGCACCTGGCAGTTCTCCATGGGCATTGTTCGGGTATTGAAGGTCAAAACATGTCAAAACGTTGCTCTATTCTTCGAGTCAAGCTTTGGAGCAACTTGCTAACACATTGTCTCTGTATTCGCGCATCATCTTGTCTACAGAGCTGCTACAAACGACCAGCACAAGCCGGGCACAAGCCACTACATACGCCACTCTGTGTCAAATTGTATTCAAATTGTCTTGATCTTCTACATTCTTCCACCTTCCCATGTGGGGCCTCAAGATTCTGCCATTCTTTCCAGCGTTGTTCTTCTTTCAGCCAGCGACGCACGTCAGTAAAGTGATTCAACTTTCAGCCTGCCGAATCAAAAGAACCATGAACTTGGATCCAAATTGACCCAAAAAAAGTAAGCAAAAACAAAGATGAGAGAGTATGAGAGTGATAGAAACATGTGTTGACAATGATATCAACAAAGCAGCAGCCGCCCTTGCAAACATGAAGTCTGTTGAGCCCCTTACCCTGGCAGGACATGATCATACCCTTTGAAGCTGGCTTGGATTCTGCGGCTACATCCAGCATAGTGCAACCACGCTCTTCGCAATGCCCATCCTCACATCTGCCACGTTCCACGATAGGTGGCTAAAGGGGGCTGGAGTGATGTCTGCAACACATCTGGACCACAGACAATACGGACCATCCGACTGTTGCCCTTGGAGGCAAATCCAAGAAGGTGATGCAGCAAAATGGCAGTTGTCATTGTCCCAAGAAAGCAGGCGCAAAGACTTCACAAAGACTTCACAAAGATTATTTGCAACAATCCAAACCGACCAAACCAAGGTACTGCATCGCAGGCTTTCGCCATGCAAACCTTTCCATCCTCACCTTTTTCCTGTGTCGGTACAATCCCATAGTCGTGAGAGCTTTGCAGCTTCGCAGTGTCTGAACATTCTCAACAAGGAATCTATAAAGGAAATGGCACGGTGGCTCTACGGTTGCTCTAACATGCAACATTTCTAACTTCGACCTTGTTGAAAATATTGAAAGATCCTTTGGTCGAAGCTTGGAACCTGGCCAGGCCTTGGCATCTGCAACTCCAAAGCTCAAAATCAGAGCGATTGCCTCAAAGGATCGGATCCAAGGTCGCACCGCACCAAAAATGGACTCCGACCACTCCGAAATAAAAGATAACCAAAGTAGAACCAAAGTAGAACCAAAGTAGTCTGAGTAATCTGAGTATTCCTGGGTTTCTGTACAGAGAATCAAGTTGCTGAATCAAGCCGCAGGCAACATGAACACGGCATGTTCAGGTCATGAAAATAAAAATCTCGGTTCACGCAAAAAACACAAAAATAGCAGCGTCTGGGCACACCATGCTCTCAGCACACCTTACAGATTACATTCCATCACATTCATGACATTTCATGACATTCCATTGCATTTTATGACGTTCCTGATGCTGCCAGGGCTCTCCCACTTGAAGAGCCCTGATCGCCATAACTCCGCGCTAACTCTTGAGCCCAAACGCTGCAGATGTTTTGAGTGGCATGTAGTGGCAAGTAGGACATAGCAAAAGAAGTTTTTCAAGAGAAAAAAGTAGCCTGCTTTCAAGTTCGGACAATGGTAGCTTCTGACCAAGCATTCAAGAAATGTTCAAGCAAAGTCAAGACCTCACCGTTCTTCGTGGAATCAACTCTAGAACGCAGGAAAATGTCAGCCTTCGCCCTTTAGGCCCATACCGATCGGCTGTTGGCAGGGCCTCTGCATTTCAGAAAGGAAGTCGCTCCATAAGGAAACATGTAAAGTTCAAGCAGCTCAGCCAAAGGGGAAGCATCGGAAGCATGGAGAACCTGATTTTTTTCACCTGACTACGACTTTGTTCAGCTATCACATCCCGCAGCTGAGCCATGATACCCCCATGTCTGGGTCATCGAAGCTCAGCTTCAGCCAAGCCTCAAGGAATGACGCTGCTAAGCAGAGCACCAAGTGGCGAAGCCAGTTAAAGCCCAGGTTAATTACGAGTTTAACGTTTGAACTTTGAACCGACTTGGAGCTTTACCGGGCGATTTGTAAAGATTTTGGGACGTCAAGCATCGCCAAGCAAACTCCTCCCGGTCCTTGCGTATTTTTTTCCCCAATGTCATCTCAATGTCATCCCGATGTCATCCCGATGTCATTACCTGAGTTTCCTGCTCTGTCTTCAGGAGTTTGATTGGTTTTAAGCTGGAAAGGCACCTGAAGGGTCATGAGGCATTCCATACCCACACCATCCCACACCCCACACCAAGGCGAAGGGATGGGAAAGGGGAGGAGATATCTTAGGGAGTCAAGCATCACATGCACATGCCCCGCGTCGCTAGCAATCCTTTTCTCTCTGTAATCCTTTGTCGTCATGTTTCCGGGTGGCTGATTCTTTGCCAGTCTGCCACACACACTCACACACGGCGAGCTATTCTCACTCCAGGCGCACATTGTGAATGATCTACGAATCGGACTGCCGCACTGCCTCACCATTTACCTCCCATGGACATGCCACGCCGATAAGCAACAAACATGGACCCAATGGAAGAGAACCAGAACAGAGACATGGCAATCATAACAAATGCATACAAATGCCCACCTTCACAGCCATGCCTTGATCGTTTACTTCAACCCTCGGCATGTTCCATCCGCTCTCCAACTCACCACTCTGGTTCGAAGCCAATGAGATTGGTATGACATGTTGCGACATGTTGCGACACGTTGCGACACGTTCTTACAGGTTCAAGTTTTGTCGAGAGGCATAGCTTCAGGTCCTCCTTTCTGGATCAAGTACCTCAGGATGTTCAGACTGATTCAGACTCCTAAAAACAGCAATTCTGTGCAGCCTTACTCCAACAGGGGGTTCCACATCGTTACACCAAGGTGAACACCGTTGGTTGATGTTGGTTGTATGGTTGTAATGAATCGAATGCCAAACATTCACTCCAACATAAACAGAAACAGTGCGGAAAGATGTAGAAAGTGGCACAGGAAGTACAGAAAGTGGCCGAGATACACGTGATAATTTTCTGCATCTGCTTCTTTGCATTCAGAATGGCTTTGCGGCACGCAATCGCAGGCCCCATCCACGACACCGAAGTCAAAGTACTTGCCACAGGACTTTTCGGCCAGGACATACCTGTAAATCATCATGAATCTTCGTCTCATTTACAAATCACCAAGGGCAGCCCTTGCTTGAACTATCTGATGGCTATCTTAAAGCTGAGCAAACCATCTCAAAGCCGACCGCAGCTAAAGACAGCCAGGTACTCGAAGCATGCTTTCATTTGGTAGTTGCCCACATTCTTCTTATAACCGGACTTGGCATTGGCCTCCGCACGTGCGAGGTCAACAAAGTAAGCCAACAAAGCGACCCCTACACAGCGTGCCTTGGTGTACCTATTGTCTGGATATTTCATCGCATTTTCGAATGCTTGCCGCCCAGGAGCGCAATACTTGTTGGTGGAGACCAGCGTGAAGTAGAAAGTTGTGGTCATGGTTGAACTAGGATCTTGCGACATGAAGCTTGCTTCATGCCTGAATACAAGAGGCAGAAATGTTGTGAAAAGGGATTACTTCATGTTCTTCCACGTGTCTGAAGCAAGTGATGTATATAACCAGATTCGCCCAACCCATTGACTCCGTCCTGGATTTGTGCAAATGCTTGCTGGGACTCTCTGTCTTCGATGGCTTCAAGCTTGCCTGATGCTCACGCTTGTGACCATTCTGGCCTTTACTTGCAAGTACAGCAATGCCAGTGATGAGACACCAAAAGTCTAACAACCCAAGCAAGCCTTGGCAGTGCCACTTCCTGACCAAAATGATCATTTAATTATCCCACTCAGCAATTCTATGGCCACTTCGCGTTTGAGCCGTGTAGTCAGTGTAGTCTTTAACTCTCTTTCGGCGAGTGTTTGTCAAGGAGAGATGCTCCGTCCATGTCCGTCCTGTCTTGGCGCCATGAGAGTGGGGCAATTCCGACTTCCTCGTTCTGCGGTCTGACAATGTCTGACAATGTCTGACAATCCCTACAAGCCATGGAGCCAACCGGAGCCAACCGGAGCCAACCGGAGCCAACCTGCGTCAAACTGGGTTCGCAACTGCCGTACATGGTCATGAGATCGTACATGGTCCTTGCTTCCACCTTGCCGTGGAAATGGTGGGCCAACATGAGAACACTGAGAACACACAGATTCCGGAACAGAATTGGATACCGTCCTTCATAGGCGTGCCAATGGATTCTTGATACCCAAATGAGGGACCAATATCGAGTGTAGGAACTATGCGAATAAGCCACAAGCAAATGAATAATTTTCATGTGGTCATCATATCTTGTCAGAGCCCTCCAGAGTCTGAAGAATGTGGGTACACGTGGCACAAAGCCAGCCTGTGTGTTGCAAGTGCGGCTTGCGGCCCTGCAAGTTGATGAATGCAGCACTCTCAGAACTTTCGCTCTCAGAGCTGCTTGGGAGGCTTTCTGTGCTCTCAGCTGGGCTGTCAGCCGAGTTGCCAGCCATGGCAGCCATGTCGGCTGTGTCATCGGCAGTGTCAGCTGTGCCTTGTGCTTCATTGTCAGATGCACCAGCCGCGCTGTCAGGCACACTTTCCTCGCTTTCGGTGCTGTCTGTGCTCTCTGTGCTGTCTGCGCTGTCCTTGCTGCCGGTGTCTGCAGTCTGCTCGGAGCTCTCCACACTTTCACCATCTGCAGGCTCTGTTGAGCCAGAACCGATCGATTCCCCGGTGTCTGCACCAGATGTGTCCTCACTGGAAACCTCCGAGTCGGTATCTGACTTGTCCTTGGTGTCTTCGGATCCTTCGGTGTTGTCGGAAGTTCCTGTAGCATTGGCTGGCACACTACCGTATACTGTAGTGTTCTCACTAGTATTGCTTGTTGCTGTTGTATTGGAATCTGCCGTTGTGTTCACAGCTGCAGTGATGTTGGAGGAAGACAATGCCGACGGACCGTCAACCGATGAGTCACTGCTCGCTTCATTGGGATCCAGCTCATCACCACTCTCGCCATCTTCAGGATCCTTGGAAGCCAGGATCTCGAAACATAAAGTTGCCAGACTACTTGAACTCTAAATGTTCATCGTCAGAATCCTACAAATTACATCTGATAATCATCTGATAATGTCTGATCAACTGATCTGGCCGCCAATGGACGTCTTTGCCAGCTGCGTTGCCATCCTTTTCTCGCCGCATCATGGCCTGAGCTTCACGCCATCTCATGTGGATCCTATGTAATCTACTCCATCTATCTCCATCTATCTCCATCTATCCCAATCCCTACCCTCGTCTTCAGTGTTGACTATTATTATGACTATTAACCTTTCGGAAGTAAAAGCACTTGGAAGTGGTATGCTTGGTGGCTTAAGAATCTCAAGGGTTCTCCATTCAACTTCTTGAATTTCGTGCTGCTCATGTCGAGCTGCCATGGAGCCATCTGCCCGAACCTCACTGCTGTGAGCTCCATGCCTCAGTGTGGTACAAAAAGGGCAAATCATGTGAAAATCCAAGATGGTCAACCTGTCTTTCAGGATTCTCACGAAATATGTTGGATGCATGGTGCATGGTGGACACGCCATTGTCTATGTAATATTATGTAATAGTGTCCAAATAGATCTAAATAGTGTCTACTTGTCCAATCGTGTAGGATGAAATGGTTGGCGATACCTTGGCGGGAACTTGGTACCTTGGAAACCCAAGGAAGGCAAATCGTGAGGCTACCAAACGGAGCAGTGCCATCGAGACACGAACTGGTGATCTCAACCGCGCCAACAATAGTGCAAAGAGCAAGCAAGATGACCCTCATCCTCGGAACAAGCTCCGAAGGCAAACGCATAAAATGGACAGCTGAAGAAATGAATCCGTCTTTCTCCTCACATTCGCCCCCGGCAATACGGGTAACTGCCCCGGCATCGTACATGAAAAGACTATGCGCGGCAAAAAAGCATGGTCTAAAGTTATCTAAACTCAAATGCAAGACCTCTCCAGAAACACTGGGTTTCAGTGCCGTCAAATTTAGCTATGTTTAAAGCATTGCCTTTGCATTGCCTTTGGCCAAGGGGCTTATGAAATATAGATGGGCCAAACGCACGCCTATCTTTCTGTGCACTGCACAGGGTCTGAGCCCAAAGAATCGGTCACATGCTTCTAAGGAAAAAGGCCCCGACTGAGCTGCATCGGCGTGCTAAAAGCCATCATAACAAAATATACTAAAAGATCGCTTCGGCACTTACCTTTCTTGGAGTGGACAAGGAAATGAAAGTGACTCGTGACTCGATCGTGTCAAAATGTGATCGACCTGTCAGTATCATATTCATTCATGTTCTATCGGTTGATTTTATCATATTCTATCTGCCACTGCACTCGGTCATGGTCCATGGTGCTCCGCTGGAAGAGGCTTTTGGTAACGACGCTTTGAGCATTTGAGCTCAGCGCCAGGATTTGCATGTCGTGATACAATGGCAAGTCCTGCATGCAGCACAGTGAAGAGTTCACCTGGACTCAAAAGATGCCACCTGCTCAGCCACCAGGCTTTTTGTTGAATTTGATAGCGAAAGACATCTGAAGACATTTCGTGGTGTGGTTTTCCCCTCCTGATCCTTCTTTGCTCCAACCTGGATTTTTCCAATGTGTCCAGAAGGCTAAACGTGCAACTTCAAGAGCCAGCAGAATCGAGACACAATAGGCCAAGCATGGTCAGGCATTACCAGCTTCTAGAATTTCCAGCAGGAATACATCTTTGTATCACGGCTACACTGTGGCAGCTACACACATCGCAGAAAATTCATGAAAGTCAGTCACTTGGTCCCTTGGTCTCACATTGTCTCACTAAATCTCAGCAAGCTGAGGCTGCCTGAGGCTGCCTGAGGCCTGAGGCTCTAAGATCTCTGAGGCTATGACAGCTGGCTTGTCATCGCCAAGCTTCAGACCCGTTCCATTCATGGACAGATCCCGGACCTCAGTCGACTCAGTCGACTCGGTCGACTCAGTCGACTCAGCCCCCAGCTTGCCAAATAAACAAAGGGCAACTGATGCAACTGTTTAATTCTGTTTTAATTCTTTTTAATATTGTTTCAATTTTTATTGTTTCATACATTTTAATACTGTTTATTTAATTCTATTTCACAGTAGAAGGAAACTGCGTTCTGCTTCAAATTACGAAAGCTCCCTACAGTCTTGCTGAAACAACAGATCTGGCCCCTGGCCACTAATCGGGGAGGAAGACCATCCTCCTGACCAACAACTCGTAAGAAAGGCAATCCCAAGTTTGCGCGTGTCTGTTCCAACAGAGCACACCAGTCTGAAAATGAAATCCAAGTTGCTTGTGGTGCAACACTTTTGAACCTCTGCGCTTTAGGAGGTAAATCTCATTTTTGTACAGCTACAAGCCAGGCAATGCAACTGTAGCAGTGCATTGCAGCGTTTAGACAGTTCCGATGCACATTCGATGAAACACTCCAGATCCTTCAACTGGTGACCCTAGCGGCCCTCGCATTCAGTCAAACTTTGGCAACGCATGAAACAATGCAATTTTTTTGTTATATAGTATTTGATTGGATCTGAGAGCAAAAGAGCTATTCAGGCAGGCCGGCAATGCTTACAATAGATCCAACAAACTAGCCTAACTAGCCGCCTCAGATCGCCTCAGTATAGATAGACGCCGTAAGCCGTGGCAACACAAAAGAGGCTCTCGTTGCTGTAGGTCTCCGAGGCGTAGCTGTCGGTGTCTCCATCCCAGAAACATCGAGTGCCCATGCGGACGCCTTGGCCTTTTTGTTCACCAATGGAGACCTGGACCACAATCTTGTAGCGTGGCAACGTCAATTCTTTCAGCCTATCTTTGATGTCATCAGCGACCTGTTTGGTCAGCAACTGGGTCGTCTCCATGCTGTAGGTTGCCTTGTCCAGCTTGCTCTGCAACACATCCCGGATGATCTCTTTGGTGGGCCCTGGGCGAAACTTGTTCTTGTACTCCGGGTGGATCACATAGGTGTTCTCATCGCCCTTTTTCTTTTCCATTGCCATTTCGCGTGGGTATAGTACGACCCCTGGCCTTCTAGTTGAGCCAACTGCACATAGATCCCACTACCAAAGATGATGCAATGTGGTTTTGGCATGCTTCAGCTTCTGGCAACCATGGAAGTGCTCTCAACATGATCAGATATGATCAGTAGCTGCTAGTAACTCAAAAGCATGAAATTCAAGTACTGCAAGATACTGCAAGATATTGCACATGCGTCAAGGAGCTCCCGTGGCCTCAGAAGGTAGCAGCCGGATCTCTGCATGGAACTGCCTCAGCGTGGTTCAAACATGCATGTCAATGGAAATACAATACCTTGCCAGACTCGTTGCATTACGCTTCAGAGAGGCACAGATTGACAAATGTCTTGCCTTGCTCAACTTGGAATCTGAGCCCTGCACGAGCATCCTCGAAGCTCTACCTGAATGTCGTTCCCTGGCGCTCTGCCTTTGCGGGCAAACCCGGGCCGTTGGCTTGCGAACAACACTTTGACCAGATGGTTCCAACTTAAGTTCCAACGGACTTCTAACGCTTTTCACACGCGCCAAACACGACGTAGTCACTACCCAGCGGTGCAGTTGAATAACAACTGCCGTGGCAGTGACGTCAGTGACATCATCTAAACTTAAAATCTTGCAGCCATTATTCAGACTCAAGCAGCTTAGCGCTGGCCTTGCCTGTGCAATGCGGAAGTCTCAACATCACAGCAGTATACGGCGGTCAAGGATTCAGTTTGTGCATCGACTGTGCATGTCCCAATGGCATTAAAACATTAAAACTGCGGCAAATGATACACGAGTCCCAAAATTTCAGTCTTCAGATGTTTTTTTAGGTCGTGTTGATCGTGTTGTCCTGTGCCTTGGCACCTGGAACACATCGGCGTCGCTGTGGGACAGTCATAGCAGCTTCTGGCGCCGGCTTTCCGCGGGCGCAGCTTGCAGCAACAATTTCATCCTCAGTTCCAACATGTTCCAACGAAGCTACAGCAGTCAAGCTGACCATGTTTGGGGTCAGCGATCAGAACAGGATGTGACAAATATTCCTTGAGACAAGACACTTCCCTCTACACGCCGCAACCTGAGCTGCAGAGGATCTTCATTCGGTTCGTGACACAGCTATCACTGCCACCCCTTCCAGATTGAAATTGTGCAGCCTAGCAGCAGCTGTTTTGAAGGATGAGATGTCAGGATCGATATCCTAGCCCAGTCTGGGAAACAGTGAGCCCTGCCAAAAAAGCTTGGACAATCGCCTGTGAACCTCAAAACTCGCGAAAGGAGCTAGAAGGTTTTCTACTTCACCCTCAGCCTGGGGACACTAATAAATTTTCCCACTATATCCAGAAGACCCGACTTGCCAGGTTTTCATGTCCTTTCGCACCATATCTTCGTGAAGCTGCAACGCATACAGGTACTGCCTCGCACAAACACCAAAAGCCACTCTGGAAACCCAATCTAAATCTTGTGGTAATGGCAGGTAAAGAGTAAACCCCAGCTTGTCAACGGTTGAGGTGGCCTGGCGCGGTTGCAAACACAGGAGACCGCCCCGTAGGTGACCACATCTGGCTGCACCTGGACACGCACTCTAGCACACGAACACAGTTCCTGAAGTCGACCCCGTGGTTCAGCTTCAATCTCGTTATATCTCGCTAAATCCCTTTCAACAAGTCTTCGCGTCACAATGAGCGCACCTGTCGCTCAGGCATATCATGTAGTAGCCACATGGCTTTTTGCCACGCTGCTTCTTTCACAAAGGCTGTGATAACTTTGTTGTAGAGGCTCACGGTCTGCAGCCCAACCTCCAAGGGTCGTAAAGCACCCAACTTGCCGCACCAATCTGCACACACCAACTTGCACGGCATCTCTTTTTGATGCGATTATATATACCCGAAACAAGTCTTGCAGCCTAGAAAATTTCGCCAAAAGGCCAAACATTGGCAAAGAGAGCTCAGATTGTTGAACCAGCGACTATCCAGCAAACCCCCAAAGGACAACACGAAGATGCTCAACATGGACTTCTCGGTGGATGAAAATCCGCATTTTTTTGTTGTTTGCCGGTGCCGCTTTGGAACGGCACCCCTTCATTAGAGTGAAGCCGGAGAGGGGGAAAAACATCGGAGTCCCAAAATAAATCTCATAAAATCTCTTGTTAAGGCCCAAATCTGCCCCGAAGGTGGAGTCGTTGGACTTTGCCAAGATAGTCTTGACCGAGAAGACTTTTATCACAGGCTCTTGGGATCTCAGAAGCTATGCGTTCTGAGCAACCCGACTTGGTTGGGAAAATGGGATCGTTTAAAATGGAGACCCCCCTTTTTGGATAAAGCAGCTCAGGATTTCAAACCCTGTGACTTGATAAATACTTAAAATGACTTCATACATATTTCTGGAGGTCCAATCCAGTGGCATATGGTGACATCAGCAACAGCCACCAAGGCCAGCTTAAGCATGTTGGAGCTGGGCGATTCATAGTACTAGTTTGGCCAGTTTGGCAGGTCCCTATTTCAGTTTGGGCTAGACGACATGAAGAGCACGGGGCGGTGGGGTTGCATTGAACAGCTCATTTTCTGTCGTATTCCTTCCATGCCCTGCCTCAGCGACCCGCCCTCCTCTCTCTGCTACATCAAGGGTCCAGAGTGCTGGGCGCCACCTGTGAGCGAGGCAGTTTTGCGATGTTTAAATTGGCAATTACCATGTTTGGCCCGTTCTGGTGGCCATGAGTCCTTTACCACGAGTAGGAAAAAGGAAGAGCAATGCATAGCAAAGCTGAAGAAAATTCCCATGGCATCAAAGGCATGTTTGCACTCATACAGAAGACTTTCTCAAATGTCCTCATGGTCGGATTCGCCTATCCTGTACGTGTATAGTTTCGAATTCTACATCGTTTCGAATTCTACATCGTGATAGTTGTTGTTACTGTAATGATTTGGCGATCTACTAGGTGTATATAATTGTATATAGATTTATATGGAGACACACATCAATATCAACACATGCACTGCATCATTTTGCCTGCTGCATCATTTTGCCTGACGTTGTGTCCGAACACATAATGCGTTACATTATGTTGCATTCACGTTGCATTCCATTACATGACCTTGCACTGCGTTGCATTGCCTTCCGCACCGCAAACCTAGTTCTCTCACATGCATATACAGTAATATGCATGCATACATGTGAGCAGGCTTAACAGGCATAGAATTGTAGCAGGCAGGTACAAGTAACTATACTATATCGTTGTTGTATGTGTGTGTGTGTAAGATTGTATAGGTGCATGCACAGTTTTGCATAGCTACCATGTTTGCTTCGTTCTGACATGTTCTGACACTTCTGCTATATATTTCTGCTGTCTCTTTTGACGTGTTGACCAGAGCCAAGGAGCTGTTTGGCTGCTGAGTAAGCGATGATCAGCGATGCGTAGGTTGTCTGTTCCACCGGAAGAAACAGCTCCTGCCGAAAACGACAACGGACGTGATCATGGGTTGTCGTCATAAACTGACCTGTGTCCGGTCCATGCGCACGGAGTCAAAAGCAGAAAGAACGGAAGGTCCCATCATTATGTCCACCATGCCCACCATGCCCACCATGCCCGCCATGCACCTGCATCTGCTGCATCAGTTCCTCAGTGCTGCTTCAACTTGTTTATATACCGCATTGCAGTGGACAACATGGGCAAGGCACCTTTCCAACAAAAACTGGTTGAGGAAACGCTGATATCTTTTTGGTCAGGTGGCCATGGTCCATTGCCATTTCCCGTTCTCAGCGCACGCTTTCAATGCCTCCTCGAAACTTTTGGTGTCAGGTGGCATCTCCTGCTGTCATGGAGTGTCCAAGTGGAGTCCATTCCAGTCCATCACTGTCCCTTGTCAAGCATCGTGCCAAAACATGCTAAAACCTTCTTGTCACCTTGGCTCTTGACCAAAGTCCCACTGGAGCTTAAACATTAGCAATCCCAAGGCACGGTCTGGCCAGCTCCGAGTGCACCACGGAAACATACAGAAACCGTGTTTGGAGAACTCTTCACAAGGGTCTGCCCAATCTCCTTCAGAAGCACTAACGTGTTCCTCCAGTGACCTGCTCGGCGAAACGCGCCTCAGAACAAAATGCCAGGCGCTTTGGTTGGTGAATTGCCTCTCTTTATTCGAACATCTAAAGCACAAAATGAACTCTGATGTGACTTTCAAGTTTGTATCAAGTTGAGGCAACTGCGCATGCAACTTCTGCTGAAGTGTTCGAATGAAGATTCCGCAGGCCTCTGGTCTGACATCTGATGTGCAGCTATAGAAGTCTTATTTTGCAAACAACATGTAATCGTGATCCTGTTGCAGGCTCATGACTTGACTTGTGCACTGTGCATTCAAGCCACTCTCTCCCTTTCTCAGGTTCCTCGACTGGAGTGCAGGTTTGAACTCAACAGCAATTTTCCATGTCAAAGTTTCATGAACTCAGTCCAAAGTCCTGGTCTCGGACTTCCAGCAAAAGACGCAAAGCATCTTCGGGATCCCCCGCCCTGGACTGGGCCAAACAAAACTTCTGATAGCAAGAACAACCACTCGGTCACTACCAGCAACATAAAATTACAAGCACCAGCGCCAGCACCAGCACCAGCAGCAACGGCCGCGGCCGCGCAGAGCGATGATGCCGACACCAAGTTGAAAACACAAAGAGAAATTCAATACGTAAACACAAAAACACAAGCACACATAGACACATAGACACATAGATAGATGGATGCATGGATGGATAGATAGACAGACAGATAGACAGATAGATGGATAGATAGGTAGGTAGATAGATAGAAAGCTAGACAGACAGACAGATAGAAAGAAAGATAGATAGATAGATAGATAGAAGATAGGAAGATAGGAAGATAGATAGATAGATAGGTAGATAGATAGCTAGATAGATAGATAGATAGGTAGATAGGTAGATAGGTAGATAGATAGACAGATAGATCGGGATAGATTAGGACAGATTAGGATAGATTAGGATAGATTAGGATGGGATGGGGTGGGATGGGATGGATAGACCTGTCCATCATGGGCGTTGTCTGTCTCCTCATCCACAGATGCTAGACCATCGCCATCCTCCAAGTAGTCGGAAAAGAGAACTGCATGCGTTCGGCGAAGTGCAGGCGGATTCCTTCTCCACCAAGAACTTCGCCAGTGAAGGTGATGTTGTGACCATTGGTCTGAAGAGGCACCGTGATCCGTTCAAGAGTTCTGTCAGCTGAACTACTGATGCCATTCACAGGCGAGACGTCTTGTCATCGATGATCAGCCCCTGACGCTTCTAGCCCTTGTACTCCTCAGCACCATAGAAGCTTGAGGCGAAGCTGAAGGCCGTTGCATGCTGTTTCTCCTTGGGAGTCTTCTTCTCATCCTCCTCATCATTGGGATCATCAGTTGATGCTGACCTCATTCTCTCGATTCAACCAAGCTTGGCGGTCTCCTCTTCATCTGAAGTGTTGATGGCATACTCCTTCGCGGCCGTCATCGTCGGGGAGCGTGGTGTTGGAGCTCGGGATGCCATCACTGATGTTGAGACTCCTTGCAAAGTTCTTCTTCCCCTCAAAGCTGGAAGCACTTGCTGAGCCAGGCGTCGCAGCGTGCCAAAATCTTTTGCCATAGCTCTTTCCTTTGTAGCCCTTGCCTTTCTTGCCCTTGCCCTCGTATGATGGTCTCCAACTCCATGGGCTCTTTGACTTCCCTCCATATCCTTTTCCTTTGCTCTCGCCCTTGTAGTTGCTCCCATTGGAGTACGGCTGTTTGCCTTTTCCTTTGAATCCTTGTTCAGCGGCAGTCATGAGCTTGATGCCACTTCGAGCCACAGTTGAGACAGCCATCATCCTTGCCTCAGCCCTTTCCATAGTAACCTGCAGTATCATCTTCACTCACCATCTGTCTCAGGAGTTGCAGGTGCTGTCGTGGGCTGCTCGCTCTGGCTCGTGGCAGTCGTTGGAGTAGTCGTCATAGGTCCATTTGCCATCCAGGCAAGCTTCGTTTTGGCATCTTCAACTTTCAGGTTTTGAGGGAGGTCTCGCGCGAAAGCTTCGTTTTGCATCTTCAACCCTGAGCCTCTTTGCGAGGAACTGGGTGCCGCTTGGGATGTGGTTCTGCACGACCATGCCACTGGTGGGGCCCCTGACTTCTTTGACAGTCAGTCTGGCCAGGGCTGCATCATTGGTATCCACCAACCCGTCCGGCCGAGAACTCGAAGTGAAAGTGTGACTTTGGCTGCCCGACCGTAAACTCGTCCGGCAATCAACGGGCCGATCACTTCCTCGTCCAAGTTGCACACTTTGCACCGTAGACGTAATTTGCGCAATGGATAACTTGCGTCTCTGGGACCCATCCTGCTGGCTCTGCGGAACTCTTGCAAGGGAATGGAGCCTGATGATGGTCCATTCATCGCGCCGATGTCCATGGCAAGGGGTGGGACCACAGGTTTCCAGTTTGAAGATCTGCTGGTTCCCAAACCTTGGAACAAATGCTTCCCAATCTTGGAACCTCGGGTTCCTAGTTCTACAAACTAACGGTTCCCAAACCTTGGAACCAATGCTCCCCAATCTTGGAACCACGACACGAGTTCCCAGTTTGTACTGCAGCTTGCTAGACCTGGGCGGTCGTTTGCAAAGTCCAAGAAGTAGTGGCAAGACCTGGGCTGCCGCTGACAAAGTTCTGGAGATAGTTGCAAGACCTGGGATGTCCCCATCCCAAGGTGCCCAGGATGTTGCAATCTCCAGGAAACCAACGTCAGGATGTAGGCGCAAGACCTGGGAGGCAGTAGGACCCGTCCAGGACAAAGCGCAAGGCCTGGGAGCTCGAAGTGCAGGATGAAGCGCAAGACCTGGGATGCCAAGGCCGTCAGCAAGGATGCTAAATTCGAAAGGTACTCCGTGGTGCCCTAAATCGTCGGGAAGCCTCGGAGATCTCAAAGCCCCGGTCACGAGGCGGCCTTGTCACCAAGGCAGCAGCCTTGCAAGCAAAGGTCTCGCCAAAGACCTCCGGTAGGGAGCCCCCGTTGCCAGGGGCTCCGCTACCAAACTTACTTCTGAGCCACTCCAGGGCGCCCTGCGGGTCCAACAGTTGTCAGGTGCAAAGGTGTGGGGTGTGAACCGCTGCTACATTTCACTGATAGAGAGGTAGAGAGATAGACAAATCGAGAGATAGAGAGATAGACAGACGAGTAGATATATAGATAGACAAATAGACAGATGATAGACAGAGATGATGGAATGAGAGTGCTGTGTATAGTTGGGTGTGTTTGGGTGCGTGAACTGCCGAACACACCCACAAGCGACACGTTTGAGCCTGGCATTGGCCATAATCGCCTCAGAACGCCCACGGACTTTTGCAAGCTCCAAACGCATTGCAATGGAACGAGCACGATCTCGAAAATTACAATTAAGCAAACAATGATCCTCGTCATTCTCTTCATCTGCGGTCGATATGTTTGTCGTTCATTGTCGCTCAACTCTTTGTCTTGCCAGTGGTTCTCAACAATTCGCGCTTCTGTTAATTTACGGTTTTCATTGTCCTTCCTCAACGTTTCACAGAAAACTATGCTTGAAGTGCAGCCAGGCAGCCATGTCCCATTGCCTTCTTGTAACCCCCAGCTCTCTTTGCCGCATGTCACGCAGCAGGAGGGAGGTTGCCTTCGCCGCTGAGGCGGCTTCAAGCGAATCACCATTGGCCACAGAATAGCAAGCAGCTAGGGCACTCCCATACACCTGCTCGTCAAGTATCAAGTTTTCCTGCTCCATTTGCTGTAACATGTCAAAGACCTTTCTCCAGTGATAGCCAGAAACCCAAGCATTCATGCCCGCGATGTACATCTCTTTGTCACATTCAATCGCCGCCCTCTTGTCAGCCATGACTTGCAAAGCCCTTTGCCAGGAACCCAGCTTCGTAAAAGCTTGCATTGCACAAGATCGATCTTCACTGGTGACAGCATCTGGATACAGCTGTGCTTCCTGCAGAACCTCCATGATTTCCTTCCAACTGCCCCAGCGGGAATGGATGGAAAGCAAGAGCTGGCAGACGCTTCGGTCGCCCTCTCCCGACCAAAACAGTGCAGGGGAAGCCCGCTCGCGGAAATCTCCAATCAGTCTTAAGGCATGCTGCCAATGCTGCGCACCGACCAAGGCTCGTGCTGTGTTGCAGTATGACTCACCTAAAGTCGACATTGGCTCTTTGACGAATAAAATACCCTCAATGCATAGATTGAATTAGATTTAGGTCTAGAGATCTTAGGACTGTCCCAGCGGAACCTCACGGTGCCACCAAGTGCATTCCTAAAGTCACAGTAGATCCAGCATGTATAGAAATCTGTGTGTTTGGAAACAAAAATGGTTATATTGCATAAAAACATAGAACAAAAGAAACATAAAGACCAATTCCGGCCTCTTTCTTCAGCAGGCATGTCATCCACAGATTGCAAGTGCAAAGCCAAGACCTCGCGCCAATTGCCATGCTCACCCGCCACCTTCAGCATCGATTGCCGGTCCTCCGGGAAGATCTCCAACAGCTCCTGCAGTAACTGATAAACGCGGACAGAAACTCGGACAGAATGAAATGAATGAGATGAATGAGATGAATGAAACGATTCATCAAATCGGTCAAGTTGGTCAAGTTGGTCAAGTTGGTCAAGAATATGAAAGAATAGGAAATGTAAAATGAGAAGAATAAATGAGAACCAACAAGCCCAGCAAGCTCAGCAACCCCCGTCCTGCAGCGCATTTGCTCGTGGCAAGCGGGTAGCACCAAGGCAGCTTTCACGCCAACCATGGGTGGGGGCAATGCTTTGGCCCCACATCGGCATCAAACCGGCTTCGTATTTTCCCTGATTGGGTGAACTTGAATGAACTCGGGTGAACATGCAAATGGAAGGATCTTAACTGAAAATTGAACACGTGTTTGCAACAGGGCTGACACAGGGCAATGGAAAAATGCAGAGGTGTGGGGAAGCATAGAAACGTGATGGCACATTGTCACATATAGAAACATAGGGTCGTAATTTGCCTTTTCATTTGCCTTTTCTTGCTTCCAGGCATGGTATCAGAAGGTTTGGAGAAGATTTACCCTGCTTTGCTGTGCTTCAGCTCATTCCACCAAAGCAGCAGCTACAACCAAAGATTGTACCGCACAATGAAACGCCACATGCTCGTACAAATTCATTCATTTATAAGGGATAAACTCACCCGTCAGTCCATAGTGCCATAGGTCCAGGACCCATCTTGACAAGCCTTTCAAAACTTTCAGGACATGCCATGCCGCGACTTTACATGACAGGCAGGTGAGCCTTGGTCTGAGGAAGGGGCCAATTCTGACGCACTTCTTCTCATCCACGTCCAAGAGGAAGTGCTTAGGCCTCAGACATTATCTTCAGTTTATGCTGTGCACCTATACATATACATATCATGCTGTGGATGGAAGAAATCCTGCACCACCTTGGATGGTTGAAGCCCTAAAAACAATGGGATAAACCATATATCAACTGGTGCAGGATTTTTTCCATCCACAGTATTGATATACACTTATTAAGTAGATACTATGTGTATATATACGTGTATATAATCTACAGTATGCTATAGCAGATCCATGTCGGGTCCACACTGGTGTCCACACTGGTCGCAGCACTTTTTTAGTGTGTAGCAACGCGGTCATCTGCGTCTCTCTCTCTCGCTCTCTCTCCGCGTGCAGCTTTGCAAATGCAGAGGCAGTATGCCTTTCCACACTTGAGCCAGTTGAGCCAGTTGAGCCAGTTGAGCCAATGGCATTGTTCGGGCCGTAGGCCATGGGAATCCATGGGACGGAAATTTTGAAACGTACATCAGGCCAAAGACTAAAGACGCCAAAGATGTTGCGAGCCGGAAGAGGGTCAGAAGACGGTGGAGCAGCAAATCCAGCAATGTAGCAATGCCATGGAGCCACCCTGTCACCCTTTGAACAGTTTGAAGTTTGAACTTGGTGTTCCTTTGAACAGTGTAACATATTCTAACCCTTCATCTCCTTCGCCAGCAGTTCATGATGAGACCTTGATCATGATCGATGCGGCGAACCAAGCACAGTGGTGGAAGCACATGCGGCGAACAAATCTTTGCTCACCTTCAAGGTAGTCGCAAGTCGTTCCTCGTCTTCTCCACGTGGAAGCTTGGTGTGATGACGCTGCCGGTCTGACAAACGACCACCCTGGAGTTTCTCATCGATAACTCGTCGGACACGCAAGCGAAGATGCTCTTCATCAACGCCCTTCCACAGCACACCATGATCGTCCCGGCTGTCTGCTCCCAAATTCGACATCAAGTCAATCAAAGTTTGATAACTGCAGAGCGAAAGGCGGACTTGAGATAAGAAAGAATCGAGTTCGGAGGACCGCTCTCCAGTATCCTTCTCAACCCAAGATTTGATAATACTGAGAACATCTTGCTCATCTTCCACATTTAACGCATCACTGGCCAGAACTGCCTTAAAGCAGCAGCCATCCAACGCCAGCACCGCCTCGCTAAGGGGCCTTCCCACGTTGGCTGCCAGCAAATCGGCTGCAACCAGAGAGAGATTGACGATGGAAAAGCGGAGGCCCAGTTCCAAGTACAGCGAAGCGTTCTGCAAAGTCACAGGATTTTGGCACATCATGGCTTCACCATACGTCACTTTCAGGTCATCCAAGCCATACTCGCTGGCAAATTCAAGGAGAGGGTGTTGTTCTTTCAGATCCACGACAGAGAAGCTGCGGCGGCCCTCCTTCATGAAAGCTATCGCATCCTCGACCACTTTCAAGTTGCCCTTCAACTCAATGGTGCGGCATCCTTTGGCATCTTTGTCATTTGTGTTCTCTTTCAGCAAAGATCTGAAACTGGGACTCCACGTGGCTACTACCAGGCTGCTACATGGGAAGGTCGTCTCATCGGATGCACCATCTGGTCTCAGCTGTCGGGCTTTCAAAATCACATCACAGCCGAGCGAATGGTGAAGTTCTTTCAGCTGTCGCGCCAATGATCGGATCGTTGAATCTCCGACGGCAAATTTGGAATCCAATGGCGTCACCAAAGACTGGCCGCTTTCACGATTTTCTTGGGGATCTTCTGCATCCGAGACTTCCACTGAATCATGTGACAGCTGCAGTGCAGCGTGTTCCTCTGCAGTGTCACCCATGGCCGAAATGTAGACATGATATCATGATAGCTATTGCAAGCAACAGCCCCCCGTGAAAGTTCAGCCTAAATCTGCAGCGCATCGCAAGTTTCACAGGACATCCCCTACATGTTGTAAACCACCACGTTCTTTGCATGTCGCTTGCTGCGTGGCTCTTTTCGAAATGAAGTGCATATTTAGTGTAAAGCGCCCTCTGAAAGAATTGTGGTGGCATGTGGCTCTTGGCTCTTTAGTCTACTTAAAGTCTACTTAGTTAAAAACTTACTCTACTTATCTCTACTTAGTCTATAGAGTCATGTCTAGTCTACTTAGAATCTACTTCAATACTCCCGATCCCCGAGATCCGCTGAGGCAATAGCCCTCTTGCAGCTGGAGTACCTAGCAGAACAGTGCGAAAGCTTCGGCTGGTGCAGCTGGCCTGTTTTTGTGAAAACCTTTGGCAACTTGAGCTTCAACCGATGCACAGCAAGCTAAGGCAGCTAAGGCAGCTAAGGCTGTCTCATCCTAGCCCTTCAGCAGTGATGGTAAAGCCCACTTTGGTCGCAGTTTCTGCCATAGCCTACGAAACAAGAGCTGAGCAAGAAAAGGTGAAGTGGTGCTTGGCTCTAAATACCACTCCAAAGGCCCCTCTAACAATTTGACTAGAGAATGCCAAGTTGACACAAGTTGACACAAGTTGACAAGAATGCACAAGAGAATTGCAAGAGAATTTCAAGGGATAAATTTCAAGATGGAAGCAGGAAGGTTAAAAGCGCGGGATCCGCCTCGTCCTGAGCCGACTCAGGCTCAGGGACCGTGCCAAGATGCTGCGGTTGAAGTGGCTGAACAACTTGAAGAAATGATAAGAAAGGCGAAAGTCTTACCATCTTGGACTCGGAATCACGGAAAAAACTATGCAACAGATTGCAACAGCACTTCAAAGATTTCAATGTTTATTGAGTTTACAGTGTTCAACAAACTCGGGACAGTCTGATCGAAGATTCGCTCCTGGTCTATTCATATCTATTCGGTCTATTTTCCGGCACTCTGCACATCACTGCCCTCAACATCCTCAACATTACGCTGAACCGCGGGGACTCTCGGCTGTCCATGGCTCTGGCTGTCACATGGCACATCCCTTGTGGATCCACCACGGCTAGGTGAGAACAAACACGCCTGCCGGTGCAGGCTGTGTCCGAAACCTCCTTTTGGAAACAATGTTGCCAGCGCAAAGACTTCCCGTCGCTGCAAATTATGTGTTTATATCGATACATACATAATACATACATATAGTGTGTGTGTGTATGTCAATATGTGTTCAAGGGAAAACAAGCGCCACTCCTGGATCAAGCAAAGTCATCAAAGTCTTGTTTCTGTAAAATACTATCTGTAAAATTTGCATCACAGCCGAGGCAATCTATCTGCAGCTGTGATTCCACAGGCTGCTTGCCTGGCCTAAACCCAACACGGACGAAAGACTTAACGGTCCCTGTGGAGCTTCTTGAAAATAATTTCTGCCGGCCAGCTTGTTAAGCCTGTTTAGCAAAAGAGAAAGCAGGGAAAAAAGAACGAAATGCTGTACCTCAATGATGTTGAATGATGTTGAATGATGTTGAATGATGTTGAATGATGTTGAATGTCCATTTGAAAGCTCATGGAAGCTCTAAGGGCTCTCGTTGGTTCTTTCAGGACTTGCACCGCGATGAAGACACCCCTGGTAACAGGTATGGAGCTGCTGGAGCTGCTGGAGCTGCTGGAGCTGCTGACCGCAGCTCAGGTGCTGCAGAAGCTGCAGCTGGAGTCATTCGAAGCGTTCCCGAGTGTCCCGAGTGTCCGGACTCCGGCCTGCCAAAGCGATCACAAGCACCGAACGTGGCACGAACCATAGAGAACATGCACATACAGGTTACATGCATGTACGATGATAGCAATGATATCAATGATAGCATGATATGATCAGATAGGAAAGGAAAAGGTATAATAAGATGCGACCAAAATAAGATAATTTAGTGAAACATATGCGGGCGATAATATATGATATATGTTATCTTGGAAAAAAACACTCTAAAATAACTTGATTAAAAAAAATGTTATCATGCAATTATAAGCATGGCAAAGCACAGCAAAGTGTAGCACAGCATCAACGGCGGCAAAGGCACCACGGGCATTGCATTTGATCCACTTGGAATTGCCACAATCACGAACGATCTCATGAATCATCAAGACAAAGTAGGTTACACGATTACACTATGCGAATCTATGCGAGCAAGATCCAGCATCCGGCAGGATCCAGCAGGATCCAGCAGGTTGCGCCACGCCTGTATCTGGAAAGACTGCCAGATCTGTCAGCTCTGTGGATTCCAGGGGGCGAATTTTGAGCAGAGGGAGGGCCTGAGAAATCTCCAGACCTAGGCTCTGGCCCGGAAGATCATGAAAAATTGCAATGACCATCCTGACCCAGGAACAGATTAAATCAGATTGAACTTGCCATCCTGGAAACTCTTGAACACTATTTAATATATTTTTATATATTGTAATATCACTATACGAAAAAAATGAGAAAAAAAAAATGAAGCAGTTGGAAAGAAGCAACGAGTCCAGCAAGGCCCTGCACAAGATTGCCATGCGTGATTTCAACCAAGCTGCTCCTTCCTTTTGCGGGCCTCCCATGCTTCCGTATTGGTCTGAAGGTGTGTCAGGAGCACATCCTGCAAAGCCGGCCGCGATTGCTTGCAAAACACAGTGAGCACCCCTATGTCCCAAATGAATGCACACGCGTGACACATACTTGTGCCTTGACGCGATGCTGTAGCTCAGCCATGAGGGTAAAAGTTGGTTGGACAATAATGGTGAAGAAGCCCACCTGCAGAGTGCTGAAGCGCACTAAAACATTTGCGCCAAAATCAAATGTGCGCTAGATGTGTGATATGTGTGGTAGTTGTGCGCATGGGCCAGTTCACAAACTTTACCAATGGCCATGGAGTGTTCTGCCTGCGAGCTGGCGAAATGCACAGTTTCTCGATCGCAAAGTGGTGAAATGGGCAGGCCCAAACGCTTCTCCTACCAGCGACTGCACTGGCAACTGCAAGTTGAATTCTGTGGGACCATGTGCACCACGAGGCCGTACAGTCGAGGGCTGAAGTCAGAGCAATTTTCATGAATGTGGACAAACCGCTTGCGGAAAAGTCGCCACGACCGGGTCACAGCAGGGTCACAGCAATCCATCAAAACACAAGGGGATTGCCTTCATTTGAAGGATACAAAGTACCATTATAACAAA
>Ga0126342_10001148_pt1 | contig 35464 bp, 20 predicted proteins | sample Cyp1metagenome_FD_92528 | JGI IMG/M metagenome (GOLD analysis project Ga0126342, IMG submission 92528) | Coral microbial communities from Lord Howe Island, Old Settlement Bay, Australia - Cyphastrea 1 metagenome | ecosystem: Host-associated > Invertebrates > Cnidaria > Coral ...
AACCCCCCCCCCAAGAAACAACAATGCAAAAATCAAGAGTGTCTTGCAAGTTACAAGAAGAAGTTGATAGCGTGTGCCAGGGTACGGTGCAAGAGAAGAGTGGATAGCGTACCAGCAAGTCCAAGAGAATATCTTGTAAGGCGGGCAGCCAAGAACGTGATCAGCCCCCCCAAAACCCCCCAAAACCCACGGCCGTCTATAAGCCGTGGTCCGACTATCTATATAGCCCCATTATCTTCTATGAATCCTCATAGCTATTATTTCACACATCATAGATTCCCCAAAGATTCCTCAGCTTATGGATTTACCATGTTTTACCACTGGAGAAAACCAGGAATGGTCCTTAAAGTTGGTGGTTGACAATCTAAGGTTCTGAGGAGTCCTTGGACCTATGAAGGATATCTGCTTGGTGCCTTCAACCCCCAAGTTATATGACTCATAAAATGCCCCGAATATGGTAATAAAACATAATAAAACTACATATCTAATGCCACCAACCAGTTATTCTTGTTTTTCTCCAAAGAGCTTGGAGCAACCTGACCTACTCTCAGCCTGCGAAGATCCTGGAAGTCTTGATTCATTGATTGATTTGTTTGATGGATGGATGGATGGTTATAACTATGTAATTATCATCCACTTGTGATTCCAAGGATGGCCATCCAATGGCTAGCAACCGAGCTGCACCCATTGGTCACTCCTGGCAGCCTGTGGCGCAGCCTGGGCTGAGTCTGGGCCTTGCCGATGGCAGCATATGGACAGGATCCCTCTGCATCGAAGTAGATATTTACTGACAAAGGCTTGTTGGTGGTATATGTACCAGGGATGGTACTGCTACAAGAAAAGTGTCAAAAGAAAACGATCGCAAGTATGGGTAGGTGATTTGTCCCTTCTCAGGCATCTGGATCCATAGGGCTAGATATCCCATCTGGTAAACCCAATCATAAACAATCCCCCATTTATATAAATGCGTGGTATATAAACATACAAAAAAACATCATCATAACCATTTATATAATGGTATATAAACATACAAAAGAACACCATCATAATATATCATGTTTATATACCATTATATACCATAAGTCATCCCCCTATCATCATCATATTATATACCATTATATATCATAACATACCCCAATCATCCCCCTAAGTGAAGGTTATTCATGGGTTTACCACACATGGAGCATCTGGGGCTCTTCCAAATCGCTGCCACAGACTATGGGCCCCGCACCCTCAGGAAGACCCAACCTTACGGCCGCCAAAAAAAAAGCACCGGAGACACATCGCAAATATCATGATTATCATGGAGTCCCATGGAATGCTTGAAACGTGCCAACAAAAAACAAACGTGTTTTTTTTTCAGGAGTTATATACCCTCTGGTAAACTAACATAACTATGGAAAATCACCATTTTCAATGGTAAATCCACTATAAATGGCCATTTTTAATAGCTATGTTAGTTTACCAGAGGGTAGCGAGCATCGACCGATCCTGAACAAAACAGAAACGGTTTTGTTGTGTCATGCCTAGAGGCCGAGATTTTTCTGCTGTGTCCCGTTGCCTGAATATGCTGATTGTCGTGGCAAGGAAACCGTCCCGCATAAGGACTTGGATGAATATATACTCAACCTAAAGGGGATTGTTCAACAAAACTGGGGTTTAAAATAACGATATAATGGGATATGAATGGGATTTTAATGGTATATTATATAATGGGATACACTACTTGGTGGTAAAACCCCCCTAAGTGGCTTTGCGCCCCCGAGTTATCGACATTGCCCCTGCCCGAATCAACTGGGGTGTCATCAACCCACTCAGGGGTGAAGCAGCAAATTCTACTCCAGTTACGAAAAAGAATCTGGTTGATGGTATACACCTACCGCTCTGAAAAAAGTTGGGATGATGATTCTTCCCACTGAATGGGAAATTTTTAAACATGTTCCAGTCACCAACCAGAGAATCATTCCAGCTTATTTAACAGCCTCTTCATTGGTACCAATGCCAGGTGAGGGATTTCCTACCGATCCAGGTTCAAGCAGACAACTTTGCAAGCAAATTCAGATGTCAACGGGGGATTGTTTTACAATCTTTCATCCAAGGGAAGAATGCTAAGATGATGTCATCAGGATGATATCTTAAATCGAAAAAAAGTTACATATACAATTTGGCATTTGGAGGTTCTTGTAAACGCTCCTCACTTGAAGTTTATTGCCGGGTTGGCCACGGAACCGTCTTGACATTTCACCTGGCAATGAAACACGAAAAGCATGCCATGTTTCAAACATCTGGATTTCCAGTTCTCAGTTCTCAGCTTCGATTCCCTTTTTTGACACGTTTTTTTTACAGGTCATTACTATGCCAAAGAATGACCGCTGATGTCGTGCAGCCATACAGCCCCTGGGTCCCTGGGTCCCTGGGTCCCTGGCTCCGCAGTGGGCACGGAGGCGCCCGGGGCCACACGGCCCTTGGGAAGTGGCAGGTGGGGAAGGAGCTGGGCCAGCCAGTCGATGTCCTTCCGTGGAAGGCGGGGGAAAATGGGAAGCTACTGGGAAGGCATACCTCAAAAAATCCAGATCCGAGATGTTCAGACCATTTTTGATGTGTTTGGTTCTCATGAAATTCAGACCCATTTGGGGTTGGTTTCAGAGTTGTGGGAAACCATGCGTGATTGTCACTGCAAAAAAAAACATAAAAAACAATATCATTTATGTATGTATGTATGTATGTATGTATGTATGTATATACATATAATATGTCTATATGTATATATAATATGAATATGTCTATATGTATATATAATATGAATATGTATATATATATAATTATATATATATTGTATGGTTTGATGATGAACTATTGGGGTTCGTGGAGTTTTCCCATTGGCTTTCCTTTGGATTTCCCATTGGGATTACAGTAGCCGTCGCCCAGATTTGATAAATATTTAAATGTCACTGGGCCAGTCATCTATCTAAATTACACTTAAATAGTGAACCACACTTCAACTATCTTCAACTACCATCTGCAGTATTAGTGCAGTTCATAATTCTATATTATTCTCAGAATTCACAAAGCACCCATGTTGAAACATTCACTGGGCTAAAGGGTTCACCAAAAGGATTCAAATCGTTAGTTTCCTGCCCGCTCCTCAGCCATCACGGAGGGCCGGGACATGGTCGAGTCACAACATATCCTCGGAGTCGTTTGAGGATTCACCAAGAAGGATATGTTTGGGATGTCTTGTTTTATGAGTTGATGTTCAGTGTTTTTTTCTGCTTAGCTTCCTTGTGTTTTTGTTTGCGTTTCTCAGATGTTTGATTCAGTTTCTGATGTGTTTAACAAACATAGAGTGATGTTGTTGCAGATTTCCGATATTTGTGGATCTATTGGATGTAGGAGTGTAGCCCGGGAGACCCAAGGAGATGGAAATCCCCCCCCCCCATAGTACCCCAGCTCCCATAGCTGCCATACCACGAAACCACAGGATATCTCTGCTACACTGTTGATGTTGGAAGTGTATGGAATCCTCAACTGTCTCTAAAAATGCAATAAGACTTTCTGAGATTGTTGTTGATCATGGAATCATGGCTAATCTAGGATATCAAACGATATTAGGAACAACACACATTGCTGGTTGCTGTATATTGCAGTCCCCCCAGAAACATGACCCAACAAACCCCTGGAATGGTTGGACGGTGATTCACAGCCGAAAAGTCACAGGATTCCACCCAAAAAACCCTGGCGAGCGTCATTTTGAAGATCTGATCAGCTTCGGAGGCAGATAGGACCTGCTGTTCTTGCATCCAACTTCGGAATTCCTGGCACAGTCCGCGTTGGTGTCTGGAAAAAATGTTTGGGCGAACGTGAACAAAAGGCCCTAAAACACCAAAAAGGCCATATCGTTATGAGGATAATGATTCACTAGTCTACTAGTCACTAGTGAATTTAGGGATTTCCATATGGATCATATGGACACCCTATTTTGAGACAAACCCACTTGAATCATAATGATGAGTTTATTGTTCAGCTCCAATGCGAGAATGCGCAGATTGGCTGCTCATGGCTAGCATAAAACATCCTTGTTGATTTAGGATAGACAAATGGCATGACCATGCTTGCCCCATACCCAGGTGTAGTTTGCTTTAGCGAGATGGGATGCAAATCCCTGCGAAGAAGCACGCTCTTCTTTCAAAACTTGATCTGGAATGAAGATGTGCTGTCTTGCTTATCGGTGCTACTCTTGATGGAACATGAGTTTTATTCATGAGTCAAGTTAAGTCGTCCCGTTCTCACCAGACTTCCCATGAACCTCAGATAGTGCAGACATCGTCCATCATCTTCATCATCTTCCATCTACAGTTGTGATGATTCTCCAACCAACAACATATATAGACCAACTTGAATGAACGCCGACCAGGGGAAACCCACGAGATTTCTCGTAAACAGATCAAAGTTCGCATCGATAGGGCAGGGCAAAACCCAGCCTTCTGTTTACACCCTTAAATAGCCAGTAAAATGCAATAGATGATAACCACAATCCATGGATGTTTAGTGCAATAGAACAATATTTAAGTAACTTAAAATCTATTGCACAAAACTTACAAAGTCCGATGGATGTTCCGAACACCACAAAAAATATCGGGTGTTGATCCATCCCCTGGCCCCCTTTGGTCGCCCCTAGCAGCACCTCTTTTCGTAAGCGGCGACCTCCTCTGCCTCAGTGCTCGAGCGAGCGAACAAGTGACGCTTCCGCTAGTCAGCCCGGGGTCCGATTTTCTATTTGAACAAGGGACACAATCCTCATAAGAGCGTTGCTGATACTGGTACTGATTGGTTCAGGGGTACTTGAATTTGAGAAATAGTACTAATTAAAACTGATACAGTAAATAATTAGGTTGGCCCCCGAAATACAGCCGTCGTTTCTGGCTAGATTTCCTTTGCACGTTGCTTTCCACCTGCGTCCCTGGGGTTGTTTTGGTTAACTTTCCATGTTTGTGGGTAAAAAATCTCGTGTGTGCTGCTTAAGTCAACTTGTGTGGCTCTAATCCCCCCTTGAGTTCGCTAACTCCAAATGTTTGCAGGCCAAGTCCATTTCATTTCTGGTCAATCTCAGTTTTTTGTGAGTTTGTGGCTTAAATCTATGTATTGGCTCACTTCAATCAGCTAAAATAGTTTTAAATCTAGCAAATATATGCAAATATATAATCTAGTATAATCTTGCATCATCTTACAACATCTTAAATCATCTTAACTCATCTTAAATCACCTTAAGTTCCTGTGTGTTGTCATTCAATTCCATCTTCTTTGGGTCAACAGTCCCTCCGTGGGCCCCCGTGCCCAGGGCTTTGGCGGCCAGCTCTAGGCTGCCGAAAGAGCTCTGCAGGGAGGCAACGAAGCGACTCAGCGCCTTTCGAGATCGTCGACTGGGGATGGGTCAAAACCAATAGTACCCCTGTAGTTTACCCCAAAATAGCTGGGATTTATGGATGTTCATTCCCCTAAAAATGGTATGTATAGAAAAAAGATCCATAGCCATGTAGGAAGCAACAAGTTGATGGACAGTTGATGGATACTTCATGGATAGTTGATGGATAGTTGATGGATGATGTTCATGGATGAAGTTCATGGATGATTTTCATGGTTGATTACTGGATAATGCCATTTTAATAGCAGCTAGTGCTCCAGATACTATCTGAGAAGGTGTAACTGGGTTCCATTTCCAAACACCACCAAATTAACCAGTCTCAGAAGCCTAGAGATGGGGAATATCTGTGAAAAACAACGTAGGTTTGTGATGTAACTGCAGTTGATGGAAATCCTCTATAAATGGAGGCTTGAACGGGAAAACCATCTATAAATGGGTGGTAATGTCACATCCTTGGTCAACTAAGGTTTATGGGGGATGTAGCGAACTAGTTAATGGGATTATAAACCAACAAACATGACGGGGCGGGGGCACCATTTTGTGTCATTTCCCAAAATATCAGATGAACTCAACTTTTGAGTCAGGCTGAGTCGTGTTTTTTGACAGATCTTTGGATATATAAATTATATATACATATAGTTATACATATATTATATATATTATATAAGTTACACAACAACTTGAGATTTCAGTGACATCTCTGTTGGACGTGGAGCCAGTGGAGCGTTCTGTTCAGTTCTTCACATCTCCGACGCCTCTGCCGTGGCCCAGTGGAGTTCGCAGAGGGTCACCTGGTGGAAACTGATGGAAAACTGATGGAAGATTGGGATTTTACATGATTTTACAATGATTTTGGGCACCATTTTTTAAAATATTTAGACCAAACTGTTATGTCGCCATTTTTTTAAATATGTGTTCCACTGTTATGTCGCCAGTGACTGGAAAGAAACTGATTTTACCAGCCCAAACAGTGGAATGACATAACAAACATAACATTCTTGGAAGTACGTCCCACAAAACTGGAGTTGATTGCAGGTTTATGCCGCGTCACATTTTTTCGATAATCAATCAGTTGCATTTTTTTTGAGCAATTCAAGTATGTCAAATATTGCTAATCGAAGGGATATCCCTGCCATCGAGTTGGTTGGTTGACCCAGAACAGTCCTGAGAATCCCAACATTGGTAATCTTCGAACAGGTACCCTCTGGTGAACATACAAAAAGCAATGGAAAGATCCACCATTTTTCATGGGAAAACTCACTATTTCGACTGGGCCATTTTCAATAGCTATGTTAGTTCACCAGAGGGTATCTCCTTTTTGTTAAACTTGAACATCCGTCTTTTGATCGTTGGGTTTTCTCTAACTGAAAATCGGGTAATGGTTGATCATCAGCTCTCCCCTGAAAACGTCAATACTATAAGATACTATAAGCATATGTGGGTATTTGTTGAAATTGGATTAAATTCGGGTATCCCGTATTCTGCACTGGCTTCCACATCAAATGGATGATAACGTGGGGTCCCTCCCCATTTTAGGAAATGGTCAAATTTAAATGGTTATATAAATATAGAATCCCAGTACACCCAGTCCTGCAACGGTTTAATCTCGATGTTTGAATGTTTGGTAGGGTTTGATATGCTTATTGGAGAAACATCACATAAACACATTGGTCGTTGGTTGTTACACCCCCCCTTCATGGAAAAACAACGCGGAATTTCACGTAATCAAACTAATTAATTATACTAAGTTACCAAATCCATTTTTATAGTCCTTTATTTATTAAGTTAAATCGGTTAAATCCCCATTTAAATCACGGGCAAATCATCCGTATGATTTCGGGACCACCTCCCAGATCCCTGGGTCCCACTGCACCTTGCCAGAGCCATCAGCATCCAGCGCATGCCAGGCGTCTTTGACGTTGCCACTGTAGGTCATGCGACGACACCTGCGAGTTACGATACCGGTGAACACGATACCTGGTGACCAAACATGGCTACAGTAATCTAATCAAGGAAAATGGCCATGGCAATCGAATGGGAAAGTGGCTATCTAATCTATAAATGGGAAAATTTATCTACTCTCTATATATCCAACCGTACCTTCTTAGGAAGTGTCTGGGGTATGATTTAGGGGGTTAGCCGTACCTTCTCAGACAGTGGCCATGGATCCATAGGGACTGTAATCCAATGGGGAAAGGAAAATAATCAAACTCACAGGGTATATTTGATAATCCAATGATCAAAGATGGCTGGGAATTGGGACATGATGGACATATGCAATTGCCATGTTTCATTGCTAGAGGGCAACCCTGATTTGGGTTTAGTAACGGCTTATAACCCCAAATGATCTGGAAACCACGGGTTGATCGGGAAAAATTGAGGGAACATGATTTATAGAATCATCCATAAACATCAATAGTGGTGGTGCCAGAGTCATTGTGATGAAAGAAAACTGTATAAAAATTATAAACAATTATAAACATATATAAACATATATAAACATATATAAACATATATAAACATATATAAACATATATAAACAAATATAAACATATATAAACCAACTTGACAATTGGGGGGGCACCGCCTTGTGATGTAAACAAATCATGGTGTTGTCCAACACATTTTTTCCTATGCCCTATGGATACAGCTGTACCTTCTGAGGAAGTGTGATCGGGTATGATCGGGTATGATTGGGTATGACAACAGGGGGGGTGTTTATCCCTGTTCAGCAAGTATCTGGATTCGATATGGTATTGTGAAAAACACCCAAAAGATTGTTGTAAAACGTTGTGTCTTAAATATATATATATGTGAAATCCTTGGAACCAGAAATCGATGGTGGTTAAATAACAATTTCTTTCTGTTTCTTTGGAGTTCCAGGATGGGTAATACTTACCACATGATATTCCCAGACCGGCTCCTGGTCTGGAGACAGAGATGGCGACACCACAGCTGGCAACTATCAATGCTTATGTGCGTGTGTCTGAGAATGGGTTGTATCATTTTATATCCTTCAAGTAGCCATGTTCGCAGAAAGCAATGGTTCAATCACTGAATTCGAAGGTCCAGGTACCCAATGTTCAGACAAACACAAACGATCCCATTTTGAATGAAGGGGTCATCATTGAGAGGAAATCCCAATTCCTCTCATCACCGTGGCAAATCTTTCTGGAAACTGCCCGACCCAAAAAGATCCTGCCCCAATGGCCACCGGTCAAACAACAACAGTTCTTCGATGTGCATCCCAGTTGGTATGTGCTTAATCAGTACATGGAGGTTTCCTAAAGTGGCGGTACCCCCAAATCATCCATTTAAATATAGGATTTTCCATTTTGGGGTACCCCCAGGAAACCTCCATATTGCAACCAACTTCTGACTGGGATGCACTGACTGTTGTTGGGTTCCCGCACGCGTCGCAAAACTCCGCGAAGCTCAGGTAGCCGTGCCCGGCACCTGCTGCGACGCTTGCATGATCCTCGACGTTCAGAGATGAGTACGATCTGTTTTTTTGTTGTAAAGAGTGTAGCAGAAAGGATCTCAAAATTCATTCCCCCATCTTTATATATCATATATATCTTCATTAGATGTTCGTACTAAAAACCCAAAATGTTTGCGCCCCAACTCATCAAAGGATCATCCCAGTCCATTGAGCCCCTGCATCTCAGCCATTACTATCCAACTTAGCCCAGTTCTAAACCAACATACCTATCAGAAAACACATCTGTGCATCTGACATTGTAACAATTGTATGTTTTTTTTTGCGTGTTCGCCAAGAGAAAGACCAAAAAAAAACATATATATATATATATACAGGATACAGCGACTGATTTCCAGCTTAACCTCTAGTAATCAAACGTGTTTTGCTGAAAAATCCACCATTTATAGATCATTTTCCCATTCAAATCACCTTTTGAGAGATGTCCAAGCCACATTTATTTGATTACACCGGAGGGTAATTCATCTATATATCCGATTAGTATCCCATTGATGACTCGTTAATATCCATTAATATCCATTAATATCCCATTACCATTGTTACTGTATTGGTTGTTATTAAATCGTCGTCCATTTATTGTTGGTTGGTTAAATCATGTTATATCCATTAATTTCCATTGGTATCCATTAATTTCCATCAATTTCCATTGATATCCATTAATATCCATCCTTATATAATATCAATGAATATCCATATCCATTAGTATCCATTAATATCCGTTACTATCAATTAATATAATTACATTGAAATCCATTATTACTCATCAATATCAATTAATATTTATATATATATAATCTTGATTATCCATTATAAAAAATAATCATTAAATTAAAATCAATGACTATATATATATATATATAATTATATATATATATCTATCAATATCCATTAATGTCCATTAGTATCCACTAATATCCGTTAATATCCATTAACATCCATTAATATTCATCAATATCAATTAATATGCATTAATATCAAAAAATAACCATCTATATCCAATAATATCCAGTAATATCCATCAATATCAATTAGTATCCCTTAACATCGATAATATCCAATGATATCCATTAATATCCATTAATATCCTTTACTATCCATTTATATCCATGTATATCCGCTATTAACATCCCTTAATATCAATAAATATCAATAAATTATGCAGAAATTTCCATTATATAATATTCATTAATATCAACTAATATATACATATATATATATATCATTTATTCCATCAATAATTCTTGATATACATGTATGTATATATATATATATATACCGTTTCTTCCATCGATAATCATATGTATATATATATCAATTAAAATCAATTAACATCAATTAGTATCCGGTATTATCCAGTAATATCCGCTAATATCCAGTGATATCCCTTAATATCCATGAATGGACATTAACACCAAATAATGTCCATTAATATCCATTAGTATCAATTAATATCCATTAACAGCCACCAACAGATGATTACTACCTTTCATCCACTTTCGGACTGGAATGCCTATCCAAGGAACCCGAGTCTGAGACGCCGGACAGTCCAGAATTCGACGCCAAGCAGCCGCGTAGGTCCCTGGCTAGGCCATGGCTTTGGTACCGGGAAATCCTTGAAATCCTCTGGTGAAAATCACATTCCTTACTGCATAACCATAAATAGGTACTGTAGGGGTTAGAGCCCAGCCCATTTTCAGTTGTACTAGAAGAATGCAATATTTACATATACCTTGACAATGGCCCAGTCATATGGGATACATGATACGGGTATCACAAAAAACCACGCACATCATAGATGATGTGGGTAATGGTACCATGAGGGCACAGAAGCCAAATACACGTGCCATCACTGTCTGGCCACTTTGATTTCTACAAAGAGCCTGACTTTGTTGTTCCGTTCTCTCGCAATGTTGGATTGTTTTGGATTGGCCACGTCCACCAGTTGCAGATCGCGTCAAGTCTATCCTCATCGCAATGTTTGATTCATGATCAAAAAATCTTGATTTTGTCAGACGATACAAATGACCATCATATAACCCATAAATACGGAGAAAATTCGCTCGCCGTCATTGTCCCCGTGGTTTCTATTTGCCATTATTTATATACCTGGTTCCTAGCTGGTTCTTGGTTAGCCACCGAGCATTTCTTGGTTATACCATGTGGCCCAAAGACCAGGCATTGCGGAATCAAATCACAAACTTTGTATGTGTTTGGTTGGTGGATTAAGCGAGTTTTACAAGCTGGTATAGGCACCAAATAGTCATCCCCAAAAAGATGGAAATGTAAATCATTTGGGATGACTACATAGGTGATATAATATATATAATATTATATATAATATAAATATATATATATATATATTTAACATAAATATATATATATATATATCATACCAAAGACTACTACCATGGGGTCCCCATGGTCCCCATATGTGTCCTAGTTCACACCAGTTCGACCTCCACGCCGAAGCAGCTCAGAGCGAAAGCGGCTCAAGGCCGCTTCAGAACCTGTTGCTGTAACAAGGTGAGGCCCCCGTTGTCGAAATCGCAACCAACAAGTTGACGCACATTTGCAATGATTAACTAACGATTATGTGGCATACAACTATAGTTCATGGGCTTATAACGCAACTCAAAACATTGGGGGCCTCACCTCACCTTGTAATGTCAATAAGATTTCATAGAAAAAAACATAGGCTGGAAATAAAATGTCAATATGTTGCTCATCATGTGTTTGGGTGATTTGTTATTAGTTGCTAACGGGTCCTATTGTGGCTTTAACTCCACTACGAACTAGTTTCTTGAGGCGTTCATCTTAGATACCCAGCCATATCCCCTGCCTGCCCTTGGTGTTCGTGGCGTGCGGGGCCTCGGGTGCTTCACAGTTGGCTTTGGGATGGTGATTTTGTGTACCAAGTCTTAGGTTCCACCAAAAAAAACAAATAAACCGGTATTTTTTCTTAGTCATAGAGTTATTTATTTATATGTATATATGTTCATCTACAAATGGACCTTTCATGTCCTTTTCTACCTCACCGTTTCCCCATCATCTTCATCCATCTTTCAATATGTTCTGCTGGTTGCTACCACTGTGGTTCCCAAACGAAGCCGGCCGGCTGGGAGCCTGCGTTTTGCCCATTGTTACAGATGGTGACTTGTGGCTGGTGAGTGGCCGAATTTATGGTTGGTCCGTCCCGAAAAAAAAAATAAACAAAGTTGGACCACCTGGGGTTGGTTGGTTTGTAAAAAAAACAAATTTGGGCCAACTGAGGTTTAGTCAGCTTAAATGCTCTTCAATCCAACGACAAGAATGACTGGGTTGTGGGATGTTGTGGAAAAAGTGGCCTCAACTAATTAAAGCAAGTAGCAGAGCGTCAACCCCGGACAAATTGTGGTTTTGGATTACCCTCCAGCAATCAATCATGGCAATGTAAAACCCCGCAATATTTGATTCTTGGTGGGTAGATCAATTGACATCATTTCTCGGTAAAATATGGTCCAATCGACCTGTTTAATGGCATGGTAAAACCCGTCGGGTTATCTTACAGTAAACCCAGAATCCCACTACTGATCATCATGATATCATCATCTGCTCATTATTGTGAATAATCTATCGAGGTCCTTTCTACTTGAATATATATATATATATATACATATACTAATTATACTATATATATACACATCAATACATACAATGTATGATTATATATATATAACATTATATATTTTATACACATACATACACATGTATTATTACATTTGTATACCAGTAGATATACATGTCAAGTTAGGCTTAATAATACCACCCAACTAGCGAAACCCGGGCTCCCCCGATTTTGGTGCAATACTAAATTCAATTAGGTAGCGTTTTCAGCCCTAATAATGATGCTCCACCAACCCAATTAGTGAAGCCCGTCCGGGATCCCCAGATTTTTGGTGTGACTAATTTGTTTTTACACCCTTTTATTCTTAAACGGGGTTACAGTTTCCATGGCTACTTACTGACCCTTTCCTACTTTATCCCTTCTTTGACTCTTCTCATGCGTATGTTTCTCATGCTTACCACATCCTGCTGATGCAACTAATTCCCATGCATTGTATCCTCTCTCATCTCTCTGTCACTGTCACTCTCTCTCTCTCTCTCTCTCTTCTTGCATATATATATATATATATAAACACATACAGATACATGCAGACGTAAATGTAAACATGTATATATATATAATGAAATATGTATATACATATATATATATAATGTTATATATATAAAGTACTATATCTATATATATAATGTAATATATATATAATGTAATATATATATAATGTAATATATATATAATGTAATATATATATATATAATGTAATATATATATATATATAATGTAATATATATATAATGTAATATATATAAAATGTAATATATATATATATATACACGTACCGGTATAATTACCAGCAAGATTTTAAATGGTACTAGCTTAGTATTGTTCTGATGTTGTCTCTTCATCCACCTCCCAAGCCTGCGTTTGTCCATTTCCCAATTTCATGACGCCCAGCTGGTGTCTTTACCATTTTGACTTCGAACTGCTCTTAGACTTCCAAATCTGCTTCGCGCCACAACGGCGTGCAATTGTTCATTTCTTGTCTCCCCAGATGGCTCCGCACCCGCCGCTCTAGCGAGCCTAATTTTTGACCCCCCGGAGCCACAAAACATTGGACAAAACACAGTGTTTCACAACGTTTCTACCTTTTCGCACACCTGCATCTTCTTTTTTCTGACTCTGTCTCTTCTCTGATCTTCTTTCTTGTTCCTTTCTCTTCTCTGACTCTTCCCACCTCTTTTTTCCATCTGTCCATATTGTCGGAAGTTTGACTTCTAAACTTCCTTCAATCATTATATCCCCATTGTTGCTTATATATCACCAATATATAGCCATCTTATATGATACCTTATGGCTATTAGCTATGCCTCTCACGCTGCACATGCCTCCCGTCGCGGTGTAGCACTTCGCGCGCCACTTCGCTGCCGTGGCTTCGCGGAGTTCGGGGAGTTCGGGGCGGGGGAGTCCTGGCGGCCATCGGGTGGGAGACATGAAAAATAAACATCACAGGATTTCATGGGATATTAATGGTAGAAGTACTTGCCTGATATAAGGCTATAATCAACGTAGTATGCTAATCTGATATTGGTTTCAATGGTAAATGAAAGATAATGAAAGTATGTTGCAATATGTTACTAACATGAAGTAAGGCTATTTTAAGCGATGTTTACCTCTACCAACCATCATTCCAATGAGATTTAATGGGATATTACAATTCTCAATATGGTAAGTTTATCATTTGCTTGACCAAGTCATTGGGATATTTTCATGGTAGATTGTAAACGACAAGTTTAATGAGATATCAATGGGGATATGTTGGTGGTAATAGGATTTGAAGGAATATTACCAGGATTCCTGGTTTTTTAATGTGAATGGTAAATGGCAAACTTATCCCCATGAATCAGCAACTATTGGGATAATACAAGCATTTAGACATTATAAATTTGGATTTATTGGGATATTATATGATATTATTGTGATTTATACCAGGATTTTTTATGTCATATCATATAACTAACCAACTTGATATACTAATAACTTTGGATCCAGCCATACCTTCGGAAGTATTACTAGAGGGTATGATGATGTGAGTGAGTTGTCCCTTCCAGAAGGAAGTACTTGGATCCAAAGGGAATCATGATTCAACCAGAATTAACAATGTTGTTTAATCCACGATTGCTAAGTAACTCTTGACAATTAACTGCAAATTGTTGCCGGTTTTAGACATTTCACATTAAATTAAATAAGGGGTTCAGAATAGTTTTTGGATATTTTTTTGGCTCAGGTTTTGTTTTTTTTTTGCTTTCTTTCCTGGTACCATTTGCCTTGTATTTGCAACAGTTTGGAAATAGAATCTGTCATTGTGCATGGTATTTGCTACGTTTTGGTATGGTTACTTTGCATTTTGTATGGTATTTGCTACATTTTGGCATGGTTACATTGCATTTTGCATGACACTTGCTACATTTGGCCATGTTCGCCTTCCATTTTGAATGGTATTTGCCACGTTTTGGCACTTCAACCTCTCATTTGCATGGTATTTGCTACATTTTGGTACTTCAAACGTTCATGTGGGTTTCTTGAGAGTTTCTTTAGGCTTTCATTTAGGGCTTCATCTTCATTTAGGGCTTCATTTAGGGTATCATTTAGGGTTTCATTAGGATTTCATGTGGGAATTCATTTAGGGTTCATGTAGGACTTCTTTTTAGGCTTTCATTTAAGGTTTCTTTGAGTTTAGGGTTTCTTTAGAGTTTCATTTAGGGATTCATTTAAGGGTTTCTGGTCAGGCTTTCTTATCAGGTTTCCAAACGTTCATGTGGGTTTCTTTGGGTCTTCTTTAGGGTTTCATTTAGGGTTTCTGTAGGGTTTCATTTGGGGCTTCATTTCGGGTTTCTTTAGGGTTTCTTTTATGGTTTCATTTATGGTTTCATTTATAGGGTTTCTTATCAGGATTTCACATCAGGGTTTTCAAACGTTCATGTTGTTTTTTTTAGGGCTTCTTTAGGGTTTCATTTAGGGTTTGATTGAGGGTTTCTTTAGGCTTTCTTTTATGGTTTCATTTAAAGTTTCTTTAGGGTTTCATTTAGGGTTTCATTTAGGGTTTCATTTAGGGTTTCTTATCAGGATTTCGCAACGTTCATGTGAGTTTCTTTGGGGTTCTTTAGGGTTTCATTTAGGGATTCTTTAGGGTTTCATTTAAGGTTTCATTTAGGGCTTCTTTAGGGTTTCATTTATGGCTTCTTTAGGGTTTCATTTAGGGTTTCATTTAGAGTTTCTGTGGGGTTTCATTTAGGGTTTCATTTAGGGTTGTGAGTTTCTTTGGGGCTTCTTTAGGGTTTCATTTAGGGATTCTTTAGGGTTTCATGTAAGGTTTCATTTAGGGCTTCTTTAGGGTTTCATTTATGGCTTCTTTAGGGTTTCTGTAGGGTTTCATGTAGCAATTGGTTTCGGGATTCTTTAGGGTTTCATTTAGGGTTGCATGTAGGGTTTCTTATCAGGAGTTCTTATCAGGATTTCTTTAGGGTTTCTTTGGGTTTCACCTAGGGTCTTTAGGGTGTCATTTAGGTTACAAATAGGAGAGAATATAAAGCAAAAGAAAAGAAAAAATAGAACAGTAGAATTAGAAAGGCACAGAAGCACAACAGCAGAAAAGCAGAGAAGCAGAAAAGAAAAGAAGCAGGTAAAGCAGAGAAGCAGAGAAGCATGAAAAGCAGAGAATCAGGAAAAGCAAAAAGCAGGAAAAGCAAAAGCAGAAAAGCAGAAAAGCAGAAAGCAGAGAACCAGGACCCCAAAAACAAATCCAAAACCTGCCGCAAAAAAATGAAAAACATAATAAATAAATAGCCCTCCTTAAATAAGTTACGGACTATTTCATGATTGACAATAAAGGCTTCTACTGATTGGTCATTAATTCTTATGAACATACTGTATTATGAACATTTATGACGATTCATCAAAAAGTGTGGATGTGTGATCCAGTGATCCACCTTGCCGCCTGGACAAGCACGGCTTCAATGCGTTTCTCACAAATGTCAAATGGATTAAAATGGGAGATCCTTGTTGGTAATGTGATGTAATGTGATTACCAACAATATCATCGGAATTCCTTTGACATCCCCATTTTTCAGGGACATTGATTTGACATTTGGGCCCTGCAACAAGCGCTTCCGAGACGGTGCTGAAATCAGGTCTTAAGCCACATGAAGCGCCGCTGATGCCCCCGTGAGTGGCAAGTCTCAATGTCAGAGTCATAGGACGTCGGAATCCCATATTAAGTAACATCATCCCATATTTCTCAATGGCTAACAACTTGCCAATAGATTAATAGTAATTCACCAACCTGGGCCTGAAATAAGGCCTTTTGGGGATAAACTTAACCTTATTTAACCTTACTAACCTTGATTCCAGCGACGTCTCAGAGAGGTCGTTATAACCGACCTAGAACTTCGTGCGGAATTTCACCCACTTGCCAACCCCCGCACCTCTGACAAGCGGCCTCCTGTGCAAACAGTTCACTGATATCACTCAGATCTGTCTCAGTTGGATCCAGTGAGGCCTTTATGATTGGTTTAAACATGTTTAAATTAACTATTGGACGTGAGTAATTGGTTTTGAGATGCTTTAAGAATGCTTTAAGTGACTATTTGCAACCCCCAAGTTGGTCATACTTTGATTTTACTAAACTATACTGAACTTGCGTATGGGGTCGTAGGCCTTTGGTGCTAAGCACCCAAGTGAGTTCTGCCGGCACGCCCGGCCTGGCCACAGAGCAAACCTGAGCGCCGAAGGGAAGTTGATGGCCGATGGGTAAATCATGGGTAAATCATGGTACCCTTCTGGTCGTTTCACAGTTAGCTAAGTTAGCTATAGAATTTTCTGGAAACCATGGCCCCTTGAGATTGATTTATTTCGATGATTTACCTAAATTAGATATTTTGTTTTTTAGCTAAATGAATATACATGAGAGCATTACCAGAGGGTAGATCTCAAGGGAATCCGGCATACCCGTCTAATCGTCTATATGGAGAGACAGGTCGTATTTGTGATGTTGAAAGCATGAACATTGCGCTTTCCCACTACTGGTACCGTGTCTGAGATGATCAGTGCGTGATTTTGAACTGGAAGCCTCTACTTAAGTGCAAAACAGCAGCGATTAAAAACAGAAACGCGTGTTTACCGCCACAAGAGATTAGGCCTTGAAATGCTGCACCTGCCACGCAAAAACAACAATCACCTGCGGCAGAAAAAAAAATCACTTGCGGTAGTAAAAAATGAACGTTTTTACTGCCACAAGCGATTGGCACATCTTACCGCCACAAGCAAGGTAGGAGCCGTTAAATCCTAACGTGTTTCGCAAAGGTCACGAAAATACAGACCCCATCCCCATCCCCGACCACGCGCCTGCCGCTGGTGTCCAAGATGGAGCTGTTACGGGACACCTGCGGTCAGGTGGACCTGGTTGTTGTTTTTCTGTTGGATTTAATGGATGTCATGGGGGTTAATGGGGTTTCATGGGATTTAGATAGGGATTTAGTAGGATTTCATGGGATTCAATAATCAACAATGTGGAGTTTCATCCATTCAAGCCATGCCAAGCTTCTTTTTTCGTTTAATCGGGAACTCATCGAACTGATTAAATGGGGGCCTTTCCAGCAAGCCATGTGACTGATTACTAAAGGGACATTATGATCCTGTAAAATTTGGTAAGGTCCCGAGAAGTCCTGTAGAATTGGATCATTGAAAATCCAGTTACTTCTGCTTGCTCAACTACAATCCCTGCGTGTTTTGGTTGCTTCATTCACCCATAAAAGGTACCAGTTGCAAGGGCGCTTCAACCTAAGGGATTGATCTGCGCAATTCTTTCAAGCACTTTTTCCCTGCCGCTGAAAAAGTAGGCCATTTTTGCATTCCACTTAATTCATCTTAATTCCACTTACCAAGCATCACTTCTGAGAGGACGCTGAGACCTCCCCGATATTTTTCGCAGGTTGACAGGACGTGTTTCTGTTAGAACTTATAACGTCCAACTCCCAAGGAGTGCAGTCGAACAAGTTCTTTGAGCTCGACAAAAAAAATAATAATGTGGGTAAGACAATAATAAACCACCCATTTGGGAATGGTTTATACCACCTATTTATGGTGATTTGGGGGATGGTTTATTGTTGTTTTACCCACATTACCAGAAAAATAACAGTTGCAAGGGGTGAAATCGCTGACATCAACTCTATAATTTTTAGGATCATGCGGCCTTCAGTGGCTGTGGTAGGAGGGATCTACAGGGGAAGATTTGCCAAACAGCATTGAGGACACAACATACAATCAACAATGCAAGGCAAGAGCGATAGCCATCAAAAATGAACAAACTCTATATATATAGTGATATATATATATATATATATATATAATATGGTAATAATATATATATATATAAACAATAACAATATAATACAATATAATACAATACAATACAATATAATACAATACAATATAATACAATACAATATAATATAATATAATATAATGTAATATAATATAATATAAAATAAAATAATATAATATAATATAATATAACATAATATATATATATAATATAATAAAATATATATGCATGCAAAATGGACCATAGGCCTAGATGATTTACCTATAGATGATGATTCATGATTCTCCATAGCTATATTGGTTTATCAAAGGGCATAATGTGAACCTGTAGAAGTACTCCTCCGGATCAGATTGGCTGGAACACAGTCTCTCGACCCGTAGTTTAGATATCTTTCGATCTAAGTGGGCCGACTCTTTGGGTGTCGTCCCATTGAGAATCCAAACATCTCCAAACATCCATTGATGGGTAAATCATTATCATTCACTCAGCTGAAACACAGTTTTATGATGTTTTTATTGGGAGAATCCCCCCAATCCTAAGCACAGTGAGGTCACTATAAGTTACCCACATCAATGGCTTTACCTGCATCGCGTCATGGAAAATCATGACTCTCCAACCCAACCCCAACACCTCCCCGAAGCGCAGTTCCAGGCCCTCCACGGACAATGCCTGCGTTACCAAGAAATATCCCCAAATCATCCCAGATCAATCTATATAGGGAAAAAACGTATATAATTAAATATATATATCCCTACAGCCTACAAAAGCCACTTTTTTGGGGTTGCCAAAAAAAATGTTTTTTTCAAAATAACCCGTGTTTTTTTCAGCAAGGTATTTGGTTACGGGAAATTATGGGTAAATGATGGGAAATTACGGATAAATTACGGGCAAATTACGTGTAGAAGTTTAGAAATCGATGTTTTTCTAAAAATACCAGTTCTTTTCTTAAAATATTTAAAAAAAAACAGGCTTTTCGATTTCAACCTCAAAAAGTCGATTAAGGTTGCCATATGGGTATTTGATATGGGCTTCTCATAGGGTACCCCATACCATCCACTGGTTAATCAGCAAATCCTTTATCCCTATTAAAATGGCCATTGCAGGTATACCTCATTTCCAGACACACCCAAATGTATCAAATATCAAGTATCATGATTATCCACTGGTCAAATCCCTATTGTTGATGGTTAAACCAAGTTAAATCCTTAATTATGTGTCAGAATTTTTGATGGTGAAATCATAGTTATCGCAGTTATATCTCTCTTTTCAACTTCCAATCTTTCGCTGCTGAAGTACCTCCCGACCGCGACCCTCGGCCAGCGCTGCAATGCTGCTCACCTGAGAGCCGCGCCTGGTTTCAACCCATTCCCCAGTGTTTTCACTGATTTAAAAGTCAAAAATATGGATTTAACATTGGTTTAACCATCGATATCGTAGATAACTGTGAAAAATAAAAGGACCGGATAACCCCACATGTCAAGCCTTTTGTAGCTTCTTCAGAAGACATGCAGCACATAAGTTCTTTATGTGAGGCTCTGGCTACTGCGCCTGACATACGAAAGCCAGCCGCGTTATCATATGTTACCAATTTCGCCAAAGTGAATGATTGAAGCTCGCCTGAGACGATTAAATCATGATTGAATGATATGAGCTGAGATAGATAGACAGATAGACGGATAGACAGATAGACAGATACACAGATAGACAGATAGACAAACAGACGGATAGACAGATAGCCAGATAGGCAGATAGACAGATAGACAGATAGACAGATAGATAGAGGGACAGATAGATAGATAGATAGATAGAAAGATAGGTAGATAGAAAGATAGATAGGTAGATAGATAGATAGACAGAGAGATAGACAGAGAGATAGGTAGATAGATAGATAGACAGATAGCTAGATAGACGGATAGATAGCTAGATAGATGGATAGATAGATAGATAGATAGCTACGTAGGTAGATAATCAGAGAAAGAGAGAAAAAGAGAGAGAAAGAGAGGAGACATCTATCACCGTTCGATCCATCAGTGGCTTCGCTCTGCCATCCGAGATTCACAACAACCAACCCTTCCTATAGGTTTCCTATTTTTGAAACTTCCGCCACCGCCTTGTGCGGTACTACTGGTAGAAGTAGAAAGGCACAGAAGTACAAAAGCAGAGAAGCAGGGAAAACAGAGAAGCAGAAAAAGAAAGAAGCAGGAAAAGCAAAAAGCAGAGAAGCAGGAAAAGCAGAGAAGCAGGGAAAGCAAAAAGCAGAGAAGCAGAACAGCAGAGAAGCAGGAAAAGCAGAGAAGCAGAAAATCAGAGAAACAGGAAAGCATAGAACCAGGAACCCCCCAAAAAAAACAAAACCTGCCGCGAAAAAAAAACAACAATAAATAGCCCTCCGCTGAAAATTGCTGAAAATAATGATTGAAAAAGCTGAAAACAAAGGTGAAGCATTGCCTCGTGCACCAAATACCCTCCGAGAAGGTTGATTTGGCTCCCAAAACCAACCACAAATACAATCTCAGAAGGTGCCACTGCAGCTCTAGGAATTGTGATTTAACATGATTGAACTGATCACTGTTCGACAAAAATATGGAGTTAAGCCATGATTCTTGATTACCACACACCAAGAAATACTTGTCAATTGGAATCATGATCGCAGCTGGGGTCATGATTGGGGGAAGGAACTCATGTGACAAACCCAAGGTTTCCAATGCCGCAAACTTAGTCGTACCCTCTGGTAATTTAACATAGCTGCTATGGAACATCGCCATTGTTAGGAAAACAATCTATTTCAATGGACCATTTTCCAGGTCACAAACTTGTTGCTCAGCCTCCTGCAGAGTCTATGTGGAGCGCTACGGTATGTTTCGGAATTGACGATTGTGATTTGACCATAAACATAGCGCATGTGAATGTGTAACTCGCAATCAAAAAGAACCAGTACATTGGTCCAAACGAGGACATCTAAAAAAACGACTTGGACTAATGATGACCAATGACCTGGCCTTGTTTCTCTCATCCACTGCTTGTGGAGCTGTTCCGGTTGGAAACTGGTTCACTTGGAACATTAGGACAACCCTGGAAATCAGGGATTGACTAAACAATCAGGGTTTGTTCATCCCTGACGATCGGAGACACATAACTTTTGATAGACACTCTTGTTCTCCAATGGCAAGGCGACGACGCCCAGTTGGAGTACGAGGCGATATTGCCCTAGTCGGATATGTGGAAAGAGGTATAATCTCAACACATCTCAACACCACATCTTCCAAGCGAAAAATAATCTACTTAGATGGGCGTCTCAGTTAGTAAGTGGCTCATAACTTATAACCCCAAAATTCCAAGTGGGAAAACAACATGATATTCCAGTTGTATTGGCTCTAATGTGTTTAAATAATATATGTCATACATTTCTGGCTTCTGCGCTGGCCACTGGGCCCCCTGGGCCCCCTGACCAACTCCTCTTCGAGGGCCGCAGAGAGAGCTCCACTGCTGTTGGCCAAACAGGAGTGAAGCATTGCCCGTGGAACCTGAGCCAAAAACGACCTGGAGGAACGAGTCGATGGTTGTTGGCTCATAAATGTACCAGCTGGTTATGACTAACAGTTCGCCATGGAAAATCACCATGCTATTAATAGGTAAACCATCTATAAATGGGTCATTTTCCATGGCTATGTTAAATAACCAAAGGGTAAATAACAAACTAACCACAGTATCACAGTTATGAATAACAAACCATCCAACTTAGGACACGGACTTACCAGGTGTTTTGAGATGAGCATAGTTGGTGAAGCATCAATTTTTTTGCGGTTTATAGGTTGGATCACCCACGAACTGTGGCTGTTGATCCCCATCAAAATCATTTTTGGTAATTCACCAACATGAAAGAACACCATTTAGATCCATTTAGGGATAGTTCATGATAGTTCCCCAATCCTAAACAGAATCTTCAGTGATTCAGTGACGTGGGTTTTACCCATCGTTTTACCCATCATCCCCTGCCACAAAAAGAACGACGTGACTTCGCTGAGACGCCGTGGGAGGTGCACCTGGCTGGGACCAATTTTAAGTCCAGCCTTTGATATTTGGTTGTTTGGGGGAATGTACAGATATGGTTAATATACTAATGTAAATTAATAATGATGATATCTGATATCAGTGACATTCTCAGAAACAAAACGTAAGTAAAGTGACCTTCAACCAAACATAGTTGGCAGTTGGCGGCAAAAAAACAAAGAATGCAAGGTTCCTTCAGAAGCCCCGAAGGTCGCCACAAAGTCGCTACAAGTAGCTTGCAGGAAAACCCGTGGTTCCAACATTTCCAAAGTCTGCACAAATGATCATCAAACCCAATAATCTTAACAGGAAAAAAAAAGTGGGACTCTTAGCCTTTCTGGTTGGCGCTTTTGAGAGAATTTGAGTGAAACCCCACCCAACAATGTGACTGCGTTGATGATAATCATTCCAATCACAAAATACACATGCATCCTGCATATTTATATGCAAAAACATCCCGCCGGACCGGAAACCATGCTCGTTAAAGCCCATGTTTTTTAAATGAGCTTGGCACTGTGGTGAAACGCAAATTTCTGTTGTCAAAAACCTCCAAACAATGGATTCCGAAAATTTGGCTGTTTTCGCGTTTTACCACAGTAACAGTTCATGTTCATCGGAGTCATTTCGGTGCATGCTGAAAACAAACATGTTTTTTCAGAAGATGCGTTTCAAAGCTTCCATTGTCTTCTTTTGCAAGTTGGCATTAAGGTTGATGTACCTCCATTGCCAAGACTTGGCTTAGAGCAGTACATGGCGGCTTTGCGATGACAAACTGTTGTGAATGTAAGTGTTTAATGCAGACCATGCAGCATCAACTGTGCCTGTATGACAAATACAGTATTGTTTTTTGCTGCGATGACAAAAACTTACTTGCGTAGTTGGGAGTTATTAGAAGAAGTACCAAGGTAGTTGCAACTTGTTGTCCAAAAGTTAGTAGCGTAGTTGCATTTGTTTTACAAAGTTAGCAATGTATCATCAAGAACGTCGTTAGAAGTTGCTAGTGAAGTTACAAGCGTAGCAAGAAAATGCAACCCAAGTGACTACCGTAGTTGCCAGCTGTTGGAAAAGCTACTAACGTAGTTGGAAGTTGTTATACAAAAGTTCCTAATGTAGCTGGAAGTTGCTACAAAAGTTAGTAACGTATCATCAAGAACGTTGTTGCAAAGTATCGATACAAAAAGTTACTTGCGTAGTTGGAAACTGTTAGAGAAGGTAGCAACGTAGTTAAAAGTTATTATACAAAAGTCACTCGCGTAGTTGGTACTGTACTTGTTATACAAAACTTTCCAACGTAACATCAACAAAGCCGTTGGAAGTTGTTGGAAAAGTTGCAAACGTACTGAGAAGATGTAACAACAGTGACTAACTTAGTTGGAAGCTGTTGAAAAAGTTACTAACGTAGTTGCAAGTTGTTAGAACCAAGGACGTTAATAGCCCACCCCACCCCATGGAAGTTGTCAGAATTGTTAGTAACATAGTTGGAAGTTGTTACGACCAAGGACGTTAACTAGCCTACCCCACCCCACCCCACCTACCTCATGGAAGCTGTCAGAAATGTTAGCAACATTTAGTAACCTAGTTGGAAGTTGTTTTGACCAAGGACGTTAACACACCCCACCTCAAAAAAGTTAGTTTTACGAGACTTGTATACTTGTAGCAGCTTAATCTGGGTGCCAAAAGCCTGTTCAATCAGCACAAACCATGCCGGGACAGGCTGATCTTGGCGTTGACTTTGGCTCCACTGCTCTTCAGCCTTGGGTCATTTTGAACAAACAACCCATCTCAACTGCTATTTCAGGAACCGATTTATTGAAAGTAATATATATATATATATGTAAAATATTATGTATATATATATGTATATTATATGCTCTGTGTACAGGCTATGTAAGGGCTATGTAAGGTAATAATTATCCGCACAAAATATGGCATTGTATAGTACAGCACCTCCATTTCAGAATCCTGAAATTCCCACTGACATGCCATCTGGTGCTAAACAAAAAACAGGATACTGGTGTTGCAAATAAATTATTACCGGAAACTTTTACGGATGCTCTGTTCTTTTCACTCTCCATTGCGATACTTTTATTGGAGCGTGTCGAATCGTTTGGAAAGTACGGACGAGAAAACAAATCTCTTCTCCCTTAATGTAACCTCTCATTCATCAGGTTTCCCCAACTCAGCAGCTATTTTTGGGGTATCTAGCACTTTCCAACCCATATATCAATTATAATCATCATCTTGCTCAAATCACCATTGTTCACAATGTTTCATGATTCAATCACTTTTTATAGTGAAATCCGCCCTGTTTAAGCAATGTTTCTGCTGAAACCTAACGGTTGAGATGCGCACTGCAGGTGCTTCATTTGCAGTCCAGCTCCAGCCTCGAAAGCCAGTGCTGGAAACCTGGAAAATATGGGGAAACGTAATCGAACTACCATCCGGGAAACGATTTTTTTCCGCAGTTGCTATACTATATTGATATATATATATATATATATATATTGTATGTATTATATATATATATTGTATGTATTATATATATACACTGTATATACTATATATAATTATATAGTTATCCCAAAGTAGTTAGAAAATGGAAATTGTGAAACATAGTCCCATTTGGATGAGGTTATTTGTTTTTATGTGCGTAGTTAACATTCTACTATCTACTAGTACTCCAGGCTGACTGTATGTATGTACATATACCCGCAGGCCGAAGGTGCCGCCCAGAGGTTTATCATGGGACCAACTCTTGGGGGTTTGTTTAGAGTTTATTTAGGGTTGCATTTGGGTTTTCTAGGGTTTTTGCCATGGTGTTAGTAAGATTTTACTTTCAAGGCTTACTGAGGGTTTCTTGTCAGATTTAGGTGTTGGTGTTTAAGATTTAGGGTCTTGCGTTTTGTAGAGAAGTCTCGTCAGCCAAGTTGCCACTTCACCGACATACCAACATGCAAACATCACTGGCCCTGCACAGTTAAAATCCACTTTCCCAACAGAACCCCCGTCCTGGCCATATATATGATGTAATATAATATAATAATATAACATAACATAACATAACATAATATAATATATTAATATAATTTAATATTCATTCATATTCTGCACAATCATATTCAATCATATTCATATATATAAAGCATCGTCATTGTATTTACAACATGTCATTCGGATTCATTCGGGTGATATCCCAAGGTTTCATCCCCAGCCTGCTGGACGATCACCCGCTTCAACGCTTCTTCGTATTCTGTGGTCCTGAGTAAGGAAACAGGAAATGGCTCAATGGCTCAGAAAATAAGTGCTGATGTAGTTACAACTTGCATCTAGTGACTCTTTGGGTGACTATGGCAACTCAGGATGTATCTGAGGGCTGATCAGATACTCAGACTCAGAAGAGAAACCGAATACAGAATATACATACATGCAGCCATGCAACAGTATTCATGCATGTGTTCTGTGTGTTAGTGCTTGAAAAAAAAAACACTGTTTGATGGAGGAACATGAAGTTGAAGCCAAACTGGCCGTCTATAATGTTGGAACACCTTCAAATCTCCCAAAATCCCCCCCGTCCACTGGTGGAGAGCCTGAAAGATTCCCAGATTCCCGGTCTCGCCACGTGGATCTCACAGCCGTCACAGCCCTGAGGGCAGCACATGGCATTTTCCGCAATGATGTCCTCATCACGCCACGGATGGATGAGCATGGCATGCATTTCTCACAAGTGCCATTCGGCAGCGAATTGAGAATTGAGAATGAACATTACTATGGTAAATTACTATGGTCAATGATGGTTAATGATGGTAAATATGGTAAATTACTATGGTAAATTACCATGGTTAATTGTTTGCCAACAGAAACACAGCTCCTCACTGAGCAGAGCAAAGGTCTCTCAATTCTCAACTGGCATAACTTCATGCCTGGAAAATGACTGGTTCTCAGCTCATAAAAAGTTTTTTACTCCACCAGTCAAGGTCCCAACATCGAGGCCATTGACTCGGAAAGAAAGATGCACATCAGCCTCGGAGTGGAATTTCTGATGAAAATTTGGTTTCAGCATACCAAAGACATGGCGAAAAACACCATCAAAACTTGCTTTTTTTCATCATCAAGAATGGTGAAACATTGGGATTTAACCATCACACTGGTTATTTTAATCATCAAACATCGTCAAAAATGGGGGGTTGACCATGAAGACTGCTGAACAATGATGAATAAACCATCAAACATAGGTGCGTAGCCAGTGGATAACGATGACAATGGACATTTGGGTTGGTCTGAAAATATGGTATACACCCAAATGAGTACCTGAATGTGGAAAAGTATGATAAACTGATAAACCCCTGGATTTTGGGGTACCATGAGGCTATATGCTATTTAATCAACTTAATATGATTGCATACGATCATATGGGGATAAATGGGATATTGAAATAGGGTAAATTAATGCAAAAACATGGGATATAACTGATGGGCATATTAATGGGAATGTTAATATTGATCCATTTACAGTATAGGTTTTGGTTATCCAACAATCATGAATCGGATTGGATTACTCAATGAAAATTGGCATAGTCAGAATATCCCTATGATATGAGGGATGATCATCCCCCAATGTGGGCCATTCGATTTTTGACGACCATGGCTGGCCAAGAAACTGGAGATTCAACCAGCAATCTCAACTCATTCCCACATCAAAATGGGGGTCTGCAGGTATGTTTTACAGCCAAGATTCCTGGCGATCATACGAATCATACAGGAAGACATAGCAAAAAAATGAACCAGCAACTTTGCTAGATTCTAGATTCGATCGAAAACTAGGCAGCTGAACAATTCGGAAATCAGATGATCTTCTGAACAGACTGCCACATTCCATGGTGCTTTCCCATGGGGATCCAATCATCCACCATGGTACCTTGGAGATGCCCGGCCCCTTGGCTTCCCAACATCACCCAGCGACAACAAGGAGCCGCGGGGACCTGCTTTTTTTTCCCATGGAACATGGTTCGGAAGATGGGGAAGATTGACCCATTTACTTCACTAGTGATGTTTTTTCACACCTCAAAGTGGGAAAATAACATAAAATACCCTCTGGTAAACTAACGTAACTATGGAAAATCACCATTTTTAATGGGTAAATCCACTATTTCTATGGCCATTTTCAATAGCTATTTTGACATAACCAGAGGGTAAACACGTTCACCCAAACTGTATCCCAGCGATCCCAAGACATGAAATGCGAATGCTCACAACTGCTCTTAATCAGAAATTGTGTGTTAAATGATAGATGTAGCCTCATCCACGTTCCTGCGAGTCACAATTTTTCCAACTGCCAAGTGTGGCTAGAACAGGCTTACAACCCCTTCGGTCCCAGAGTGTGATTGTTGGTTAATGCTACCATTGCTATACTATGCTATACTATACACAGTTATTTTCCTATATTTCTCCATGTGTTGCCATATGTTCCTATTTATTTGATACATATTTTCCCAGATCTTCCACTATATTCCCATATTTTTCCATGCTATGTCAACAGATGTTAGTGATGTCATAAACCACCCATATGGATTGATGGGTGAATTATTTTCCAATTTGGGGAATTGTGGGGATCGTGGATCGTATTGCTTTACTAACATAACTTTTGTTCAATATTCCCATTCAATCCCATGATATCACCATCAAATCACCATAAAATCCACTTACTGACCATATTATATCCATTTATATCCTATTTAATCACCATTAAATCCACTGACCCACTACTTGGCCCCCCACGACTCTTGGGACTCTTGGGGCTCTTGGGACTTTTGGGGCTGCCACTGCGAGCGCTGCGAGCGCTGCAACTGGACTCCTCGCAACAAAATGTTCGGGAGTTGGCATGATTTAATGAGGTTTAATGAGGTCTATATAATATTATATATATAATGAGGTTTGAACCTTATAGTAATGATTCATGAGATTCATGAGGATATTCAGAAACCATAACAGTTTCAATGTATTGGTTTGAGGACCCACCAAGATTCACCATGAGGCCGGCCCTGTTTTTGGTGGAATTGCTTGGCAGTCACATGCTGAACATCGGTGGTTTATCCCTGTTCATATGCGTTCTTTGGCTACGGCGCAAAAACTGGGATACCATTGGTCGTATTGAATTTTGAACCATTCATTTTTGTTGGGGCAATGATTTTGATCAATACCATTGGGGGCTTTGAATGGTTTTGAGTCAAAACCTCCCCTGAACATTCCCAAAGTGACTCAGGATTCTGACTCAGAATAGCTTGATATAGCTTGTCTTTGGCTGTTCACCTACCAACTGTGAATCCCTCTATGGGTGAGATCTGGAGTATTGGCCAACTATCCCACATTTTAAAGGGCACCTAAGGTGTGGGAGAAATTTAAGCATCCCCATGGTTGCTGGTCAATACTCCTATCAATGCTTGATATCTACAATGTTGATGGTTAAATTTATCAGCATGAATCTATATGTCGATGGTACAATCACAATTTGTGATTATTAAATTTATTAAATCACATTGGTTGACGCTTACCATCTGGTTATTTAACATAGCTATGGAAAATCCATTATAAATGGAGGTTTATAGCTGGGAAAATCATCTGTAAATGGGCCATGTCTTCCATAGCTATGTTAAATAACCAGAGGGTAACCGCTTAAAAAAAGCCGCACCCGGATGGATTCACAAGGAGTTCGACCACGGCGTGCCCAACCGTTGAAGCAGTTTCGGGGTCCCGCGACTTGCCATCGTCCAGCTTTCCTGCGGGGACAAGAGCTTGGAAAAATGGCTGCTCCTATGCAAAAGCAACCGTAAATGAATGGCAAGGCATGAAAGGCTGTGAGTATCCTATAAGGCATGTATAGGCTATGGCATGGTACGATTGATTTTTGGGTTTGCTACATTAGATCGCAGCTGCAAACGGACAATCACCATCTGCAAAATTATCCAAAATAACTTTCCCTGAACGAAATAAAACCGCTTTCGTTGGAGTATTCAAGGGACCCAATTGCCAACATGGATGAGGTGCACTTAGGCCACAAAACTGCAGTGGATGGTGAAGTGTGCTGGGGCAGCTTTGCGCAAAGGTGAGGTGTGATCATCCCACCTGTTTTTCACAAGGAGAAGTACAAAGGTTGTTTTTTTCACAAAGCCCGGTTGGAGATTTATTCTTGTTTGTCCGAGAAGAAGTGATGCCCCCGAAATAAGGTATACCCCCAATAAAGAAAATTTGAGGTCCCAGGAATGTCGTTCATATCATGTACGTTTTCTTTATCAATTCTATACTTACATGTATATATATATGGCCATTTAATGACATTATACCACTAAAACCTATTCGTTCAAATTCATATCAAAAATTATATTAATATGTCCATATTCATATATCATATATTGAATATTGATCATGAATATTCAGAATCATGGTACCCTAATAGTTGGATGTTTTTTTTGATGGAAAATAAAAAAAATGAGATTTAGGGGTACCCCCATGACTCAGGAAACCCTCATATGTTTAATGATGATCAAGCCCTAGTGCTCCAAATACCCTCTGAGAAGGTGTTTAGGCCCCAAAAACCAACCCCAAATAGAGTCTCAAAAGGTGTTTGGAGACCTAGCGAAGAATAAAAATAGATCAGATCAATCACTATACATCTATATATATATATATATACCCTATGGATCCAAACACTGTCTGAGAAGGTACTTAACCCCCTAAATCATACCCCAGATACTTCCTAAGCAGGTACTTGGATCCATAGGGATATATACTGTGTATATATATATATATATATTTATATCTCTATATACTGTATATATAACATGAATTTTTAGGCGCTCCCCTTAAGGTCGCCTTGGCTGGATCGGGACGGAGATGTGGGGGCCGATGTGGGAGCCGCCGCCGTTTTTTCGGCCTGGCCATGGTGGGAAAACGATGGAAAAAGATGGAAAAAATGAGATCTTTACCTGGTACTATGCATTCTAAATGATGATTTAATTATAGATATAATATGATATAATGGTGATTTCATCGGACTTTTTTGAGAATATAGTAGGATATAACTGATATAACCATGAAAACTAACAGTTTGCTACCGAAAATCACCGTTTTTTGATAGGTATATCAACGAACTAACTGCACCATATTCAATAGCTATCTTAAATTACCAGAGGGTAACCAGTGGGTTTGGCTCTTTTTCCTGAAATGTTGTACCAACCCGAACCTGTCATATGCTCCATGTCGCTGGTATTTTGACGAAGACTTGCCACACAAAATGAGCCATGTAGGTATCCAAACATGGATAGGTTGAAGCGAAAATCTACAGGAAAACCTGGTTCTCACCCCAAAGTTTGGAGGTTTCTTGCATGTTTGGAAGTGCCGTTCCAGTGAACTCACTGGATACATAACTCACCCTATACTTATAGGGGCCCCATATCAGTTCTACATAGTTCTACTATCTCCCAACTTCAGTGCAATCATCATGGCTATCCCGGGCCCCATATCCATGATCCCATTGATATTCCATGAATATCTCATTGAATCCACCATTAAATCTCATATACCCAGCAAATCCCATTGTCCCTTTAAACCCCCACACAATTCCATCAAATCACCATTAAATCACCATTAAATCACCATCAAATCACCATCAAATCACCATCAAATCACCATTAAATCACCATTAAATCACCATCAAATCACCATCAAATCACCATTAAATCACCATTAAATCACCCTTTTTGTGGACCCTGAGACGCGCCTCGGAACGCTGGCTTTTGCGCCCGGCTCGCTGCGCGGTGGACAAGGTGGGACCCACCTGGAGTTGTCGACATGTAGAAAGATCTCAGCAAACCCTATCAATAATATAATATTACATAATATCTTATTATATCATATATTACATTATATTTTATTATACTATATATTATAATATAATTAATATAATATAATATCATATAAATTTAAATTTACTGTATATATATATAGATATTATAGCTAATTTGGTGCAAATAACTCTAATAACTATGGTTTACGATACCTATATAACTATGGTTAATGCGGATTATAAACCGACAAACATCACTGGGAGGGGCCCAGATTCTATATTAGGGACGATATGTATGATATGTATGATATGTATGATATGTATGATATGTGTGATATGTATGATATGTATGAATGTATGTACGTACGTACGTATGTATGTATGTACTTAGGTACGTACGTATGTATGGATGGATGGATAGATAGATAGATAGTTAGATAGATAATATATGCGTGTAATATATAGATGTTAGGGAATAGGGATCCATAAGATCCAATTTAAAAATGTATTTACATATACTGTAATATATATATTATAAGATATATATGATCTGCTTATAGACTATCTATCCCTGTACTGTATCACTGGGGTATGACGACGGTGATTTGCACCTTCGAGAAGGAAGTGCTTAAGGATCCATAGGTTATAATATCTGTAAATTCTGATGTATGTATCGATATGAGCAGCTATCTAAAATATTTATTCGTAATGGATTTTGATGATCCGGAATAACTTGTACCAGTATTATATATATAATAACGTACTATTATATACTGTAGTATATATGTTGGGTAGTATAACGCCCTACAATCATCAATCAGCAGTGGCTTTTGGAACCCATATGATACGATGCCCTCGGCTTAAACACAGCATTTGGGTCTCTGGCGGATGCACTCCGACGCGGAGAACCTCAGAAAAGGTCCATGTCCACAGGATTGAGGCAGCACTATTTTTGGGGATGGCTCAAGTTACCTATGAATTTCCATATCTGGGGGAAGAATACCCTCTGGTAAACTAACATAACTATGGAAAGTCACAATTTATAGTGGATTTTCCCATTGAAAATGGTGATTTTCAATAGCTACATTAAATTACCAGAGGGTAATCCATTAACCAGCTATGACTTGGGGCACCGTTTGGATGCCAAGGTTTTGACGAAAATAGCAATTTTTCGGCAAAACTGACCAACCAAATATGTGTCCAAAAATGACCACCAGAATTCAAATGAGTCATTTACTCATTTTACCTCTGGAGGAATTGTGGATTATAACTACTATAGCTATCTATAGCTGGATAAAATGAGTCATTCAGGGTGAGGTAGTTGTTTCTTTGTTCTGGGGGAACTTGACAGGAAACCTGAACAATTGGTGGTTCCACTTTGGGACGTCCCATGATGCCTAGAAGTGGATGAAGGAAAATGTTCCAGAAAAATACAGAGTCATTTTACTGCCAAAGACCATGTTTTCATGGGAATTCCAAAAGAAAAGCAACCTCCTGAGATCTTCCAAGCTCAAAGAGGGAATGAGTCCAATAAAATGGCTAGCTGAGCCCAGAATCAATCCCCAGTGCTGGAGCCGGGCATCCATCCGAATGGCAGCGGGAACGTCATCGAACTACAGTAGGGGGATGTTCCATCAAGCCATGTCCGGCATCATTTCTTACAGTGACGGTCCGAGTGAGCTCGCTATAATTTATCCAGAGAAAATCACACATCTCATGACTCAAGCTCGCAAACCTGTGTTCCGCAATTTTCTTGGATACCCTGATACCCTCCTGTAATTGCTCATCTTTCAAAGCCATGGAAAATAAGCCACTTCAAAATGATGCTGAGATGTTGAGATCATGATTTGGATTCTTGGATACCCTTGGTATTTCTCCTAACCTGTACCTATCATCACTCAAAGTGACACCGCAAAAAACCTACAGCCTCAATCTCTGGGCATCCCACGGCTTCCGTCCTGAGGCAAGATTGATTTGTGGTACTTCAAAGGGTTGGTTTTCGGAGAAAATCGATTGAAATAACACCCAAATATGAGGAGTAACCATGTGTTGAAGATATGTTTGAGGAATTTTCAGGATTGGTTTGTAAACCACGTTTCTATTTATTGGTTTGAGTTGAAGAGAAGGCGCCATGTGTTAAAAAAGATGTTTTGGTACCCAGCGCGAGGAGTTTCCTGCAACATCTTCTTCAACCAACTTTGGGATTACTGGTCTCAAAAAAAAATGACGGGCCCTATGGGCAACTGGGCTCAAGTTGTGTTTTGGATTAGCTGTTCCCCAGACCTGGCTCCTAAAGGCTCTATTCTATCAGTGACCTGCTAAAAATGGGACAATGCATACACTGATACTGGAATTTATTGGCCCGAATTGCAAAGGGTATCTGACTTTTAACATGTAATCCATTCCCAAAGATTATTCACCAGCAGCGCTGGTAAAATTCAAGCCGACACTGCAACCGAGTCGCAGAGACCAGCTTGGAGGTCGGAGGTTTCAACCCCAAAAGTCTCAATCTGCCATCCAATAAACATACGAAACCTCATCAATCACCGTTCGGAAGTGATCTACAAATGGTAGATGTTCCACATCTAGCTATAAGTCATAGTTTACTTCGTAGCTGATGTCCACCAGGATGAAGCCCATCAGTCAATGGGGATCACACGGTTGAGAATATCGGTCTCATCTCAGTTGACATCTATTGGTAGATCTCGCCTTTTCAGAGCGATCCAAATCTCCAAATTTTGAGGGTCCATCCCAGCACTGCCCCGGTCTCTCCTTGGAGCTGTTCGCATCTTCCTGCGAGTTTCGGTCCACCTGGCAAGCCATAAAGGTCGTACCTAGACCCTCCAAGTAGCAGAGAAATTGGCAATATATACCCCTGAGGGTATCCAGAATCCAGACTCCAGACCCTCAAAGTTTCAGAAAGTAGTACTTCAGCCCATTTTTGTACTTAGACCATCTTAGACCCATTTCTTGAGGATTCTTGAGGTCGTTTGAGGGTCCAAGATGGTCCAAGCACAAAGGGAAACTCACTAGGGCAGTATGATTGGGAGTTGCAACAAGACTCTCTGGGAGTGGTGCAGGCACTGGTTCCAGTTGGTGGTTGAGCCACCCATCCCAAACCATACAATCCGGGCACTAAATGCTGGCAGGACCTTCTTGCTGGACTTTCGCTTCTGCTCTGATGTGGCTGTAGCTGCTGCATAGCCTTTTGACGCTTTCCGTGTTGAACCTGCTTTCTTGCTCGCAGGCTGTCCGGTGCTGCCTTCCGCCATTGCTGCTCTTGCAGCCTTGCCTCTATGCACGGCTTGTATCTTGACAGCAGCTTCCTCTCTTTGTTTCTCTTCCTCTGCAGTGAGCTCTTCAACTAACCCTGGAACGGCCCCAGCACTAGGTCCTGCTGTTTTGCCTTTTTGCTGTGCTTTTGGCTTTGGCGCCCCATTGTCACTTGTGTTTTCCGCCTTGTCCGGCATTGCCTTCTTGCTGGGCCGTTTCTTCTGCTCTGCCGTGGCACCTGCTGCTGTCTTGTCCTTTGGCGGTGCTTTTGGCTTTGGCGCTGCTTTCTTGCTCGCTGGCTGTTCTTTGCTGCTCTCTGCCATTGCCGCTCGTGCTGCCTTTCCTCTTTGAACTGCTTGTATCTTCATAGCGGCTTCTTCTTTTTGCTTCTTTTCCTCTGCA
>Ga0126342_10001149_pt1 | contig 35460 bp, 27 predicted proteins | sample Cyp1metagenome_FD_92528 | JGI IMG/M metagenome (GOLD analysis project Ga0126342, IMG submission 92528) | Coral microbial communities from Lord Howe Island, Old Settlement Bay, Australia - Cyphastrea 1 metagenome | ecosystem: Host-associated > Invertebrates > Cnidaria > Coral ...
ATATTATTGATATTTATTTAAAATTTATTTATATTTATTTAAGATAAATAAATAAAATATAATATATATTTTTATTATATTAAATTATAAATTTAATTCATTTTTCAAATAATACATATTAATTTATATATTATATATATTTTTATATAATTATTTATTTTATTAATTATTTATATATTAATTATATAAATATAATTTTATCTTAAATTATTTTAATTATATTATCTATTTAATAATTAAAATTTATATTTAATATCATTAAAAAATATTTTTATAAATTTATTTCAACATTTTTTTTTAAATTTTATATCTTTTAAATTATATAGGTAATATTAAAATTATAGAACGGAGTCAGGAATACAAAAGCACAATAGTACGGTAAATATCGTATTTTTGTATTTCTCCGGGTTCCGATTCCGCGCGGAGTTGGGAAATTTTAATTATATTTTTCCCCGTTTCCCGTTCTATAATTAAATTATTCCTAATTCCGATCTATGATTTCTAGCACTAACATAATATTTACTACATATTTGTATATATATAATTTACAAAAACAATTTACTCAACTCTTTCTAAGACATAAGAAGAAATTTCATAATAATTAATTTTTCCATTCGACGGAAAAATTAATTATAAAATAGGGTCCGAGAAAAATTCATTATAAAATAAATATAGGAAATATAATAAAAATAGGAAAACCAAAATTATAAAATAATAAAAATAATTAGGAATAAATTCAAATATATATATATTTTTCGCACCTTCCGAAAAAAATAAAATTATAAAACAACAAAATACAATAAACAACCACAGCTTCGTATTCCTCAATTTCCATTTTATAATTCCAACATTAATCATAAAAAATTAATGTTCAAATATTTATATTTCAAAATAATAATAATATTATTTTTAAAATATAAATTTTATATTTTTATTTATTTAATATATTAATTCAAATAATATATTATATATATATAAATTTAAATTATATATTATTTTTAAAATAAATATATATATATTAATAATATTGTACAACACAATAATAAAAAAATCAAATATCAAATATCTATAACAAAAAAAAATATTATAAATCAAACATATCAAAAATATACCGAAAGATATTAATACATTTTTTCCCTAATTATCTATCTATCTATATATCTATCGATCTATTTATCTATATCTCTCTCTCTCTCTCTCTCTTTCATCTAATTACCTATCTATCATCTACCTACCTACCTACCTACCTACCGATCTATCTACCTATCTACCTACCCATATACCCATCTACCCATCTACCTATCTACCTATCTACCTATCTACCTATCTATCTATTTATCTATCTATCTATCTACCTTATCTATCTACCTTATCTGTCTGTCTATCTGTCTATCTATCTGTCCATCCATCCATCCATCCATCCATCCATCGATCCATCTCATCTGTTTGCCTATCTATCTATCTGTCTATCTACCTATCAATCAATCAATTTATCTAATCTATCTAATCTATCTAATCTATCGAATCTATCGAATCTATCGAATCTATGTAATCTATGTAATCTATGTAATCTATGTAATCTATGTAATCTATGTAATCTATGTAATCTATGTAATCTATGTAATCTATCTATCTATCTGTCTATCTGCAAGCTTGAAAACGAAGCTATTCTGCGAAATTTCATCAATTTTTGAATTTGACAACATCAAAAACGCAACAATTCTGCGAGACTTCTTTAATGTTTGAATTTGACAACGTCAGAAACGAAACAATTCTGCGAGACTTCTTCATTTTTCAAAATTGACAACATCAAAAACGAAGCAATTCTGCGAGACTTCCTCCAAAAATGGAAAGTTGCGTGCAGCGCTGACGGCCTCGTACCAATGTGTTTTGCGATTTTTCCAATCCATTTGTCTAAATTACTGCGCCTGCCACAAAAAAGTGATACCAGGTCATACAAAGTGCTGCACCTGTCACGCAAAATCATCTCAGCAAACCTGAAGATCTAAAGCTCCAAAATGCAACCCCTCTCAGGAAATCAGCGCCCGGACCTCCTAACAGCTCTGATGAACACGTCTCTTGTACTGAGCCTGCCACGGAAAATGCATCTTTACAAATCCTCTTCAAATGTTCCACGCCTATCATCGTTTTTGGAAAGCCTACAAAATCCTGACGTTTTGCTCACTTTTAACAAGGTGCACAATCCCTTGCGCCTGCCACGCGAAACGACATCTGAACGTCAAAAAGTGGTCCGAGCATGTGGTGTTTTTACACATTTTTACTTCCAAATGTGCTTCGTGCCACAACGGCGTGCACTTTTTCGACATCTCAACTTCCAGAAGTGGTCCGAAGGTGAGGTGTTTTAAGCTTTTTCACTTGCAAATGGGTTTCGTACCACAACGGCGTATACTTTTTCGACATCGCAACTTCCAAAAGCGGTCCGAAGGTAAGGTGTTTTAAATTTTTTTCATTTACAAATGTGTTTCGTACCACAACGGCATGCACTTTTTCGACATCTCAACTTCCAAAAGTGGTACCGACCTGGTGTGTTTTGTGCATTTTAACTTAGAAATGTACTTCGTGCCACAAGGCGTGCACTTTTTCGACATCTTAATTTCCAAAAATAGTCCGAGCATATGGTGTTTTGTATATTTTAATATGGAAATGTGCTTCGCGCCACAACGGCGTAAAATTTTTCATCTCGCATCTGGCCAGATGGCTCTGCACCCGCCGCTTTAACAAGCCTACTTTTCGACCCTCCGGAGCCATAAATCATTGGAAAAACACAGTATTTCGCGACATTCCTACCTTTTCGCGCACCTATATCTTCTTTCTTCTAACTCTTTCTCTTCTCTAATCTTCTCTCTTCTCTTCTCTCTGGCTCTTCCCATCTCTGCTTTTCATCTGTCCATATTGTCGGAAGTTTAACTTCTAAATATCCTTCGACTATATTTCTAATAATTTTTCAAGATTATATCAAAATTCGGCTTTAAATCGATCACAATCATCCCAATATATAAATCGGTTAAAATTATATATATATTAATATAAATCGGCAATATAAATAAATCCAAAAAAAATCAAATTATAAATTAAATACTATACTTACTTTAATTTACAACCATAATACAATAAATTAAATTATCATTATCATCATTATCATTAATTACTTTTCATTATTATTATATTAGTACAAACATTTTTTTGAACAAAATAATTTATAAATCAACTTAATTTATTAATTATATTTTTATATAATTATATATTTATTGAAATATCAATATTATATATTTAATATATAAATATAGAACTATATATATATATATTTCGGAATTATATATATATAATTTCTATTCAACATAAATAACATTTATAAATTCCATAATAATCAATTATATATATATAATATTTTACCTCTGGTTTCCAGGGAATACCAATTCCGTTGTCAAAGTGAAACCTGTGTGTGAGACCATCATGCTCATTCCACAGATTGAGATAGCCGTTCTGATAAAAATAAATTCTGGATAGGTTGAAAAACACGCATTTTATTGCCATTTCAGTCTGGAAGCAATTTTCTCAAGCGCTGGATTTTAAGGATATTCTATTTTCGGAAACCTATGCAGACAATTTCCCAGCATGATCTGGGACTTCTTGAACCTCTAGCTGTCCAACAATTGGACGGTTTGCAAAGCAACCCAAGCATTGCTTTACATGTTTACATGCTCTCTGTAATTCAATACGCCCAAAGATCTGCACAAAAATAGGGGATACCACATTTAATGGCAATGGAGTGGGGACTTTTGTTTACACGTTTTTTTTTTTGATAAATCCACATCTTTACAGACTCCGCAACTTACCCAAACTTCCGTGGTTTAAAAGCGGGCAGTTGCCGATTGACAACACAGATGGATGGTCAGAACACAAAAACATGACCCATATGACAATTGAAGTGTATGCTTAATATATCAATATCCTTGATATGACTAAAAATCTGAAAATAGACGACCAGTACCCGATCTCATCCACTGGTTGATCTTCACATTCACTCAAATGACTACCTTCTGGGTATCCCATGGTACAGAACGCAATTTCATATCTTTCGTTGGTTATATCCATTCATGATATCCTCATCATATTTCCATTTCTGCCGGTTAAACCACCAGAAATCATGGCTATCATGGTGCCATCATGGCAACCCCCCGGTGCCATTTTGGCCACGGGTCAAGTGATGGTTACCGTCGTTGGTTGCTCCGAGGAGCCTTGGTCATAGATGAAGCATGGTGTATGGTTTGTGGCATTGTTTGCCAAAAACACTCATCGATTCCCCAGTTCTGGTGGAAGTTCCATTGGAAAAGTAACTAAAATCACTACCCTCTGCTAAACGTTTACATAACTATGGAACATCACCATTTTTAATGGGAAAATCCACTATAAATGGTCATTTTCAATAGCTATGTTAAATTACCAGAGGATATATTTGGCCGAAAAAAACATTAATCCAGTCAATGGATGCTGATGACATTTTGATCTGGGATAATAGGATAAACATTGGGATATAACAATTTCAAGGTCATCCTGAAGTAGATAGAACATTTGTTTTTCAAAGACATTCCGATATTCCCATTTTAGTGATGTGTTTTGGAAATTTCCATGTTCTATCTGCTCCAGGATGACTACATATGGACTAGGAAATATAATAGTGAAGCATTAACTAGAGTTTCTGGAGGTTACAACGATCTAGTTGTTGGGGTTTATAAGCCAACTTACAACAATGCACTCACACAGAAAAATAAATAAATAAATAAATAAATAAATATATATATATAATGATGTGGTCATTCTGGAGTAGATAGAATATGGATATGTCCAAAAAATCATCAGAAAGATAGAATCGGTTTGTTGTTTCTTTAAAAACTACTGTATCTACTTCAGGGTGATTGCACACATGTATATGCATATTCAAAAAATATATATATATATATCACCAATAATGGGTAGATGATGGTGGATGACGAATCCTTTTCCCAGAAATTCGCTGCTCTGGATTGACGACCATCCATGAGTATACATCTCTATCTACAAATCTATGAATTCATCTACCTTTTGACCAAGATTTTTTCGGTCAGCCCATTCGTTTTTGGGCTAAGCGGCTAAGATAACCTCAAGGATCGGATGAAGTTGCACCACATCTCAAGGAGCCAACCAAGACCGGTTAGTCGAACTTCTTCGCGTGCCCATCACCTTTTTTTTGAGATAGGTTGGTAAAACAATGCCATAAACCATTCCCAATTTCACAAGTTTTATAGGTGGCATAAACCATTCCCAAATGGGTGGTTTGTTATTGTTTTAACTAACACAGCCAAACTTCTTGAGTCAGACATAGTCATAGTCAGACAGTCCCCAGTATCATTCAGAACCAATCGATTGTCCCATATACCTTCTGGTTATTTAACATAGCCATGGTATAGATGACCCATAGAAATAGATGGTTTACCTATTAATAGCATGGTGGATCTTTCCATGGCTATGTTAGTCATAACCAGATGGTATCTTTCCTGGATTTTTTCGTTTCCCTCCGCAGCTGATGATCACAGCTTGGAATCCCTACGGGCATGAGCACACCCTTGATGCTATGAACAATGCCATTGGAGCAGAAGATGTCCTGGCGCGAATCTGCTGCGAATCTGGGAATTCCAACGACCCCAGCAAGTCAAGAAAAAAATACGGAAAACCCTATGGACTTATTAGGACAATGATCAACAAACATGTTTATGTATGTATTCATACTATGAAGGAATATACATGGAGACACATGATGGCTTTTCCATATCTTATTGATTTGGAGGGGCTTTTTATACAATCCTCCAGAGCCCAAACCTCGCAGCAAGCAGCAATTCTGCACTGTTTTTCTGTGCCGATTGCCCTATCCGATTGTCTTTCACTTTATCAAACTTCAGTCGTACTTTTTCTTTTTCAAAGGTTGAACTATCTTTCACCTGTTTCTCCATGATTAAAATCCCATTTTCCTTATTGGTATATGTATATATAATTATAATTATGTATCTATAACATTCTATAACTCATTATATTCATTATATCTTCATTTATCAAATGTTCTCAACGTTCACGTTTTCCATCTCATTTTTCTCCACCAAGGAAAATCATCTAACAGGTCAGCTGGACCATGTGCCCTCCAGGTATTTCGTTGATGCAGGGCCCCCCTCGTGGCCACTGTAGAAAGGTGACCTCGCTGACGGTTTTTGAAGGGAAAGTACCGGAAACCATGGTGACACCCCCATGAACATATGGAACTTTCCGGTTCAAAAAAAACCTTCAAAAACCAAGCCATTGAGGGATGGTTTTTACTTTTTAACACCACGCATTTTCAGACCAACTGAGGTCCCAGATGGTCCCAGTTGGAAGATTCTACTGCTCGTTAAAGCAGACCAACAGCTGTCTAGCGATGAGGAAGGTCGACCAAAATCTCGAGGCCCTCCAGGTCCCTCATTTTCAATCCCTTTTCACCTGAGCCCCGAACCATGAGCACAGTGCCATCAATGGCTTTCAGTGTTCGGCCACTGTACAATGCCTACAGTGCCATCAGATCGGTCGTCAAATCATGGTCAGCTGATCATAACTGGCCACATCCTAAGGTTTTCACCGATTTCAGTACGATTTGTTGGGAATGACACATGTTGAGTGCCACCATCATCATGAGCTTGGGATCATTACGTTGGCTCCAACAGGCTCCCCGGGTATCTTGTGAGGAACATAGAATTACGTTCCAAAGCCCTGCTTCCTAACCACTGGACCACTGGATAACTTGTTAGGGAGGAATTATCTTAATCTGAATATCCCATGTCTTTTTTCCAACAAATTCTACAAACACGTGGATGAATTTAAGGGAACGCTTCGAGACATCCATATGTTTTTTTCGATGAAATTTGGAGGTAAAGCCTGCACATGTTCCCTTCATCCAATTAAAAACAAAGTTGCTCCCAACAGCCCAGATACCACTGTGGGAGGTAAATTGAAGAGGTCAACTCATCACTTTTTCCCAAGTGAAACAATGGCAGGGTGCCTCGAAGGGGATCCGACCTCTAATGATGTGGCAAGCCAGAATAGCCTGCAACATCTGCGGCAACATCTGCGGCCCGAGGAAGCGAAGAAACTCCAGCTGGTTGCCATTTTCAAGCAACAAACATAAACTACGTGAAGATACCAGTTTGAAAGGAGAAACTGTTTTCATCATCTGGGTGATACGTGCTGGATCATTGTGGTTTTCAAACACAAGCCAAACCGAGATACCCATTGGTAAACATACGTGGCAGTGCAAAACCCCGAACTGAATGGGGCTTCATAGCTGGGAAAATCATCGAACTAAATATTGGATCTTCCAGCAAGACATGTTTGATTATCGGAGGTAAACCCAATGCTCAGGTCCTTTCGTTTACCTATGCTATAGCCGCTATGCTTCAGGTCTTAGCGGTGCACCAGGATGTCAGTGGGCCGCCTGCAAGTAGGGAACTTGCAGCATATCTTCCAGAGATCCTGGAACTGCATCCAGGGGACCCGTGGGAACCATAGGTAGCAACTGATAGCCCCATTGATATGGCCACAGCCAAGATCAGTGGCGAAATCGCACATCCAAGTGAATATAAGACAGCTAGGATTCCCATTCCCATTACATCTCAAATCCCCAATGAACATCCCATTCATTTCCTAAGTGGGTCCTGCAAAGATGGGCTGAGCAACATGCTGAAAATGGGGAACCCCACTTAGCTTTACCATTCTTTGAACGAGAAACCACCACCATAAATTGGGGGGATAGCCCACTTTCAGATACATCAAAAACAAAGAATCCAAACATTAAGTTGCTTATAATATCTTATAATACATTATATATCTCATTATGATCCATCCTAAGGGGTCCTATCTTCCTATAACATTCCCCTTTTAAAGTCCCCAGTGGATCACCATGAATTCACAACCGTCCCCGCCCGAAACGCGTTTGACGCGAATCGCCAACCCGCGCTCCTCCGCCCAACGCTTCTAGGAGTGCGGAATCCTGGGGGACAAAGACCTCACGGCAAGAAACCCCAAACAGTGGGCAGTGGGAGGATAGTGTATGTGTATGATATTAATACCCTCTGGTTATTTAACATAGCCATGGAAAATGACCCATAGAAATAGATGGTTTACCTATTAATAGCATGGTGGATCTTTCCATGGCTATGTTGGTCATAACCAGATGGTAATGTTGTTGTTGTTGTTGATGATGATGATGATGATTTTCCAATTCGAAAGCGCCCCTATGACCAGAGGCGACAGTCGGATCTCCAGGGGGCTGAAAAGAAATGCACTTTTTTCGCAAGCCAACGGGAGTCCAGAGGATTCCAGGCACCGCGCATCACATTCTTGTTGGGCACCTCCAAGTACTGACAGTGAAAGTTTTCCACCAAACAGAAAGTCTCAGAAGCTAAGCTTCGCAATGGAAAATCATCACTTTTAGATACCTTTAGAAAATCCTCAGATAAAATAGGCCATCAAAAAACCATAGGACCATAGCCATGTAACAAACGGAAAGCAAGAAGCTCTGAGGTGAGGATTTCACGTCCCATTTCGCCTCTCGAAATTGTTCACTTTTGATCTTCCAAACCCTGCAGAGTCCCTGAAACTCTGGATTTTTATTCCACGTCATGGGATGCCAAACCCAAGTTATACCCATAATTTTCAGAAAAACACAATCTTTCTGGATGTTGATCCCGTATTTTTTCCTGCCGCATCATCCATATTTGGTCCATGGTGCACTGATTTTCTGGTCCCAAAACCTGGTGCCAGGTGCCCCCACTGTGAAGGGCCCGTCGGTTCCGTCAATGGCCTGGCGGAACATCTGACAGGATCTGGGGTGCCAGCTGAAAACTCAGGGAATTGAAATGTGGGTTAATATGGTTTCTACCCTCTGGTAAACGTTTACATAACTATGGAAAGATCCACCATTTTTAATGGGAAAACTCACTATAAATGGCCGTTTTCAATAGCTATGTTAGTTTACCAGAGGGTATATTATGGGCTTAACATGGTTTCTATATGGGCTTAACACGGTTTCTATATGGGTTTGACACGGTTTCTATATGGTTCTATTCAGTTGAGAATGGTGTATAATGGTTGAAAACGGGTGGTTTTAAGTTTTAATCAATATCATCATATATCATCTATCAATGGAGAATTTCATGATGGTATTACGGGAAAAACAGGCTTCGCATCTTTGTTGGCAATATCCGGTGTCATCCAACATGGCTTGGCTAGGAAATCCCTGAATTTTTCCAGGACAGGCGCCCCCAAGGACTGGCGTGGATGGGATTCGACGATTCCAAAATGCTTTGTTTGCAAAAGTAAAGGATGCTTGACTGAATCTTCCATATACATGTACATATGTGTATATATATATATATATGTACACACACATATACATATATATATATTATGTACATTGACACACACACACATATATATTACGTACATATGTTTTTACATCTTTAGACATACATGTGTATATATAGACATATGTACTGCACATATGTAACATATCCTCTCCCACCGTTCGCTCTCCGGCGTTGCCTGCGCCACTTCTTCAAAGCCGTTCGCTCTGGCGACCAGTTGACCGAACAAGCCGAAGCCGGGCCTGGTCAGGAGGTCTCCAACCCCCAGTCGGTGGCTAAAACAATGCCATAAACGCACCATCCCCCAGGAAAATCACCATAAATATATAGGTGGTATGTTTACTTACCATTCCCAGTCGGTGGTAAAAATGACATAAAATTTTAGCCACATTAATCTATTAATACTATTAACCACCCAAAAATTGGTGATAAATCACTATTCATGGATTATCGTCACTATTAATCACTATTAACCATCACTATCCCATGGGTTTTCCCATTGTTTTATATCAGAGTATAGGAGTCTCGCATCGGTTAGGTCCTGTAGATTTTCCCCCATGTCCGGATCAACCATGGATTTTGGTCTCCTAAGTCATGGGGTTGCCCGCCCCAAATCATCCATTTTTTCATAGGATTTTCCCATGAACAACACAAATCCAGCGATTGGGGTGAGCCCAAAAATCACTTCGGAAACGGATCGAAGATGATCAAATAATGAAATCATTCGCCACTTGAGTGGCTCAACTCTCTGAAAACACACCCAATGGGACGTCATTCGGAGCATGGCTTTCCCATTCCCTCAGTTCCCAGGATTTCAAGATCTCGCCCCGAAAAAAATCGGCCATCATCGGGGCCCGGAAGATCCCAGGTCAGATCCCAGGTCTTCGCCCCACTCTGAGGTCAGAACTCTTCATGACATGTGGTGAGAATGGGCTGTAACTCAGGTACCTTCCATGCCGCTGCAGACACAAATTACAAGGCAAAAACTCCAAACAGGATGCAGAAAAGTGTGTAAAAACCGTCTAAAAAATGGTGCAAAATGAAAACTTTTCTAATTTTTTTTGGGGTTCCACCACCCGCCATTTGTGGTTTGGATTCCAGCTATGGCTTTGGGTCGAGCCGTGCTCGAAACTCTAAATGCCAGACGATGGATGGACTATTTTCTTAGAATCATCCATCCCAGATTCAAATGGCCCAACTCTGAGCCATCCAGTACACCTATCCTCTGGTTATGACTCACATAGCCATGGAAAATGGATGAAAATGGACCATAGAAATAGATGGTTTACCGTTCTTAATAGCATGGTGAATCTTTCCAGTTCGCAAACTCTTAGTCATAACCAGATGGTAATGTTAGTCATAACCATCCCGCCATGTGGGGAACCCTGTCCCCATCTCCCAGGCATCCACCAGGTATAGCTACCTGGTGCCGATGAACATCCACAAAGGCTAGTTGCAGACCTCTCAGCCCCCTGGGCCTCAGCATCAGCACCACCAACCACGATGGCGAAGAAATGGCTACTAGATGTATAGCCTATGAATATGGAATCCAACACAACTTGCATCCAAAAAATATCATCAATATTCATCAATACTTATCAAGCTGATGAATAACATTGAATAACTATAATCATAGTCAATCACGAATTAATAGTCAATGCTGCTATCAATTGCGACGACCATCCCATTATGAAACATGAGAACACCATCCAGGCACTGAAGCCGTGACTGACGAAGTGGGTTTTCGACGCGACTTTTTTTGTGTCGACAAATCACCAAAGGATTTCTTTTCGGAACATCAACTGCCCCCTAAAAACTCGCAGTTACACACAATCATGAAGTTCAGTTCACGTAATTTTCAGCTTTGATCATATCTGAACAGGTGGTTAAGCCACCCCTCTGAAAAATCATGGACTTCGTCAATGGCTTTCGGATAACATCCCATATATATCCATATATTTATTATGGAAAAGAAAAGTCATGTTTGAAACCAGCAGTCCCAGATATTATAGAACATCTATACCATTCATTAACCATCCATTAACCATCCATTAACCATATATTTTCCCATGCTTTTCCCATGGTTTTCCCATGGTTTTCCCATGGCTTTACCCAGAAACCCCTGATGACTTGGCCGCCGGACATCCAGGTTCGGAGCACGGTGCAGTCTAAGTCACCAATGGCGGTCCTAGAGCGCGCGCCACAAAAGCTGCGGTCGACCCGAAGAAAAAAAGACGATAGTGGAGCCATAGGTATAGCCATATTTCTTCGTCAAGCTAATATATCTGGGTAAATTTTAATATTTCACTAACCTGAAAGGCCATTTGGGGATGATTCCCCCTACTAACCATGATTCCAGTGAGGGAGAACAGTGAGGTCGTTATAATTTACCCATATATACATATATATATATATATTAGCAATTCTTCGTCAAACTTGATATGTTTTTTTTTCTGTTTTTTTTTGACAATAACATACATGAGTTTATAAATTAACATAATCTATAACTTCGTTTCTTTTGACATACTGGAGTATGTAAATTCAACTATTGAGACAGAGCTTCATCCTATAGCCCTAACAATGGGACAATCAATGGGATTTAATGGGATTTAATTATTAGTTTTTTTAAGAGGACTTATAAGGGATTTAATACATCTTGATACATCTAACAATGATGATTGGTATGATTATGCATTGGGATGACGGTTAATCCATTGCTTAATCCACTAGGACTGGGATAGAATCGGATAATTAATGGGATTGAATGGGAGATCATTTGATCAAACAATCCGATAGGCCCTAACATTAAACACACCCCGTTGTATGGTCCCAGTCAGACGTGTTTTCATCCGGTCTTCAACCATTTTTTTCGGGTGGGTCTTCAATATGAATGAGGATGAGATCAGTTACTTAGCTCATGGAGATATATCTACTGGAGATGTCGTAAAGTAACGTCGCTGCCGAAACCCCACTATTCTGTAGATCATTTTCCCACCGGGGAAACTTCTGGTGGGTTTCATGGGGTTTCCAGATCTAGGGACTGACCAACTATACCGGGGGCTTTAACGGGGGATATCTTGTGGGATATGTAGCCAGCTCACCAATCATAATGATGATATGATGGGATTTATCAAGCAACAAAAATACGAAAACATCATGGGATTGAATGGGGATTTCATGGGAACGATAACGCATAGCAAAACATGTTGCATTGAATACCATTAACAACTGGTGATTTTTCATGGAATATCAATGAGGATATAACTCAACAGGATTCCTGACCAACCAATTAGACTCTAAAAATATTGCGCAAATTCACCCATTTTCATATCATTTATTGGGGGATGGACATCAATCCATTTTCATAGCTTTTTTTGGGTACCCGTTATGTTTGGGGTCCCATGGCATTGCATGGAAGACCATAAAACCGCTAATCCCATCGATATCTTTGACGATGGCACATATGCTTGACTACTGTCATGAATTCATTGGCCATGTCAGGAACCTAAATTGAAGGTACCTACCATATATAAGGCCTATTTTTCAGGCCTATGTAAGGGAATATCCCAGCAAAATATGGCCTTATATGGTACAGTACCTCCATTTTAGGATCCTGGAATTCCCATTGATTATAATGGAACATCCTATTAAAATGGATGATTTAGGGTACCACTATTTTAGGAAACCTCCGTTTTGGAATGATGTCTTGCACCGGCTGGGCAAACAAATGGCCCGCTTCATCACAGATCACGGCCGGGTTTAATGATGGGACACTCGTGCAAATCCGGTGCAAATCTTAGTTCCATTCAACCCCAGCGACTGGAGCCTTGACTTAGGAACTACACCCACCAATCCTGCTGAATAATTTCTCGATTCCTAAGGCTTTTCTCATGGTTTTCCCATGGTTTTCCATTCACCCCACAGGATCACCACACCACACCCCGGCCGCGCAAAACATGTCGTGGCCGACACGATGACCGAGTTATCAGGCTGAACCACCTGCGCCCGGGTTCAATTGGCGGAAAGGCCACCATATCAACATCCGGAGAACAAAAGAAATGTATTCAAGGATATTAGATAGATTATATTATGTGTATCTATATTAAAGGTATTCTAATATCCTTTAATAGCTGTTACACCATAAGATATCAGATAAATAGTATTAAATAGATATAAATGATATAAATTAAAAACGATAGTATTAAATAGATAAATAGATATATAAGATATTTATGCAATTAAAGGATATTAGCTAGACAGGACATGTCCTACCATGAAGATTTGTTTTTTCTGTAATGAAAACCATCACTTTATTGAAGAATCCACCCAAATGGAAATCTGGATAAACAACAACACAATCACTAGCCTGAATTAAGGTTATTTTTTTCATGATTTACTTCTTTTAAGCATAGTTACAGTGATCATAGCGACATCGCGGCGTGAGGTCGATATCACCTAAATTTATCGATTGTTTGTTCCTTTTCAAGATGGCAAAATTCCACGTCTAGGCCATGGCTAGACTATCAGAGTTCGACTGTGGGACTGAGTCGACTGAGAATTTTCGGCCGCGATCTAAGCAATGGATGTTTCACTGGATGCTGTGGATAGAGAACAGTCGCTGCGTTTTCCCAAGATTCAGCCCACTGAAAAAAAATCAATGCCCATCTGCACTTCAATGGGAACTCCCTATGGCCCTACGGCGAATCGAATCTTGATGAATCGAATAATGGTTCATCACCAATAAACATATAAATTGGGCTATCCATTTAACAATCCATTCACCATTCACCATTCACCATTAACCATTAACATCATTAACCATGAACCATTAATGGTGAATGGTTTTCGTGGTTAATGATCATGGTTAACATCATTGACCATGGTGTTAACATAATTAACATCGTTAACCATGGTTAACCATGGATGGGTTTTTCATGGCGAATTAATGACGAAAATTCACCATCACCATCCATTCACCGACGAAAATCGCCATCTGAGATGCCCTGCCAAGTCCAAGATGGTGGCGAGTTGCCCAGGATCGCCCACCTGTGCCTGTGATGCCGGAGATGGGGCTATTGGACGATGACCTCATCGGCCTTTTGACCCACCGCATTTTACATCCCACTTAAGGAATTCTCAGGGGAATTTGAGTGGAAATTCCCAGGGGAATCATGAAAAACCATTTGGCCAGAACTGGAGGGAATTCCACCACATCATGCTGTTGGTGACATAACGACATATGGAGGTTTCCAACAATGGGGGTACCCCCATTGTTGGATAGTTTACAAGGGAAAATCCATCTATAAATGGTGAGAACTGGGTGTACCCCTATTTTAGTAAACCTCCAAACCTCCATACATCTTATCGTTGGTTGTTACCACATCTTATCATCCGCGGAATCTCCGAACTGCTGAGTGGAAAACCTCGGAACTGTCCAACAAAACATCAAGACCTTTGCAAAAAAACTTGGGAAAGTCACTGTAAATCTCACTTAAAATCTCACTCTTTCGAGCTCAACGGCAACGAGTCTTGACGACTCCGGGGCGCCGCATGGCGCCGCCTCCTGTCGCTCCGGATTGTGAAGAAGGCCGACGGTCCCACCTAGGATGGAAGACAGTGAACGATGGCGGCTGGGTAATAAGTTGATGGGTGAATTTCGTGAGATATGATGTAAATTTATAATATTTGATGGGAATATAACCAATGGATTTTGATAGGAATATGATTTTGATGGGAATAGAACTAATTAATTTTGATGGGAATATAGATTTGGAATAGATGGACATATGTCACCAATCATAGTGACAATGGAGCTGGAGATGTTTGATGGGAACATTCATGGATAATATAACCCTAGGTGGATCTGTAACTAGGAACATGGGCCATGGAGCTAGTTGAGTGCTGATCATAACAGGGTTATGATGTTTCCTCATCTGGAAAGAGTAAAACCGGGAGCGAACAAAAAGAAATGGGAGTAGTATTGAATAGTTGATCCATGAATATTCCTCATATCTAAGCTGAATTGACTAGGCTAGTTGATGGCTCTGGCTTAGTCCACCCAAGTTAATTCAGTAAGGGTAGGGTGAACTAAGCCACTTACTCGGCAAAAACCACTTTCTTCCATCCTAGCATCCCAGGAATCGGATCACCCCAGTTACGCCTGTCGTTCACGAGGAGCCCCTAGCCGATGACCCTCCAAGTCCCACGGTAAAAAACACGGGAAATCCTATGATCTTCGTAGATTTCTGCTGAAAAAACACGCTTTAGCCAAAGTCGATGATTAGCAGGAAAAAACCAGGTGGCTGGTAGTCTAAAAACAGGCTACCCCCCATTCCATAAAAACTGGTTTCAAAACCTCATTTTCCCTATGAACAATAGCTATTTTGGGTGGTTAACCCAATTTTCAGACACGACCAAGAACAATTTTCCCAATGATCCCCACTATATCCCCATGGTACTAGCTTTACCATGGGGATGTTTCTACCGCCAAGAGACCCATGTAATGATCCCCGGTACCACATCGCAATCTCAGAGCGAAGCTCACATACCTCGAGTGGAATTGACAAAGGGCTCATGGAACTCCACAACAACGGCCTCTTTTTTTGCTTCATCTGTCAAGATCGGGAGGAAATAGCAGTAGCGCATGTTTCGGAGACCCTCTGGTAAACATACAAAAAACTATGGAACATCACCATTTTCAATGGGTAAATCCACTATAAATCACCATTTTCAATGGCTATGTTTGTTTACCAGAGGGTACCCTCCAGCAATCAAACACGGGGCCTTGAAAAAAAAATCCAAACACATTCCCCGCCTCTGGCGGATTTCTCATTGGACAAATTCAAAAAAACATCACCTTGACTCAGCAAACCCAAGACTTTAATGTCAACCCTGGATTAGTAAACACAGATCACGACTTGGCCGGGTTCCCTCCAAAACAGTTTTCCAAATGACTATGAAATTGGTATCTCCCCTATCAATTTTTTTACTGGTGGTTTTTCAGAAAATCCCGGGCTGACATTGCCATTCTACCCATCAACATGGCTGGTAAGTCCCACAATGTTCCCATGAATTTCATGGTGAACCTTGGGGAACCCCCTAGCGTGGCAAGCCCCAACTAACTAAACCTATCATTTGGGGATGGTTTAGACCCCATAAAGATGGTGATGACTTGGGCATCCCCCATTTCCAACCCAAAAACCATCCCCAAAACCAGCCGTAGATCCCATGATGTTCCCATTTTTCAAGATTTTTCATGGTGAAACCCTCATTTTTGATGGTTCATCCCCTAGCATTTCCCACCACCGTCCCCTTTTACGAGCTGTCTTCCGCCCCACCCGGGCACTTGTCGTTCCGCAGGGTGAACTTCACTTCCTCGCGATAGGAGGGCCGTGGCCGGTCCACGCCCCCGAAGACGAAGACGGGCACAGCGTGCAAGGGCCATTCCCTAGGAGACTGTCCGGGTGGGTGAAGCAATGGGGATTCAATGGGATTCAATGTTGGTTACAATGGATAGAATAATAGTTGTATAACCTAGAGTAGAAAACCAAGGCACGATGATATCATAAACCTTCGAAAAACTCCATTTTAAACCTCTGATAAACGCACATGACTATGGAAAATCACCATTTTTCAGAGGTAAACCCACTACAAATGGCAATTTTCAATAGCTATGGTAGCTTGCCAGAGGGTAATTGGAATTCAATGGGGCTATAATGCATAGAATGATGGATATCACCTGGAAAACCTATCACAACTGGAGGTTTTCGCTTTTCGCACTTCTTTTCGGTCGCTGGGATATCCAGCGGATTGCCTCTTGGGATACCGTAAGTCCCCGGTTCGGTGTTCGCTGTTCCCATTTAGAAATGGTTCAGAAAACCAGAGTTACTAAGCAGCTACTAACTGAGCCATGAACAATACCCCTATCCCATGCCATATCTCATTTTACTGATTTTACTGCTTGGTGAGTAAATTCATTCCCATTGTGGGTTAATGTAGGTGAAACAATCATAAACCATCCCCCAGGAAAATCACCATAAATATATAGGTGGTATGTTTACTTACCATTCCCAGTCATGGCTGGTGTCCAAATGGCATGAACCATCCCCAATCAACCAATGAGGATACCCGGCCTGGTAATGACTCACAGTTTGCTATTGAATAGCTGGCCCAGTCGAAATAGTTGATTTACCAATTTACCTACCAAAACATGGTGGATCTTTCCATCGTTTTTTGTATGTTTACCAGGCCGGGTAACTCTGGAAAATCACCATTTTTAATGGGTAAATCAACTATTTCGACTGGGCCATTCTCAATCCCCAGTGAAATCCCATAGAATCACCTATTTCTACCAGGTGATTTTCCATATGAATCCCCATTTTCCCATGGTTTTCCCATGGTTTTCCCATGTTTTCCCATGGTTTTCCCATTAGTTTACCAGGTTTTCCCAGAGGCTAGCGGCCAGGCGCCGCTGATCCACGGGTGGTCTCAGGTGCCGACTCATCCGGCTGAAGATGTGCCACGCTATCCGTCCAAATGGCCTACGAAGGCGGAACCATTCAGCGATTTACAGCTGGGAGATGATGGGATAAAGTGAGATATACGGGGGTATGTATGTAATATATATATATATTAATAGATAGTCATCTTGGAGTAGATTAGAATATGGATTTTTCAATCAGATTTCCATTTATTATTATCATTATTTTCAATTTTCCATGGTCTCTCTACTCCAGGATCACACTGTAAGGCGTTCTTGCAATGCTGGTTAGTGAGGGAAGAACTGCACATCTATGATCCACTGACATATGATGAAGAACTCTCAGGAAACAACATATTATTCTTTTCCTATGCACCGTTGTTATCTCAAAATTTGGAACGCCACACTCATGGTTTGTTGTCAATTTATGTTCTCATGAACTTCGCACCATCCGAATTGTTGGGACGAGAAACCATCGCTTCGTCTCCACGTACACTTCACATATACTCCATATATCCCAGCCCCTTTTTGACACTTGATAAGTCATAAACCTTGGAATTGCTTCAGTGAGGCACCAACAGCACAAAAACACATATTCCTGATAGGGTCCTTCCATCCCCAATGGTCATCTTGGATTTCTTTCGGACCACCAAAAAAGTTCGTTTTAAATATCCCCATGCATAAATATGAGATTACATATATTCGTATATATATAATATATATATATACAATATAATATAATAACATATAACATATAATATATAATATATAATATATAATATATAATATATAATATATTATATATAATATATAATATATTATATATAATATATAATATATAATATATAATATATAATATATAATATTTAATATATTATATATAATATATAATATATAATATATAATATAACATATATAATATATAATATATTATATATAATATTTAATATATTATATATCATATAACATATATATATATATTCCATATGCCATTTCATACCATCTGGTTATTTTACGTAGCGAACTGGAAAATCATCATTTTAAGGTTCGGCAAACCATCATCTGGATCATAAATAAGCAGAGGGTACCTTCTGGTAAACTAACATAGCTATTGAAAATGGCCCATTTATAGATGGTTTACCTATTAGGGTAGTTGATCGCCATAAAACCAGCAGTAACCAGCCCTACAAAACCCCCTGGTTGAAACATGAACCAACCATGGTTTTTTCAAAAACCTCTGTTGATTATGAGACACCAACCTGGTTGTTCAAGGGAGCAACAAAAACTGGTTGGTGGTTGACCTACCCCTCTGACAAATATGAGCTCGTCACTTGGGATCATGACATTCCCAACTGAATGGAAAGTCATAAAATTCCATGGTTCCAGTCACCACCAACCAGAAAACCACCATAAAACCAGCGATAAACACCTCGCACCTTGGGTACTTGCTCAGGAGGCCCCTTGCAGCGACGCTGTTGTCCCTGGCTGGCTCGATGTACTTTTTGTGGGACGCATGCAGCTGCGGTCACCGTTAAGAACGTAGAACGACGGTTTTAATGGTCCGTTTATGGACTGGTTGGTGATTTCAACCCCTCTGAAAAATATGAAAGTCAGTTGGGATGATTATTCCCATATGGAAAAAGGAAAAACAAGTTCCAAACCACCAACCAGTAGATGATTTGCTGATTTGCCTTTGAAGCATGGTGATTTTCCATGGGTATGTCAAATTTCCAGAGGGTACATATCTGATTTCATCTCTTTAAACCTTGGTGGTCTTATCTTAGATATCTGGTGGTAGACCCTGACACCCACCAGAGACCATACAGTGCTCCGGGCTCAGCCTTGAAAAAAACACGACTCTTTCATAGGGGAAATTCATCATCTAAACTCATGCGAGCCATGATAGCCATACATCAGCTATCCCGGCTATCCCCATCCCCCCAAAAAACTTGCTAAATCGCTATCCTGTTAATCATAGGTCAGTTCATAACCACCTTTGTAAACCACCAAAATCAAGAGATCAACAAATCAGCTCACACAAAATCCTGATATAAGCTCCCTAATCTCAGATGGTAACTTGCTGGCTCATCCCACTTAGTAGCTTAGTTCACCCTAGTGGTGAGTGGACTAAACCTACTTAGCCCATTTATAACCAGGGTCATAGGCGGAGGCAGCAGTCCTCCACTTGCCCAAAGGCCTGAGAACAGGATGAACATCTGGTGCCATCAAAGATAACACTTGGAAAATCCCATGAACTCCCTGTACGTGGGAAAAACACGGAAAAATCATGGGAAATCCCCTATGGATGGATTTTTTTTCGCTGGGAACATCATCTATGAATTGTTTTTTTCCCATTGCCATGGTTGATTACCCAACAACCAAACCGTCGGGGTTTGTCAAAAAATGGGGGGGGGGCAAAATCCACCATTCTCAGACACATTCTTGGTCATATATCCCATGATGTCCACAAAATCTTCCCATTTTGGATGGTTAAACCAGGTTAAACCCCTATGTTTTCCATACAGGTTGGTTACGAATTGGATTCCCAGTTCATGGATGATGCTAATCCCCCCAAAAATCACCCAAAAATGCTTGGTGAATCCCAGTCTCTATCGATTTCTCATGGTTGAACCATTTTTTTTCCGAGAAATTGTTGGTTAACATATGTTAACATCCACCATTCAGGTCCCAAACCATCCTCAAACACCATCAAACGCAATCTAAGTCGCGATTTGATCGTCGTTGCCCTGCGACTTTTCACCGGGCATCTGAGCGACATAGTTTGGAGACACTGGAGACGCCTGGTGATGCGAAAAAAAGAGCGCCGGTAAGAATCTGGATCTTCCATGGGGATTTATCATATTTTATAATCACTAAGCTGAATAACCTGAATCTGGATCAAGTCATGTTAGAGATGTTAGAGATGCTATGAAAAAAAGGGGGAACACTTGCGGATGTCATCCTATGTAGTGGGGATATGTGGGGATGATCAGTGAACCTTTCCCATCATTCCGTGACGGAAAACGACGTGAGGTCGCTTAATAACTTACCCTCTGGTTATGTCAAAATAGCGAACTGGAAAATTGCCATAGAAATAGTTGATTTACTCATGAAATCTAACCATAATGATTTTCCATAGATAATTACAAGAGGGTATCCAAATGCATTGTTTTTCAGCCAAGAAGATGGTGATTTTGACCAGCAAATGTGGAGATTGAAGTGATTGGAACAACGCAGATGTGAATTTTGCACAACACATCTAGGATTTGCACTACTTTAGGATCTTTAGGCGACGAACATGTAGATTTTGCGCAGCACATATTAAGAACACTAGATCAACACAGAATAGGGTTTCAACCTGCTTCAAGCATCAAACATTGACTTACCCTCCTGTAATCAAACATAGCAATGGAAAATCCTCATTTAAATGATTTTCCCAGCGAACTGAACCTCCATAAAATATGGGGATTTCCCATGGATTTCCCATTTCCCAGCTAGCCACGTTTGATGACACGTTTGAGAGTAAATTTTAACGCCCGGATTCAACAAGCCTGGGAACTGAACCATTGAAACATGTGGATCTAACCCAAAACGATCCCTGATTTAACCAACCAAAATCGGGTTTCGCGAAGGGGATCGAACGGACCAAGAAAAAACGCGATTCTCCAAACCCGGAGAAGCACCCATAGAAATTTCTTCAAGTTCTGAATTTCACCAATCAACATATCTAAGTATCAAGTATATGTTTTTGTTTCGCCAAAATAGTGATGAAATGAGTGGGTAGCTGGTGGCTCAAAAATCCAATCTTTCGCCCAATGAGTCTGACAAGTCCTGGTCAAACATGATTGAGTGGTGGACCTGTTCATTCTCGACACGAGATTTTCATTTATTTTCTAAAGAATCGAGAAAATATTGCTACATATTATTTTCATTCATTTTCTAAGGAATAAAGAAATCATTGCCACATTTGCCAGAAAATCCCATGACTTTGGTTTTGGCATTGATTTCCAGAGGACCTCCAGCGGACCTCCAGAGATACAAGCGGAATGACTATGGGCCGAGGGGATCTACCAAGAGTGGAGGACTTTCCAACATGGGTCTGTCTGAAAATGGTGTATACCATGGTATGCCCATATAATATGAGCATTGATAGTAGGGAAAATGATGTTTAAACAATGGATTTAGAAGTAGCCTATTTCCAAACAAAGCCATATGCAATGGAGCACATCATAGATGTTCCTCAACTGATCTTCTTCAACTCTGATTGTTGAACACCAATCTTAGGCGCTGGACCAATTTCTGTGAATTTTCGGGCGGGTTTTTGGAGAACTACCCAATTCACCAATGGCTTCATGGTACCCTCTGGTTATTTAACACAGCGACGGAAAATCACCATTTTTAATAAGTAAACCATCTATAAATGGGCCATTTCCCATGGCTATGTTAGTCATAAGCAGAGGGTAGGTTTACGTCGATTTTTCATGGTTCTCCCCATATTTCTTGCTGCTCAAGATGAATCATCATCCCCCAGGAGGACATGATGGTGACCTGATGTGCCCTGCCAAAAATGGTTCTTTTAGCTGGCTATGATGAGTGTCCCAATTCTTCCCCATTTGAACTATATATATATAGATATATTTGTTTACATCCATTAATGGCAAAAGATTAAAATATATTAAAAGTAAGTACCTACAGTTGACCCAGCATTTTCCTTAGCTAGGTCATTTGAAGATGTCCACTTGGGGATCTGCAACTATCCTTCAGCCCCATCTGCTACTGTTTCGGGATCGTGCCTGCGGGTTACTTCGTCCTGCTGTCCGATGAGGCGCCATTGTTTCGACATCATCTCAACAACACATTTCATCACCATCATCGCCGTCGTCGTTGTCATCATCATCATCATCATCATCATCATCATCAGTTGGGTTTGTCCGAAAATCAGCTACCTGCAAATGTGATGCTTCATCATTTTGTGCAGAAACAACCGGCCATAGCGTGGCCATCAATGGGGGTACCCCAACATCCGTGAAGTTGATGCCGTCTCGTTACTCCAGATACTCGCCGCTATGACTCACCGAACATCATCTCAATGGTGGAAAGGATAGATAGTTGAAACAGCAAAACAACGTGAACAGACCTTGGCTTATCCCTCCGATAGTCAGTGGGATAGTGATTCTTAGCCGACACCAAAGCAGGTTTACTGATCTCAATGGGTGAACTGCGGACAATATGCAATGGGTTGGGTGGAGAGCACCTACCATCGACATAGACATGGAAAACCATGAGAGTAGAAAAAAATCCTTGGGTTTCCTTCTGGTTGTTTTCCGCATTTTTTTGGTCAATTAACCCCAACTTATATCCATGGCGGTCCCTAAATAGACAGAAACGTGTTACTACCTCCCATGAAGCCCCCCAAATGAATAGAAACAATACATTCCACCATAGTTTCAAATGAAGTATTACACGCCCCAGTTATTTTTGGTGGCTGAGAAACCTCGTATCAAACTGCTAAATACATCGTGGTTACCGGCAATCGTGGCGATGGACAATCGCACAATCGACGAAGGTATTGATTGGAACATCACCTATTACTATGGTGGATATTCTAGGAAAATTACCATGGCAGTGGATGTACTATTCATGTATATCATTCTAGTATTGTGGATATTGAACATCACCCACTTCACTATGGCAATTACCCTCTGGTTATTTAACATAGCCATGGAAAATGGACCAGTTCTAGATGATTTATAATGATTTACCTGTTGAAAATTGTGATTTCCCATAGCTACGTTAAACTGGTTGGTGGTATACCTACCCCTCTGAAAAATATGAGTTCGTCAGTTGGGATGATGACATTCCCAAGTGAATGGAAAATCATAAAATTCCATGGTTCCAAACCACCAACCAGGAGGTCTTTGGGGTATGATTTGATCCACTGGGTCCCCTAGGATCCCTAGCTACGTTAAATAACCAGAGGGTACTCCAGCTTGCCACGTTTGACACCGGTCCGGATCGCCGTCCGCTTTGCTCTGAAGCATTGGAGCTCGGTCTCAGGCCTTCTTGGCCTGAAGATCTTGGGAGATGCCAAAAACATGGCTGGTCTAGGTTAAACCATTGGAAATGGAAGGGACACACACACACATATATATTTCTATACATATAATGAGACACACACACATATATATATATATATATATATATATGTTTTTATCTGTTTAAAAAATACTAGAACCAACATGAACCAAGAATGTGATCTTGAGATGTGTCTGAAAATTGGGAAATTGCACCAACTTGCAGCCTTTATTGAATGGGAGAACTGATGATAAACACATTTGTTTTCAAGGGGAAGATCAGGCAACATTTCAGGGGATTCGAAACGCGATTTTCATTTTTTGGGGCCTTGATCTGCCAAAAAAGGAGTGATGGGGATTGAACCGTTAAAACAAAGGGATGGGAGGAGCAAACATTGGGAGATCATCAACAACTTATGGATTTAAATTTACGGGGGGATGTAAGGGAACCCCTGTTGTTTGATGGTAAAAAAAATGGGTTCCTGTTAGCATTTCCTTTAACCACTTGAACCAACCAATCTCAAAATCAGGGCTGAAAATAGGTCCACCAGCAAAAATGAGGCCTTTACCAACATTGGGCGTTAAAATGCCCATGGGCTTCAGCCAATGCACCAGGAGATCGCTGTAACTTGGAAGCTCGGGCCCATAGCTACTGCCAAATCGGAGGTAAATCATGGTTTACCCGACCAAAGAGATCAAAAAAGGAGGGTATACGGTACACTGGCATATACGAAGAGGTAAACACACACAGGGGGATCAGCAATCTTGAACCCTCCCATCAGCCAGTATTTGAGTCGTTGTCACAGCCCATTCTCGGACACAGCATACATGACCCTACCCGTGGATCGGGCAGGCCTTCAGACGAAAGTGAAAGACTCCAACTTCTATCAGGCCAATTTGCCAAGGATTCCATTCCAAGTCGCAGGAGTGAAAAAAAAAGTGCAGAATCTTTTTGCAACACAACTCCACCAGAAGTCTTCCACTCAGCATCCCCGCCGCGCCTGCAAGAATGGAGGCTCCAGTCTGTTTCAGCCGCTGCGCCGGTGTGTGGCCAGGAGGGGTGTTTGCCAAGGGTGTGTGGCTGGGTGTACCCAGTGGGGTATGCCCTGGCGATACTCGGGGCGGGGTCATCGCCATCGCCATCTCCTGGCAGCGCAAGCTGGGCTGCATGGTGCCTACTTCGCCTTAGTTAGGCGACTTGGTTTATCTATGGAAGATACATCAGTTAGATGAGTTAGATGGGTAAACAACAAACCTAGTTGATCATAATTGGGGGGAGCTACCTTGTCGCGCCTAACTTGACTAACTTTGTTTGCTTTGTTTGCTTTGTTTGCTTCGTGGTTTTTGAGCTAGACTTGCACCATGGTGGGAACACTACATAGCCAGAACATCATAAATCCATGTATATATAAAATATATAATATATATATAATATATAATATAATATATATATAATATATATATATAATATAATATATATATATAATATATATATATATATATATAAATCCATGAAATCTTGATGACTTCCACAATATCCTGAAGCGTTCTTGTGCAACTACAGCACCAAATACCGATCCACATCAGATTTTCCATGGGCCTTGCCTCCTTAGGTGCCTCCTAAGTTCAGTTCCCCAGACATCCAGTCCCACTGAGCCGAACAGCAGTGGAAGCTGAGGAAAAAAACATCCATGGAAAGTGGAAGATGTGTTTGTGGTTAGCAACCATAGTTCAACTTAGTAACCATTGTTCTACTGGAAGCCACTGGAAGCCAATTAGTAGATGTTAGTAAGTGGTAAGTTTTGGTTAGTTCAAACATATTGTAACCCACAGATATCTTTAGGATAACCCCACCTAGGCTAAGGGGACTTACCAACTAGGGTTACTAACCACATATTAAGTGGGATGATCCTCCAAGTGATATCCTACTTTGGGGTACATCCCGGCTAGGATCTGTTGATAATAACCATGATGCTGATTGTTAGGATATCTCCAATGATTGATATTCTCATGGCTGATAGATAGCTAGTGAAAATGGCCATTTATAGTGAGTTTTCCCATTAAGAATGGTGATTTTCCATAGTTTTTTGTATGTTTACCAGAGGGTAACTTGTTATTCAAAGACCTGAGTGAGTCTGGCACATCCAATGATCCTGTTTCCACGTGATCCCCTCAAAAAATCCAGCTACGGTACCGACGGTACAGAGCCACCTGGCTTTTGAGCCACAATGTGGATCCGAAGAAATTGGGTACTCCGAAGAAATTGGAATTTCAAGACCAAACATAGATACACTTCCCATTTTAGGAGTAGCCAATTTGTTCGGATCCACATTTTGTTGATAATTTCTCTGGGTCTTAAAATTTTGGTTGATCCCGATGTCGTCGATTTTCACTTCGATCCAATCATCCTTTTCCCTTGATGACTTACAGATGGAGTCAGCCCTTACCATCACTGGTGGAACCACCCAACATCACCCTGTCAAATGGGATCATAATCTCCCATCCCTTCATAGAACAAACGTCAGATCTGTGTTTTGTATACATTTTTATCCCCATCATCTACCATGGTGACTCTCTTCCAGGTGTGATAAATAACAGGCGATGGGAATCTAACCACCCAGCAAACAAGTTGATTGGTACCCTCCAACAAGTGAACACAGATATTGAAAAACCATGGTCTTAATTCCAAGGATAATTCTCTACGCATGTACATACAAATATGTAGTAACTATGCTTATTGTGTTTTTTCATGTTTTTTCTGTATCTATGCTTATCTACTGAAGGGTAGCCGGTTAGCCAATTTTCCCACCAACCTGCCAAATCTGTGACCAAGTACCCATGCATCAGTCCATGAAGCCGCTTTTTCGATCTTGGCTCCTGACTCCGAAGACCTTTCAGCCCAGGTCCAAGGTTACCATCGAAGCCATCTGCTACCAGCGTGGAGTTTTCCAACCGATCTGACGATTTGTCACTTCGGGTTTTCCTCCGGGCGAGAGATCTGCGGAGTGGTTTTCTCTGATGCGGAAGCACTTTCCTGGTGGAGAACAGCAAGGGGTTTTTGCACACCGTTCAGTTAGGTCATGCCAAGTAGAATCTTTGCTTTGCCATAGTCTTCCGACTGCAAAGCCATTGACAACTGAATCGCAAGGCCTTTCACAGCACAAAGGTCCTTGCGGATGGTGTCTAAGGATGCCGCAAAGTGTATCCACGGTAGTCCCCAACTTTTCTGCCCCGAAAATCTGGCAGGTTTCGGTACGTCCAGCAGGCTGCTTGAGCCCGGAAAGCTTCGTTCCCCGAACCCATCGCCGAGGCGAGCAAGGACAGCTTGCAGCCACAGCAGGCTTTGGAAGGGTTCTCCACTGATCTCCAGTTGGGATTCCTCGAAAAAGTACTTTGGATCGATGAAATCCACCAGAAAAAACTTCACCCTCTCAGATGGCCAGATTTTCGAAGCCGAAGGTTCCAACCAGAAGCAGGCCTCAGATGACTCAACCGTCGCGGGATCCAGGCTACAGCACAACCGAAGGCGGCCCGGAAACTCGGTGGGCACCCGGGAACTCAGCTGTGAGGCTTCCATCATGGAGGATCCTAAGATCCGAAGACCCTGAGTTTCCAGCTCCTGGAGGATGCTACAGATCCCTGGCACCAGCTTGCAGCTGGATGAAAAGTGACAGGCGGAGTATTCCAAGATCTCACAGCTGGATGAATTCACATCGCATAGGTCAGACTTTAGCAGTTGAAGATCCTTGTGGATAATGGGCAATTGGACTTCGACCAGCCTTTTAGCCCTTTGAACATCATGGCTGAAAAAGTTGGATGATCTCCACTTCTCCTGATATTTGCGCCATTTCGATGCTCCCAAAAGATGTGAAAAGATGCAGTTCAAACATGTTCAAACATATTCCCTTCATCCGGTCCCCCAGTTCAAGGATGTTCAATCCCAGAAAAATGCCCAAAAATAAATATCTCCAACTCTCACATCCCTTCATCCGGCGCATTCGTTTCTCAATCCACAAAAAACATCCCCGAAATCTCAGTCAGCAAATTCCAAGGCTCAGCATCTGGCCTTTCGATGAGCATCACAGGGCTCGGCCTGTCAGCTGCCTCCCAAAGCTTCTCAGGCGAACGATCATCGGCCAACAGACCCGTCAAGCGTTGCAGGTTGGTCCTAGCCTCGGCTTCGTGACCTAAAAGGCGCAAGCCATCCTTGGTGGCTTGTGCCGGCGGCCCAAGAAAATGATGAAAATATCGATTCCAAGAGATTCTTAGCGGATTCCTTCATCGATTGATGTTACACAAAAGTACCAAAACTACAAAACCGTGGGATTTCACACTCAAATCGTCTCACTTTGCATGTTTTGGGGTACCCCCTATTTCCAGAAACGACCAACAAAATGGTGAATTTAGCCCATTTGGAAACTAACAAACTAATGTCAACCCCGGATTGATAAATCATGGTTTATTAATTAGGGGGGTACCCTCCATATAGTCACAATATGGTACATAAATGGTACCCTCCCAATTCAACAGCCTAGGGTTTTATCAATCCAGGGTTGACATTAGATGAACATCGAACACATCAGCTCAACGTCCAGTATCCAATGCCACCGCAGCCACCCAGCGATTTCTCCCACACAAGACCAGGGAACGCCGCCAGGCGTGCGCTGCCCGGCTCCAGTGGTGCGTTCCCTGCGTTCCCTGCGTTCCCTGCGTTGCGCGCGCAGTCAGGGCCCTGGCTAATTGGAACCAACCTTCCAACCTGTAGGGCCAGAGACTGATGCTCTCCTCAAGCAGCTTAATCCTGGCGAAATCGCGAAATCGCTTGACCCAAGAAATGAAGAGATCCGAAATTCTTCAGGGGACGACTGAATCTTATGTGAATCCAATGAGATGGGAAAAACAAACATTTTTTGGGACCGGAAAAAACACCAACAGTAAACAACGAAAAACCAACAAAAACACAAAGATCATCAAGCACAATCCAGCATCCATTGTGAACCCGGTCCATCCTGATACCCCGCCAGCGCAGCAAAGAACAGCTCCGCACTTTGCCGCTGAACCGCTCCAAGCGCAGACCGAGTGCCATTCAAAACACCAGAACCACTTGACATGTGCCAGCGCAGCAGTTGCATCGCAGCAGTGACTTCCTGGTTGGTGGTGCTGGCTGTGCCCATCTTGAAAAATATGAAGACTTCGTCAATGGGTTTCGGATGACATCCCATATATTGATGAAATGGAAAGTCATAATCCAGTCATGTTTGAAACCACCAACCAGATTAACTTATGTAATTCAAAGACCTGAGTGAGTCTGGCACATCACCCAATATATGGAAAATAAAAAAACGTCATGTTTGAAACCACCAGTCCCAGCTTCCCAATTTCCAGGACAGGAACTCTTGGCCGAGCGAAGGTGTTGTGCCATGTCTTCAGCTCTCCTTCTCTCCAGGATCGCTGCATGGGCTGTGTCTCGGGGAAATCGGGGGGACCAGGTGAGCCTCGGCGCCAAACCGTCAATCTGAGTTACCCGGCCTGGTAAACATACAAAAAACGATGGAAAGATCCACCATTTTTAATGGGAAAACTATGGAAAACTCACTATTTCGACTGGGCCATTTGGAAATGCCATTCCAGTTTTACTGGTTGGTGGTATACCTACCCCTCTGAAAAATGATGGAGTGAAAGTCAGTTGGGATGATGACATTCCCAATATGATGGGAAAGTCATTCAAAATTCCATGGTTCCAGTGACCACCAACCAGTTTTTAATGCTTTTTCTCTGGAACATAACACATGCTTTTTGTCCAAAACTGGGGTGGTCCAAAACTGGGATAGCCCATTAAAAATCCTCCGGTTGATCATCATCCCCATGGACACTCGGCTCATGTTTCGGGTATCCCATCCACTTTTGAGTTTTGAACAAACCCGGGAAAAAGGTACAAAAGACTTGGTTACAGTACAATTATCCGATTGTTATCCCATTGTTATCCCCATAAGATTCTTGTCTTTTATTCACATTCGTTGGGACTCATTGGGACTAACCCAGTTTTGATGATTTATTGTTGGTTCCAATTCCCCATTATATCCTCATTGTATGTCCATTGTCTCCTTATTTTAGTTGGTTAAACAACCCAATTGGTATCCCCTAGATCCGCATAGAGTAAGTTTTTTTCATCCACATTGGGAACCAAAACATGTTGAGTTTCTATCATTTTTCCAGTTATCATCCCTGCCATCTGTCAATTATATCTCATTATTATGTAAAATATACAGTATATACATTATAAGTCAACGACAATAAACCAGCAAAAAGCATATCCATGCAATCAACCAACTAAAATATATTCTAATATATTCTATCTGGGATATACTGTATATTCCTATAATGTTGGTAATGCAATAATAAACCACCACTATTTTGATGGTTTATACCACTCATTTTTGGTAAAATTGGGAATGGTGGATCGTATTGCTTTACCCATATTAATTCATAGTGATTAACCATCAGTTTCTGGGTTTCAATGGGTAATTACCAAATGGTTTTGCAATCTAATATATATATATATAAATTATCTTTAATGTTTCTGGTTCAATAAACTTTAACGATACAATGGTAATTACCATTTATGATTGCTTTATCAACATTCATGATCAGTTCCTGTTAATGATGAATCCCAATTATTCGTATTGTATTATGGTAGTTTGTTGATAGTTAGTTGAATATCACCATCCTATAGCTAGTTGATAGTTAGTTGAATTATTCAACTAACTATCAACACTACAAAGTGGGGCCCCCTAGATAGCTAAGTTTGTTTATAACTCCAATGTCACTATGGTTTATGGTACCTATAACTATAGTTAATGGATGTTTTCATGGGGTTTATAAACCATCTTATAACTGGGGGGCCCCACCTTGTAACTATATTGTACCCTCTGGTAATTTAACATAGCTATTGAAAATGGCCATTTATAGTGGATTTTCCCATTGAAAATGGTGATTTTCCATAGTTATGTTAAATTACCAGAGGGTAGTTGTTTTATCCCTTACACTCCCACCCTTTCTTGAGGCCCCCGCAGCTTGGCTGCCCGTTGCCGCAGCCGCCAGAGCCGCTCTCTGCACAGCTCCGTGGCATTCGACGCCGAAACGACCGCCCCGTGGCCGTGGCCGTTGGAGGTGCGTCCGAGGACGGTGAGGCCGTTGTCTGTCAGGGAGTGTTCCAAGATTTCCTGGCTGTGTCTCCCCAAAAAACCCGGTGATCCAACAGACCAAAAGCGATCCCGCTAGATGTTAAAAACTGTGGATGGTTTGTCCGAAATCCTCAACACCAGTTGAAAAAACGGTGTGCGAAAAACCATCCACAGTATCGACCCACGTTGCGAAGATCCTTCCAAAGCCAACGGGTGGTTTCGTAAACTCATGGGATTCACCATGAAAATCATGGTGATTCAGAGGTTTTTATGATGAAATCACAGTTCTTCAGTTCGGGAAAACCAAAAAAAAATGATGAAATCACCATTGTCATCCAGGCATCCATTATGAATTAAGATTCCTAATGGCCAATAGTGGTTGTCCAATTGATTATCCAGAATAATGGTTGATAATGGTCGTGATGAGTGATGGAGTGATACATGAAAATGGTGAATTATGATGAAGCCTCTGGTTCTGACTAAGGCAGCGAAGTGGAAAATCACAATCTTTACGTTTGGCAAAGCATCATGTTTATCGAATTAAATGCGCCATGGCTTCCAGTTCGCAAATTGTTAGTCATAACCAAAGGGTATCCAGAATAATGGTGACGTATGGTAGTAATGGCGTTTCAATTATACTGGTGACGTATGAATTATGGTGATTCACGGGTGGATTTATACCATAAATCAAGAATTGTAATCACATCTTTTGGATCAACATTTCTATGGTGGAACAATTCATTCCCTAGTTCTATCATTCTTGATCCTTGTAACATTTTCTCATGGTCGAAACATAGTCATAGTCCATGACTGGTTGGTGGTTGACCTACCCCTCTCAAAATATTAGTTCGTCAATGGGTTTCGGATGACATTCCATATATGAAATGGAAAATTAAATTCATGTTCCAAACCACCAACCAGTTAATGATGATCAGTGGTGATAATGATGAATCATCGGGTTGACTACATTACTCCGCATAATCATCTTTGAAACCACCAATTTCATGATTTTCCCATGGTTTTCCCATGATTTCCCAGGGTTTTCCCATGATTTTCAACGCCAAGGCTCCCATTCCCCCTTGGCCGGTCCCTGTAACCAAAAGCTCAAGGCATTTTGAAGTCCTGCCCATTGGGCCAAGTCTTGCTCGGCCTTCTGCGATGCTTGGTCCACCAGGTGGAGACCTGGTTGGTGCTATAATTGTGGTTATACCCTCTGGTTATGACTAACATAGCCATGGTATAGATGGCCCATTTATAGATGGTTTACCTATTAAAAATGGTGATTTTCCATGGCTATGTTAAATAACCAGAGGGTAAACCTCCATAACTTGGTATATAAAACACAGACATAACGATGGTTACACACATGTCATACATATGATTGTATATACTGGTTGGTGGTTGACCTACCCCCTGAAAAATGATGGAGTTCGTCAGATTGGATCATCATCCCAACTATTGGGGAAAAAAAATGTTCAAAACCACCAGCCAGAGACTTAGGTCCTCTAGCGACGACACAGCCTGCTCATGCATCAACTGTTGAAGATGAAATACCTGGTGGCCCAATTTCGATGGCTGAAAAAAAATCGGTCCAAAAAATGTGCCAAGAAATCTCCAAAAATTGGGAAGACCTGATCGGATCCATCTACCATCTGGTTATGACTAACAGTTTGCCATGGAAAGATCCACCATTTTTAATAGGCAAAGCATCTATAAATAGGCCATTTTCCATGGCTATGTTAAATAACCAGAGGGTAAATGGGAGAATTCCACCAAAATCACCAGCACATCGCATTCTGCAACTCAGCAACTAGCTGTTCCTCCAGCAGCTTTCGTTTTCGCTGATATGAGATGCTCGTCCCCTCATCATGGACCAACTCGTCCCTTTTCCCAAAGGTTTCGGTATCATGGAGGATGATATAACGCTTGGTGTAGCGACTAAAAGCCTCCAATTCCTGAGCCAACTGTTCCCTGGTATGTGAAGTGTCAATGAACAGCAAATCATGCGGTGGAAAGGGCCCATCTTCAGCCCCAAGTTCCTGCAGAAAGCTCTGATTCAACACATCTCCTTCTCGAAAGTGAACATCCACCCGACTGCAGTTGACCAGGAAAGGTAAAATCTTCTGGACGCCAGGGGCACGTACGATATCCTTGGGCACCCAAAAATTCCACCAGAAATTCACCATGGAAATGGGAGAGATGAAACCCACATGGGAACATGCCAAACATCACCTTGTCGCAAAAAAATGCCAGACATCCCATGTCCCAGATCTTAAAAATACCCATGGAACAAAGTGTTTCACATTCAACAAAACTCAGCATCTTAATCTCAATCACCTTCACAATTCCAAGATAATTGGGATATCACAGAAATATATGTACGGGTATATATATTATATATATATAAGAATATATACATATAACACAACCCAAAAAGATGCCTCTTTTTCAGCGTTTCCAGGATGTGATGCCAAATCATGTAGTTTTACCCATCATTGGCATTTCTGAATGGGGCTTCGATGATTTACCGACATCCCGACTAGTCATGGTGCACAAACAACCAGAGGGTTTGTTTCCATGTATATCCCCATGAAAATCACCATGCTTCTCATGCTCAATCCTAAAATTTTCTAATTTTTATTTCCCTAAACATTCCCAAACAAAGTCGTCGACATGTTTCAGGACAAGTCTATCCCTAAACTGCCAACAACTCCAAGTCATCCATGTCCTTTTAGAGAAAAATAGAGGGGCCAGTGTGGCATTGTCACCTATGGATTGGTGTTCATCTAAAACCATCCAAAACCCATAGATTTCCCATAGATTTGGCCATTTCTCCAAGTGTCATACATCCTATAGCGATACCTCTCCTTGGACTCCAGTGCCGCTCGGGCGAAGGCGATGGAGGACCATCCCTGGGCCACACCGAGCTCGGCGACGCCGGTGCCGCGCAGCGCGTAGTGGTAGAGCGTGGGGAGATGGGCGCGGATGAACAACGAACCTTGGATGGGCTTCGGTGATTTGGGTGATTTGGGTGATTTGGGTGATTTGGGTGATTTGGGTGATTTTTTTGGAATGTAGGTGATATAAAACCCATTTTCGGGACCTCAGATGGGGCGATTCCTGGTTAGTAACTGGGTTAGTAACTGGGTTTCTATGTTTTTTCTTTTTAACCCCCCAAAAATGCCAATGAAATAATCCATTTACTAGTTAACTAACTCCATGGCCCATCTAAGTGGGGGCTTTGGTGATTTGGGTGATTTGGGTGATTTTTTTGGAATGTAGGTGATGTAAAATACCATATAGTGGAACTGATGATATTGATAGTATATGATAGGGACCATATAGAATAGAGGGGCCTGGTTAGGGACTTAAGGTGATTTCGGAAAATAGGTGATATAGTTAATGTACATCAATGGGAACACATTATGATAGTGGAATATTACAGCATATTAACGTTAACTGTATATAACTATGGTTTAAGGATTATAGGGGCTTGGGGATGGGGACTTAAGGAATATAGGTGATATATTCCCATATTATATTCCAAATGGGAATATATCAACATTTAACTATATGGTAATATTCGACTATTCTTGTAATTGGCGATTTAAGGAATATAGGTGATATAATGTTATATAATAGGAACATATTAACATACAATAGTAGACTATGGTAACTATATATGAACTATATATATATCAACTGTAGGTGATTTGCGAAAATAGGTAGTATAGGTGATATAGCGAATATTAATGAACATAGGAAATATAGGAACCATACAATAGTGGAATATAAAACCATATAGTTGATTAATATATATATATTAATATACATTAGGGATCCTTAGGGACTTGGTTATTGAAGGAATATAGGTAATATGTGGTAATATAGGGAATATTATAAGTGGAATAGCAGGAGTATATTAACATATAATAAACATATTAATAGTGGAATAATGGGAATGTATTAACATACAATAGTCACATATTACCATATATTAACTATATCAAACTAATTCTGTTCACATCGAAACCGGCAAGCCGCAAAACTAATCCGTAATCCTGATAATCTGCGTCCGTGTTGTAAACCGGTGTAATCCGTAATCCACAACCCTTCATGAGTGGAAAACCAATGCAAGAAAACAAAGTTGATAGTGTGGCCCTCGGATATTTTGTCCTTTGCTGGGGGGCATTTGAAAATACACAGGTCATCGAGCCACAGCTTGTTGAAAGAGCCCTAGTGATACCAACGGACCACCAGTGCGCACACAAACCCTTCAC
>Ga0126342_10001150_pt1 | contig 35459 bp, 39 predicted proteins | sample Cyp1metagenome_FD_92528 | JGI IMG/M metagenome (GOLD analysis project Ga0126342, IMG submission 92528) | Coral microbial communities from Lord Howe Island, Old Settlement Bay, Australia - Cyphastrea 1 metagenome | ecosystem: Host-associated > Invertebrates > Cnidaria > Coral ...
GAAATAAAATTTTACTTTCGCGAACTCGAAAAAAAACTTTCGCGAGGGTTTCCAACATAACATGCACGGCTTTCGCAATTAAAACTCCTTACAAGGACCTTTAGATCGATCACCATATATATAGAGTAGTATGATCCCCTATATATCATCATCAACCAACCAGGACCAACCAGGAGGCACCGAGCCCAGGCACCGGCTGGTCCCATGGTGCCATGAGAGCCAGGACGTGTTTGATGCCGCGCACGCGGACTTCGAAGGCCTTCCGGTCGTTTTTTGGTGTTTTTTTGCTGGGAAAACCATGGGAAAATGGTGATTTATATGGACAAATCCAGCATTTTGTAGCTGGGAAATGGCATTTAATGGTGGCTTAATGTTTTTTTTTAATGTTTTTTTTTGGGCTCTAATGAGAATCTTAATGGATAACTGGTTGGTGGCTGAGCCACCCATGCTTAATGGGTAAATCAACTATCTAAATGGCCATTTTCAATAGCTATGTTAAATTACCAGAGGGTAATCATGAATGAATGACTGGTTGGTGGTTGAGCCACCCCTCTGAAAAATATATATATGAACTCTCAGTTGGGATGATGACATTCCCAGTATATGGAAAAATAAAAGATGTTCCAAACCACCAACCAGTTATATGTTAATTAATATGGTTAATGTGTTTTATTTGTATATATTACAGTAATCAACCTATGTATGCTTAGCATATAGGGTTAATGATGTGTAATGTATTGCACAATATATGGTTAATATTATTTGTAATATAATATAACTATGTATAAATACACAGATTGGATTGGGTTACCATACTTCAGTGGATGAACTCATCGTTTTTCAGTGCAAAAATGGGAGGATCCTCAAGGTGAACTGGGCGTTGCCCCGTTGCCCCGTTGCCCCAACTCAGACTCGGTGGGTCATGGGGCGGATTGGTGGATTCAAATCCATTTGAATTTGCGAAAAAAAAAGGTGCCATGAAAAGACACATTCTCTGTGAAGCTTCCAAAAATGGTGGATGATGACTCCCATAACAAATCATTCAGCAAGTCCAGGAAACTATCTATGGAATCTGTCGGCTTGATATTCTATATTAGAAGCATACATGTACATATGTATACAACGATATATTAGTCGAATTCTGTATGGTAACTCCCAAAAAGGATAGTTAAACACATTTCCGTTGGATGGTTCATAGTTGGATGATGTGTTTGCAATTTCCAGGTTTCCAACTTTAATACCCCTAGCTCCTTAGCTCCCTCCTAGCCCATCGATAGTTACATAGAACCTACTTGCTTGTATGGTAAGTTTAAGTTTATGCATATGGCTACATAATTAAGCATATCATGATTTTATATACAGTAAGTTTATACATGTATGGGTAATATTAAACATCATTATATATATATATGCTATATGTGACATGTTGTTGCATCATATTGCTATATGTTCGTGGCTCATCAGCTCCTCAGCTGGTGGACATCAACTCAGTGATCATCGTGGATCACATGGGTCGCCTCTCGAAACTCCTCGAAGGGCACGTTGATGCCCAGGGCTTGGGCCTAGCGCTGGTGAAAACAGAGGCCACCAATGAAAACCCAGCTGAATTTTGGTGATGACAATAGCTAGTTGGTGGTGTACCGACCTACCCTTCTGAAACAAATTCATGAATTCGTCATTTGGGATGATGAAATTCCCATTTTTTTTGGGGGGGAAAGTCATTTTTTCCATTCATGTTCCAGTCACCAACCAGGATAGAAAATCCATTCATCTCCCTCCGATCATCTTGGATTCACCCGGTTCACCGTGTCCGACAGATGCTTCGGAATGGTGATATTGGTGATATTGGTCAGGGATGGATTTTCTTAATTTTTTTGTGGCTAAAAACTAAAAACCAGAATCATTATCACCATTGGCCAGGATGGATTATGATTTTTTTGTGGCTAAAAACCAGAATCATTATCACCATCTAGTGGCTAATCCATGTTATGATGGTTAAAAACCCTAGATGGGGATGGCTGGTGAAACCACTAGGGATGGTTCTGGTGATGGATTATGGTGATATGCAAGGGATGGTTCTGAAGTCAACCATGGCTTCAATGCACCAGATCTTTGGCCTGGACAAGTGAGCTAGAGTGCGACCACGACGAAAAACCCACCGAGAGACAAAAGTAGAACATTATTCGTAATTATCATGTTCCAACCAATTCAAATATAGAAAATGGGTGTTTCAATGTCTTTCACCAGTTTTGACGATCTATATTTTGCTCTTTCAGCCAATCTTTATAGCTAAACATGTGGCCAAGGTCCAGGAAATCCTGGTGGCATGCCCAAAATAGGGATGTCAGTGGATCATATTTGATAGTCTAGTCTAGCACCAGCAAATCTCTTGGATCAGCCAGTTGAGATATGTCGAGATCGTGGAGCTGGCAGATCATCTGAGATGTCAATGCAAAAAACCTGGAGGACAGGACGTCCTCTCCTTGGATACCACGGATGTTCCCAATGGGAAAGAAACGCGAATTCATGGTCCTGAGGCATAAGATCCTCATATCTACCACTGTGTTTCTGCACGCATGTAGGCAGGTCATTCAAGATGTATGCGGCTAACATATTTACATCACCCTTTGCTGTGGCACAAGCATTACCATGAGATCAATGTGGTACCATCCTCCCAACTGGAATAAACCTTGTCATCTAGAGGGGGGTGGAGGATTAGTTTCCACCAAAGGCTTGCTATTTTTGAGGGTCCAAAAGCCCCCGGAAACGTCTGACTGGCATCGCCTCCTTGACACGGTGTTGATTGATGCAAAAGCAGCAAATCCAGAAGTAGGTTCCTGGCATTCCCATAGGATCCATGGTGCTGGTATATATGCTAACATTGGGGGTATATTGATGGTAAATGTTACCATATATAGCATACATGGATCCTATGGCATTGCAAGTGTTGCGATGAACACTGCTAGCAGTTTTTCACGATTTCCTTCCTGGTGCAATCAATATATTGGATAGTACACCATATGAAGCAACAGGGGACCGCAGCCACTACCCAAATAATATCGGGTCATCTCCAGTCACTCTCGACAAAGAGGTGGGAAAACAAAGAGCCGAGCCAAGAGAAAAAAACGCTAAAACCAGATGAAACCTCAGTTTAAAGCCCATGATTTTATGAAACCTAATTGTATCAAAGATTGTATCAAAGAAATCTTGAGGTCCCACTTGGAAATTAACCTAGCAGGAAAATCATAGAACTTATACTCGTATATACAGTATCAATCAATCACTTGTCCATTTTTGGCTGGGAGAAATACACGAAAACAACAATAACAACAATAACAACAAGAACAACAAGAACAACAAGAACAAGAAGAACAAGAAGAACAAGAAGAACAACAAGAACAACAAGAACAACAAGAACAAGGTTAAGAACAAGAACAACATCAACATCAACATCAATATCAATATCAACATGGAGGGTGGTTGTGAAACAAACAACTTGGTAGTCCATCGACTAGAAATGAAATTACATAGGCAATAAGACTGCATAGATGGATGAATATATATATATATAATACCTCCGGAAATAAGACATGGCAATGGGAAATCCCCTATAAATGGAGGTTTTACAATTTAACATCGACCATTTATACATGAACCTTCCATTTAAACCTTCATCTGTGGGGTAGTTTCCATTGCCACAATTTGATTACCAGAGGGTATTCCATGACATTTCCATCCATTTCCTCCTTTGTGGACTAAACACATACCAAATATCCTACACATTTCATGTTACTCCCGCATTTCAGGACCCAGCATATCACCAACTTCTGATGACCCAAAGTGACCTAGGCATATCTAGGCACCGCCAAGCTTCTGAGCTCTTCTCGCCCCCAATTCTGGCAGTGATGCACCAAGGAAGTAACGATGTCGGTGACCAGGTAACACCAGGAATAACCTTGGCGCCCAGGGATGCCCAGAGGGCCTGGTGTGAAAGTCAGGCTACCTCGGTTTCTATCTATAGCCACATCTATGCCAAATACGTTTGGGGTTGAATACCATTTCAAAAGGGAAAAATGGGGAAAAACACAAATACATACTAGGCAATTCCAGACTTAGGTAGGATCCAAAAGGAACTTGCATAAAGTCTAGATGCATCTGGATACATGATTCGCACTCACTCCCACGTCACTGATGGGAATTGGCGGAACTATATCCCAAAATGGCCGCACTTTTTAGTTTGGTGCATTATTAAACCGGCATCACATGTCATTAGTTTGGTATCATGTTGACCCCATGTTTCGGTCAATCTTCATGGACAAACACACATGTGGACGATCAAAGTAACATCAAAATCCAAAATGGTCTTGAACACAACATCAATCATTTGTTTCATCCAAAAAATACATTGAGTCGCCATGCAAACATCACTGGGCACATGCCAAATCTCTCAAACTCAATCTATACTAGCATACCTGGAGGTGCATCCAAATCAGTAGTTAATTAAAAACACTGGGGTATCACTGAGGTATGTCCTGTCGAACACGTTTTCCTGTCGAACTCGTTTTCCTGTCGAACCCGAGCACATCCGAAACGGCCGAGCTGCTCAGCATGAAATTGGACATGCCCACATCCTCGCCTCAGACATCTGACGCCGCAACTCTGAAAAATCTCCAAAACTACTAGTATCCTTTTTGGTATTTTATAGTGACCCCCAATTTTTTTGGGGACATGATAGAACAGTAGTTTCCCACTATTAGCCTCATGAAAAATCTTTGGGGGGTTTGCTCCAACTCTGAACAATATATAACTTCATATAACTTCAATGAGCAAGCAGGCAGGCACGACTCGGCACGACACGCGGCACCTTGTAGTGCATCCACATAGGATGAACCCAGCTTGCCAGTCTTTGGACACAAAACCTGGATGATCACCCGATTCCCTGGCAACTGGTAACTGGAACCATGGTTTTTGGGCCCGATCCCTTCGTGTTTTTTACGGAACGGATTTTGGGGATCCTCAAAGCAAGATTTATTGGAATCATGATGCCTTGCTGGTTGGTGGTATACCTACCCCTCTGAAAGATGATGGAGTTCGTCAGTTGGGATTACTATTCCCAATATATATATATATATATGTAATATGGAAAAATAAAAAAATCCAAACCACCAATCAGCTATCATGTGCTTTGAAACTCTTTTCGTAGTTCCGAACGGCTCCTCAATAAAAACGGAATATGGATACCCACACCATAGTCACTGGATATATGTAAATGAACTGCACATAGACAACAGTTGTTGATCATAATTTTCAAGATGAGGATGTGACCGGGCAAGTATGGATCAGAGTTGAGAAACAACCAAAATGCAATGGTTGACGCCTAGCTGAAAGTTGCAACAGTCTGTGGTCCCTTGCCAGAAATAAATCATTAGAAACATATATTGCCTACCATCTGGTTCTTTAAGATAGCCGTGGAAAATCACCATTTTTAATAGGTAAACCATCTATTTCTATGGGCCATTTTCCATGGCTATGTTAAATCATCAGAGAGTACTGAGAACATCTCAACAAACAAATCAACAGAGTCCACCTGTGCCCTCTACCGCCTCAACGAACGAATAAACAACGTCTGGCCATGGGGAAGTGTTTTGTTGGGCACCATGTCCCACTGGCTTTCGAGCGCCTTGCACCCACTTCTGCGAAGTCGACTTGTTATGGTCGCATTTGCAAACCCATTGCCATAGTTGGGGCTTTGTGATTCTGATTTTCTGTTTGCTTTTTGATTTTAACACACTTTTTTCTCAAAAAAAAATAACCAGAGGATATTGCTGTAACCCCTATATTTTATTTACCAGTATCATATTAATATATACCCTGGAATATTTCCCTATATTAATATATCATATTTCCTCTTACCAGTATGCAATTTTACTATGACCCTGGAATCACCGTGTTACACGCCATGTCGATTCAGGTTTTTAGGCACCTCTTGGGTCCGTTCGCGGATCAAGGGTTCGATCCCGTGCACGCTCACGGAAGACAGCTCCTGTTGGACTCACACGCTTGGCCCCTGGGGAAACACAAAGGAAACTTCGGGGGCACACTATACACACATATTTACAACATATATATATGATATCATATGTATCATTATATTACATTACATTACATAACATTATATTATATTAGATATATATGAAATTACATTACATTACATTATATTATATTAAATTATACTATTTATATATTATATTATAGTGTATTGTATAATATTTATATTATATTAGATCATAGCATATCATATCATATTATATTATATCATATCATATTATATTATATCATATCATATCATATCATATCATATTATATTATATTATATTTAGTATATTTATATATAATATTATATATAATATTACATTATTTTTACTATGACATAATATACACTGTTGTTGTTGATGATGATGGTGATGATGATGATGATGATGGTAATGAATTGGTTCACTCGTTGTTTTATGGCGTTTCGACCCGTAGAGAATGGTCTCATCAAGTCATTCAGCATACGCCAACAGACCGAGGCCCAGGAAAACCATGATAAACCATGGAAACCATGGAAAACCTACACTGTAAGCTGTCTTTTTGATTAAACAAACTATAAATGCAGCCCTTTTTTAGCGCACTACTAGAAAAACTTATGAACATTTGTCACAGTTGGCCCTAAAAACCTGAAGTCAAACGAAGTCGCGAGATTTGCAGAAGAGTGAATGATAGAAACATCCAAAAAACAACTGTTTCAATGTGCAGCAATATGGCTGCACTAGAGGTGGCATTAAACAATTAGACCTGAAAACTGGAGATCTCTGCTTCTTTCCCACGCAGACGGGGTGCATGTTTGATTACCAGCTATGTTTAAAGGTCCTCTATATCTGCATATCAGTATTCGCATGTATTCGCTATAGCAGCTCTCCTCCAACTGCACAGACACATGAGAAAACCAATGACGGATGAGGCCAGTCAACCTTGGAGGTTTTACACAAATCGCTAGCGTCAATCCTGATTTCCAGAATCCGAAAGTAATACAAAATAGTTGGTAATACTAAGGATCTATAACGTGAGTTGGTTAGAAGAATCTCACCGAAGCGCACATCTTTATAGTATGGCATCATAGCCGAACGACATCCCGGCCATCTTCAGTTCGTCCTCTCCGTGGGCTCGGATGCAGTCCATCAGATCATTCTTCAGGTGATGACAGCTCACTCCAAGCAAATCCAGATTCCTGGGATTCCTGGGTGCAGGGGAAAGAACATCTTGGAAAAACATGGGAGTCCAATGGGAGTCCAATGGGATTTGTATGAAACATTGAGATCAGTGAGCTTTGTCCCAACAATAATGATTTGATGACCATCCCATTTCGGAACCGCACACCATGTATTAATCAGATTGGCACAAAAACAGACTATATAAGTAATACCCCAAAATTGGTGCTGAGAATTATTTCGACCAGGCCTTCCTTTAATCGACTTTCTTCCAGCAGCGCTTCTTGTTGAACAACAGACACATCTGTGGTTGAAGCCCTGAAAGATGTGAAGTCACTTGGAATTATCATCCCAAAGGGTGGTTGAATACCCTCTGGTAAATTAACTTGTTGACCCTGAAAATCACCAATTGTTAGAGGAGACTAATCTTCCAACCCCTATCTACCAGGGTCTATGTTAATTTACTGGAGGATATCAAAAATCAACCAGCTACATATACTGCAAGGGTATGTCACATAGCGAGATTTTTTAAAACCGCCCTTAATTATTTCGCCAGGAAAAAAGGGCAGCAAGCGCTGATCCATTTGAGTTGGGGATATCTTCAAACTCCGTAGGTAGGTGAAGGGTGATTGCATGTGTATCTGGTTGGTGGTATACCTACCCCTCTGAAAAATATTCTTCAGTTGGGATCATTATTCCCAATATATGGAAAAATAAAATTCATGTTCCAAACCACCAACCAGATGTGGCTCTGGCCCAAAATGCTGAATCCCTTCTGGAGCCAGCAAATTTGGGCTGCTTCAGTGCTGTAAGGTGGTGCTGCGGTGCTCCCTTGTCATATATAGCTTGGTTTAAACATCCCATTCACTTTAGTCATAATCACCGGCAACCCTAATTGACCTAGTTGTAAAGCAGCCTAGCTAACAATGGGGCGACACTGCTATTGATGGTTATTAACGCTGGATATCCACATGATTGATGGCTATATCAATGATATATCTTCTAAACAAATAGATAACTCTGATGCAACAGGTGGACCAGTGAGGTCCTAATCCACATTTACGTCTACTGCAAATATGTAGACAAATATACCTGCAACATCATATGCACACATATATGTACATGTAGATATATGATATGTATACACGATATCTATATATATAAATAAGTATGATATGTTATACATACATATATATAGACATATGCTGTTCTTGATGAAAACACATGTGAATAATACTATATATATATATATGTATATATACATTCAATATATATATATACATTCACTATATATATACGATGATGATGATGATGATCATCATCATCATCATCATCCTCATCATCATCATCATCATCATCATCAACCATCAAAGGTCAACCACCAAGGGTCTGTTCCGCTTGGCCCGTTGAAGCAGGCAAGGACATGGCGCGATCTGATGGTTCTTTCAAGATACACTGGGATGGTTATGACAACTTAAGACTTTACAATATACTGCAGTTTCACACGTTTTTGTATGTTTCTTACTTGTGAATTTGCATGCAATTTATAAAACTATCCAAATTCGGTGAGAAGACAATTGCACAATTCATGTTTTTTTTTTGTAGCTACACCATATGCTGCATGCGTCTCTACGATCATCAATCCCAAGAAGGAATCCATATTTTTTGTCTGAAACAAGGCGTCACCAGAAAATCCATCAAGATATCCCAAGTTTGGTGGTTGACAGTTATAACATGTTATAACGTATACAAAGCCTCAGACTCATATTCCACTTGAAAAATTAAATGCCATCCTGGCGTATTTCCAATTTTCAAACAAGCACTTTTTCTTAACTCCTTGCAACGGAGTTCATACCTTGGCAGCCAAGCTTGATCTCTGCCAGGAAATGGACAACTTCCCCATCTTCCGAAGAAACCCGTGCTACTTCACGGACCACCAAATTCACCAGCAAAGAGGAATGCGTTTTTTTGACCACCTTGCGAGAGATCTGAATAAACCACAATGTGACACCTAACCAATGGTTGAGAGATTCAAAAAGTATGGGCTTCTGAAGAAACCCCTGATCTCCAGCCACTTTGTGAAGAGTTTTGAGCCACGTTGGGTACATGCCTATGTCCAAGTACTTTCTATGACCCTAAGAAGATCCAATGACCCACTTCTGCCGTTCCCACTCATGAGATACGCTCTCGGTACTCTAACTTGGCATTGAAACATCATCCAAGAAACTACCAGTACTTGGTGCTTCATCCTACTTAGTGACTAGGTTCTAACGCGCAGATCGATGGTCATTCCAGGATCCTAAAATAGAGGTACTGTACCATATGTTTGGCCATATTTTGGGCCTATATTCCCTTACATAGGCCTTATACATATAGGCCTAAAATATATGGAATCGGTACCTCCGTCCTCAATCGGTTCCTGCAATGTGGGGCCCCCCCAGTTATAAGTTGGTTTATAAACACCATTAACTATAGTTATAAGTACCATAAACCATAGTTATTGGAGTTATGTGAACCCCAACTTAGCTATCGAGCGGGGGCCCCACATTGTGGAATGGCCATTGACACAGAGGTCTAAGCCGACTTTCCAACCAGCTCCACAGCTCCGCGGCTCCACAGCACCGCAGCCTGCTTCGAATGCAACTCGGCCTCTGAGCGCTGGAGGCGTTTCCCCCGCACCTGACGATGGAGCTGAGACTGGTCTGCAGGAACCGAAAAAAATGCCCAGATAGCAACACATATGTTTATTCAATGTATAATATATATATATTACATGTGTGAATGCGTAGACACATATTTACATTGCTGCATATACATATATATATATATTTACATATATATATAACTATTATATAACACTATTTAACACTATGCAAACATATAAATCATATCATAGATAACTAAACTATTGGCCTTCCCCCATTTTTGAATCATCCCATCCCACCTGCAGAGCACTGAGCGCGCAGCCCACTTCGCCCGCTTCGCCCGCTTCTCTGCACTCGTCATCCAGAAGCACATCTTGGGTCAAAACCAATCCCACCTGAGAGAAGTCGAGCTAAACAAATGCTGAAAACTCCTCTTTTGAATCTGTCGCATCCTCTATGAAATTTACACTCCCATGGTTATATACCCTCTGTTTATTTAACATAGCCATGGAAAATGGTCCATTTATAGATGGTTTACCTATTAAAAATGGTCATTTTCCATGGCTAACTGTTAAATAACCAGATGGTAATCTCCCCAAAAAAGTCGTGTAAATCCCTGACATCCACCACGGTTTCTGGATGTTTCTGGCTTGTGTTTGATATTTATCCTTTCTTCAGTGGCTGTACTCAGTGATTCTATAGTTCTATAGCACCCGAAGCTTTCATTAAATTTTGGCATGATTCCAACATCGTGGAAAAAATGAACAAAAAGGATGTGATCTTTTTGCGGGTTTCTATATTTATCATATAGCACATATAGGAACAGCCTATATGTATGAAGCAATTGTCTGCTCTCTGGTGGATGGTCAGAATACAAATAATTTTGGTGGCTATCATTTATTATTTATATAGCATTTATCATGTATGTATGTATATATATATAGATATCATTTATCATTTACAACTACAATACCTTGGAGCAACGAATTGATGTTGATCATCTTGCTGGTTCCTTAGGAATGCTGCAACCATTGCAACTTGTTCCTTGAGGATGTTCCTAGTGTGTAGTGGCTATAATGCTATTTCCGCAACAGGCTACAGTCACATCAACACCATCGTGCCTTTGCAGCTACTCGGGGATACAGTAAGCCCAAGTGTTTGCATTCAAAAAACATGGTGTCAGAAAAACATACCTTTGGCAGGAAGAAACCATGAACCTATTTGTGGAAGGATAAGAAAAAAAACAAATCTGATAGTGAAGCATCTTCTCCCATAAAAGAAAAGGCCATACTGTAAATTGGGGGGCACGGGGGCACTCTCATTTTCAGACGGATGCAAATACTATATATATATATATATATCCAACATCAGCAACATATTCCCATAGATCAGTTGACCAGTTCAGTCTCAGTATTCTTGGCTGTATATCCTACTCTACCCTCATCATCTCATCAGAACATATTCCCATATATATATACGTATCCAACATAGTATGATAAATCATTTTCACCAGCAAAACCAAACTTCAAAAATAAACATCAGATATACCCTACTCAACATAACCTGTATATATATAATACTGTATAACAGTATAACCCATAACCTACGTCCATAATACCATTGGTTAAATACCCATGGAATCCCTTCATGGACACCGGACACCTCCATCTTTGTGCATGACTGTAAACCCGGGCCTGCAAACATCCCAGCCGCCACCTCCTCGGCTGGCACGTGGGGGCCCAATAAGTAACCATCCCAGAAACTGAACAAGTGGAGGTCAACATACATATATATATATGTATATAAATTATATAAACAACATCCCAGTGATAGTCATAGCCGCCATACCGAGGGGTCAAATAAAAACCGAAGTAGCAGCGCGCATCGCACTTACCCGATTCTTCACCCTCAATGTATGTCACTGGGATGTGACCATGCTGGATCCATGGCTGGTAGAAGCCATTCTTCGCCCTTTCGGATATTTTGGGTCCCCAAAAGGGTGGTCAGTTGTACTTACCTGCGAAAAAAAAATCATGACTGCCAAGCCCCACAGGTCGGTGACCCACCCCAAAATGTATATATATATATATTATAATTAATACAAAAAAAAGGGCCTTGATTGTTGTGGTTCTTCGATGTTCTTCGTGTTTTTTTAATTTAAAATATACCTTAAAATATATTGACATATAACTGCCCTTTCAACAGAAAACCAGCCCCATTCTTGCAGAAAATCACTCCGACCTGGGAAGGTTGGATCTGGTTGAATCCAACTAATTCAGCCAAGTTTCATCGCACTAATTTCTCATGAAAACGCTGTGAGTTGAAGCAAAAAGGCTGCACGATGTCGGAATTGTCGCTGACCAAAAAAGGAATCTACGAATCTACGAATGGTGCAGGGCGGTGCCCCAGTTCGGAATCGCTAAGTTGGTGCCAATAAGTCCAAGAACTATGGTTTTTGTTGGTGATATATCTATAGTTAATGGGATTATAACCCATTTATAATCTACTTGGTGGTCTTTCTTACTGCAAGTAAGATCGAGCAAGGTCATAACATGTCATAACTTCATAACCCCCCGTATGCAAGAGGACAAGCCGCCCTTACACCTCTTCGAACATCTTTTAACCAGTGTTTCAACTGTTTACTAACCACTAAGTAGCAACAGGCCAAAGGCCAAAAAACAAACATGTACCCTCTGGTAAACTAACATAGCTATGGAAAATCACAATTTTCAATGGGAGAAAATCCACTATAAATCACCATTTTCAATAGCTACGTTAATTACCAGAGGGTATGTTCAAATCTTCGTTCCAATACCATACCAAGCAGCTGGTGGATGAGATGCATCGTTATCTAAATCATCTAACGATACAGCGGTGAATCTCAGCATTGCTGAAGTATTGCTGTGGCTGAAACTTGGAAGTATGACATGATCAGCTCCGGTATTTTTTACAAAGGATGATAATAATAGGATATATGATATATATATATATATAGATTAGGGTAATTTTTTCTTGGAAGTTGTTGACCCCACAGAACCAAACAAAAATGGATGCATGGTCCCAAATCAGTCCCAAATGTCCCTTGGCATCATCACATTCAGGACAAACCTGGAACTCGCGGTGTGGAACTTCAAGCCGGCAATGTTTGAACGACAGCACGTCGCAACGTTAAAGCGGTCTGGTTGGTGGTGTCAATGGCTGAAGAATTCAGATCGGAAGCACAGGAAGGGAAATAAGAGGCACAATCAGATACACTGTAAAACAATTGAAACCACCAACCAGTACAGGGCTTGGTAAATGTCCCATTTTGGAGATTTTGAACATCACTTTTAAGTATTTGTTGGAGATGATATCCCCAATAGTTGGGTAATGTCCAATTAGGACAGTTACCGACCCCTGCAGTAGTTCACCGAAAATTGTATCTCAAGGCTCGCGCACTTGCACCTCCCATGGGGACATCCATCAAAATGCGCGCGGCATTTGGATGCTCGACTGGCACGTATAAAGCTCATGGATTGCTGTAGCTGTTGGTTCGTCTGTGTAATGTCCCCGGGTTCAGAAACCCTGGTTAACTAGGGAGTAACCTCTAAAAGAGTGATACCAAATGCTACCAAAATCCATCCGGAAGGGATTTTTGGACACAAAAGCAATCTGAGGTGGGAATTAATGGACCTACGGAATTGTTTTTTTTAGTAACAAAGACCATCTATTTCGTAGGGCCCACATACCCATAGGATCTATGGTGCTGGTATATATGCTAACATTGGGGGTATATTGATGGTAAATGTTACCATATATAGCATACATGGATCCTATGGGATATGCATCCATACCTAAATCATGTTTCCTGATTTGGCACGCCCACTGGAGCCAATAGGCCGTCAGAGTCTAGACTCTGTGGCCCCAGTGATGCCGATCAAACATCGCACCAAATGTGGTTACTCAGTAGTAGGTCATCCACACAAAACAAGGGTTATTTTCACTGTCTAAGAAGGGACTTAACCCCCAAATCATACCCCAAACACTTCCTAAGAAGGTACTTGGAACCATATTCTTAGTTATTTGTGACTATGATTAACCCTCACTTTCTGCCAGCTGGGTGAACCAATGTGAACCACCAGCCATAGGGTCTCCTTTCCTGCACGCGATCCAGTAGCAGGCTGCGGTTTCAGCCTGACTTTTTGACGGGTGCGCCATGGGCGCAGAAAACTTGGGACCGGATGAAACTGCGATGCCTGAGCCAAAGTGCAAGTCAAGGCCTCCTGCTCTTTCATCTCAATCTCTGCTTTGTGGCTGCGGCGTTCATTGCTTGGTGGTTTGAACCCATCAGGAAAGAATCAGCCGATGGGGACCATCATCCGAAAGATTCTTAGACAAAATACATCATGATAAAAAAATCAATCCACCAACAGGATATAACAGGCTACATGTTCATAAATCCTGAAGATGGATGGAAAATAGACCGCAAACCAGGATTCGCTTCTCGATCAAAAAACTTCTGACCCAGGAATCCTCACAGTTTTGGTGAGTCTCATATCTGAAAACTGGCGTACCCCGATAGAACAAACACCGGCAGGCAAATCTATAACCAGCAAAACAAACAAAGAAACAGACAAACAAACACACAAACAAACAAACAACCAACCAACCAACCAACCAACCAACCAACCAAACAAACAAACAAACAACCAACACATCTGTACAAAATTATACAAACACAAGCAAACCGTTTGAGTTTACCGTAGGTTGTATCAAATTTCTTTGCACGATGAGTCAAAAGATCCCCTTTATATGCCAATCATCCCATCGTTCCATCGAAAACCCTGTGTCCATCATTCGGCTGAAATCAACCTTGATACTTGGACACATCATTTAGACCACATCAATGTCACTATGGTTTATGATATTTATAACGAGTTGCTGGGGCGAATCTAAACCAACTTATATCTTGGGGGCCTCACATCAATATGATATAATTATGATATAGCATGATAGTCTAAGAAACCATTTCCGGATCGTTTTCGCCGTGAGATACACCATCTTTCTTGGCAGGAAATAATCAAAGAGACTGCCGCGGCATCACATCATCCAGTCGTGAGATCCAAGTGTTGACGTCTCACTTCAGCTGCGGATTTTCTCCTCAGTGCTGTTTCCGGCATGTTCAGAAGGGCAGCTTTGCGCATGATCTATGGGAGAACTTGGGGGTGCAAGTGGGGTTATAAATGGGTATAACCATGGTGATAACCTTTTCAAATTTAGATATACACCGTTATAACTGCAGCCTGATGTATCCACTTAATTCACTAAAACTGCAGCCCCAAGTATATCTAGATATATCTAGCCACATGGTCAAAGAATAATCAGGATACCCAGCTATTGACCTCCTCTACTCTACTGTGATAAAAATTGTGTAGAGACGATGATTCAGGAGGATCCGTGTCCCCTACTTGGTTGATTCCACTTAGGCTAGAACCCTTGTCACAAGTATGGTCAAGTCACATATATATATATATATTGTATTATATATACACATTTAGATTATATATATAACCATATATATAAGATTATGTAAGATATATAAGCCACTTACTAACTAGGATGGCCCACTAAGTATGCATAAGGACTTCTTTTTTCGCCCAAACCAAGGTCACAGATCTGCACCGCAACATCAACGCAGAGATTTACACAAATCATACAAGTACTCCTACAATATGAGGCCCCCAAGATATGTTTGTTGGTTAACAAAAACCCCAGTAACTAGTTCGTTATAAATACCATAAACCATAGTGACATTGGAGTTATAAACCAACTTAGCTATCTTGGGGGCCTCACATTGTAAGCCATACCCATCCGAAACCTAGTTCAGAGCTTGAACCCAATCTCTGAACCATTGCTGGGCTTGGCCATCATTCAACACAAACGTACACTTTCTGAATGGTATGAGTCTACTGGGATCATCATACCATATCATACCATTTTCTCCCACATACTGTGGATGGAAGAAATCCTTCACCACCTTGGATAGTTGAAACCCTATAAATAATGGAACAAACTACCTATCAACTGGTGCAGGATTTCTTCCATCCACAGTATGTTGCCCTGGTTCCAGCTAGTTCAGCCAAGGAATCGGAAGAAGTTGTCATAGATCACAAAACCCAAGGTGGCTGTACACCTTGGAATCGTCGATGCGTATTGGATCACAGAAAAAGATGCCAGTATCACATAGTATCACTATGTTTCTGTCAGTATTTCTATGTATAGATGATGTTTCCCACATCATTTGAATAGATGATGTTTCTGTCAGTATTTCTAGGTTTGTATAGATGTCAGTATTTCTAGGTTTGTATACCCTCTGGTGAACTAACAAAAAGCAATTGAAAATGGCCATAGAAATAGTGGATTTTCCCAGCTAGAAAATGGTGGATCTTTCCATTGCTATGTTAGTTCACCAGAGGGGAGATGATGTTTCCCACATCATTTGAAGGTGTCCAACCTTTTTGGCATCTTCTTGGGGGTTGCTATCCATAGAAATGGATTGAGGCCCACCCGGCCCCAGGACTCAGTAACTTACCAAACTTGTCCACATGGCATGCATAGTAAGACCACAAAAATCCACAACATAAATCCTACTAAAGAAGGTAACCTACTTTTCTATCGTGTTGAGGGTTGCTGGACCATAAATCATATACTATTCATGGTGCTGATTTGTGTTTACCCGCATGAATGGAGGACATGTTTGAGCTAAATGTAGCACAGTATACCATACATGAACTGGGTTGTCTGAAAATATGATGCTCCCAAATCACATAGATATCCCAATGTTGCCCCTTCAAACTGCCATAACTGGAGGGCAATCGTGCATTTGTGGCCAGCAGCAGACAGACTTCAACCGGAAATGGTGGATCATCTTACCTGAAGATACCTGTGGTTTCTGAAGCAGCTCATCTTGTAATATTTCTCACCGGTGTCCGAGCTCAAAAAAAAGAAACAAACCCAGGCAGGGTCTCTGCAAATGATCTGACATTTTTTGTGTATTTACCAGAGAATTCAAATGGTTCAAAAGCAACATGTTTTACCTCAATGACCTTGGATCCTAGTACTGTACTGCATGAAACACATCGCATGTTTCCAGAAAAAATGTCCTGATTTTCATAGGGAGACTCTTGTGGCACTTTGTGCCAGAAACCAAGAACTCGAATTTCAGCAGCAATGTCATGTACAGGTCCCAGTGTTTTACTTCATCATTTTCTGGTTGGTGGCTTCAACCCCTCTGAAAAACATGAGTTCGTCAGTTGGGATTATTGTTCCCAATATATGGAAAAATAAAAAATCATGGTCCAAAACACCAAATCATGATAAATCAACAAACTAAATGGCTCCTACCAGTCGGTAGACATTATTTCAATGTGTTGTATAATGTTTCATACTTAATTACCAACCAGTTTTATTTTGGTACTGAAGAAAAACACCATAGATTCTCCCCACGACTGGCCCCGACTTCCCCGACGGCAACCCCTGGGAGTCCAGAACGTGACGACTGCGGGCAGGCAGCTGACCCAGCTCTTTGGTGGAATAGGTATGACAGACCATCCCATTTAGTATGATTTAGTAACTAACTGCTTAATAGCTGGGGTTATAACATTTTAGAACCCATTTATTCATAGGATATAGAACTACCCACTTGTTTAGCAACAACAACAACAACAACAACAACAACGAGAAGAAGAAGAAAAAGAAGAAGAAGCACACACAACAAACTTACCAACCGGGGTTACTAACCAGTTATGATCCGTGCGATGATCCTCGAAGTAGGAGTCCAAGTGCTCCTTCCATCTGATTTTAAATACCACCCTTAAAAAACCTGGTGTCATCTTGGATCTGTTGATTTACTGGGGCCCCATATGGGAGTATTTATGTAATTAATATTCTATGGAAGGAATGGGGCATTGAAAAGTGTTGAAATGGACATGCAAATCTACAGTAAAGGATGTCAACACAAGAATTGGTAGATTTACCTCCGAATCAACAAACTCGGCAATCAACATTCACCATCAAATGGATTCTCCATGGCCAGGTTGCTTCTGATCACATTCGAATCATATCGGATTCCTAGCCCTAAATGCTACATCAGCAGGTAATCGCCCGCCGGCGCTCGGTGTCATGGGAGGCGACCAGCGGACATCAGAGATGCGTTCTGCGTAAACTTCTCGCAAGGTGTTTTAGACAAATAACATCCGTTTTTTAGAATATGCAACCATACACGCAAGCTTTCACTCTAGGAACTCTAGGAACTCTCAAGCTTTCATATCTTCATCCCACTCTAAACCGCTTGGTGCGGTTTTTTCCCATGGTTTTTTCCATCCCATGGTTGTTCGCACGTCCTCCCAGCAGGATGGTCATGTAATCCCAGAAGTCGTTGGGCCAAGTCGGAGCCTCAGGAGATTGGAGGTACCGATTCCATATATAAGGCCTATTATATAAGGGAATGTCCCCAGAAAATATGGTCTGAAATATGGTACGTTTACGTAGCTCCATAATAAAATGGATCCATAAAATGGATCCTGAAATCCCCATTGATCATTTAGTAATTTATATACCATGTATGCACCATATAACTGCAACTAGCAGTGAAAATACATAGAACATTGATCTTGGGGAGGGGCACCATATATATATATATATACAGTATATATATACATATCTATAATTATCTATATCTATAATGATAGTACGATATAGTGTAGTATGGTATATGAACAATCACTAAAAATGATGAAGCAGGAAAGATTAGGAACGCCAATTTGGGGCCTTAACCCAAACTGCCAACTTACGAACATTCTAAATCATCCTAAATAGTCCTATTTTCACATGGGGTCATCTATATTATATATAATTTATATAATCAATATATGGAGCTTATGGAGAGTAATACCCCTCAAAGATCCGTGTATGAACCAACCATAAGACTGCCAAACAGGTCAAATCGTCGATATAATATTATATATTATCTTCTGATTTAACAACATACCACATCTTGAGAGTCAATCCCCCAGTTCGGACAACATCTAACAAACGTGTCAATTCACCAATCGGCTAAATATTGGCAAAACACGCCCATATTCTATCCAATGTTTCCAATGCTTGCTTCCTCATATTGTTTTATGGTCAAAACATGTTATAAATGAGTTATAATCCCATGAACTATAGATATATCATGATATATCACCTATAAACCATAGTATGGAATCAAATTTCATGAGTTTTTAGTGACATTTTTCAGGATTGAGCAGCGGGTTCCGGGCTCCGCACCGCGGCCGAGGCTGCCAAGGGGGTCAGCAACACACTGCTGACTGAGGCGGAGATGGCCTCCGGAGTGGATGGTTTTCATGGAAAATCCCATCTACAAATGGATGAGAACTGGGGGTACCCTCTGGTAAACTAACATAGCTATGGAAAATGGCCCATAGAAATAGATGGTTTACCTATTAAAAATGATGATGTTCCATAGTTATGTAAACGTTTACCAGAGGGTACCCTTATTTCAGGAAACCACCATATACCTCCTGAGAGATTGACTAGGAAAATGCTTTATAAAATTCTATAAATGGATGAGAACTGGGGGCCGTTTTTGAAAGGGAAGCCACCACAAATTGTGATCCGTTGCGATGTTTCGGAGACATGAACCACATTTAAGCAAAACACATGTGATCTCATGTGATGTCCCCGGTTTTTTGTACCTCTAATCAATGGATTGGTTTAGGGGAAAATTTACAGGAAAACCCCATATTTAATGGTAAAAACCATGGTTTCCTGTAAATTTTCCCTTAAACCAATCCATTGATCTAAACATCGCGAACTCATTGAGAAAAACCATGGGAGTTTGGCAAATATCACTGAGCCAAACAGTGGTGACTGAGCCTTAAGCGAAACAAATCGGGATGGAGTTTAGACTCCCAGAGTTGCCAAAAAAATCATCTGGTTGGTGGTTTCAACCTACCCCTCTGGAAAAATATGAGTTATAGTCAGTTGGGATGATGACATTCCCAATATAATATGGAAAAAATAAAATTCATGTTCCAAACCACCAATCAATTGATGGTTAAGCATCATTTGCGGTATTAAAATTGCCATAAAATGAGGTATTCCGTATACCCCATGATATTCAGTGATGTTTACATAAGAGAGAAGAGTTGCGACCTTCAGCGAAAGGAACATTTATATATATATATATATACAGTTATAGCGATCCAGCAAAATAAACATCCAGCATGGAACATATGATACTAACATCTGAGCCAAGAAGCTTGGGTAGACTGACAAGCTTGTGAGTTCTTCACCCACAACATAATCAACATACAGCAGTCGCAAGACACCCGCATTGCGACTTGTTTCACAGCAGTGGCAAGATTTGAATCCACAATAAATGGCCACAATTTGGCTTCAGTGGGGTCGTCCTTTTAGAAACTGGTCTACGCTTAAATCGGCCGGATTGGCAGTCGGCTGATCCAATCCATCATCTTGATTCTCGACAAAAGCCTCTGGATTTTTTGTGTTTTTTCCGGTTTCCAACTTAATTTACCGTATCAAGTTGATTCAATTACATAGATGGGTTTAGACCTTTAAAATGGAGGACCTCGGAAATTCATTACAGTAATGGACCAACATATAATATAATTGTATATAATATAACAATAATCCATTGGATATTGGCCTACCCAATTTTAAGATCAAGCCAGATGCACCAGACTCCGCCGGCAGTCCTGTTTGGCCTGCGCTGGTGGCGCCATCCTTTGAACTCCTGGATTTCAGGGCAGAAATCAAAAAAAGGCCAGCAGGAGCCACTTTTTTAAAGGTGCCCCATGGTCAACATGATAGATATGGGAAACTTGATAGATATAGTTGCATCAGGCTACATCAAGTTACATGGTCATTCATCTACTGGAAAACCGTTGTTTTTCCAGTAGATGATCGAATCTCGAATCCATATGGATTGGTGACCATCCCCTAATGGGCCATGATATCCATCTACCAGGCTGTCAGAATCTGTCAGAATCTGTCTGTGGATTGAAAATTCTTAGATATTCATGGTTTCCTGTTTTTAGAACTTCTGACAAGAGCTTGCAGGAGTATATATATATACCCTCTGGTTATTTAACATAGCCATGGAACATCACCATGTTTAATAGGTAAACCATCTATTTCTATGGACAATGGCTTCCATGGCTATGTAACAAATAACCAGAGGGTGTATATATATACACATCTATGTGATGGTATCTGATATATGCACAGTGCATCTATCCAATTTGAGAAGAACAACAGCAGAGGCAATGAACCCATGGTGGTTCCCTCCAAGAAATAACAACGCTGTGTGGGAAGTCAACAAGTTGTTGATACCCTCTGGTTATGTCAAAATAGCTATTGAACATTGCCATTTATAGTTGATTTACACATAAAAAAAATATGATTTTCCATAGTTATGTTAGTTTACCAGAGGGTAATAATTGCTCCAATAGTCTTGGTGGTTGGTGGTTTACCTACCCCTCTAAAAAATATGAGTTCGTATGAGTTCGTCAGTTGGGATGATTATTCTCAATATATGGAAAAATAATCCAAATGTTCCAAACCACCAACCACTCGTGGTGGTTTGTTGATACTCTGCCTAACAGTTTAACTCTTGGTGGGATAAATGGTAAACAAATCCAACAGTCTCTGGTTGGTGGTTTCAACCCTTCTGAAAAATATGAGTTTGTCAGTTGGGATGATGAAATTCCCAATATATGGAAAATCATTTTAAAAATATATGGAAAATCATTTATATAAAAAAAAAAACATGTTCCAAAACACCAACAAGGTCTGAGATGATTGACCCCACAAAAACCGAGAGGTTTCTCCAAAATCTCGGATCCAACTCTCCTGGCGGCACTAGGAAGCTGAACATCCACCTGCCAGTCATGATCCTGCACCACTAAAAAGGATGTTTTTTTGTTCAAGTCTGTAATGAGATAAACATGGATAAACCACCTAGCTGGAGATTTCTCAACCAGCCACTGTAATCCCGAACTTCAGATGGTGAAGCATCCTCTTCAGTGGAAGCGAGGGTTTTTCTCTTGTTTTTTGCCCTTTTTCCGCTTGATGCCCTCCAAAAACCAGAAAACGGGACATCCCGGGGAAAAGGCCGGAAACAAGGGGAAACAGGTTTAGCATATGATTGCCGGTGGTACTTTCCGTGTCTATTCCTCATGTTTCCTGATTCTTTCATCTTCCGCCTTCCAATTTTTCCATCAATCTATTCGTTTTTTCAGCCAATCCGTAGCGCTCCCAAATTGAACTCCCACATCCTTTCATGCAAAAAAAAGGCTTCAGAATGGTGGCTTTCTGTGGTTTCTGGTTTCAGACCCCCTGGGGGGACACCTGTTTTAGAATCTCAAAACCTGGCCAGATACCCTCTGGTTATGTCAAAATAGCTATTGAAAATGGCCATTTATAGTGGATTTTCCCATTGAAAATGGTGATTTTCCATAGTTATGTTAATTTACCAGAGGGTAATCCATATCCCTGTTTAAGAATTTCTTCAGACTCTCCCCAAATTGACCAGGTTTCATAAAAGTCACAGCCGTGTTCGCATCCAGAACCTGAAAAAGGTCGGCCACCGCCATTTTCCCATAGTTTTCCTTCGATCCCCAGGTTAGTTAAAGCTACTTTAATCTCATCTCAGTCGATTAATATACCACCTTAGAAGGGCCTTGGATAGGTGACTTGGTGAGCTTGGTTAGCAGGGCACAGCAACCAGGAAACCAGCTCATAGGAGGCATATCTTGTGGTCGTAATCATGGTTGGTTCCTTCAAATTCAAACCATATTAGCCGTAGATCCACCATGTATTTCATATTATTATATTATATACATATATATATATATGTAATATCACCCAACTACTGACCATAAATTAGACAACATACTAATATTGGCAGTCTGTAAAAACATTCATCTAAACACCATATACCTGGATATTTTTTTAACAAACACTAACCTGAAACTTGCGGCCAAAGAGGGATAATTCCCCGAATCCAATTCCCATCATGCCCATCATTGAAGGCTTCGCGAGGTCGTTATCATTCAGAATTATCCATTATATCCCCATTAATTAATACCCCATTAAAATCCCACTAATATCCCATGAATATCCCATTACCCTCTGGTAAACGTTTACATGACTATGGAAAATCACCATGTTATAGCTGGGAAATCAGCTATTTCTATGGCAATTTTCAAAAGCTATGACATAACCAGAGGGTAATATCCCATTGGTAGCCATTTTTTGATGGTTTTTCCCAGCTATAAACCTCCATAGATCCCAGAGGAAACAGACCCATTTCCGATGACCAGCCTGGCTCCCGTTACGACCAGGGCAAGTGCCTGACACCGCTGAAATCAGAAAATCTCTTGGGAGTTTCATCCCACTTCTAGCGTTATTTAAGAAACATGTTTGAAACCAGCAACCAGATTGTCATTTCCTGTATCCCCATTGCAATTCAAAAATTAGTTGTTTGAACATGATTGAAACCACCTCTAAGTGGATTGGGGGTCTCTTCACTGAGTCTGAAACGGACGTAAAAATGTATAAACTCAGATGACACACCTTTTTTTATAGCTGGGGAAGTCCCAGCAAAATCAAAAAAAACTGTTGAATGTGAAACTGACAACGGGATGTGCAGGGCTCGTGGGCTCCATGACCCCAGTGAGAGTGATCTGCCAGTGATGATTCCAGGGCCATTTTTATCTCGGGTCACTGGTTGAATCCTTCATTTTCCTAGTGAATATCTCAGGAGCTACATGGTGGTTTCCTGAAATAAGGCTAGCCCCAGTTCTCATCCATTTATAGATGGGGATTTTCCATGAAATTCCAACCATCCAGCGTTTTTGGGATACCCCCATGACTATGGAACCCCCCAATGCTTCTAACGTATTGATTGCAATCAATGCATGGCGACTGAGTTTCTGGCCAGCAAGGCGCGCCTGGGACTCCCGGGGGAAGCAAGTCATCCACCATCTGAAGTGATGGCTATGATTAAAATGATTTGGATAACTTGAATGATTTAAGATTGTATTATGTTGATGACTTGATTCCTTGATGGTGATTATGATGATGATGATGATGATGATGATGGATGATGACATGATGATGATGATGATGAGGAGGAGGAGGAGAAGGAGGAGGATGAGGAGGACGATTCCTATGAGTTTTGTAATGCTTGATATATCTGGCCGAATTGTAAAAAATCACCAACCTGAAAATACCTGCAACTTGGGGCCATTTTGAGAGTGATTACCCATCATTTCACAATTCTGTTACGACGTGAGGTCATGATCAAATTCGTCCAGAATTATCCATTACATTCCCATCAATATCCATATTAATATCGCATTGGTATCCATTTCTTGATGGCTTTTCCCAGCTATAAACCTCCATTACATTCCCATTATCCCATTCACGTCCCATTGATATCCATGAATATCGCCGAATATCGCACCAATATTGTTATTAAACCATCCATTAACCACCCTTTTCCTGTATCACAAATCACAGGTTTTGGTGCCAGTTAGCCCTTCCTTAAATGTTTAGTCAGTGGCTCATTCAAGATAAGATGTCAAGAATATGTCATCCAAATATATGGCTTGGGATGGTGTGGGTAAGTTATGTGTCATTACATTAGACCTGGCATTTGAGGCGTTCGGAGTTTTTTTTCCATGTATTTTTCCCACCTGAAGGTGCGAGTTGAGGGGACTTCCTTTTTCAACAACACACAATTGTCGTGTGGATGGTTAAAACTTAGCTTCCCGTTCTAAACACATGACCCAGTAAAACTTGGACCAAACAAAAATACCACATCTGTCCAACAAGGAAAGTCATCTCTGGGAACATAAGTTTCATCAACTCTGGGTCTTCCGAATGGAGCATTTGCTCCAACGTTGGCAGCCGATAGGTGTCCCACTTGGAACCAAGTTCCAATGGATGATTCGTGAAGGCGGTTTTCATGGCTTGGAAATGGGTTATATCTGAAACCAAGTCCCAGTTTTCCAGACTTCTGAGTATGAGATATTCGATATGACGACAATGATACTACATGAATATTCAATATGTACGTTAACATTATGTAAACATATGGAGTTATATTATATATAATGTTATATATACAGTAATATCGTCACCTTGTTTGCAGTTGCTAACCTCTCAGCTTCCCCAATATCATCCGGGCCCCAGGTCCCGTCGGAACCTCCGGTCTGCCATGTCGGGCGGCTTTTTTTCAAATGCTCCGAGAGCTGAGAGCTGCGGCTAGGATTTGGCAACACTTGAATTGGTTGAGGTTTACAGTTGGGAAAATCATCAGATAGTGGATATGTAATACTAATGGGAACAAATAAATCATCAGATAGTGGGAACATGGATTACATTTTTTTTCTAGTGGGATTTCTGAGTAGGAATCACTTGTAGGAACCGTGAAGCATGTGACTTGAATGGTGTGTACCTGACAACACAGGTTTACTGTTTGGAGGATCATCCCAGTTAGTAAGTGCTTAATAGTCATAGTATAACCATAGTTATATATATATATATATATTATTATATGATATAATATATATATAAGTATGTAATTATATAATTATGAATATATTTATATATAAAAATTAATTGTATAATTATATATACATATATATATATATATATAAGTTCCTCCATTTGTAGATGGGATAAACTACGAATCGGAAAGGAAACTCTTCCAGGAACTTCCAAGTATCCATCCATCCATCCATCCATCCATCCAGGCATCCATCCATCCATCCATCCAGGCATCCATCCATCCATCCATCCATCCACCCATCCATCATCCATCCATCCATCCATCCATTGGTTTAAGGGAAATATCCATCCATTGGTTTAAGGGAAATTTATACAGGAAACCATTGTCTTTTTACCATTAAATATGGGGGGTTCCTGTAAATCTTCCAGTAAACCAATCCAATGATATACCCTCTGGTAATTTGTTACAAAAAAGCTATTGAACATGGCCATAGAAATAGTGGATGTTTCCATTAAAAATTGTGATTTTCCATAGTTATGTTAGTTTACCAGAGGGTAATTATGTTCTATACCATCTTCTATATCAATATCTGAAGCACTTAAACATCTGAACTGATTGAAGCACTTAAACATATTAACCAATAGTCCTTAGCATGCAGTCAAAATGAAAATTTAGCAATCAAACATCAAACGGACATTCAGAATTTCTTCACACAACTATAAATAAAAAATTAAAATTACAGTAGAGAAAACAATTTTCTAATACAATCTATTCCCAAAACATGTTGAATCTGGTTGCGAATGTTTCACCGTGAGGGGCCATCACCCAGGATGGACCACTGGGAACATGCTGCAGATCGAAACCGAATCAATGCAGAAAGAGTTGCTAACTAAACAACCCTTGGGGATTATGATTACTATTATCATTACAATAATTAGTGTTATCATTATTATTATTAGAATTATATTGATATATGTACACTTTATTCATTTTGATTCAATAAACAAACTTAGCACCATCGAAGTGGGAGCTGAGATTTAATCTGGCAAATCCAATCTTATGCTGGTTGCAGTCCCATTTATCTAATCACACCTCCAAATAATTACATACAATGCCTGGCTGCCTGTCATTGTTTCGACGAGGCGAACATGTTCCACCAAAATAGCCGATGACATCACCAAAAATTGAAGTATTCACCATCTATTCACCAGCAGGTCCCAAAAAATCCATGTGCCACGCACCAACTGGCCCAATTTTGAGTGTCTCAGGCACCGTGTCTCGCGCCGCATCGTGGTATGGCACCAAACGAAACCAGGTTCCACGAAGAGATCACAGCAGTTCACCGTGGCTTCCCAACGTCCGACTCCGCGAAATCGAACATGACGACTTTGGCAGAGTTAACGGCCATGCATCGCAAAAACTGTGCTCTTTTAAAGTCACATGCCCTTGGTAAAGATGGTAAAGTATGTATATTAATATATTTTTATATGACTTTTTGGAGGTTGACCACCATGTCACCATGTCCAAATTCCAAGCTGATCTTGTTTGAACCATGTCTTGAAGCGTAGAAACTCTTGGAAACCCTGGTCAAACTGCAGATGCAGAGCGCGAATCTCTGCACCATCGTTAAACTTTCCACAAACCTCGGAGGTCAGATGCCGCAGAGCTTTTGATCATCTGAGGTCCCAAACTCTTAGAGGATAAGAACATTGGATGGATTCCCCAAAATATTGTACCCTCTGGTAAACTAACATAACTATGGAAAATCACCATGTTTAATGGGAAAATCAACTATAAATGGCCATTTTCAATAGCTATGTTAAATTACCAGAGGGTAAACTATACATGATTTCTGCCGCATCATGTCAAAATTTAACAACATGCCAATCTTTCTGGGTATCGCTATACTATAGCAAGAAAACATTACCATTGAGTCAGGGACTGTGAGCCATAGCCAGACTCAAGCTGAAGTTATACCCAATGATTCCCTACGTATATAATATGTATATATATAATGAATTATAATGATATTCCAGCCAATGACAATGAGGATTCAATTCTTTTCATTTGATATTTGGAGGTTTCCTGAAATGGGGGTACCCCCAGTCACCATCCATCTTTATCGGATCTTCCATGAAATAAACAACCAGCTATTGGGGATCGCCCGGATCGCCGTGCCTCTCTATGATTTGGTCACTCCTTGAAACAACGTGGTCACGTGGTCACCCCAAAAAACGCTGACTATAAAAAAGCTCCGAAAAGCTCCCATAGACTCAGATAGACTCAGATAGACTCAGATAGACTCTCCGAAAGATGCAAACGTATGGAAAAGTATGGAAATGTGTAGAACATGTCCTCTCAAACTTAGGAAAAGTATCGAACCATATCAACAAATCCCTCTCAAAGTTGATAAAAGTGTATGGAACATCCCGCGGGAGCCACAATCATCAGCATTCCACTGGGGACCGAGACACCTCGTGGTATTCAAAGCTCAGATGGCAGCAGTCCAGAACGCACGTTCTCATCTAACCTGGTGGAAGGTGGAGCTGCCTCTGGGAGTACTATATATATTGAACTACCACAAGGGTAATGACTCAGTCAGGAACCCTGATATCATGATGTTTTTTTGGGGATGTCCATTTGTTGGTGAGTGGTAGGTTATGCCAACCCATCCCTCCAATGGAATTCATAATTTTGGTTTGGAGATGAACATGAAAACATACTCTTCCTGAAGGAAAACTGATGAACATGAGGTTCGAAAATGATGAACATGGCCCGGTTCGAAAATCAAATTAGATGGGGATGACATTTTTGTTGAGCAACAACCTACCAGTGATGCTGGTGTTTGATGTATTCCTTTCTTCTCAATTGTTATTGGCTTTATCAAGAAATCAGTGCCAAAGCTTGTGGAAATCCCCAAACAATTTCTATTGGCTTGATCCCCGGCCCCCCCCAGCATCAGCAGGGAAGATTGGCCACCACCGAGATCGATATTATATGATATTATGGTAACAAGCCTGCTGGTTTCTCTAATAGGTTGGAGTTGATGATATTGGGGAAAACGTTTGATACTCTGGGTAGGCTGATATTGGTAACAGCGATCTGATCTGGGTTTGTTGCTTCCCCAATCCTCAATGTCTGATTCAATCAATCTACATTCACAAGAGAATACTCAGAGCAAGTCGGGAATCATATTGAAAGGATTTCGCCAGGCAGGCCGGTTGCTTGCCGTGGAAACGCCGAAGAAAACAAGTCCGGATTTTCTGTCGCTACAAGGGAGCAAGAGTCCTGATCATAGAACAATTTGATACAACTCAAAAACCACCCAAAATGAATAGAACCGACTGTTGGGTTTCTCAAAAATAATTGCGCCATAGTGCGCCTAGAATTTTCATGTTTGCTGATCTATATTCCCCGATGAGATTGGTCAATTTTGGGGTGACTCACCCATTTTGGGACTTCCACATCTCTGTTCACAGCTACCCTCCGGAAATCAAACATAGCAATGGACAATCCATCATTTATAGATGACTGCTTGGTGGTATACCTACTCCTCTGAAAAATATGAATCAGTTGGCATTATTCTTCCCAATATATGGAACAATAAAATTCATGTTCCAAACCACCCACCAGAATGATTTTCCTATTCAACCATCCATTATCATCCATTATGGGATTCCCCAGCCACCTTTGATTACCAGAGGCTACCCATTTTGCTGGGCTGAACCAGCCGTCACCCATCCAGCGAGCTACATTCGCCGCGGATATTCCGCGTGCACGAAGCATAGCAGGACCAAGCTCACCAGGCAGGCACCCATCATCATCAGCGAATCATATCCTCGGCGCATCAATTGATTTAAATGGCACCCTGTCCGAAAGGTTGGAACCCCAAAAATGGTTGGTTTGATCAAAAAGCTTCTGATAAGTTCTTCAAAAAATGATGCAGCAGTATTTCAAACAAACCTATATATAAAACCCCAACAATATAAATAGCATCTTTACAGGATGTAGGAGGTCTTTACCTTTTAATTTGCAAGTTTCAAACTGTTCTATGTTTTTGGGGGCTGGCTGCGTGTCAATGTTACTCCAGGGTGAAACAAGTCTGAACTAATTAATTACTTGATAGCATGGAGGGGTTCATGTAACCGTGCTTAATGTCTTTATTTCGAAATAAAAAAAGGAACTAACAGTGATGTATTGGAATGCCTTGCGGCAATGAATCAATCAGGGACAAAAAACACATAGGGACGGTCGCGAGAAAGTGGTGGCCCGCAATTCATCTCTTGCAAAGATATATCATGTACCCTCTGGAAATGACTGTTACATAGCTATTGAAGCCATGGCCCATAGAAATAGTGGATTTACCCATTGAACATGGTGATTTTCCATAGTTATGTAAACGTTTAGCAGAGGGTAAACAGCTTGCCTGCCAGCACTCCAACTGGAGTCTGTATCCCAACATCTTTTTTTTGAACATGACCCACAGACCCACAAGGCCATCCATCGCCGCTGACCCAAGGCGCTTGGAGGGACCAATGGAAAAATCCCCAGCAGCACAAAGCCGAAAAAGTTCAAAAGCCAGCTGAACGCTGCACCCGTCAGACCCTCCGAATGAGGATATGTCAACTCTGCACCTGCAGTGGTTTACCCTCTGGTAAACAAACATAGCTATTGAAAATTGCCATTTATAGTGGATTTACCCATAAAAAATGTGATTTTCCATAGTAGTTATGTTAGTTTACCAAAGGGTATGTGAGACGTGACGTGAGCAGTGGAAGAAGCGAACCAGGGAAAATAATGTTTTCAATCCGCAACTCATTCTTTTGCAGAAATCCCAGTTCCTGGAATGTTCACAGCTATAAAGGATAGATATAACTCCCTACAGCCCTACAACCACAAATTATCCATCGGTGTTGCCCCCGACCCATCCCCAATTGGCCGGTCTCATGTTCTGTGCAGCTGATGTTCCACAACTGTTTAGAGGTTACAAGCCATCCCAAAAGCACGGAACATCAATTTCTTGTCGAAAGCAACAAAAATATCTGAAACCACCTATCAGGAATAAATATAGATACAATGTCTACACTCTACACATATAATAAATATTCCATTTACAGTATAGCAAGGTAAAGCCCCTGTTTCTGGCTTAGTCCCCTATATCTTTAATGCCGCGGGGCTTAGCTCGTAAACCATGGGTGCCACGGCTCCTTCGGCTACGGAGGCCACTACCTCAGCAATGATTGGATCATTTGGGAAATGATGTGAAATGATGTGAAATGATGTGAAACCTGAAGAGTTCAGTTCAGCCTTTCAGCCTTGGTGGCTTCCACTTCTGTTCTTTTTGATGTTGATCATGCAAACCATTAGCCATTAGCCATTGTCTGCGGCTTCTTTTTTTTCCCCAAAAAAGACCGAGAAAATCCCATGTTTTGCATGTTCATCAGGTAAAATCCATGTAAAAATCCATGTAAAATCCATGGATTTCATGGTGATCTCTCCATTTCCACGGTGACAAAAACCGAGCCACGAGCCAAGTCATCAGCCATGCGGGCGAGGCAGGCCCTTCCTTCCAGACCTGCGAGACTCTTTTTGTGGCTGGAGCCTTTGGACATCAGGAAATGGCCAGTGAATTTTTGGGGATCGCATATTTATATAATATAATGTATCTGTATATGTATATATTATTTACTTATTACCAGCCAAGTTCCTTTCATAATGTCATAATTTACGATCATTTCGCAGTCATATGCTAGTATTAATTGTTTGATTCCTCTATCAACTATCCATAGCACAACTGGTTGGTGGTATACCGACCTACCCCTCTGAAAAATATGAGAAAGTCAGTTGGGATGATGATATTCCCAATATATGGAAAGTCAAAATCCATTCATGTTCCAAACCACCAACCAGTTTTGATTTTCCTATGTCAACCATCCATTATCATCCATTTATAGTTGATTTACCCATTAAAGATGGTGGATCTTTCCAGTTCGTTATGTCAACGTTTACCAGAGGGAAACTTTTGGATTGGGATACCCCGATGTGAAAAAACATACAACTAACCAGACGAACTCCGGTAGCCACCTTTGATTCCTCTACGGTAAACCGGATAATGTTGATTATATATTTCGACCAAAATATATTGATGTTGAATTGATTCCTCTACGGTTCATAATATAAGAAATAATCAAGATATGTTGACCAAAATTCAACCATCCAATATCATCCATTTAAATGGGATTCAACCATCCATTATCATATATCATTATATATGATTACTATTCCCCACCAACCAGAAAATTCTTGGCTTTTTTGGTCCAAGCGTCGGCCACCGGACTGTCCGGCAGCGATGCGGCGAAGATGCTAAAGGCCACCAGTTGCCTCTACTAGTAGCGCCGTGCGCCGTGGTGGTTTTCCCCCGGGGTTTGGATCCCGAAAAAAATGGTAATTTCACCAGGAAACATGGTGAAACATGTTGAAAAATGGTGAAACATGGTGAAAAATGGTGATGTCACCAACAAAATTATGATGATTGAACCAAGATTTACATTGGAAGTTTTTGCTTGTTGATTTAGTGACAAATGGGGGTTAAAACAAACATAAACGAAGGGGGAGCCACCTTTCAGGATGAACATTATTTCAGGAACCAATAAACTACTGCATCCTACCATAGCTGGTTGGTGGTTTTAACCATCTTGAAAAATATTTTGGTAAATGGGAAGGATTAAATTATCCCATATATCACGGAAAATAAAAATATTTGAAACCACCAACCAGTTATGTAGAGGCTATGTAAGGGATATGCCCCCGAGAACTATGGCTTTGTACGGTACAGTACGTCCAGTTCGGTACCTGAAATGGCCATCAATGAACACCTCTGGCAGCTAGGTACATTGAACAACCTGTACAAGTTGGGTCGGACATCCAAAAGTTGTTGAAGCAAAACAAGAACATTCTAAATCATTCTAACACAAACAAGTTTAAAACATGTTGAATGCCTAAAACTGTTCCAGCATGGTTACCACAGTCTATACCCTCTGGTAATTTAACACAGCTATTGAAGCCATGGCCATTGAAATATTGAGTTTTCCCATTAAAAATGCTGGATCTTTCCAGTTCGTTATGTAAACACTATGTAATCATTTACCTATGTAAAAATTGTGATTTTCCATTGTGATCCCATTAAAAATGCTGGATCTTTCCAGTTCGTTATGTAAACATTTACCAGAGGGTAATTCATCCAGAATTATCCATGACATTCCCATTTAGATATCCAAATTAAATGTTGGTTACCATAGTCTATACCATATATCAATGGGAAAACTTTTTCTGATCATAGCCATGGATCTCCAGAGTAATGATCATTGTTCTGGATCAGCAATGTGCACCTAGCATGTTGATCCCATATCCTTCCGTTCGACTCCTCCGACTTGGTCAACATCTGGATCTCCGTTCCGAAGGGGGATGTGTGGGAGAATAAAAAAAACTACGGTAACTAACTTTATACTTTCACATATATATATATAAATAATATTGTATATATATACATAAATATATATATATATATATATTGTATATATATATATACATAATATATATATATATAATTATACATAATATATATATATATATATATATATATTATGATATGTTGATTATTTGTCATGCAGATCTCTATCAAATTCATATACAAACATCTCCTCGACTTCAAAACGCACCTTCACCATATCTGGACCCATGTGAGATAGACCGATCAGATTAAGATATTTACTGTCTATTCATTTCAAGTATCCTCCGGTAATCAAACATAGCTTGCCTATTGAGTTGGGGGACCAGCCAGCCATGCTTTCATGACACCGGGCATGTCATATCTTTCCGGGGTAAATCATCTATACATGGGAATTTGTCCAGCTATGTTAGTCTATTGGCAGGAATACCGACAAAACCCAATAAATCCGATGAAATCCCAGTAAATCGCATGAAATCACCATTCCTTTCCGTTTCTTCACCTGATGTCTCAGCAGTGCAACATCCAAAAAAAAAATCACCACGAAATCCCATGAAAAAAACCTCAGTCGATGTCCGATCTTCTCCAAGGTGCACCAGCAGCATCGTTGCCATGGCAGATTTCAAGCGCCACTGGAGCTTCAAAGCTTCCATCAGTGGCGGGCAGAGGCAGCTGCCCAGGACGGAGGCCGTGGCCGTGATGATGGCCTTGATGATGGACGGCTTTTTGCAAGGCTTCCGGGGATTTTTACTACCCACAGGATTATATAGATATAGATATAGATATAGATATATACACGTATATAATTTATATAATACAGCTATATTAAACTTTAGTATATCAACAAACATGTGTTATTAGAAAAACACAATTCATTAATTAGTCATATTCCACTGGGATTGCTGACCTAAGTACTGTACAAACTGGTTGATGACGTCAGGAAATACATGGACAAAACCCTGGAAAACACGTGGTTTTTCCAAGGACCGTTCAGCAAAGTTAAGCCACATTTATAGGGATTAAAAAAACGCATGTATAACATTGTATCATGTATAACTCAGTATTGGCCACTTTAGTGGACAGTGGAAATTCAATGGAATTTCATTATCCATATTCTGCTGGGAATTATCTATGTTTCACAGGGATCTATAGTCCGTACACCCAATCTATGGTTGCTCTGAATTCAGAATGTGATGATGATTACATCACCAATGGATTTGGAATATGGAGCCCTTTTGGACAAACCAAACATACCCTCTGGTAATTTAACGGTTTGCTATTGAAGCCATGGCCATAGAAATCGTGGATTTTCCCATTTTAAAATGGTGATTTTCAATAGCTACGTCAAATTACCAGAGGGTAATTGCTTGGTAGGTGGTACTTGGAGGACATCATGCCAGGATGGCACTGAATCTACAACTCGATTCGAATCGAGTGAACTGTTCATACCCAAAGCGGGGCCATCGATCGGGATCCCAAAAAAAACGACATGTTCGAAGAAAAATAGTTTTTTTAAAACAAAAACTAGGATATGGGTGAAAAATGGGATATATCATCTATAAATCTATGGATATACTATGATATACCCTCTAATAAAACCATGATTCTTGTCAAAGTAAGAAATCTTAGCCCACACGAGCCCAAAATGGCAGTAGAGCATGAGACGCTGTGTATACCTGACAGCAGCACAGGTAGGTACAAGGGGTCTGCTTTTAGGGTGGTACATCACTTGCCAACCTATCTGCCCTTCACCAAGGGTTACTACTCGGAGGATCATCCCGTGTGGTAAGTGCTTAACACCCATAGTTAATTCATACATCTTATAGACAATGTGAGGCCCCCAAGATATAAGTTGGTTTATAAGCCTCAGTAACTATAGTTATACATACCATAAACCATAGTTATTGGAGTTATAGACCAACATTTATTAGATGATTTAGATGGGATCACGGATCACTAAGCGCTATTAACCGCTGACGAGATTCGTGGGACAATCCTCCGAGTAAGTCTGGCTGGGACTCGACTGTTGTCACCAAGTTACGAACCATTTCAAAAGGCTTTCAGGCAACGCCCTGGCGCGGTGACTGTGCTGTTGAAGGAGCAGCTTCCTTTTTTTAGCCCAGCCCAGCTATGATGATGCCATGATGGGGTGACACAAGCTGAGCCTGGAGTTAAGAATCCTTGCTGGAAATACAAGGGATCAGAATATCCCAGCACAAGAAACATAGAATCATTAGGATGTTGAAACTGGATTCAATAATCCGTATATTACATGATTTCATATGTGTATATACATATATATATACATGTATGTATATATATATATATTTACATATATATATATATATTTATATATATATATATATATATATTTACATATATATATGTATGTATATATATATACATGCATATATATAATTTATAATTATATATATACATATATATATATATATATATACATATATATATATATA
>Ga0126342_10001151_pt1 | contig 35451 bp, 30 predicted proteins | sample Cyp1metagenome_FD_92528 | JGI IMG/M metagenome (GOLD analysis project Ga0126342, IMG submission 92528) | Coral microbial communities from Lord Howe Island, Old Settlement Bay, Australia - Cyphastrea 1 metagenome | ecosystem: Host-associated > Invertebrates > Cnidaria > Coral ...
AAGGGATTGGCTTCTTTGGGAAAGGCTTGGAGTTTGAATTTGGCAATTTTGGAAAAGGCTTGCTTCCCTTCTGGGCTTCCAGGGGCTGCTCTGGCACAGCCTGCTGCAATAGCGAGCCCAGCAAACAAACCTACTCAGATAGAGATGCATTTACAGGCTCAGTTAGAGAGATGAGCAAAAACTTGACTGAGCTACAGCGTTTTTGAGAAAAAATTGCCTCTCAGCAATTACATTTTTTCAAAAAAAGTGCTCTCCCAATTTTGTTTTGCCACAAAAGCGAGCCCTCCAAACAATACATGAGTTTCAGAATAATTTGGAAAAAATTCCCACAATAGCGACCCTAGCTACTAATCAGGAGCTAACATTATACAGTATATACATATGATTTGGGTGTGTCTGAAAATTACCATCTGGTTATTTAGCATAGCCATGGATAATCCCTTATAAATGGAGGTTTCTAGATGGGAAAATCATCTATAAATGGGCCATCTATACTATGGCTATGTTAAATATCCAGAGGGTAAATAGTGTAGCCATGTGTAGCCCATTCTATGGTTGATTGTCAACTTGCCAGAACTTGTTCCCCAAACTCTGATGGCACTGATGATGACCAGCTCTGGGAAGGTCCTTCTATTATCTAATACTTGAACTATATTCGACAATACGAAAAAAAAAAAATCCTCATATAACATGCTGGTAATTCTAGTATATACGAATCAAAATTTTAGTGCATACTAATACTAACACGAACATTCTAGTATACTAATAACTGATTTAAGGGAAAATCGAAGCCGGAAACCACTGGTGTTCCCTTCAAAATAAGGGTTTTCCAAATTTTCCCTTAAAACTGGAGAATCCAACCATAGCTGCATCCGTTTTTTTTTCGTAGGCAGGTCGCACGGCCGCCATCATTGAGGACAACTTGAGGAGCCCCGTCGTGTTTTTCACAACATGGTAACATGGTCAGATAAAAGATGGGAACATCTTAGGAAAATATGGGAAAATGTGATTTCAAACCAGTGAAACAAGTGGGATTTGGCTATTTTTCAGACAAAAATGCTGCTTTTCATTGAAATGCCTGGATGTGAGTATGGCGTATGAGCCGGAAAAGGCTACCAATGGACGTACACATTTTATTGGTGCATCTTCCGGTGCAAAATTTTGACGACTGAGTCATACTGTACCAAGCATCCAAGCATTTGATGGGACTTTAGGCAGTGTAAGTTATTTTTATGTCAACATGAATAAACCCCGTTTACGGCTGTTGAATTGGGAGGCTACCATAAAAAAGTATTAGATGAAATGACTATTGGAGGAGTAACCCCCTTTTTTTCATAAACCATGGTTTATTAATCCAGGGTTGACATTACTAGTCTTATGAAGAATGGGCACTTGTACCCAGAAAAGCCGGATTTGACCCGCAGAACTTTGTCGCCGGTTGAACCATCGCGGGATATTTTAGAAAACATAGAACAACAATGTGTGGATATGACACACAGCCTCCGGGAATCAAACAATTCAATGCTGGCAATAGCAAATCCACCATGAAAATCGCTGAACTTCTCATGAAAAAACCTTCATTTTTAGGCATTGGAATTGCCGTGTTTGATGAGTTTTATGGGTCACCAAATCATAATGGCAAACGTGATGAACGAATACGTGACCGGGAAGACAACTAACAAGTTGTATGGATTGACGTGGCCGTAATGTGGCCAGCATCATCAAACGTGGCTAGTTTTGCTGGTGGATTTTCCATTGCCATGTTGATTGTATACAGAAGGGTAGACTGGTTTCCTTCATCTGAAATTTCCAATTTGTATAGGGAGTCTGTAGGGAATTAAGTTTTTGATTTCTAAGTGTTTGGTCTTCAATGTGAATTCAAGAACATATATATATATATATATATTATATAATTGTTGTGTTGCAGGGCGATCACCACAATGATAGAATCATTCCCTTGCTATACCCTTCAAATCTGACATGGACCGCCTGGGTTTGGAGTCAATACGGTAGATCCTCGTTTTCAACCAGTGAACGATGTACTTTAAGAGGTGATGCTGCATTGCTAGCCACTTGATCTAGGATTGGCAGAGGATACTTGGGGGATCAGTTGTAGCCTAGTGTTATATCATATTCCAACTAGTGGGAGGTATGAAACATGGTATACCATGGTTATACCCATCGCCCAAAAAAGCGTACTTCGCGTACTTCAAATGGCCCCAACTTTAAAGAGCGTTTGTGGTGACCCTGACAGTTGGAACACAGCCTTCGCCATTTTAGATCATGGGATATTATGGGATATGTGATATTATGTGATACTAACAGGGATAGGATTCTAGGACCTTCTTGGAGCCAAAAAATATGTCGAAATTGGACATCAAAAAATTGGATGGTGAATAGCGTGAATCCCTGTCCGCCCTGATACAAAATTGATCCGACGCAGAGCGTGCCAGTTTCAGGTTCGATTTTTTCAGAGACAATCCCAAGTTGGACGCATGGCTAGAGCTCGCATCCCAAACAATGGCTGTGTAGATAGCCATATCCCATGACGGATCCATGGTGCTGGTATATATATATATATGCTAACATGACTGGGGTATATTGATGGTAAATGTTACCATATATAGCATACATGGATCCTATGGGTTGTTAGCCACTTGATTTTTGTACAATCCGAGACAATCCGTTGTCCTGCCCATTCCTGGTGTAAATCATCCTTTTCGTTTGTTGCTGGAAAATCATGAAAAGTTGAATGAAGGGAGTTGAACTATTTTTGCAAGTTCACCTAAAGTGCTGTATATAAAAAGTCCCAAAAAGATGGAAATTGATCGAAATTCTTTCCAAACTAGTGAAAAGTTGAGGCACCCCAAAGCATATTGCTGATCCATGCTCTCTCGTCCTTGAGTTATACGCCATGCCGCCTTCTCGCACCAGCGGTGGTACCTGGATTCAGATCGGGGTGATGTGGTGGATCCAGTTGTGAAGCAAAGGTGTGGGTTTTACCCTCTGGTAAACTAACATAACTATGGAAAATCACAATTTTTAATGGGTAAATCCACTAGAAATGGCCATTTTCAATAGCTATGTTAGTTTACGAATTCAAAATCCAAGATCTGGAATTCATCAGAATGTGGATTGAAGTAGCAACATGAATTTGGAGTTCACGGCCAGGAAGTATGTGGCTTCAAAAAGAGAGCCGGCAGTAATGGGAGCCAGCAATGTCGTTTTTTTCCATGAACAACTGAAGGTCACCAGCAAAATAGGATTGGAACCGCAAGCAACGCATAATACGGTATAAAACGAAAACATATTGGGGAATTGCATCTGAGTCCAAAACAGGTTTATCAAGCAAAAACGAAATTTGACGCAGGGCTTGAAATGTTTGAAAAACAATCAGGGGATATTCTGGGCACCCAGGGGTGTTGCTCTGAAATTTTCTCAGTTCCGTTTTCTCTTTTCTCTTGTTTTTGGTGCATCCAACAATCATTACCCTGACTAAGAGGGTGGAGCTGAAGCAGGAGCGAGAATTATTGTTACCCTGTGGTAAACCAACATAACTATGGAAAATCACCATAATCACCATTTTTAATAGCTATGTTAGTTTACCAGAGGGTACCCTATGTTTACCCTTTAAAAATCCATCATTTCTAGATGAATTACCGCATAAAGTCGATGATTTTCCAGTCTGGTCAAAGTCAAATTACCAGACGGTAAATTAGACTAACTCCCATGGAAAACCCCAAATCCCATGGAAAACACTATACATTGGTTGGTGCTTTGGAACATTTATTTTTTTCCCATCTGGTTGGGAATTTCATCATCCCAACTGACTTTCATATTTTTCAGAGGGGTAGGTCAACCACCAACCAGCTATACATAGGCTATACATATCTATAAATTCCATAGAACCACCCCTTTTTTGGAAAATCACAATGTCCAATTGGAAAATCCACTATAAATGGTCTTTTTCAATAGCTATATATATATATGTATGTTTACCAGGCCGGGTATCTATAAATTCCATAGGAAAGCTCCCCTTTTTTGTTGCTAAATCCCTGATTTTTGACCATGATCCTCTCAGCTCCCGGCGACCATTCGGAGCCTGCAGAGCCCACGCGAGCGGAGCGGGCAATGGGAAGCTTCTCGGTGGTGTTTTTTGTTTTTTTGTCGATGGGATTTTAACATATTTTAACCATGAGAAATGGGACTTTCATGGGATTTGACCAGGCCAAATGGAGATTTTTTCACATTTTACCCTCTGGTAAACATTTACATAACTATGAAAGATCCACCATTTTTCATGAGAAATTTCACTATTTTGATGGTGATTTTCCATAGTTATGTAACAAATTACCAGAGGGTAACCATGAGAAATGGGACTTTCATGGGATTTCACGAGGCCAAATGGAGATTTTTCATGACTGGTTTGGCATGGTTTGTAATGGATAGAAAGGGGTATGAATGGGATAAAACCAGCAAAAATGGAGTTTTATCCCATTCATACCCCTTTCTAGCCATGGAGATGATTTTCCAGCTTACTTGTTTTGCATTGGCAATCATCTCCATGATGTCCATGGCTAGCTGGAAAATCCACGATTTACTTCGAGGATTTTCCCGGCGAACTAAACAACAACGTGGCCAGTTTTTGGGATTTTAGTTCTTCATCGTTCGAGTTTGTTTCCCCGGTATTTTGTTGGGAAAAACTCTGAACAATGTAGAGGGCCCCCCCAAACAATTGAGGGGATCTGAAATATTGTGAAGACTTAAATAATTAGGACCAGGTTTGGGGCACCAAGGATCATAACACAAAACCTCAGGATAAGGCAGGTGTTCCATTCATTTGAATCTACTTTCAGTCTTTCATCCTCTCCTTCGTTCTTCCTTTGTTTCCTTTTTCTTGCTTGTTTTCTTTCCTTTCACCTTTTTTTCTTCCTTTGTTCTTTCTTCCTTCTTGATCTTTCCTTCTTGCTCTTTATGATTTGTTCTTCCGTTCTTTCTTCTTGTCCTTTGTTCTTTCTTTCTTTCTGTTTCTATGTGATGGAAACTTGATGTTGGCTAAAGATGACATTTATTGGTGAATCTTGGCATTAGTACAGGCTGAAGCAGCTGAGATTTTTTACTGCGATAGTACAGGTCTGGATCCACAAAAAGTGGGACTTTTTCTTGGACCTATTCTTTTTTGCTTCCTGAAAAAAGCATTAAAAACCATGGCTCTGGGAAGAAGGAGGAGAAGCACAGAAAGGAAACAAAGATATACAAAGATAACTTTTATTTTGCCCAACTTTAGAATCTAATTCTTAGAAAAAAAATATACACTGTTCCCACGTTTTTGGTGGTGAATTCACAAGAACTTGGTGTGTCAGCCGTGAAAAAAAACGCCTCAGGCTACAACGAAGGCCTCGAGGCGATCTCCAAACGCTTACAGGAAGGGCTGGCTCGAGGAGATGTGTCTTGGCAACAAGGCGGGCTGGGAAGAACCACCCATGGAGGTGTCTTAAAATGGGGGCACCCCAATAGCTGGATGGTGTTTCTTTTTTCTGGAAATTCCTAGCAAAACATGTTTCATTTGTTTTCTCCTTTGCCTTAATTCTAGGGGAATATGTCATGCCTAGCGAGCTAAAACTAAGTATTGTTTTTGCAGGGTATCTACGATAAACCATGATTTAACCAATATAAGTGGGCTTAACTTAACATCCGGCCAAACAAGTTCATACCAACAAACATGGATTTGTCGAACACGATTGGGCTAAAAACCATCAAGAAATGATGGAATTTGACCATCCATTCACATTTGGATTTGGTTGGTCCACACGTTCACCAGAACTTCAAATTCAATACTGGTTGGTGGTTTGGAACATTTATTATTTTTCCATCTGGTTGGGAATTTCATCATCCCAACTGACTTTCAGTCCATCATTTTTCAGAGGGGTAGGTCAACCACACTTCCGTTCATCCGTTCAGCCATGATGGGATGTGTTCCTGTCCAATGATATGGGCTCACAGGCATGGCCATCATGAACATTGGGGAATCCTGGAATCCCCAGCTGTGAAAAGTGACCAGCCTTTCCCATAGGATCCATGGTGCTGGTATATATGCTAACATGACTGGGTATATTGATGGTTAAATGTTACCATATATAGCAGCACCATGGATCCTATGGGTTTTCGGGGGACCATCCTTCGCAAAGTAAAGAAAAGCCTCACGTCGCGACATCACAAAAAAATGATTCTTAGCATAGGGATTTTGTCCCTTAAAATTAGTGAATTATGATAATTTATCCAAATCTGAGATGCTTGTACAACAATTATTTGCAAATCTAAATTTGATAAAAACAATTGGGATGTTATAGCAGCTGATTGTTGAGCACCTGAGGTTTCTTTAAAAACAACACATATTTTAACACATGATATTTTATTCCAACAATATCAACACAATACGGATGAATTGAATGATTAATTGGGATTCCAATGGGATATATATATATATAAACCAGAATGAGAACGATGAGGTGATAAACCAAACTAAAATCACTGAGAGTTTAAGCGTAGTTCCCCTCAGGAGGCGGCTGTTGACTGGGCACAAGTGCTGCTCTTGGCCCTGGATGTGCAGCAGGACTACATGGAGCGGGTGGCTGCCTCAGGGGATGGGCTTGGGATATAGAAATCTCAATCGAACAGAAATGAACAGAATATCATTGCATTATTTTATATCCCATAATCCCATGACGGATCCATGGTGCTGCCATATATGGATATATATGGTAACATGGATCCCATCAATATACCCCAGTCATGTTAGCATATATACTATATACCAATTATATACCATACATGGATCCTATACATGGATCCTATACATGGATCCTATACATGGATCCTATACATGGATCCTATGGGTACTATTTTGATATGAAGTTGGTAGGATTTGACCAACCTCAATCTTTTGAGGGGACGGGGGAGTGGACGGAAATGGGTGAGGATATGGGTTGCTCAGCACGTATCTGAAACCACAAAAACACGTGGAGATGCGGGTGGGCACGCCAACTTGGCTGGTACGCGTACCAGAAACGTGCTCCTTTTGCAGAACGTTCCTGCGAAACTGGCTCTGTGAGACCACACGATTCACCCTGAAAATTGCCCACCCTATAGTTTCAAACCATATCACAAGTGGAAACTTACGGTCACCTTCAGGGCTGATGGGCTGAAAATTGGGACCCAAAGTATATCATGAAAAACCGTACAGTATATTATATATAATATTATGTTATTTTAGCTAGGGCAACCCCCAAAAAAAGATAGAAGACACAAAAAATATGTGTCTATCTTTTTGGGGGTTACTTTTTGTGCAAATTCCATAGATTTGCTCGATCCTGGAAGCCGTTCAACTGGGTGGTTGGTAAAGAACCCGTTCAACTGGGTGGTTGGAAGATGCTTAGTATTTGTATGATTATCCTATTTTTGGATGCCCTCACTAGTCCCTGACATCCCACACACTGGACTAATTTGAAATTCCAGCGCACGATTCACGATACATTATGGCTGTGGCCATTTTCCACGGATCTGGCAGGATTCTTATGACAAACAGATCAATCCGGAAAAATCAAACACGCGAAAAAAAATGAACGTGAACATAGCGTGAAAACTCCGTGAAATAGACCGTTAGTTAGAAACCCATGAAAACCCTTCAAAACTTGGTGTTAATGTTCCATTTGTTTTCTGATGGTGTTTTCACGGTCTTTTCATCCGCCCCTGATATTTGGGCGGCTCTTGTTTGTGAGGGTGGATGAGTCTCAGGTGGTGAATTATCCCCAAAGTTTTGATAGCTCTGTCACTCTATTTATCATTGATGGATGATCATATAACTACCGTATCATAACATGGCCACTTTATAGATTTATATAGTGGTTGGTGCTTTGGAACATGAATTTTATTTTTCCCATCATATTGGGAATTTCATCATCCCAACTGACTTTAAGTCCATCATTTTTCAGAGGGGTAGGTCAACCACCAACCAGTTTGAGGGTGCCAAGTAAAGACACATGGGTGCACCAGAACGGACCCGTTAAAAAAAAAAAAGATTTGTAGATCATTCAAAAGCCATCCTGGTAGATGATCTTTTTAGAAACACACAGCTCTCTCTCTCTATATATATAGAGATCATAGATGATTTTAGATGATGTTAGATGATTTTAGATGATTCTTGATGTTTGTTTTAATGTTTTTTGATGATTTTTGATGATCTTAAATGATTTTAGATGATTTTAGATGATACTGGTAGATCATACTGGTAGATGATTTTTGATGATTTTAGATGCATATAATATAGTCCTATTAGACCGTGGTAGGTATACCATCTAATAGACACCATCAAGACCTGACACCATTAATAATCAGCCATATTTTCCAACACAAAAAAGATAATACCGGTAGATGATTTTTAGAATATATCATTCATAAATATATATATATATATCATATATATATGTATCATATGTATCATATGTTTCATCTGCTTGTAGATGATTTTTAGAATATATATATATATATCATATATAATATTATAATATATATATAATTATATCATCTGGTTTTAGATGATTTTTAGAAGATGAGTCAGCCATATGTTCGAAGATGAGTCAGCCATATGTTTCATATGTTCCAAAAATCCTCAGGAAACTGCCCTCCGTGCCTTCTATGTGGCGCTCTACGGCGCCAGCCGCAAAAACAAATTGCCGCGCGTGCCGGGGCCACTGCACGCGCTGGCGCGGGCCAACCCGGCAGGCTCAGTGATCCCGCTGAAGCTTCGGAAAACCCATAGGGAAACCATGGGGAAACCATGGGGAAACCATGGGAAAATGGTGAAAACCATAGGAACATGTAGGAAAATTAGGTTTTTTAACCAACAAAAATTGGAGATTGAATGGGATTTATAGTCATAGCCAATGTATGATACTAGTATTCAGCATTTACTGATGGAGGTTGCCAGTCATCGCGCTGATCCCCGTTCTTTTTTGGCCCATTGGTTTCAGGGAACATCTTAACCGGAAACATCCGGAAACCATGTTTTTTTCCATGGATTATAGGGGTTTCCTGTGGTTTCCTGTGGGCTTTCCCTTCACTAATTTCATGATTGGGATTTGAGCAGGATTTAACTATGAAATACTATGAACATCTATGAACTCAGAGGAATCTAATGGGATTTCAATGGGATTTTAATGTAATTCCCCATCGTTTTCAATTGTTTTCCACCTATATTTGGGCGGATGGTGGTTGTGAGAAAGTTCTTCCAGGCAGTGCCTCGACGGTGGCGGCGCAGATGCGGCAGCTGCAGATTTCCTTGCCGGAAGCCTTGCGACAGGCGCAGATTTCTGGGATCTGAGCCCAGAAAATGGCCAGGAAAAATTGGGACCCACGGTGATGAACCCATGGTTTTAGATGGTTGAAAAGGGGCTAGCCGCGGCTAGCCCATTTTCAAAGAGAGCCATTTCCTGGAGAGAATATAAGGGATCCTGTGTTCAATTGGTCAACCAATAACAAGAAATATATATATACACACCTTATTTAGTATTAATAGTAATACTGATGATATGTATATCTATATATGATATGATGATATGATATGTATGTATGATATAAAATAGTAGTCAACATAATTCACTAAGAAATATTAAGAATGATCATGATCATGATGGTTTAAAAAAGGCCAAAACGGTATCAATTGACCCTTTCTGAAGTCTTCGACGCGCCAGCGCCACACGACCAATGTTTCCCTGTTTTGTTGGCGAATCATCCGGATTTTCCCTATGAAAGAATCATTGGTGGTATTTCATGTCAACCCTGGATGAATTTAAACCCCGTGTTTACACGGCTGTTTAATTGGGAGGCTACCATAAAAAAGTATTAGATGAAATGACTATTGGAGGAGTACTCCCCTAATTAATAAACCATGGTTTATTAATCCAGGGTTGACATTACCCATCGACCCATGTCGCGAATTGGGAGGTCAATACACAACGACATCCGGGTGCTTTTCTGCTGCTCACATGTCACTTGGGGAAAGAGAGGTCACTTGGCTCCCAGAGTCTGCTCTCATCGGATGACCCGTTTAGAGATCCCAAATGCGAACCATGGTGCTGGAATATGCAAACCAACCTTTGCCCGAAGAAATCACCCAGTTTTGTAGGTTTTTATATACCAGCACCATGGTTCACATATGGGGATGATTTATGACGATTTGTGTAGCTATCGAAAATGATGATTTTGCTATAGCTACCTTAAATAGCCTGATGGTAATTTGCTGAGACTGGAAAGGGTAGCCAAACTAAAATGTATACCTGCATGTGATGCTACACTAGACACAACCAGCAATTTCTGGAATGGCAATGCGATGGTGCGAAAGGCTCAGTATATTCATGTAATTTCCATGTTTCAGAACTAGTTTCAGAGAAATCATGCAATATTTGCAGAAAATCAGAAATTTGAAAAACAAGGTTTTCAAGCCAGTTCTTCCAGTGAAGCCATTCAACAATTCAACATCATTCAACCATTCAAAAAGCAACTGGGTTGAATTTCCATGAAAATACCCTCTGGTAATGTAACGTAGCTATTGAACATGACCATTAATAGTGGATTTTCCCATTAAAAATGGTGATTTTCAATAGCTATGTTAAATTACCAGAGGGTAACTATAAAGGTATACCCAAGTTCTACCAGGGTTAATTCCATCCGACTGCAACTTAAGGAGGCCTTCATTTCCAGTAGAAACATGTTTTTGAGTCATCTTTTCCTGGACAATCCTCTGGTAATTCGTAACATAGCTATTGAAAATTGCCATTTATAGTGGATGTTCCCATTAAGAATTATGATTTTCCATGTATTCATGGTGATTTACCTATCAAAAATGGTGATTTCCCATAGTTATTTTTGACATAACCAGAGGGTATCCACCCACATCCAGCCCTGGATTTTCTGGTTTTCAGGCCAGCGGGTTGCCAAAACTTCCCTTGGCTGTCCTTGGGAGCTTTGTTGCTGCTGACGCCTGGCATGCATTTTCCAAAAGGGACGGTCATTCCCATTGTTGTCATGTTGTTGTATTATATACATATATATGTATATGTAGATATCGTGTGTATATATATACATATGTATATGTATATATTATGTGTATATATTATGTGTATATATATACATATGTATATGTATATATATACATATGTATATTATATAGATATATGTATGTATATATGTATATATATATATATGTGTATATATATATATGTATATATATATATGTATATATATATGTAAGTATATATATATACTATGTATACACATGTGTTTGTATTATTATTATTATTCTCATTATTATATACATAAAAAAATACTATTATTATTCGTGTTGTCGTGAATCCTATTCATGATAGTGGGATAACATGGGATAATCGGATAACCATGTCCCATGTACCATGTTTTCACGTCACACGTTTGAACACGTTGTGGATGGAATGGTGTACCCTATTTTGAGGCTTAAGTTTTGTTGGCCGGATTTTGGAAGATGTTTTTTTTTGGGCAACGTTGAGTGAATGATAGGTGAATAGATGTTATAACGTGGCATATAGAATATTACATACATTTTATAAGCTCTTGAACAAAGACATATTATGCAATTATACTTAAGATACTTTTTTGGACAATATGTCTACTGTAAGATTGTCTAAGCTTATGCTCTCAGCTATGCCAGCTCCCTTAACTGAAACCGTATATATTTATATACATATGTGTTGTTGCACATCTTTATGCACTATGCAAATGAACCTTATATGTAATATGGCACATAGATATTTACTTGCACGGACATGCAGGAACTAAAGTTTTATACAGATTATGTTAATTAATGAATGTTACACGAGCACCCAGATTGCGTGTTCAAACGCGAGCTTCTTTTCTCCACATCAATCAAACATGGGGGAACAAGTTTACCGCCTATTGGGTGAAATGTAAGGCCCTGCCAAAAGGAGAGGTATGTCGTGCAACCTTTTTTCTCCCATGTTTGGCGACATATTCCCATGTTTGTCAGTTGTAGCCTCTCACTATAAATTTGGGTAGTGGTATTTCCCGATCATAAAGCATGTTGTTTGTGTACACCTATTTCCACCCCACCTTTTGTTTTTTGTTTGCACCAGCTTTTTTCAGCTCAATTCTGGACTCTTCACCATTTTTCGTGGTGAAAACCCACAATTTCCAGTTCAATTCTGATATATTTCTCCATTTATTCTGAAAACTGAAAACCCTCAATTTGTTCTTGTTGGGAACTAAATCTCCACTTTTACAAGGCTTGGTAAATGTCCCATGGAGATTTTGGGTTTTCAAGTATTTGTTGGAGATTATATCCCCAATAGTTCCAAGAGTGTGTGACAAATTAGGACGTTTACCAAGTCCTGTTTTACCCTCTGGTAATTTAACATAGCTATTGAACATGGTCATGGAAATAGTGGATTTACCCATTCAAAATGGTGATTTTCCATGTATTTCATGGTGATTTACCTATGAAAAATGGTGATTTTCCATGTAATTACCATCGTTCCCTAGGGATTGGCATCAGCTCCGCTAGGATTGGCATCCTCTGTGGCCCCAGCCGCTCGGATCGACCGCATGGTGCCGCCGGCGCCGGTGGTCCGGTCCGCGTGGAGGTCTCGGAGGTCCGGTCCGCGGCGCAGCAGGTCAGCATGGTCTGCTGGGAAGTGCATGGAAGTCATCCTGAAAACAGGGTAAATTATAACCATACTGCTATGGGATAATATGGTAGTTTTTGATGGAACAATATATATATATATATACCAATAATCAACAATCAACCATATTATAAATCTGGGTAAATTTCATCACGACCGAAGCCTGTTCTCGGACGGAACCCTGGTTTATCCTGGTTTATTTGAGGGGAATCATCCCCAGCCATGGCCTTACAATTCAGGTTAGTGAAATATTATTTCATTTACCCAGATACTCCATGGGAGTATCATGGGATCATGGAGATATGTGGATACCTTTCGGGGTTGAAAATTTCCGAGTTCTTTGGGTGGACTTTTTTATGGTTACTGTGGGCATCTATGGGCCAACAGATGTTCAGTTTAGCTTCTGGAAGTCCAATCTTCAACCAGCTGATTTTTTTTTTGGCCCAGAAATCTGCAGAGTTTGGTCATGACAATGTTGCAGCCATAGCCTGATTTACAACAGACAATTCCATGAGGAATATGTGGGAACAAGCAGCAAACATTGGGATTGGACTGGTACATATATATATAATATTTTGTATGTATATGTATGTATATATATATGATTATAATATATATATATGATTATAATTTATTGTAAGTGTTTCAATAAGGACATTATGACACCAGCAGATTTGGCCATTTCTGATTTTCCCTCGAATTCGTTTAGGGAAAAAAAGTACAGGAAGCCCTGAAAATGAAGGTCCTGGCTTCTCCGAGCACCACATTTCAGGGTACCCCAATGTGGATACATTTCTATGTATTCATGTTGGGCGCTGAATAGAGCAACCAGCTACCAGATTCAAACTGAAATGAGACTGAGCCACCCCTGTTGAGTCAGAGATATGCAGAAGAATCACGGAATTGGGAAACCATAAATTTGTGTTTGCATTTTGTAATGGTATGAAATTGCGACATCAATGGTTTGAAATGGACGGTGTTTTTGTTCTCCTTAAGTCCCTCAGGTGTTTGTGAAATATGTGCAATTGGTTGAGTCAGTTTGATTTCCACTGTTGTTGATGTTTGTTTCAAAAGTTGAGTCATTTCTATTGGCAAAATATCCCCCTGTTCTTTGCTGAAAGTCACCATGTTCATATCAGTCACCACCATGTCTCACATCCGATAGGCCAATGCCATCCGTCGCCATCCGTCGGCAGGTGACTGTCCTCCCAATGCTTCTGGTGGCGCTGTGCGTTCCTTGTCATGTGGGCTTTTTGCTGCTGAAAAATCGGAGTGTCGGAGCGGCTTAAAGCGTAGCCGCTACTGTCTTTATCTGGTTGGTGGTTTGGAACATGAATTTTCATGGTTAATCTACGGTTAATCCATGTTTAATAATGGTTAATAATTGGAATAACAATATATCTGGTTGGTGGTTTGGAACTTTTTTTTCCATTCAGCTGGGAATAATCATCATCCCAACTGACGAATTCATATTTTTCAGAGGGGTAGGTCAACCACCAACCAGTTATGATATGATGATCCCTAGCATATCTAAATGATGTGTGATTTTTGTCCTGGATAATTTTTATGGCACATGTACTACGGAGTCTTTGGGTGGAAGTATAACTTCGGATTTAAGAGCTCAGATTTAGCTATCGTATCGTATCTATGTATTGTATTATCACATATTACGGCATAAATATCTATATTGCTAATTGAGGTACAGGTGATAGGAAAAGAAGGCAACCATTTCAATGGTGATGCAACATTTGCTATGATAATGTCCTTGTTTGGCAATACCAGATACTAATTTATGCATGTTTGGCGTTTGGAATTATCAATTCTACTATTTTTATCGTTTTCATGCCAAAATTTAAATATGTTCTTAAGTACTGCAGACCCCCTTTTTTGCTGGTCAAACTCAGGTTTTCTTAACAAAGCCATCATTTATGCTGCTTGAATCATCACATGCATTGGTTCACCACCTACCATCATTTTTTGGTCTTGGAAGGGACAGTGCTGGTGCTCCTGCTGGCTTTATCCTAAATCCCTCCTTTTTTCTTGCTTAAAAACTGCATATATATATATAGATATCCAAATATATATATACAATATAATCTATATATATATATATATCCATTTATACATATATATATAAATACAGATCAGTGTTTCTATTGAAATTCCATGAAATTCCTACGAAAACTAACATGACCCATGGGAAATTACCGTGTCCCACCGTGGCCCACCGAGCTCTGCCTCTGTCGCCACTGGCGCAGCGACGTCGGAGCCGCCACATGCCTTGCGCTGGGCGCGGTGCTGGCGGAGAAGTCGACCGAGCCACGTCGCTGGGCGAGACATATGGCGGAGAGGACGTTTTTGGGGGTTTCACTGTCAACCATGGGGGTGTTAACCAGGGGATAGGTTATTAAATGTTATTTTAATGGGTTTATTTGTAATATAATACAATATAATAATATATATATATATGTATAATATAATATAATATAATATAATTTAATATAATATAATATAATTTAATATAATTTAATATAATATAATATAATATTATATTATATTATATAGTATAGTATAATATAATATAATACAATATATTATAATATATTTTGATATAATATTTAATATGATATGTTATAATATAAAATAATATAATATATTTTTAAATATTTAATATAATATATAGTAGAACATAATATAATATGATATGATATATATATATATACATTATCTAGTGGGTTGTAATTACAACGCTGCAATGGTGGTTTAAGGTGAAACAATCAACAAACTATTGAGGTTTGTACCTCTAAACAACTTGGATTTGCTAATGATCGTGCTGAATTTTCCGATTGCTTCAGCCACTATTAAGGCCCCTTGAGCAAATGCATGACAATGGTGGTTTAGCCAGGGGAAAACAACAGACAAACATGTACATGCTCATGGAAATCTAGCAGTTTGTCTAGTTTGGTATGGACAATACTGGAGGGTTCATTTACGATAAACAACAGTGGAAACCTTCAACAAGGACTGGTTATTTGAAAACATGCTTTGAATGGGCTATAATCTTAGTTTAGGATTCCCAGGATTAAGGCCCCTCCAGTTTATGAATAAAGGGTACCAATTCGAACAGTAATCTATCACTATGTGTTGGTAACCACCCCAATTAATAGCTAGGGTTTATTCATGTGGGTTTCGCTTTAGATGGGATGATCAAATGGCGATTTGCAATGTAAAGGCTATATGGTAAGAGGGATGATGTTTACCTTCAACAACCGGCGGTTTAAGTTCTAAAAATGTGGGCCCTCCGGTAATCAGCCATGGCAATTGAAAATCCCTCGAAAAAAATTAGAGGTTTGCCTGGGATGATCATCTGTAAATCTGGTGGATTTCAAAATATTTCAAGACTGTGGGTTTTGATGATGAACTAACACTAACACTAACAAGCATGATGTGGATTTCAAGAATGTGGATTTCATTGAAAATCACCTGCAATGATGAACTAACACTAACAAGAATGTGGGTTTTGCTAACCAGTCGACAAACTCCATGGCATCCATCAGACTGTACCATAAAACCAACCGACCTCAATGGTGTTGCGCATCCTTAAGGGTAGGTAGTTTATATATGTTTATACGGTATAAACTGGGCATAATTAGTGCCAATATGTCCACATATTGTCTCTATATACCTGGCTAAAAAAGTAGTTTCAAACATGTGTTTGAACATCTACAGTAGCCCTTTTCCATACCCGAGGATAGTCCAAGTATTCCAGAAAAACCGATACACAAAATAGTGTCATGAGCCACTTGCTGGGATGCACGCCTTACTTGGGATACCATGGGATGGTGGATACCTTGGGATACCACAATTTACTGCGTAAACCTTTGTCAATGGGAGATCTCCAGGATCCTAAAGTGGAGGTACCATATTTCTGGCCATATTTTGCTGGTGATATCCACTGAAAAATAGGCCTGAACAATAGGCCTTATATATGGTAGGTACCTCCAATAAATCGGATCCTGAAATTCCCACTTTGTGAATCATGGGGATAAGAGTTCCCCTGATCCACCGTGGCAGTGGTGGTCAAGTTGAACACGACTTTTTGACCCAAGTTTCACGAAGGACTTTTCTCTTTAAGCCCATCGTCATGTTTTCAATAAACATGGAGGTTTAAGCAATGAATAGTGGGTTGTTTGGTAGTTTAATTGTGGTTTTCCCCCAGAAAATATGTTGAGTTAACGTGAGCTCACCATAAATGACCGTAAATGGTCATATAGCTTATATATATTATATATATAGCTTATATATAGCTTATATGACTGGCTAAACCTTTGTGAATAGTAGGGATAATGGAACTTAGAAAACCATTCATCAACCAATAGCTTTCAGTTCTCGGCGTGGCCAGGCCGCGAAACTGATGAGATGGGAATTTTCCAAACCTACGGGACCTATGGGGCATTGGTTGGAGGAATATCATCTGCATGAAAGCCTTAAAAAGAGAGGACAAAAACCCATAGGTTGATCGATTTTCCCCTTGAATCCATCCATTCTGACGTCGGTCATGAAGACCGCGACCGCTAAGGTCCTACCGTAAACAGTGCAGAGAGCGAACTTCAGCTGCAGATGTTTTGGGCTGTTGGATGGCCATGGAACCTTACTTGGAGGGACAGTACCAGATATAAGGCCTATGTAAGGGCTCTGTAAGGGAATATACACACGCAATTCACACGCATATACCCACGGAATATCGCCTTATATGGTACAGTACCTCCGTTTTAGGGTCCTGAACACCCCACTGATTTGTTGATTCAAGTTTTGACTCATATCATATCAGATCCATTATGTTTATTTTCAAATCATATTTGGGATGATGACTAATAAAAAATCCTGGGGGTTGGAAACCAGCAACTAGTGTGAATGTGTGTGTGTGTCTAAATTTTGGGCTACAGCAACATCATATGGTTTTGAGATATTTTGAGAGGAACATGAAATTATGTGACTTCTGCATTGATGATGTTACATAAACAAGCTGCTTCAAAAGCAGTCCTGACTCCTTGCGGCCTATAAGCTGTCACGCGTGCGTATTGAACACCCATCAACCATGGTAGAAAGTAGGGGCTTTACACAGGTTTGGGACCCCAGTTATGGGGTGGTGTTGAACATATTAGAGGGATGGGAGTATTATCCCATCATTACTGGTTGGTGGTTTGGAACATTTTTTATTTTTCCATCTTTGGGAATAATGATCCCAACTGACGAACTCATAGTTTTCAGAGGGGTAGGTCTACCACCAACCAGTTATCATCCCTGTATTCATCATGCTTAGTTATCACAATTGTTGTTGATTAAATCCCTTTTTTTTCCGCTTGTAAAAACGCGCTATAAAACGCATGTGTATGTCCCTGTTTGAAACACCCATGGAAGCTTCAGTTCCTCTGGGATCAACCTTTTCAGGCTCCGTATGTTTTCCGGTAACCGTGGGTACCTTTGAGGTCTCACAGCATCCGGGTAACGAATGTGCAAATCCTATTAGAATCCCAATGTTTATCCTATTGGAATCTCAATAAATCCCATGTAAACCCTCTTAAAGCCTATTAGAATCCCAGACATTGTCTGCTTAAGATTCCAGTTGCGATTGGTCAGATGAGTCGAATATACATGAAATAACACCGTTCGACAAATTCTAATCCCATCATTGATGGATATTCCGCCCAACTTTGGGACTCCAAAAAGTACAGGGCTGTATCACATACCCAATTGACAGTGGTTCTCTCAGTATTGAACACGTTGACTCAGATCATTTGGCTCCCAAAAAAGTGGAGCGGCGTGTCAGAGAGGTTTTGGATTTGAATGGACCGAGTCTGAAGTGAAATAAAAAAGGGCAGCCCAAAGGGTCCACCGCTGAGGATCGCAACATCTTCTCCACGGAGAACCTGGAGAGGTTCTCGAATGTTTCCCCTCCATACTGGCCATGATTTTCATCTCTGGGAAGACCCACCCTGATACACCCTTAAAGGATGGCCTGAAGAAAGGGGATACAGGAATTCATGCCCTAATAAATCTAAGTATTCAATTTAGACCTAGTTACTATATAGATGATATTCAGATATTGAGTTACAAAGTATACTTAAGTATTCAATACTCAAAAATCACCAGTTTCCTTGGTTTATTGATGTTTATTGCAAGCAAGCTTCGCCAAATCCTCGCAGGTGCGGCTTTGGCAAGGCTTCGCACCGGCTCCGAGCTCGCTGTAAAATTCGCGGTTTTCTGGGCTGTTTTCATGGGCTCATGTGGTAAAAACAGACGTTTTTGGAACCTTTTTTGCCAGCAGAAAATGGTTGTGTTGGTATCTAAGTTGTCGAAAATCCCCAGCGAAAATGGAGAATTGACGGGGCCACCTCCTGCCACGTACCAGATCGAGGATTCACATCCAGCTTCAAATGCTCCGATGTGCATTCTGATGTTCACCCACATCATTCTATTGTATCATATTGTATCATATTGTATCATATTGTATCAAAGCAATTATTTTTCGTCAACCATGCTATTGTGGTTACAGTAGTGAAGTAATGTATGTGTTTTCTGAACATTGGCACAATCATAGCACCAACTGATGGGACAATTGTGTTTCATGTTTGGATCCCCTCTTGTAAACTAACATAGATGTGGAAAAACACAGCATTCGTAAGTCGTTTTGGGGAAACCATCAGGTTTTTCATATCTTTTGTATGATTCCCCCAGGGGAGTAAGGGGATCCCAATGACCACATAGCAAGGTTACCTCGCATTGAATTGTGTTGAATCTGCTTATTAAACCCCCATCTAGACTCTAGACCCAGAATTGATCATAATTTCCTTATGATGGGTATATGGCAGTGTGTCAAAACCTTGTACCCCTGGTGAACATCAAAATAGCTGGTAAATGGATGTTCATCCCACTAAAAATGGTATTAATAGGTATTGATCCATACCCATATGAGTGGGCATGTATCTGTATCACCATTCAATCACCCACATCTCCAATTCCCATCTCACGTTACGCATCTCCCCCGGGAAGCTTCGCCGTTCAGAAGTCGAACTCGACGAACTCGACAGGAGTTCCAGAAAAGCTTTGCCCGAGGTTCGGATGATACGGTGGATGGTTGCGAAATCCTGCACCAGTTGATAGATGGTAAACACCATATGGTTGAAACATCCCATTATTTAAATAAATAGGTGGGTTTCAATGGTTTCAACCATAGAAACACCATTTATAGGTGGGTAAACATCCCATTATTTATAGGCTTTCAACCATACCAGGTGGTGCAGGATTTCGCAACCATCCACAGTATTTTAAGGGATAACTCGAAAAATGTGGTAATGTGGGATTTAACAAGCCTACCATAAAGCTACCATGACTGGGGATAGTTTGTTAGCCATAGAAATGGTCATGGGAACAGTTGAATAATTGTTGGGTTTACCACATTATCCCATTGAATACCAATAAAGCAACTGTTTCATGGGATATGGTCTATTAAGCATCACATTTCAGGGTACTGGTACCCTATTCTCAGACAAACTCAATAATTACCAGATTGCACATGCGTAATCAATTGAAAATCGGAGATTGTCAATCCAGTTGGTGCTTGGTCAAAGATTATTACATATAGCTAATATTGCAATATATTGCATATATTATCATATATTCCAGTCTCTGAAATATTGAAAATGGGGAGAATTACTCCAAGGAATGACAAGAATCTGGCAACACACATGAAGACATTGGATATCCAACTTCTCAGCAAGTCAAGATATACAGTGATGACTAACGACTATGTAAGCAGCAAAGGAGTACTGCAGATCAATATTGGACCCCCAGTAAAGCGCATGGTTTTATGTTAAGATGGCTACTTAATGCTAGTTACTTCCTCAGCAAAACTGATACTCACAAAGCTCACCCATTCTTAGCTCATTCATAATCATTCATGCATTAATCATCATTAATCCTTTGTTAAATTTCTTATTTTTGGCTCTCAAACATCTCAGTCACTACCTTAGTTAATTCTTCATACTTTGGACGAAATCCTGCGTTAGTAGATGGTTCATCCCGCTACTCTCCCATTATTTAGAGGCTGTTCTATCAATAGCGACGAAGTGGTGCAGGTTTTTCAAAAAGTGGATATAAACCATTAGTTATAGCATGTTAATGCATGTTATATGTAATTTTATTTTTGTTCTCCCAACTTTTTTTTAGCCATTGCTATATATATATATAGCAAACCCGAAAAATATACAAGTTACACAAGTAAGTTGGTAAAATCCCACTCAACTAGTTGAACATTACGTTTCTATCCTTTTGGGGGGTACTATATAGATATATGACCTGCTATAACTATATATCATTATATCTCTATCTGACATGAACAAACATAGTTGTTGTTGTTTTTTTACCGTGGTATACCATGGCTCGATTATAATTAAGTTATGACACCATCGTTGTTTCTTTCAGTTACCATGGTTTCATGATTTATTCTGTTTATTTTGCATATTACATATATATATTATTGACTTTCTAAACAACAGTGATAGGTGATATCTATAGATTTTTGTTTATCCACAGTGTTGATTGCTTCGCCGGACACCTCAGGCACCTCAAAGCCTTCATATTCATCGGAGGCAGCGACAAAACAGGATTTGTTTGTCACTGTCGGGATAACATGGGATATATGGATTAACAATGGTTAACAAGGGGATAACGAATGGTAACGAATGAACATTCTATCCGGTTCTGAGAATGTAACCCAAAGTGATAGGTATAATATGACTAATAGTGACTATAGTCTATCGTATCCCATTTATAGTAGCGATAAAACTATTGGTAAATGAACGGTTAAAACATGGAATAAACTGTCTATGAACTGAAGGACAAAGTATTGGTTATGGGAAATAGCTGGAAAAACACCTTATAGTCTATAGTTATGGTCGTTATGTGATTTGTTTATGGGATAACTGTCACTTTGGATAGCTATAGGTCACTATAAACTCATTGTTTACAACACATATGTAGTTTGTTTGTGGGACATAATCTGGGGGTCGATGAACTGAAGGATGCACCAGCAATTGTTTCGATGTATTAATCATAAACACATGGGACTTTTCAGAGAACAATGGGGATTTTGATTCCCTAAAAACGGTGATATATCAGCGTTAGATGATGGCTAAACCCCGCGGAATGTTTTTCTGCCAAGTCTCAGGAGGAATGAAGCTCTGGAGAAATTACAACGACCGAAAACGTCGCGACGGAAAACTCGAATCCCGGATGGTTGGCCTTGTTTCAGGCTGGAAAGAGTCAAGGTGCGGACAAAGGTCAGCTCCGCAAAGGATCGAAAGCTGCTGAGCATCGTGCAGCAGAACGCGGAGATGCTCAAGTTGATGTGGTTCCTTGTAACTTCATCGCGAAAAGAGTTGGATGCTCAGCCGTGGTGATGATGAGGGGATTGTATATGTACTATACAGATAACATTGGAGATATTGCTATATATATATTATATATAGATCATGTATGTTTTCCATGATGTGCACTATGATATACTATAAATATATTTATATATACATAATATACACATATATACACATACAAAAAAAAACACCAGAATTAGATGCAGAGGAATTCCAAACCAACAGAATTGGTTGCAGGGGAACGTAGAATCATCATAGATAGGTGCTGTTTAGGCCTCACCAAAAGCATCCCAAAATAGAGGTCCCAATGCTTGAACGGTTTTTATCGTTATAGATGACATATGATGGCATGGGATTCTCCAATTTGAATCAACGGTGCTAAACGTAGGGAATGGATGGGTTGCTGGGGGTTGCTGGGATGATGAAATTGATAGCTAGCCAGTGGATCATTCCCGAAAATTCCCTATGTCTAGCACAAGTAAGTCAATCTCATTGCCACTTGGAGGACCTTAGGGTCAAACCCAGTGGTGAAATCCGTCCAATGTTCGTGGACCAAATCGAGCCAACCACCTGGCATTGGCGATCATTTTTTGCCACAGCCAATTATTTCCACCTACATCCATTATCATTGTTATATGAGTTATAATCCATTATTATCAATTATAATCCATTATTATCAATTATTATCCAATTATGATCCATTATAATCCATTATGATCCATTATAAATTATAATTCATACTCAACTCAAAGAGATTTCATCTTTTCAGCAACTTCTCCCTGCCAAGCCATTGACACCGCTGCGGGAAAGCTCGGCAGGGTTCATGGCATGGATATCCTTCGCGCTGGAACGACGAGTCACGACCTTGGCCTCAACACTGGGTCCAGCTGGGGCTGCGGCTGGCATTTTTAGTGTGGAAATATCACGCCATCCCCCATGCCATGGGTCGCAAAGATGTGTATTTTTTTCAAATCTCAACAGTCTTAACAATCTGTTTGTGTAACCAGTGGTTCTCGCTCAAGTTCAGCAACAACTGACTTTCAGAAGTTGCAAGAACAAGCATGGAGATGTTGTAGATACCAGTAGCGTATGGGATGGCTACCTAGGGGCATCAACGGATTGTTTTCATGGATGCGGATGGGCGGATGGTCACCCCAGTTCCTGCAAATGGCACACATCCCAGGCACCCAATAGTTGTGAAATTGTTTTTTTTTCAAACAAAAACACCCAAAAAACGGCAATGATTTATCAACTATAACTGGTTGGTGGTTTCAAGCAGTTTCTATTTTCCATAATATATGGGATAATCCTTCCCATTGACTAATATGTTTCAAGATGGTTAAAACCACCAACCAGATACCCTCTGGTAAACTAACATAACTATGGAAAATCACCATTTATAGTGGATTTTCCCATGAAAAAATGGTGATTTTCCATAGTTATGTTAGTTTACCAGAGGGTAATGATACCAACATCTTCCCAGAATGGCCATCCGTCATGGTCCTGTAGAGTTTCTCTGTCATCGATGTGTCATCAATGTGCAGAGATAGACATTAGACATTAAGAGTCGACCTGTAGAAAGGGTCTTTTGAAAACATATATCAATATATTATATTGTAATATATATATATATATCATATCTCCACTGAAGTTACCATTTTTGAATAATCATTGAAATAATCAGCTTTTGAATCATCCATTGAATCAGACTTGAATCCATCTTCCAGGTGCAGCGATGATTGATGCTGGCAAAAACAAGGACAGCGCTTTCTTCGTGACAGCGCCATGGTGAATTCTGCGTTGTGTTCCTCTGTTTTCCAGCTCCAATGTGGCCAAGATAGCCAAGTCACATTGATTGGCCAACTTCGAAGAAGATATAGCCTCATTGTGACTTGGCAAAAAATACCATTATACCCTCCATCTATACCATTGTTTGATTGAAATGATATCATACCACCCAAAAACCATCCATCTATACCCCCATGATACTATACGGATGATATCCCCAATCTGTGGTGCACCACGTTCCATCCACTTCCTCTGGCCAGGATCTGGCAGAGACATGGTCCAGCTGGGGACTCAGGATCTTCCGAAGATTCGATGGTTCTTCGACATGGGGGATTTGTCATCTACAAAAAGTGAAGATTTGATCTTGAAGATTTAATAGATCTTAATGACAATTTACTAGATCTGAATGAGGATTTCATAGATCTTAATGATGATTTGATAGATCTTAATATAACTAATAGAACAAAAAACCTTAAGATTAGATAGATCTTGAATAAGTTTTAATATAACTGACAAACACTTACGATTTGATAGATTCTCATAGTGATTTCATGATGAAAACATGTATTTGGCCAATGACAAGTGGTAAACAATTTTGTCTGACACATGGATTATATGAGGATTTAACGAACAAACACATGGATTGAATAGTGATTGAACCATCCAAATAAATGAGATGTAACCCTCTGTCTGAACATGAATAATTTAACACATATGGCAAGTCAAAGTGGGGAATGATGATGAAGTAACCATCAATTTGTTTTAGGTACCCCACTCTCAGACAACCCAAGTGTCGCCCAGCTTTGAAGTGGGGGTTCAAGCAACTAGCTGTCAGTAACTCGCTAAATGAGTTTCATATGGTTGATGTTGAATGATTGTTCAATCAACCAAATAATATATAATTGCGTCATATTGTGCCTTAGCTGGTCCTCTTCGACCAGCTCAGAAAGCACAGGGCTTAAGGCTGGAAGCCCAGCCTTTCGTCGCAACAGATCTGCTGAAGAAACCCAGTTTGGTGGTGCCAACTTGTTCAAACCATTCCAACTCTTGCTGCATCCAGACAGGGTCAGATAGGATTTGGATCCCTCATCTATAGTTACTATAGTTCAGTATCAGGATTTATTTATTTATTACTTATTTAATTCAGTTTCAGTTCAGTATCCCTCATTTAATATTTATTTATCTTTACTAAAATCTATTGCCATCATCGAGTGGCCCCCCACAAACTGTTTTGGTGTAGATGATGACCTTGGAACACGCTACTCTCTGGCGACAGGGACGCTTTCTACTAGGGGAATCTACTCTTCATGGCGGATCAAACCCTCCACCCCCTCTGAACTTCAGATCACTTCCAGCACGGTCAAACGTGGGGTTTGCAGCGAACATGTTTAAACTTATGTGTGGGGCTGGTTTGAACATGTTCCAGGTGAGCGATGGAGGAAATAAAAACGGAAGAGCGAAACAGAATCTCTTGGAATTCGTTTGTTCTTCTTGACGAATCTCGAGGAAATTGATGAAACTCATCAACCTTTGCATGTCCATTCAGACGGCGTCATCAATCATAGAGGATTTGTTTAAACATATTTAAACATGTGCTTAAAAGTGTTTGAACATGTTTAGACAGATTCGCTAGGGTCCTTTACTACTCTGGATTATATAGTTTAAACGTTTTCGGTTTCAACATCCTTGAAACAAACAAAAAAATGGACCGTTAAATATGTTTAAATCAACCCTAGGCCAAACCCTGATGCACATTAACAAATCTTAAGGGCATTTGTGTGATTGTAGATGTTCTGGCACAGATGATGGGTCTTGATTTGATTTACCGAAACTGATTATTGCAAAACAGGCACCATCAAATACCGTTCCTTCGCCATGGATTGGTCCTACTTCTTCGGTGATAAAAATGGTTACCGTCCCTTTCAAACTTCAGTTATGTAAACAGATAAGACATGATAAATTAAATGATAAGACATACCTAAAACTTCAGACATGTTTTTTTAATTCGATGACTTGACTTTGATGCTTTTGGTCTACGACTGTTGCACATTTCCCATGTTCCCGTCACATGACGCCTTTAAAAAAGGGGTGGTTCCACCTGACCGCCCCTCAGAACCGGAACAAGATGATCCCGATGCAGAGGCCAAGGAGCGACTTCGACTGCAGAGGCTCCATGGCGTTTCGTGGGGATTTCAGCATCGATGAGAATTTGTATGGAATTTGTGGTTGATTTATGATGGATAGGATCCATATGGATCCATGGTGCTGCTATATATGGTGCTGCTATATATATATATCCCATGAATATACCCCTTAAATGGATGTTAGCTTTTTTTACCAGCACCATGGATCCGTCATGGGTGATGGATTGGATGATTGATAGGTTTTTGAATTGGGTTATGATAAGTTGAGAAGATCCATAGGTATATGATTGAATGATATTGAATGTTATCATCCAACAAAAAATATCAAAAAATCAACGTAAACCAACATACCTGGGCGGGCACCACAAATCGTGGCAATCATTCAAAGTCATTCAAATCCTCCATTGATCTCCATTTATTTCGTAGATTGTTGAGGACACTGGAGGCTCGACCAGTATCCCCTTTTCAATGTTGGCTATATGCCGAGTATGTCTTGCCATACTTGTATCCCCGTTGTATTTCTTTATCGGAGCTGCTCGTTCTGGCTACGCGAGGCTGGTTGATGCCTTGAGAGCCAAGCGGAGAAGAGAGCAAGGTGTGAGGATTTTTCGGCCTAATTTCATCCAATTCCATAAACCTCTATTGAGGATGTTTTTTGGCATTGGGTTTACCACATGAGAGTCCATTTTTTGCTAAATGTTTAGTATGTGAAAGGTAACCTGCAATAATTTTCACAGTGCTAGGTTCAGCCGCCGAGGGGTCTGAAGTTACAATCAATAGTTAATAGTTGTTTAACCATCGAACATCAGGATAATCATCATGTGGTTAATGGCACCAGTTGTGAGCAGGGATGTGTCTCCGGTAGCTTGTGAGAACTGAGAAGAATCGGGATATGCCGAATGTCGAGGTGTATATCCGATACAATGTGGTTCGAACCAATCAGAAACAATTCAGTTATTTCACTGCAATCGTTGGTATAAACAAAATATAAACAAATATAAACATATATAAACCTCTAATATAAACCCTCCGAATTATTTGAGGTGTATGGCAATGGGATTACCTCATTAACAAAATGTCCTTTCAATTTCCTTGATGGTCTCGCTGATATTGATCTCTAGCCTCCACCAATATCATCGAATATGGCCATGACCCAGGATCCGATTTATTGGAGCTACCGATTCCATATATCTTTGGCCTATTTTTCAGGCCGAACTTTCAGGGGATATACACTCAATTCATATGGCCAGAAATATGGTACGTTTATGTTCTGTACCTATTTTAGGATCCTGAAATTACCATTGAGAATATAAATCCTACTAACGAAGAACTTTAAGTATGATGATAGTGATGATAGTGAGAATATAAATCCTACTTTGGAACATTATATATTTTTTTCAGAGGGGTTGGTCAACCACCAACCAGATTTGAACATGTGGAAAAACCCTTTGGATCATCCCCCGCCCCGCTCCACCATCGTTCATCGGTTGGACCGATGACTTGGATACCCCAAGAAACATCGTTAACAAAAAATGAATCGAAACCGACAACCATGTTTTTTAAGCCTCAAAGATAGGAGTTTCCTGCAGATCGTCCTGGATTTGTAGTGGGTTCATGTCCAACATTTGCAAAATTGATATCGAACTATCCGAGCCTGTGTACCGCTAGCGAAGTTAGTGTTTGAGTAATGACAAATTGTAAGACACCTAGTTATTTACTCACTTTGGGACCTTTGTTCGTGTCCTTGCATTGTTAGTGTCCTTCAATTCAAGGAATTATCATGACCTAGGTCATTATCTATGATTTTCTATGGCTTTACACTATGGTTATAGCTCTAAATCCATCCATAGTTCAATTCAATTCGGATCAAATCATGACCTTTCCGGGCTCAGCCCAGCAGGCGAGGACTTGGAGATTGACCTTGCTTCGGAGGCAACAGGAAGTGCAGCAGGCGAGGACAAAACGATGATGGCATCGGCGTTGTTTATCCCGTGGATTTAGGTACCACATATGGAGTGTATAATATATACATATATGGTTTGAGATCATAATTAGTGTAAACCATGAAAAGTGCTGAAACATGGAAGATCCTGAAATTATGTTGCAATATGTTGTATAGTTTCGTTACTAGCCGATGTCATCAAACATGGTTGGGAAATTCCAGAACTCAATGCGGCATTTCCCAGCTAGCCATATTTGATTACTAGAGGACATCTGATATTTTGCTACTTTGATGCATCATATTGATGGATATTGATGGTCATTTCAGAGTGGATCAAAAGCCTATGAAATACTCAATGCTGGGGATTTTTTAGAGGATCTTCAATGCAGCCAGGGTTTCGACACAGCCATTACACCAGCAGTCCAGTGTTGCTTTCACGGTTACCCTCTGGTAAACTAACATAGCTATTGAAAATGACCATTTATAGTGGATTTTCCCATGAAAAATGGTGATTTTCCATAGTTATGTTAGTTTACCAGAGGGTAAAACATGTGAGTTCCCCGGCCCCTACAAGAAAAGTTTGGGAATTCAACCAGAAAGCATGGAGATTATCTCCCACCGAGGTGGGGATTGGGGGATGAAAAACCAGAAAGCAGTGATTTCCCAATGTTCTAAGAATGGTTTAGGCTTTACGAACCAGCAACATAGCAATGAACTATGGCCCATTTATAGATGGATATAGATGGTTTACCTATTAAACATTGTGATTTTCAATTAGTTTAGCAACAATAATGTTTATGAGGGCGTATTATGTAACCATCCATGGTTGGGGGGGGTCACCCAAAAGGGAGTGGCAATTGAATTCCCATGAATAAAGTATATATAATATATATATATATATATTCCTTTATTCCTTCTGGTTATGTAGCGATTTGCCATGGAAAATCAGCATTTTCAATGAGGGAAATCATCAATACATCATCTATAAATGCGCCATGTTCATCCATGTTCCATAAGTTCCATAGCTATATGAATTAGCCTCTGGTAAACTAATTGAGAATCACCATTTTGAATAGCTAAACATAGCTAAACCATCTATTTCTATGGGCCATAGTCCCTAGTAAAGTCCATAGCTATGTCCGTTTACTGGAGGGTAATCAGAGGGTCATCACCTGGGCAGGAACTTCAGAGCCAACCAGCCCCACGGCGGCAGCTCTCAAGGACTCGGTCGACTCGGTTGGGGAAGCCGATGCCGGAGGCATCGGTGATCGTAGGGTGATAGGCCGCTTGAGAAAGTAGGGAACTATAGCCATAGTTTTTTAAGACTTCTATCATCTTCTATCTCAACTTGTTTGGAGTTGTTGTGGTTATACCATGTTATACCATGTTATACCCACTCATAAGACTGCACCCCGGTGATAAGAATTTCTATTCAATAGAAGGTTAAGGAACCCGATCCACCCCGGGAATCAGCAGATGTCCGACCCCTCAGAGGAGCATGTCACCCTTGCCCAGGGCCGTATTCAGGGGTAGCTCTGCTGGAACGAGACAATCAAAAACTAGCAGCTAGCAGTTTTTTGAGGATATCATAATATACATATATGATATATACATATATACATATATATATATACATCTATATATATATAAAATTACATATAGTGACTCCAAAAAAGATAAGAAAGAACAATCCCACCGAACTAGTGACAACTTGGCTGCCACTCTCCTCCAGGAAAATGATTGGCAGAAGATGGTGGAACAACTTCTGAGAGCCTTGGTCGCATCGACCAGTTTTCTGTTTTTTTTTTTTGCGGGTGGATGTTGGTCCCGACTCATCTTTTTTTCATACCTTATAGTGTATATATATATATACCTGTGATACATATTAACAAACAGATATACCAGGTATGTCATTTATACATACACATGACACATGCTACTACATGCTAAGAAACATACTTTAGATGACGTGTATATTATATATATATATATATATGTGCATTATCTATGCATACAACTATATATATATTAGTATGTACATATCAACTACAATAAATATGTATGCATAAGTCATTGTAAATCCACATGCAGACTAGAACCCTGTATCTACTTGTCTAAGCATACATAATATATATATATGTGTCTATTGCTATATGTGTATAATAATATATTATATATTAAATCATGTACATACAAAGCCTTCCTTATCTGTGCTTTGACTGTTAATTGTTTGTTACACAACTCGAATTCACCAAGTGGTTGCCATTCAAGTGGCGCGGTTCACACATCGCTCAGCTGTCACAACAAACAAACTCCTGGCTCGGCACTTTTTCTCCAACTTCACGTAGCCACCAGCGGGGGGTACCCCAATTATCTATGATCCAAAGTTGCTGATGATCAATGGCATTAATGGGAAAACTCAGGAAAAGCGATGGTAGTTTGGGGTACCCATATTTTAGGAAACCTCCACTTGCTACTAATTGCTTTCAAATAAAAGGTGGCTACAAGGCTCGAATTCCTTGCGATTATGACGCTGGTGATAAACCAGCCAAGATATTCTGCACTTGGGGATGAACGCCTCTTGTGCCCTATTTGGATGGTTCATTAAAAACTATTCACATCCAGCATCATCCAGCTATTTTTGTGTGTGATTAGATTTTGATGATTTTGACCCACCATAAACATATCGGGTTGATGATGAACCGGACGCTATATGAATCATAATCATATGATGGAACATAAACACACAGAATACTCACAATACATCACAATGCAATATGTTTGACACATGTCTATCATCCAGATAATACTGTTCTTGATAGTAGGTTAATAATCCCTATGAACTAGTTCGATATACTCAGGGCACGGGAGGGGCAGGAAGGACTCTGCGGCACGGCGGTGGGTCGTGGTGGCATGGCCAATGCTGATAAAATCATGTTTTTGTTGATGCAATTGAGAATCAAATATGAGAACATATAGATTAATTTCCCAGTTATATACTGACTATATATATATAAATGATCATATGTGGGTAGCTATGTGTTTTATATATGTTATCTTATATATATGTTACATACATTATATATATATTATTATATTATATTATATTATATTATATTATACTATATTATATTATATTATATATCTTATATTATATATTATGTTATATTATATTATATTATGTTATATTTTATTATATTCTATTATATTATATTATATTATATTATAGTTATATTATGTATATATTATATATATATGTATTATATTATCTATTAAACTATCTATATATATATCTACAGGTTGCGAGGCACTGACCCTCCAAGGTTTTTCCTTAGATACGGCGTACGGCGTACGTCCCAGGAAGTTATGAATTCTTCAAGCCACTGGAGGCCACGGCACGATGTCATGGAGATGTTGTGGAAGCCTACATGGATAATATGGGATACTAATGGGATACTAATGGGATACTAATGGGATACTAATGGGATACTAATGGGATACTAATGGGATACTAATGGGATACTGGTGGGATATGAATCAATCTATATATCAACAATCAATAATCTTAATCATAATATCATAATCAACAATAATCAATTATACTAATGGATATAGATATATATATATATATATATCAATAATCAACATCTCAATCTATATAAATTAGTTCACATATTTTTTTGAATGGGATACTGTATCTGAATGGGGGCCAATGATTATTCGTGAAATTAAGATTTTCAAGATCTATTTTTATGACATCCCAACTGCTACATAGACATTCACAAAATGGGGTGTCAAAATGCATGATTCTTGCATGTCAGACATGGATGTTCTTTTGTCAAGATGCCTCAGCCCTCCTTCACTACAGCCGGAGTGTTTTTCCTTTAAACATGGCACGCATTTTTGGTCCCACCCCCTGGATGGTAAAGAAAAAACAGCATTCTCCTCGAGAAAATGCATGTTTTCTTTTGCATGTTAGCCACGCTTTTTGAACATCTAGCAACACGCATTTTGGGCCTGTGCCCCTGGAAGCTGAAAAAATGTATTTTCCTCGAGAAAATTCATTTTTTTCCATGTTGCCATCTGGATTCCGTAAATTTTTGGGGAAATCTGGCAACATGCATTATTGAGTCCATTCCACATGCATTTTTGAAACTGCGATTTTCGCATGCATGTTGGAACATGCATTTTCCCATCTGGAACATGCATGTTGGGTTTATGGTACCCTGCCTGGATGGGAAATTATAAATCTATTTACCCTCGGGTAATCATACGGAACAATGTGGAAAACTGATGGTGAAACAGTTCGGAAAATGATCTACATTCATTGGTGGTTTCCCAAAAATGGCAATTTTCACCCTAAGGGGAGTTAAACATCGGATTTTGATGGAATCTACCCTCTGGTAATTTAACATAGCTACTGAAAATGGCCATTTATAGTGAGTTTTCCCATTAAAAATGGTGATTTTCCATAGCTATGTTAGTTTACCAGAGGGTAACTCACAAAATGGGAGGAGCTGGGAATTTAACCGTTTAACCATCAAAGATTTGTGAAAAGGTGCCGTTCGCCCTCCGTTCGCCCACGCCCCAATTTGAGGCCCCATGATACCCTCTGGTAAACTAACATAACTATGGGAAATCACCATTTTTAATGGGAAATCTCACTATAAATGGCCATTTTCAATAGCTATGTTAGTTTACCAGAGGGTATATGATGCAACAACATGTCTTTTGAATACAACGAATTTACCAAGACATATGACGGACCATGGTCTGTGATTGGCCATGGCTGTGCGGTTTAGGAGAACAAAAAAACATCACGCTTACCAAGGACCTGAAACCCAAATGAAAATACCTAGCGCTGATGAAAAGGATTCATTTATTCTCTGGCTATTTAACAGAGCTATGGAGAATGACCCATTCAAAATGATTTATGATGATTTACCTATTAAAGACATGGTAAATTTCCACAGTTACGTTAAATAACAAAAATTATACAAAAATGTTTTACAACCTCCAGTAATTCAACACTTTGACGACCTGAAGCCAGACCAATGTTTGTGAAAAGAAATCTTCCAACTTCCGGTTCAGATGGTATTTTTTAATGAACCCCTGTTCCTTGGAAATTCTGCTTGGGAGATGTTCCATGTTTATACAGCGGTGACCCTTTACGGGATGTTTAAAGTATATAAATCAAACAGGCAAAATCATCTAGAAAGGCGGGGAATTTTCAACTGCCAGGATTATGTGTTAAGAAACGGTGTGATACTTGCTGAAGATATAGTTGATACTAACAAAACAAACAAAATCTGTGGATAGCTGGGTCCACCCCATTTGAGGTATTTAAATGTATTTTTTCATATGCGGTGGGCGGTGGGGTATAATATTGCCCCGCTCTTGGGCGTATGTATCATCCACCAATTATTTATATATATATTTATCTATATGTAATGTCTAATTATATATAATTTTATTTATATATATATACACGTACATAAATGGTGGATAGGATCATGCAAATATATACCACATAATGCTTGGTCTGGTCCCCTCCTGGAGGATCCAAAAAGTCTCCCATCTTCCACTCCAGGCTTTATCGCCGGGTTTAGTGCATCGATTGGCGAAGGAGGCGACGCCGCCAGCGGAAAGTGAAGGTTAAGCTAAGGTCAATTCCCGTAGATGTCATGATCTACAACTGGTGGATTTTCCACATCTATAGGTTATTGTTGGGTATCAATACTGGAAATGGTATGAAATGGTGTATGTCTGACTGGCACATGTATGATACTGGTGCTGACTGGCACATGGGAATTGCAGCTCCAAAATCCTCTTACATTGGCTTTATTTATATATATATATATGGTAGGTACCTTCAATTTAGGTACCTGGAATGGCCATTGATGGCAATGCAGGAGGCCCAACTGTGCTCCCAACTGTCCCGGGGATGATCCCAAGTTCTGAACCGCTTAACGAAGCTTCAGCCGAGGATATGATTGGGGAAAAGATCATATAGTATATAAGTATATTACAGTATACATTACAATAAATATATATATATATATGAAGATACTTTAGTAATATACAGAACCTGATATTTTGTATGATTTAATGTAACTTAATATCATTAAAAATAATTTACATATATATATATGCACACATATATGTAATTCTATGTATATATGTATATATTTCACATAATGTCTTTATGTGTGTATATATATACACAATGAAACGCCAACTTTGAACCTTTGATCAGTGGCAATGGGACAAACAACTATCCGTGGTACCATGTTTCAACCAATATCCATGTTTTCAACAACAAATTCCACACCATTTTTTTCGCACTTTGGTTTCAACAACTATCCATGTTTGATTTGCATTACAGCAAAGAGTTTAGTATATCCACATGTCAATGTGTTCTTACCATCATGTCAGTAAACCCAATTCTTTAAACAAACCCAAAGTTATCACAAATGTAATGGGTGGTATGTTTTAACTATCTCCAGTCATGGTAGTTGTTTGTGGCAGCCAGGGTTGCTCAAATGATTTAGCCAGATCCATATAGTCCTTAATAATCCCTATAATCATTGGTATCCATTAGATAATGATGCATAATTTTGAAATCTTACCATGGACCATATTAAGCCATTCATTGCTAAAAAAGCCATTGTAATAAGTAATTACCATGATTACTAAAAAGAAAGCACATTGCAATCAGCAAGAATTCATAAATTTCCCTTCAAAAACATTGTAATTACATGTGGGTATGGGTCAAAATTAGGTACCCCAATAATTGGATGGTTAATACTAAACTAGACTAACATCTGTGGTCCCGTAGGTCTTCCATTTTGACCCACATCCATATGTTGTCATAATAAATCATTACAAGGTGGTGCCCCCCAGTTATAAGTTGGTTAACAAAAGCCCATTAACTATAGATATATCACCTATAAACCATAGTAATTACCAGGATTCCTCAATTGCGACATGTCTTTTCACCGCTGAGTTTTTTAGGTGATCTACCAGGAGGTTCCTGCGGAGGTGCCGCGATGGAAGAAATGGGAAGTGATCGTTGGTTTAGAGTGGATTTGTGATATTTTTGTTCAGTTAAGGTTCACTAAATGGTTTATGATATGTATATATATATTACATATATGTATGCATAATATACATGATATATATATAGTATCTATATATATACATAGTATATATATATATACAATACATATATATATATATACATTACATATATATATGCATAATATACACAATATATATATACAGAGTATCTGTATGTATATAAATATATATATATATACATAGTATATATATACAATACATATATATATACACATTACATATATATATATATATGCATAATATACACAATATATATATATATATATATCTAC